>Ga0182024_10012429_pt1 | contig 16843 bp, 15 predicted proteins | sample P32metaG_FD_120480 | JGI IMG/M metagenome (GOLD analysis project Ga0182024, IMG submission 120480) | Permafrost microbial communities from Stordalen Mire, Sweden - P3-2 metaG (Illumina Assembly) | ecosystem: Environmental > Terrestrial > Soil > Wetlands > Permafrost | place: Sweden: Stordalen... | reverse complement strand
TCCTCGTTTACCGAGAAACATTCGCAGCCATTGCGGACCTACGATTTTCCTAACGGCGTAACCGCCGCGCCGGTGGGCCAACCGGATTGCTGCTCCGTCACGATGCCACGGCCACCAAAGGCTAAAGGCCCCGGTGCCGGCCAGGAGAATCACCAACACGAGAACCCTGACGATACGTCTGGCCCAGCGCCGGTGAGAGGGTAAGGGAGGATGTTTGGAGTAAGTCTTGCGGTTACTTGGATCAAACGTCCGACCGCACTCGGCGCACCGATTCTCCGGCAACCCGTAGAGGTTATACCCGCAGTGGCGGCAGAAAATCGCGGAGGTCGTTGCTACCAAGCGTTAACTCCCGCCCCACCTTCGTCAAAAACTCCGCCTCGGTAGTGTTGCAGGGCGTACTTCTCTACGCGGCCTTTCCGCAAGAGGCGAAAAACACGAGTTCATTACATGGTCTGTCTCGTGCCCTTGCTACCTGCCGAAGCCAGGACGGCTTCCAGCCCCATCGCCACGAGGCGAGCACGAGTCAATCCCGACGCCTTGGCGTAGGCGTCGGCCCGATCCAGCAATCCCTTCTCCACGCTCAACGAGATCACTTTTGCGCCGCCTCCTACCTTCGGCCGGCCCGCCCTCTGCTTGGCCTTCTCCAGCAACTTCCGTTGGCGGGCGGTCAGCGGCTTGGTTTCTTCGTATGGAATCTCACGGTCGAACGACTGCCATATTCGCTGTCGGTCGGCCTCAGCCAACGCCATGAACTCGTCCGAGGTGGAGAACTCAGGCACGGGTTTTCGAGCATCACGCTTGCGAACGCCTCTCATAACTTATCTCCCGCCCCGACGCCTTCGTGTCGTCAAAGGCATGGCGTGAATGATGAAACCACTCCCATCCGGGTCAACCAGGTAAATCACCTGTACAAAGCGACCCCCACGGCCCCTACCGACTACCAGCCACTTTTCGTTGCCGATTTGCCGAGGATACGGCGGCTTTGCACTGTTGACCACTGACTCCGCTTCCGACTCCGATACACCGTGCGACGTGGCATGTTCCGCGTTCCACGCGTTCCATCGGAAGTCCATAGGCAATTATTATATAAGAAATATGGCGGCGATCAAGCCGGTGTGCCTTTCCGCCTTTCCGCGTGACGCGAAGACACGGGTACTCAAAGTCCGCCCTACCGCGCTCCTCCCACCCTGCATTCCACCAAAGCTCACCGCCGGCAAATACGCCATCCAGGGCAACCTTTACGGCAGCTTCAGGGCACCTACTCCTTCCCCCGCCCCACCTTCTTCAAAAATTCCGCCTCGGTCAGCACCGGGATGCCCAGTTCCTTGGCCTTGTCCAGCTTGCTCCCGGCGGATTCGCCGGCGACTATGAATGCTGTTTTCTTGCTGACGCTGCCAGCGGCCTTGCCGCCGAGTTGCAGGATCAGCTCCTCGACCTCGTCGCGGCCCATTATCGGCAGCGTGCCGGTGACGACGATCGACTGGCCGGCCAGGGGATGGTCGGAGGAAACGGCGGCGGTCTCTCCGGCGGCGGCGTCGAAGAGGCCCGCTTCGGCGGCCTTGGGCGTTTGCAGGACTTTCATCTTCGGGTCGATGCTGACGGCCTTCAAAGCGGCGATGGCTTGCTGGCCGGTTTCGCTATGGAAGAAGTCGTAGGCGGCCTGGGCGATCACGTCGCCGATGCCGTGGATGGCGGCGATCTGCTCGACCGACGCATTGGCCAGCGCCTCCAGCGACCCGAAGTTCTGGGCCAATGTGAAGGCGACCGTGCGGCCGATGTGGCGGATGCCCAGGCCGCCCAGGACCCGGTCCAGCCCGCGGTCGCGGGCGGCCTGGATGGAGTCGATCACGTTCTGGGCGCTCTTTTCGCCCATCCGCTCCAGCTCCTGGAGCTTGTCGCTGGTCAGATTGAAGATGTCGGCGAAGGTATGGATGATCCCGGCGTCAACGAGCTGGTCGATCAGCTTGTCCCCGAGGCGCTCGATGTTCATCTGGCTGCGAGCGCAAAAGAAACGCAGGCGCTCTTTGAGCTGAGCGGGGCAGGCCGGGTTGAAGCAGCGGATGTCGGGGACGCCTTCCTCTCGTTCAATCTTGGTGCCGCAGGAGGGGCATTCGGCGGGGATGGCGATCTTGTGGGCGCCCTTGGGCCGCTTTTCTGCGACCACCTGCTTGACCTGCGGGATGATCTCGCCGGCTTTTTCGATTACGACGGTATCGCCAATATGGATGCCAAGTTGTTCGATCTGGTCGATATTGTGAAGGCTGGCGCGCTTGACGGTGGTGCCGGCGAGGAAAACCGGCTCGAGCTCGGCCACCGGCGTGAGCTTGCCGGTCCGGCCCACCTGCCAGGTGCAGCCGAGCAGTTTGGTTTGCGCCTGCTCGGCGGCGTACTTGTAGGCGATGACCCAGCGCGGCGCCTTGCTGGTGACGCCGAGCTTTTCGCGCTGGGCGAATGAATCGACCTTCACGACCATGCCGTCGGTCTGGTAGGCGAGCTTGCCGCGGACCGACTCGAAGGCGTGGATGGCCGCGACGACTTCATCGATGGTGTCGGCCTTCTGAACGTGCTCGGGCAGCGGGACCCCCATGCTGCTGACCGCCTGCATGAAGTCCCAATAGGAATCGAATGATTGCGGTTTGACCTCGCCCAGGCCGTGTGCAACGAAGCGCAGGCTGCGCGAGGCGGCGATGCGAGAGTCGAGCTGTTTGAGCGTGCCGCCGGTGGCGTTGCGCGGGTTGGCAAACGGTTCCTTCCCCTCGGCCGCAAGCGCCTGGTTGAGCTTCTGGAAGACGCTGTTGGGCATGTAGATTTCGCCGCGGACTTCCAGGACCTCGGGGATCTCGACCCCCTTGCCGCCCGGTTTCCCGGGCTCGTTAGCGTGCAGGCGGAGCGGGACCGAGCGGATGGTGCGGACGTTGGCGGTGATGTCGTCTCCGCGGCGGCCGTCGCCGCGCGTGGCGGCCAGCGTCAGCAGCCCCTTCTCGTAGCGGATGCTGACGGCGATGCCGTCCACCTTCGGCTCCATCACATAGCGCGGGGACGCGCCCAGGCCCTTGCGGACGCGCTCGTCGAACTTGCGGAGGTCCTGCTCGCTATAGGTGTTGTCGATGCTCATCATCCGCACGGCGTGCTCGACGCTGCGGAAGGATTCGATCGGCTCGCCGCCGACGCGTTGCGTGGGGGAATCCGCCGTCAGCAGCTCGGGGTGTGCCGCCTCCAGCTCCTGCAGCTCGTGCATCAGGCGGTCGTACTCCTGGTCGCTGATGTCGGGCTTATTGCGGACGTAGTAGAGGTAATTGTGATGGTTCAGCTCCTCGCGGAGCTTGCCGATGCGCTGTTGGATGGTTTTTGCCATAGTGTTGGTGGGTAAGCCCTTGAGCGATTATAACCGAAGACGCAATTGGACTGATACCTCCTGGAGACCGCCGCATGCTGAACCACCGCCTCGTCCGCTCCGCCTTGGCCGCCGTCTGTCTGGGCCCCCTGCTGCTGGCGTCGTGCGACCAGAAGAGCATCGCCCTGAAGCAATACATTTCCGACGAGATCGCCCGCTTGAAAGACGCCGACCCCAAGGCCGACCTCGACGCCGCGCTGTCCAAGGGAGATTACCGTTTTCTGGCCTTGAAGGGGATCGGCCCGATGGTCCCCGGAGTAGACGACTCGGACATGGACGTGGTGGTAAAGCGGTTTGGCATCCGATACATCGAGAACACCTCGGACAAGCCGCGGGACGAGCAGGAAAAGGAATTGGGGATCGTCGCGTGGGGGTACGCCGAGAAGTACAATACGCTGCTTCGCAAAATTGTGAGGTTGGAACACTGAGGGGAAATGCTGAATGATGAATGACGGGATCGAAGCGGGAGTTTGGGGCACCTTGTTTGTTGGGAGTCAGTAAAATGTTGGCCGCCTGGTTCCCGCCCCCGGTACTCCGGGGGAGGTTTAGGGAGGGGGTTTTCCGACGGTACGTCCACCGTCCAAACCCCCTCCCCTGCCCTCCCCCGGAGTACCGGGGGCGGGAGAAAAACCGGCCACGACTTTTCTGACTTCCAATAGCGGCAGCGCGAACCGTTCGTCGTGCCGAACAGGGGAAATCATTGATGCACGAAGCGGTCCCACAGCCAGCCGATCGCGGCATGCAGCTCGGCTTCCTGGGCCGGGGCGGGAGAGTCGTTGTGATCGGCGCCGGGCAGCGGGATGAGGCGCTTTTCACCGGCGTAGTTGTCGGCGACCGCCCGTGCGAACCTGGGCGGGACGACCTGGTCGTTCTGGGCCAGCAGGAAGACGCCGGGCGCATTCGTGCGGCGGGCGTTGGCCAAGCTGTCCAGATCGGAGGGGATGTGCGCGGCGGCCGGGCCAGCGATGAGCCAGAGGTTCCACCAGCCATAGCGTTCCAGGATCATTTTCCGCAGAGGCGGGGGGTTTTGCAGGACCAGGCCGGCGACCGGGCGGTTGGCGGAGACGTGCAGGGCGGCGGCGGTGCCCAGGCTCATGCCGGAGAGGAAGATGGGGCGGTTGCCGGCGACGGCGCGGAGGGAGTCGTAAGCGGCCAGGGCCGCCGGTCCGATGGCGGCAAGCCGGGCCGGGCCGGTGCTGCCGCCGTAGCCGGGGTAATTGACGGCCCAGACTTCGACGGGCCGGTCGGCCCAGTCTTCCACGCTGCGCTGGGCGGCGTATTCGGCGCGGTCGGCGTTGCCGATGAACGCCAGCACGAATGCCGTGGGCTGGCAGGTCGGGGCCAGCGCAGGCGAACGCAAAGTCCAGACTTCCACTTCGCCGGCCTTATCAGGCCCCGGCGCGACCGTGATTCGCGAGCCGCCGGGCACCCGAACCGGGTCAGTCGAAGGGAAGAGAATGAGGTGGTCGACGCAGGATCCGAAAGTCATCATCAGCAAGTATGCGGTGAAGAGCACGCCGCGGACAGCCCAGCGGCGACGTCGGGAGCGGCGCGGAGGGGAAGGGAGACTTGAATCCGTCTTTGGCATACGAATGCTCTGCCTGCTACGGGTTGATTCCGCCGAAATCGCCAATGCCACTCTCTCTCTTATCCCCTCCCTCGGTACTCCGGGGGAGGGGATAGGATCAGCAAGCTACTCCGGCACGCCTTTGCTCATGTCGTATACCCATTCGCGGGAGACCGGCGTCCAATCGACCAGCTCGTCGCTCTTGAAGAAGAGCCCCAGTTCGCGGGTGGCGCTTTCGGGGGAGTCGGAGCCGTGGATGAGGTTGAAGGAGTTGCTCACGCCGAAGTCGCCGCGGATGGTGCCGGGTTCGGCCTTGGAGCCGAACGTTGCGCCCATCATCTTGCGGCTGATGGCGATGGCGTCCTTGCCGGCCACTGCAAGAACGACGACCGCCGAGCTGGTCATGAACTTCACCAGTCCGGCATAAAACGGCTTGCCCTTGTGGGCCTCATAATGCGTCTCGGCCAGCGGCAGCGGGATTTTCATCAGCTTCATGCCGACGATTTGCAGGCCCTTTTTTTCGAAGCGGGTGATGATGTCCCCGCACAGGCCGCGTTGCACGGCGTCGGGCTTGAGGATGATGAGCGTACGTTCCATGGGTGATTGCCTCCGATATTCCCGTTAGGTTCCAGACGATCCGTTTATAGTCGGCGGGCGCCAGCGCGACAAGCGCGCACTCATGGCACGGCCAGAGTTCGTAGCGCAGTCGCGCAGGGCCGTCAATGGTGGAAGATCACCAGGGAGATGGCGACCAGCCAGATCGTGTGGCAGACCACGAAGACGAGCAAGAGCGGCAGCGAAATCACCATGTATAGGCCGCCGACCCAGGAAGACAGGAGTTGCCGTCTTCGCAAAAGGTCGCGGATGCTCGAGTCAAGGGCGGGTCCTCCGAGCGGAAACAACGACGTTATCACATGGAATATCGCCAGCATTCCCAGGCCGTGCAGCGCGCCCGGCAGGCTCGAGAGCCCACTGAAGAACCCGCGAACAACCGGTACACCGACGGTCACCGGCGAGAAAACGCCTTGGAAGTACTACGCGGGCACGGCCCTGGCCAAATGGATGGTCTGCGGAACACCAAGTAGGGCCGCCCCCAAAGCAAGCATGGTCAACGTCGGGGCCCAGAAAAAGACCAACGCCGAAGGCAATGAAAGCGATTGGATACTGCCACGCCGCGGGAGGGTCGCATCCTCCGCGCTATCTCGGGCGTCATCGGCACCCGGGCGTAGAACGAAACTGATGCGAGCCGAATGCTCCTCATCAAGTTTAAATCGGCGCTGAAGGACCACAGCGTCCTCGCCGCCCGCGGGAAACCGCAACCCGGCCGTGGTGGGGAATTGCCTGATCGTTAGGAGAATGCTCCCTATGCGGCACCTCACCACCGCTGCGCCGGAATAAATAATGATTTCCTCGATGATGAGCCCAAGGCCCAGCGCGAACGCGGCTTGTATCACGGTGAACCCAAGCAAAACCGTATTTACCAGCAGCAACAAGACGAGAAGATCCATGCGAAACGGGCTGAAGACAGCAATTACCACAAGCATCAATAGCGGCAACAGTGCCCGGCGCAGGCGGACCGATGGCTCTTCAGGCTCGGCAGTTGTCATGGCCCGCGCAGTTTACCCCGAGCGCGCGAATTATTCTCCTTGCCTCTTTATGCCTCGCGGCAGAAGGCATCGAAGCCTTACAGCGCGAGGTATGACATGAAGTCACTCGGAAGGCAGGCGATGGACGGGAAGGTGGAAACCCTGCTCCCGGGCGTGCTGGAATCGGGGCCGAGCTATGTCGCCAAGGCGGCGACCGGGAGGACGTCTGCGGCGGCGGTGATTGACGCGCCCATGCTTACAACTCTGCTGAGTCGAGCGAATTGGTGAGGTTGATGCCGCACTCGACCTTGCCGCTGCCGGCCCAGCGGCCGGAGCGCGGGTCTTCGCCGGCGCCGACAACGGTGGTGCAGGCCAGGGGGTTGCAGCCGATCGACAGGTAGCCTTTTTGGTAGAGCGGGTGATGGGGCAGGTCGTGCTGCTTCATGTAGGCGTAGATTTCGCGGGTCGTCCATTTCAAGAGAGGCGAGACCGCGTAGGCGTTGTAGCGCGGCGACCACTCGACGAACTTCATCTTGGCCCGCTCGGGGGTCTGGTGGCGGCGGACGCCGCGGAGCCATGCCCGGGGGGCGAGTTCGCGCATGGCGCGGTTCATCGGCTCGTTCTTGTTGGCGGCGCAGCAGGCGTTGCGGTCCTTGCGCCAGGTTGGGTCGCCCTCGCCGGCATGATGCAGCCAGGCGATCGGGTCGTTCTTCGTGTGATAGGTCCACACGTTCAAATCGAAGCGCTGGCGGAGCTGGGCCATGAAGGCGTGCGTCTCGGGGAACAGGTAGCCGGTGTCGATGAAGATGATCTTGATACGCGGCTGCACGCGGGTGGCCAGATGGATCAGCATGGCCGACTCGGCCCCGAAGCTGGACGACATGACCAGCTCGTCGCCGAACTGGCGGACGGCCCAATCGACCACCCCGGCAGGCCCCATCCTCTCCAGCAGCGGGTTGATCACGTCCAGATCGAGGGACTCGGTGGCATTGAGTTGTTCTGCTTGGGCGATGGCGCTCATAAGTCGATCTTACGCTGGCTGGGGCTGAAAGGTTGGCCGCTCCGGTGGTGGGTCATTTCCATCAAGGAAGGTGGTGCTTTTTGTCGAACTTCAACGCTTTCTCGTCGGTCCGGAGCAATCCCTCTTCGGCGTTGATTTGCAGCTTCCCGGCGGCGGTGTCAGACTTGAGCGTCTTGTTTGCCGCGGAAATCTGGCCGTTGAGCTGGCTTTGATCGGACGCCAGCTTGGCGCGATCATCGGCAACCAGCGACGGGCCGCTCTTCTTGTCGACCTTGATTTGCGCGCGGTCGGCGTTGAGCAGGGCCCTCTCCTGCGCCTTGAGGCTGGCGACGGCTTCCTTGTCCGCGGCGACCGTCGCGCGATAGCTCCTGGTATCTTGACCGATCTGGGCATGGTCGAGTTGGATGTTCATCTCGTCGTTGGCGACCCCGGTATCCGGGAGCCGTGTCGGCGTAGGTGTCGGCGCGGGCGTGGAGACCGGCGTTGGAGTTGGGGTGGGGGTCGGCGTTGGCGTGGGGGTCGGAGTCGGGGTTGGAGCGGGCGTCGGAGTTGGTGTTGGCGTCGGGGTTGGAGTGGGCGTCGGGGTTGGTGTTGGAGTCGGCGTCGGGGTAGGGGTCGGAGTTGGGGAAGCGATGCCAGCGGCGCCGGTGGCCAGGCGGACGATGTCTTCGCCGCCGTATTCCACAACGAACAGGTCGCCGTTGGGGTCTTCGGCCAGGGAGAGCGGGTCGTCTAATCCGGTCGTGCCGGCGTCGCCGATATGAACGGTGCTTACATCTACCTTTCCGGCGCTGGTCAACGTCATGTCCACGATGTCGTCGGGGTCGGAGTAGCTGGTGACCAGCAGGTGGCCGTTCATTGCACCGCCGAAGCTGTTGCCCGTATATTGGATGATGCCGTCGGGAGAGCTGTCGGGGGAGAAGACGTAGTCGGGTTGCTGGTAGTCGGGATCGGGCTGGGTGCCGATGGGGTATTGCTGCATCTCGTACGGATTGGCAGGGTTGCCGTCGACGTTGCCGTCGTTGGCGATGTATTGCCCGCGGACCGGGTCGGGGTGACCGTAATATTTGCCGTGGACGATGCGATCGAGGTAGTCGTACTCGGTGGGCAGCGTGTCGTTGATCGCCAGGTTGGACTTACCGGGCGGGGCCGGGATGTTGCCCTCGGCGGCGGCGCCGTTGACCGTCGCATAAAGCTGACCGTTGACCCAGGCCAGGGAAAAGGCGTTTCGCAGGCCCGTGGCGTAAAGGGTGAGGGGCGCACCGTTGGCGTAGGGGTTGTAGGCGCCGCCCCCGTCTGGGGTGACCACATTGAGTGCTCCTTCACCCGAGTTGAGCCGCTGCAGAAGGGCCGTGGTATCGACCCTCAGGATGGCGGCGCTGAGCATGGTTTCGGGGCGGTAGCCCCAGATCGAATCCGGTGCGCCGAAGTCGCTCTCGCCGCCCTGCGAGACGTACAGCGCGCCGTCCGGGCCGAAGGCGGACTGGTTGGTCATGTGGTCCTTGACCGACCGCGGCAGGCCGTAGACCGCGAGTTGGTAATCGCTCAAATCGGGGCCGCTCAATAGCGAGATCTTGCCGGAAAAGCCCGTGGCGGGGGTATTGGGCTGTTCGTACTCAGACTCATCCACCCAGATCATCAGATTGGTCGGCTTGCTGGACGGGTCGAAGGTAATGCCCGTGATGGTCTCGGCGCCGCCGTTGTTGTCCTGGACGGTCGTGTAGAGTTGCGGCGTGCCGAGATTGCCGTCGGCGTCTACTGGAAAGGCGTAGATCTGCCCGTTGTAAGTGGAGGCCCAAAGCCGGCCATCTGGGCCCATGGTGATGTCGGTGTACTGGTTCCCGTCGGTGGTGGGCTGAGGAGTCTTGGTGAAACTGACGCCGGGGTTGGGTTGAGGGCCGCCGGTGCCTGTGGTGAAGGTGATGGTGTACGGCGTCAGGGCGGCGCCGTTCAGGTCCGTGACGCCACTGGTCAGGACGAAGGTGTACTCGGTATTGATGCTCAGTTGAAGGTTGGGCTGCTCCACGATCTCGTCGCCGGCGCTAGCCACGTTGAAAACCGCCTTGACTTCTTCAGACACGCCCAGCTTTGTGGGGTAAAGCTCGATGGTCTTGGAATTGACCGTGGTCGGGTTGATCCCCACACCAGACCCGGCCAACTGGATGTACGCAGCCAGATATGCGTTGACCGGCACAGCCGTATTGGAAGTCTGCGTTCCATAAGTGACGCTTGACAGCAACGGTTGTGTGACCGTGGGAGTTGGCGTCGGTGTCGGTGTGGGAGTGGGCGTTGGGGTTGGAGCGGGTGTCGGCGTGGGGCTTGCGGACAAGAGAACCCGAGCTTCAAGGAATTCGATCCACATGTTTATTTCTTCCCGTCCTGTAACCGACAGACCTCAAGCTACTTGGGATTTTCGACCCCATCAGCAGCCCAGTCCGCCTCAAAGACGGCGCAATTCTAACCGAATCAGGACGAAAATGCCTCCCCGGCGCGGGTTTGCGGCCCGTTCCCTAACAATTTCCTATAATGGAGCGGCCTATTGCCCCGAGGAAACCGCAATGGGCCCGCACCTGCGAATTGTGCAACCGACGTGGTCCGGCGATAGTCTTTCCCATCAACGCAACGCATAAAAACGCACAAGGTGGTCAGAACCGATGGCGCTTCAGAACCAAGCCGAACCGACTCTCTCCTTAGCCGACCTTCGCGGCGCTCTCAGTGCGGCGTTCCCCGGGGCGGTCCTTGTGCCGACGTGGGTGTTGCGCGAAGTGATTGTCCATGACCGTCCGATCGGGATGGGATTGTTCGTTCCACGCCAGCCCGTGCATGCGATCGAGCGCGAGCGGGCCGAGGCGCTGGCCAGTCAGGAGCGGCTGCCGATTGACCCCGTGCCGCCGGACCAGAAGTGGTTAGCGCTGCTCCCCGAGCCGGAGAGTGACTGGCTGGCGTCAACGCCGGCCCCGCTGGCCTTGCGGCATTACTGGCGGTTGCTGTTCCGGGCGCGCGTGTCAGCGGAGATGCGCGGCAAACTCGGACTGCCGGGCGGCGTTCCGCGAGAAACCGCTTGCCAGGGCCTGCGCCTGCAACTCGACCGGTTGGGGCGGGGAGCGGTGCACGAAATTCGCCAGGTGCTGCATGAAGAGCGGCTGTCGCACGCCGGTGCGGGCGATACGGAGGTGTTGGCGGAGTTTGTCCCCTTCTTCCTGGACTTGTTCTATTTCGACCGGGCCGTGCTGCCGCGGTTCCTTCCGGGAATTGCGTCCCCGGCTTCTTTTGCGCCGTGGATAGGGCAGGCCATCGGTGCTGACGGCTTGTGGCGGCAGACCCGCCTGGCGGGAGCGGCCGACCCGCCGGTGGCAGGTAAGCCAGGCGATGCGGGCCACGATGGATCGCCCGCGGGAGTGCCGGCCGCCTTGTTACCGCATGACGAGCCTGCGCCGGCCGCCCCAAGCCGGGTGAGTCTGGCATCGTGCCGGGCGCAGGAAGCGCTCCTGACCGCGGCCGACCGCGCGACCGCCTGCGGGAACGACGTGCGCGCCGCCGTGCTCCACACCGAGGCATTCATGCTAGGTGGGACGCGGGCGGGCGTGAACTACGCGGTGCGCGACCTCGACGCCCTGGCGCAGCGACTCGCCGCGGTGCCTGAGATCGGCGCCGACACCGCCGTGCAGTGGCCCGCGGTTCTGCGGCCGTTATTGGGGCGCGTCGACAGCGGATGGTGGAACCCGCAGGCCCGCATTCTCTATGACCTGCAGAAAGTCTGCGTCGAAAATGAACGCGACGTCTATTCCATCAACCTGGTGGAATGGGCGCTGAACCTGGCCCGTTCGATTGTTTCAGGGCAGGGCCGGCGGCCGCTGCGCCGGCCCCTGCCGCGGCAGCGGCTGGTCCTGATGGTCAAGCACCTGCACTCGGCCCAAAGCCGGCTGACCCGCATCCGGCTGGCCCCCGGCGACCGGGCCAAGCTTGACGCCGCACTCAAGGCGGCCGCCCATGCCGCCGAGTCCTGTCTGCATCAACAGCTTTACCCGGTGGTGCTGTCGGCATTGCAGGCGTCGGGCCTGCGTCCGTGCGCCCATGCCGAGGCCGTCGCGGAAAACAAGCTTGTCGAAGAATTGCTGGATGCCGTCGCCCGCAAGGGCTTCCTGTCGCTGGGCGACCTGCGCGACGCCGTTTCACGCAATTCCATGAAACTCGACGACCTGGGCGGCCCCGGCGAGTTCGTCCGCGGCGACCAGCTCCTGCGCATCGACGGGACGCTGGCGATCGAGTTGGACGGCGTCTATCGCCGCGGCGAAATCTACCGCCGCGGGTTCCAACGCTTCAGCAGCCTGCTTTTCGCCGATAAGCTGGGCCGCTGGCTGACTCGCACGCTGCTCATCCCGATCGGCGGCGCTTTCCTGGTGCTGGAAGGGCTCGAGCACACCGTCGGGCTGGTCGCCCACCTGATCTTCAAAGTCCGTCTCGACCTGGGCGTGGGCATACACGGTTTGCCCAAAGACGGCGGACCGCTCCGCGGTTGGAAGGTCCCCGGCATCGAACGCTGGGTGAATCACCCGCTGCGGTTTTTGGAGGTGGCGACACTGTTCTTCCTGCTGGCGAACTGGCCGGCGTTCCGCATCGGCGCCGGGCACCTGCTGCGAAAGGCGGCACGGGGGCTGCACTGGCTTTTCGTCAGTTTCCCCGGCTGGCTCGCATCACAGCCCATCGTCCGGGCCATCGTGGGGAGCCCGCTGCTACGGCTGGGAGTGCGGTATCTCGTCAAGCCGCTCGTGCTTGCCTGGCTGGCGTGGCTGGTCTTGCCGCGCAGGCTGGGCGTCGTCGAACGGGCCGCGCTGGGCGGCGGCGCCTTCGTGGCGGCGTCCGTGCTGCTCAACTCGCGCCGGGCCCGGGCAATCGAACGCGCCCTGTTCCACGCGCTGCGCATCGGCTGGGAAAAGTTCACCGGCGACATCCTCGCCGGCCTATTCCACATGATCATGGCGTTTTTCGAAAAGGTGCTTGAGGACGTGGACCGGATGCTCTATCAGGTCGACGAATGGCTTCGCTTCCGCTCGGGGCAGGGCAGGCCCGCTTTCGTTGCCAAGGTGCTGCTGGGGGTTTGCTGGTTTTACCTCGCCTATATCGCCCGCTTCGTGATCAACCTGCTGATCGAGCCGCAACTCAACCCGATCAAACACTTCCCGGTAGTGACGGTCTCACACAAGCTGATCTGGCCGGAAGTGGGGCTGCTGGCGGACGGATTTGCCGCATTGGGAATGGCCCGCGCCCGGGCGATTTCACTGGCCGTGGTCATCCTGTTTCTGGCGCCCGGCATGTTCGGGTTCCTCGCCTGGGAACTGCTGAGCAACTGGAAGCTGTACAAGGCGAACCGCCCCGCGGCGCTGGGGCCGGTGCAGGTGGGCAGCCATGGGGAATCGGTGGCGCGCTTGCTGCGGCCCGGCATCCATTCGGGGACGATTCCGAAGATCTTCGCCCGCCTGCGCCGCGCCGCCGGCGTGAGGCGCTCCGGCCGCCGGACGCAGAAGCAACTGCACGCCCTGGAGCACGTGCGCGAGGCCGTCGAGAATTTCCTGCAGAGGGAATTGATCGCCCGCCTGAACCGCCATCCCGCCTGGAATGGCGCGCCCATCGCGCTGGGCGAAGTGAAGCTGACGCCGACCAGCATTGTGGCAGAGTTGTTCTGCCCCACGCCCCAGCGTCCGCTTGAGGACTCTGATGAAGGCCCCTGCGACGGATTGAGGACAGGTCCGTTCGACAGGCTCAGGACAGGCCCGTTCGACAGGCTCAGGACAGGCCCGATGCGCATCAGCTTCCGAAACTGGTCGGGTTGGATCGTCGCAGCTATCGATGAAATCGGCTGGGCCTCGGCTCTGGATCATCACCGGGCCTCGGGCGCCGCCACCGAGTCGTCGAGCCGAAAGGCCGCCCTGCTGTCACTCGCCTTGGCAGGGCTGTACAAGCTCGCCGGGGTTGACCTGGTCCGCGAGCACGTTGACTTCGTCCTGGCAGCGGCTTTCGATCTGGACGCCGGGCGTTCGCTGCGCTGGGATGTCGGGCGCGATGAATTGCTGGTTTGGCTGGATTGCGGGCAGGAATTTGCAGCCGCCTACTCACTGGCGGATGGCGCGTTGCATTCGACGGTGCTAGCGGCACGGAGAAACGGGGCGGACGCCGCCATGCCTTGGCGAAGTGGGCTACCCTCATTGGATTCCGGGACGCTGATGCTGCGACACATCCCGATCACCTGGGCGGCCTGGATGAACGCCTGGGAGCCGTCCGCCGGGCCGGCGGCCGGCGCGGCGGCGTTGAATGGGATCCGCGTCCTGCCGGAAGTCCCCAGTCCCGAGGTGGCTCCAGTCGAAACGATGTAGCCATCTCGTGTTTATTGGAAGTCAGAAAAGGCGTGGCCGGTTTTCCCCCGCCCCCGGTACTCCGGGGAAGGGCACGGGAGGGGGTTTGGATGGTGGACGCACCGAAAAAGCTTCGGCGGCAGATGCCGCCGAAGCCAGTTCGCTGACGACTTGCAGTTGACGCGAAGGCAATCGCTTGGGCGGCTACTCGTGCCAGTCGTTGAGGACTTTGAGGTGGTCGATGGCGCGGTCAATCGCCTCGATTGCTTCCCTCTTGTGGCCTCCCCAATCATGGCGCGTCTCTTCGATTTCAACCTTGGCGTCGTGCAGCGCTTCAATTGCATGATGAATGCGCTTCCAGCGGGGTTCTTCGGCAGAAGCGGTCCGGCTGGCGAGGGGATAAGCGACGAGTCCCGCAAGCGCTGCTGCGCCCAGCGTCAGGGCGGAGCGACGATTCACCTGGTCCATGGTACGTCTCCTTCGCAAAGGGTTTTCTCGGGATGCCAGCCCGCCGGACACCCGGAGGGCGGCCCCGAGCACTCTTAGACACCCGCCAGACCAGAATGGCAAGTCAAAAAATGACGTGTTTATGCGAACCGAATGGCCCAATAAGCATGAGCCCGCTTAAAGAGTTGCCGGGGCGTTACCCGAATCGCCGCTGGCGGCTTTGCGAATCAGCAGCGCCGCTGTTTATCTCTCGGCATCGTGGATGCCTTGTTCAACTTGATTGATAGCGCGATCGGTGGCTTCGATTGCCCTGTCCCGGTGGCCGCCGAAAATCGGTTCCGCCGCCTCCAGGTCGTTGCGGGCCTCGCGCAGGTGGGCCAGGGCACGGCGCAGTCGCGGGAAGCGCGCGTCCTCGAAATCATGCGCCAGGGGCGCTTCGGCGGAGCTGGCGACGGTGTCGCCCTGTTCCCTCAAGCCGTCCTCGACCTGGTGGATGGCACGGTCCACATGCTCGATGGCCTCATCGCGATGGCCCCTGAAGATCTCTTCAGCATGTTCCAGCTCGCGCTTGGATGCGCGAAGGTGGGCCAGGGCATCGTGCATATGTGGATGGGCCTCGCTGACTTGAACAACTGGCGCCGGTTGAGCGCAGCCGACGCCGCCGCAAAGCGCGCCGGCGACCGCCAGCGCGAGGAACGACCGACTGAAACGACTCATAAAGTACCTCCTTCATTTGGTTGAACCGAACCCTCGGCCGATCAAAATATTGCGGCAGACGTGAGTTTGCAATGAGAAAATCAACCCAGGAGGTGTTAGCCGACGGCTTGAAGCGGTCGCGCTGAGCGCGGGTGGGTTTTTCGTGGCACGGCCGTCCCGGCCGTGGTTTCCGCTCACAAACACAGGCGGGACGCCCGTGCCACGAATTGAATTGCGGACTCTGAGAGCAGCCAAGAGGCTCCGCGATTCAGTGGCGGAAGAAGGGGAGAAAACGAAAAAGCAATGGTAATCCGGACAAAGTAGTGCCGACGGAACACATGCCAGCAGGCTCGGGATGGGGCTACTGGGACGAAGAGACTCCCCAATACCGCTCCGGGCAGGCGCCTCCGGCCAGAGAGATGACTGCCTGGCCACACCGGACGAACAATTTGCTCTGGGGCCTATAGCTGGGGCATTTCTTGCAAATGAGTTCCCGCTGGCCGACCGCACACATCACATCGCGCCCCATATGCTGCACGGCCCAAGTCTCCAGGAAATCATGCGTGTTGCCTGTATTGTCCGGGATGACGGCCATCGGGAGTTTCCTTGGGAAGTAAGGGCGGCAGAGGTCGCGTGTTCAACTCGTGGCACGGGCGTCCCGCCTGTGTTTTCATTCCAAAAGCACAGGCGGGACGCCCGTGCCACAAAGGAATCAAAAGCCCAAACCTTGTCGAAACCGGTGACGCATCGACCGCGGCAACGCCGTCAACAGACGGTCTGCGTCGCTTCGGAGGCGTCAAGCTTGCGGCTTCGTCCGCTCCTTGCCTTGGAGCGGGGCGCGTGTTCCGAGGCCGCAGGTCGGGCCGCCTGGCTCGTGCAAAACTGGCTGCGGAGGCCGAGCAGCGTATCGATGGAGCCGTCCACGAATTGCCGTTGCCGCTCCTGGAGCCGGGACGCTTTGGACCGAACCAAGTCGGCCAGGCGATTATCAATCCAGTCCCGCAGCACGTCGATTTCTATGTCCACGTTGGAACCTCGTCCGACTGAGTTTATGAATCTCGTCCCCGGCGCGGACCGCAACACGCTGGTGGCATGGCGACACCGCAATCGGGTTCACATTTTTCGCAAATGAGCTGGCAACCACACACCCCGATTGTCGGCGTTTGCAATCCTTGTACCAGATTCGATGCGACCCCGTAAAAAGCGAGAAATCCAGCGTTTCATCAAGGGCAGATGAAATCTCGCGGTTTCACGCACTGTCCACTTTTTGCGCGGTTTGCCGCGGGAAAGGGCGACGATGCACCAGGACCGGGCATTTCAATCGCCACGCCTAACGACACCTCAACACTCAAACGCTAATATCCCGGTCCTTCCGGGCGGCGGTCCGGAAGATTTGAAACCTAGGATGTGAGGATTTTCATGCGGCAACTCAGGTTGTTGGTATTAGTTGTATCAGTTCTCCTGGCAGCGCGGGCTTCGTTGGCGCAGACGACGCGGCCGGTGCCGCAGATCAAGCACGCGGTGATCATTTCCATCGACGGACTTCGGCCGGACCTGCTGCTGCGGGCCAGCACGCCGAACATGCACACGTTGTTCCAAACCGGGTGCTTCAGCTTCTGGGCACGCACCACCGAAGTGTCGGTGACGCTCCCGTCCCACACCAGCATGCTGACGGGTGTCACGCCCGAAAAGCACGGCATCACGTTCAACGACGACGGCCCGGAGCAGCAGGTCTACCCCAGGGTGCCAACGCTGTTCCAGTTGGCCAGGAAGGCGGGGTAT
>Ga0182024_10012428_pt1 | contig 16843 bp, 16 predicted proteins | sample P32metaG_FD_120480 | JGI IMG/M metagenome (GOLD analysis project Ga0182024, IMG submission 120480) | Permafrost microbial communities from Stordalen Mire, Sweden - P3-2 metaG (Illumina Assembly) | ecosystem: Environmental > Terrestrial > Soil > Wetlands > Permafrost | place: Sweden: Stordalen... | reverse complement strand
GACGTGGCCGACGCGTGCTTGGCCACGTTCTGCAGCGCTTCCTGGGCGGTCCGGTAGACGGCCGTCTCCAGGTGCTCGGCCAGCCGGCACTCCGCCGCCTCGACCTGCACGCCGAGCTGCGGGAACGAGTAGCCCAGGCTCTCCAGGCTGGCGGCCAGGCCGAGATCATCGAGCACCGGCGGGCGCAGGCCGGCGATCGCGGAGCGGGTCTCGTCCAGCGCGGCACTGGCGAGATCCTGTGCCCTGGCCACCTGCTCGGCCGCCACGCCCGGCTCGCCGGGGATAGCGTCCGCGGCGGCCGACAGGTGGAAGAACAGGCTGACGATCCGCTGGCTGATGCCGTCGTGGATCTCGCCGGCCAGCCGCCGGCTCTCGTGTTCCTGCCACTCCACCATCTGCTCGGCGAACCGCTCGAGCGCCTCCTCGCGCTCCGCCAGCCGCTGGTGCAGCCTGGCGTTCTCGATCGCGCCGGCCACCAGGCCTGCCACCGACCTGAGCAGGTCGACATCGGCGGCCGCGAACTCGCGGCGCAGCCTGGTGTGCACATTCAGCACGCCGACCAGGTGCCCGAGCGGGGTGACCAGCGGGACGGACACCATCGAGGTGAACTCCTCGCCGCGCAGTGCCGGGATGTATCGGTAGCGCGGATCCGCGGTCTTGTCGTCCACGATGACGGCGGGCGCCGCGTGTGCCGCCACCCAGCCGGACACGCCCTCGCCGATCGCCAGCTCGATCTTCCCGACCAGGCCGTCGAACGGCGGCGTGGCGCCGCGCAGCTGCAGCAGCCGGCCCTGCTCGTCGAGCAGGTGCACGAAGCACACGTCGGTGTCGGTGGTGTCGGTAACGAGCTTCGCCGTGCCCTGCAGGATGACGTCAAGCTCAAGGCCCGCCGAGATGGTTTCGATGACCCGCGAAAGCAGCTCCACCTCACGCTCGGCATCCGCGCCGGTGATCCGTGCCCTGGTCAATGGAAAACCCCCTCGCGCAACGCCAGCGCGATGGCGGACGCCCGGTCCTGCACGCTGAGCTTGCGGTAAATCCCGCGCGAATGAGTTTTCACCGTCTCCTCGCTGACCACGAGCTTCGCCGCGATCGCCCGGTTGGTCAGGCCGGCCACCAGCAGCGAGAGCACCTCGCTTTCGCGCTGGGTGAGGCCCAGGTGCGCGCCGGGCCAGAACTCGCCGCTGCGCAGCCGGGCCGCGGACAGTGCCACCCGCCCGGCCAGGGCCGGGTCGATGAGCACCTCGCCGTCGGCGATCCTGCGCAGGTAGTCGACGAGCTCGGCGCCGCGGATCCGCTTGAGCAGGAAGCCGGCGGCGCCCACCCGGAGTGCCTGGTAGAGGTACTGCTCGTCGTCATACACCGTGAGGAAGACAACCTTGCAGTCCGGCTGCTGCCGGAGGATCTCGGAGCAGACATCGAGGCCGCTGCTGCCCCGGAGCCGGACGTCAAGCAACACCAGGTCGGGCGCGAGCCTGGCCACGAGGCGCACCGCCTCGCGCGCGTCGCTTGACTCGCCGGCCACCTCGACCTGGTCGCGGTAGGGCCGGAGCATGGCCTTGAGCCCGTCGAGCACCATCTGGTGGTCATCGATGATGACCAGCGTCAATGGCCCGTGCGGGCGGCCGTCCATATCGGCAAAGGTACCCATCCTGGCCAGCCCGGATCAGGCCAGCGCCTCGAGCAGGTGCCAGAGCAGCAGAAGCTGCGCGATCGCGAGCGGCTCGCTGCGGCCCCCGTTCCCGACAATGCCGAGCGTATCGGGCAGTGCCTGGCCGTGGTCGAGGGACAGCTGCGCCCAGATCGCCTTCTCGATGATCCTGGAGTCCTCCCGCGGCACGTACCCGTGAAGATGCAGAGCGTCCACCGGACGGCCGTTTTCGTCCCTGATCAGTTTCAGGTGGGCAGTCCGCTTGTCGTCGTCAGTCAGCACGTGTGACCAGGCGGGATGCGCGATCGTCGGCCTGAGCAGGATTTCCGCTGACAGCGGGGTGCCGGCCGGATCGGCCCTGCTGGCCACCGGGGCGAACCTGATCGAGATGTCAGCCCACTGGCGCTGCGGCCGGATATACGCGGCCGACTCCGGCTCCCGCCTGGCGAGCTCGGCCTGGACCTCGGCCTCGGCGTAGCCGCGCTCCGCGCAGTCGCGGCGCAGTTTCCATGCCTTCCGCACGGCTTCCGGCGGGTCGAGGTAGACGGTGATGTCGAAACAGGCCCGGGCCAGTTTGGTGTGCAGCGGCAGCAGGCCTTCGACAATCACGAACTCGCGAGGCTCCACCAGCACGGGCCGCACTAGCTTGCCCGTCGAGTGGTCGTAGACAGGCTTCAGGATGGGCCTGCCCATCGCCAGCAGCTGCAGGTGCTGCTCCATCACGTCGATGTAGTTGCAGTCCGGGTTCAGCACCGTGAACGGGACGCCGCGGCGTTCCTCCCGGTCGTAACGGTGGTAGTCATCCACGCAGATGGCAGTGGCCCGGTCGGGGCCGAGCGCCTCGGCGAGCCCTCGGGTCAGCGTCGTCTTACCCGCGGCACTGTCCCCGGCGATGGCGAGCATGACCGGGCGGTGGTGCCCGGGCGGCATGGCGTCGGTGCGGCGTAGCCGGATGTCCTTGTCGGGGATGGTCATGACCTCCTCCGCCCTGGCTGCCGTCGGCAGCGATGAATCGCCAGCCTAGGGCGGAGCGGGCCAGGCCGCCTCCCCCCAGGCGGGGAGATAGGGGGTGAGCCCGCGGCTGCGCCCGGCCGCGCCCGGGTACCGCTCTCCCCCGCTGATTCCACCGCCCGGGGGAGGCGCGAGCCCGGGCCGGCGCCTAGCGTCAGCGGTGTCCGCGACCCCCGCCGACAGGAGGGAGCCCGGAGGAGATGAACATGCTGGCCGTGACGGCGGCTGCCCTGGTAGCGCCGGGCAAGGGCATCCTGGCCGCCGACGAGAGCATCCCGACGATGTCAGCCAGGCTGCAGCGGGCGGGCGTGGCGCCCGGCGAGGGCAGCAGGCGCGCGTACCGTGAGATGCTGGTGACGACGCCGGGCCTGCGCCGCGGCATCAGCGGCGTCATCCTCTGCGCGGAGACGCTCGGCCAGCGGGTGTCCGGCGGCAGGCCCTTCCCGGCGGCGATCCGCGAGCTTGGCATGCTGCCGGGGATCAAGGCGGACACCGGCACCCGGCCGCTCGCGGGCACCGCGGGCGAGACTGTCACCGAGGGCCTGGACGGGCTGGCGGACAGGCTGCGGCAGTACGCCGTGGCCGGTGCGGGGTTCGCCAAGTGGCGGGCGGTCTTCCGCATCGGCGCCGGATCGCCGTCGGCCATCGCGGTCCGGGCGAACGCGCAGGCACTCGCCCGCTACGCCGCGGCCTGCCAGGAAGCGGGCCTCGTGCCGGTTGTCGAGCCGGAGGTGCTGATGGATGGCGATCACTCGCTGAGCCAGTGCGAGGCGGTGACCTCGCTCGTGCTCCTGCAGGTGGCCAGCGAGCTGCAGGACTACGGCGTCGATTTCGGCGCCATCGTGCTGAAGCCGAGCATGGCGCTGCCGGGCAGCGGCTCAGCAGAGTGCGCGACGGCCGGCCAGGTGGCGGCCGCCACCGCGGCCGCCCTGGGCGCGCTGCCCGCCGACCTGGCCGGCGTCGCGTTCCTGTCGGGCGGCCAGCGGCCGGAGCGAGCCACCGAGAATCTCGCTGCGCTGCAGCAGGTGCCGCGCATCTGGCCGTTCACCTTCTCCTTCGGCCGGGCGCTGGTTGACCCGGCGCTGGCCGGATGGCGAGGCGAGCAGGACCGGGTGGTGGCCGGCCAGCTGGCACTGGCCCGCCGGGTCGCCATGAACGTGGCCGCGCTGGAGGGCCGGTACACGCCGGAACTCGAGTTCGAGCCTGAGCCCGCCTGAGCCGGCCCACCTGGCCCTGGTCAGGTGACTGGCCGGTCCCTGGCGGCCCGGTTGAGCGCGCTGATGACGCCGCGCAGCGACGCCTGCACGATCGACTCGCTGATGCCGACGCCCCACAGCACCCGGTCGCCTACCTGGATCTCCAGGTAGGCAGCCGCCTCCGCGTCACGGCCCGCGGTCAGCGCATGCTCGGCGTAGTCGAGCACCCGCACGCTCACCCCGCCGAGGCCCATGTCGATGGCTGACAGCGCCGCGCAGAACGCCGCGATGGGCCCGTTGCCTATGCCGTTCAGCGCGTGCTCGGTGCCGAACGCACGCACCGTCGTGCTGATCCGCTCGGTGCCGTCCTTGCCCTCCGACGCGAACTCGACCAGCTCGAATGCGCCGGCGTCGAGGTACTCAGCGGCGAAGATCTGCCACATCTGCGCGGCGTCCACCTCGCCGCCCTCGCCGTCGGTGTGCCGCTGGATGACGTGGCTGAACTCGATCTGCAGCCGGCGCGGCAGGTCCAGCTTGTGGTCGGCTTTCATGATGTAGGCGACGCCGCCCTTGCCTGACTGGGAGTTGACCCGGATCACCGCCTCGTAGGAGCGGCCCACGTCCTTCGGGTCGATTGGCAAGTACGGCATGGCCCACGGCATCTCGCCGACGGCCTTGCCCGCCGCGGCGGCGGCCCGCTCCAGGTCGTCGAAGCCTTTCTTGATCGCATCCTGGTGCGAGCCGGAGAACGACGTGTAGACCAGGTCGCCGGCATAGGGATGGCGCTCATGCACGCCGATCCGGTTGCAGTACTCGGCGGTGCGCCGGATCTCGTCGATGTCGCTGAAGTCGATCATCGGGTCGATGCCCTGGCTGTACAGGTTCAGCCCGAGTGTCACCAGGTCGACGTTGCCGGAGCGCTCGCCGTTGCCGAACAGGCAGCCCTCGATGCGCTGCGCGCCTGCCAGTACCGCCAGCTCGGCGTCAGCGGTAGCGGTGCCGCGGTCGTTGTGCGTGTGCACCGAAAGCGCGATGTGCTCGCGCCTGCTGAAATGCCTGCTCATCCACTCGATCTGGTCGGCGTAGACATTCGGTGTTGACCGCTCGACCGTGCACGGCAGGTTCAGCACGATCTCACGGCCCGGGCCGGGCTGCCAGGCATCCATCACCGCCTCGCAGATCTCCAGCGAGAAATCGAGCTCGGTGTCCATGAAGATCTCGGGCGAGTACTCATAGCCGAAGTCGGCGCCGGGCAGGTACGTCTCGGCGAATTTCATCACCGCGCGGGTGCCCTCGACGGCCACGGCCTTGCACTCGGCGCGCCCGTCGCCGTCCCAGCCGAAGACCACCCGGCGGAACATCGGCGCGGCCGCGTTGTACAGGTGCACGGTGGCCTGCCTGGCGCCGGCCAGGGACGCCACGGTGCGCTCGATCAGCTCCTCGCGGGCCTGCGTCAGCACCGAGATGCGGACGTCGTCGGGCAGCGACCCGCCCTCGATCAGGCGGCGGATGAAATCGAAGTCGGTCTGGCTGGCCGCGGGGAAGCCGACCTCTATCTCCTTGTAGCCCATCCGGACCAGGAGGTCGAACATCGCGTGCTTCCTGGCGGCGTTCATCGGGTCGATCAGCGCCTGGTTGCCGTCGCGCAGGTCGGTCGATAGCCACCGCGGCGCGGCGGTGATGGTGCGCGACGGCCACTGCCGGTCGGGCAGGTCGATGACGGGGAAGGGCCGGTACCGGTGACATGGCATGCCGGACGGGCGCTGGCTACCGGGATTGCTCATAACGCTGCTGCTCCTGAGGTGACTGACCGGAAGGGGGAATCGGTCGGCGCAGCAGAGCAGCCCGCGGCGAGGGGCCGACCGGGCTGGTTACCGGGCCTCGCCGCGGCGCAGAAGAAGCAGCACGCGCATCATGACGGGACCCAGGCTAGCGGAAAGGGCAGCCGCGCGCGACGGTCAGCAGGCTGACGTGTCCCTGCTCGTGTCCCCGCCGCTGTCACCGGCGGGCGAAAAGAGGATCCAGGGCACGGCCATGAATGCGGCCCGCCGCAGCCGGGTCAGACTACAAAGGCCGGCCCGGCACAAGGGGAGTCTCGGACCGCGACAGCGGTATGTGCCAGGACGGGTGATCGCGCAGACGTCAGCCCGCCCGGGCGGGCATCGCGGCGTCGAGGAACCGCAGTGTCGCGTGCACCGTCTCGTAGCGCCAGAGCGCCAGCGTGCGCTCGAACCCGGTTGCCTCGGCAAGCCGTTCACCCAGCGCGGCCGCGATGGGCAGCAGCTGCAGTGCCCGGTAGACAACGGGCTTGGGCACCCGCCAGACCTGGCCCATGCTGCCATCCGGGCCGAGCAGCCTGGCCACGGCGAAGCCGTGCGTGGGCTGCTCGCTGACCAGGCACAGCACCAGCCACTCGGTCAGCGACAACTTCTGCTCCTGCGGCCCCGGCACGCTCCCAGGCTAGGGCACGGACAGCCGCCCTGGGTCAGACGTTGAAGCCGAGCGCCCTGAGCTGCTCGCGGCCATCTTCGGTGATCTTGTCGGGACCCCACGGCGGCAGCCAGACCCAGTTGATCCGGAAGTCGTTGACCAGGCCCTCAAGCGCCACCCTGGTCTGGTCCTCGATCACGTCGGTCAGCGGGCAGGCGGCACTGGTCAGCGTCATGTCAATGGTCGCGACCCGGTCGTCGCCGAGGGTCACGCCGTAGATAAGCCCGAGATCGACGACATTGACGCCGAGCTCGGGGTCCACCACGTCCCGCAGTGCCTCCAGCAGGTCCTCGGTCTCCTGGTCAAGCCCCTGGCCGGCCCCGCCCGCCGGGCTTTCCTGGCCGAGCTCCTGGCTGGCCAGGTCGGCTGCGTTCTCTGTCATGTCTGCTCCCTCGCCGCATCAGCGGCGGCCTGGCCGTCTCCGGCCTGGCCGTTGACCTGTTCGCCGCCCGTGCCGCGGCCATTCAATGCCCCGGCACCGGTAGCTTTGCCGCCGTTTCCGGCCTGCTCGCCGAGCGCGCGCGCGGTGGCGTCCTTCCAGGCCATCCAGCCGAGCAGGGCGCACTTGATCCTGGCCGGGTACCTGGACACGCCCTCGAAGGCGATGGCGTCACCGAGCATGTCCTCGTCCGGCTCCGCCGCGCCCCTGGACTGCATCAGCGTGAGGAACGCGGCGCTGATCTCCATCGCCTCGCGCACCGTCTTGCCGATGATCATCTCGGTCATCATGGAAGCGCTCGCCTGGCTGATCGAGCAGCCGAGCGCGTCGTACGAGACGTCAGCCACGACGGGCTCGCCGCCGGCGTCCTTCAGCGCTACCCGGAGCGTCACCTCGTCGCCGCAGGTCGGGTTCACGTGCATGACCTCGGCGTCGAAGGGCTCCCGCAGGCCCTTGTTCTGCGGATTGCGATAGTGGTCCAGGATGATCTCCTGGTACAGGGACTCGAGCTGCATCACACCGCCTTGAACATCGGCGCGGTGCCCGCGTGTTCCGCCGCCCGGCGCATCATCGCGCTCAGCCTGCCTGGCATGCCGCTCACCTCGCGAAGAATTTCTGTGCCTGGCGCACGCCATCGGCGAGCGCGTCCACTTCAGCGGGGGTGTTGTAGACGTAGAACGTGGCACGCGTGCTTGACTGCACGCCCAGGGCGCGGTGCAGCGGCCAGGCGCAGTGATGGCCCGTCCGTACCGCGATACCCAGCTCGTCGAGGACCTGCCCGACATCGTGCGGATGGATGCCCTCGACGGTGAAGGACACCGCGCCGCCGCGGTGCTCCGTGGTCAGCGGCCCCAGGATCCGCACCCCGGGGACGGCGCCGAGCGCGTCCAGCGCGCGGGCGGTCAGTGCCTCCTCGTGCGCCGCCACGGCGGGCATGCCGAGTGCGTCCAGGTAGTCGCAGGCCGCGGCCAGGCCGACGGCCTGCGCGGCAGCCGGAACGCCGGCCTCGAACCGCTCAGGCGGCGGCAGGAAGGTCGAGCCCTCCATCCGGACCACTTCGATCATGGAGCCGCCGGTGACGAACGGCGGCATCGCCTCGAGCAGCTCGCGCCGCCCCCACAGCACGCCGATGCCGGACGGGCCGAGCATCTTGTGCGCGGAGAACGCAAGGAAGTCCGGGCCGAGCGTCGCGACGTTGACCGGCCGGTGCGGCACCGACTGGGCGCCGTCGGCCACCACCAGCGCGCCGCGGGAGTGCGCCAGCGCGGTGATCTCGCCGACGGGCGGGACCGTGCCGGTGACGTTGGACTGGTGGGTGACGGCGACGACCCTGGTCCGGTCATTGATCAGCGCACTGGCGTCGCTCAGGTCGAGACGGCCGTCCGGGGTTACCCCGAACCAGCGCAGCGTCGCTCCGGTGCGCTGGCACAGCTGCTGCCAGGGCACCAGGTTCGCGTGATGCTCCATCTCGGTGACCAGCACCTCGTCGCCGGGGCCGACGCGGAACCGCCCGGCCTCGGGACCTGCGGTGGCGGCGTTGCTCATCGCGTAGGCGACCAGGTTCAGCGCCTCGGTCGCGCTCTTGGTGAACACGATCTCGCCGGGATCGGCGCCGATGAACGCGGCGACGCGGGCCCGTGCGCCCTCGTAGGCGTCGGTGGCCTCCTCGCCGAGCAGGTGCGCGCCGCGGTGCGCCGCCGAGTTGTGCGTGGTGTAGAACTCGCGCTCGGCGTCGAGTACCTGGCGCGGCTTGTGCGCGGTGGCACCGGAGTCCAGGTAGACCAGCGGGTTGCCGCCGCGCACGGTCCTGGTGAGGATGGGGAAATCCGCCCGGACCGCGGCCACGTCGAACGCGGCCGCGGTAGCGCCATCAGCGGTGCCGCCATCCGCGGCCGTCACGGCCCCGTCTCCCGCGGAGCTCCCGGCGGCCAGGTACCCGGTGGCTGTCATGCCGGCGCGCCGGCCTTCTGCACGAACTCCTCGTAGCCGCTGGTCTCCAGTTCCTCGGCCAGCTCGGGACCGCCTTGCTTGACGATCCGGCCGCCGACGAAGACGTGCACGAAGTCGGGCTGCACGTACCGCAGGATCCGGGTGTAGTGGGTGATCAGCAGCACGCCGTGGCCTTCGGTGGCGCGGAACCGGTTGATGCCGTCAGCGACCACCTTCAGCGCGTCGATATCCAGCCCGGAGTCCGTTTCGTCCAGGATGGCGATCTTCGGGTTGAGCAGCTGGAGCTGGAGTATCTCGTGCCGCTTCTTCTCGCCGCCGGAGAAGCCCTCGTTGACGTTGCGCTCGGCGAAGACCGGGTCGATGGACAGGTCGGCCATGGCCGCCCGCATCTCCTTCAGGAACAGCCGGATCTTCGGGGCCTCGCCGCGGACCGCGGTGATGGCGGTGCGCAGGAAGTTCGATACCGACACGCCGGGCACCTCCGCCGGGTACTGCATGGCGAGGAAGAGCCCGGCCCTGGCACGGGCGTCGACGGTCATGGCCAGCACGTCCTCGCCGTCCAGCGTGACCGAGCCCTGGGTGACCAGGTACTTGGGGTGACCGGCGATGGCGTAGGCGAGCGTGGACTTGCCCGAGCCATTCGGCCCCATGATGGCGTTGGTCTGCCCGTCCCGCATGGTCAGGTCGACGCCGCGCAGGATCTCCTGGCTCTGGCCGGCCGGGTCCGTCACGCTGACATGCAGGTCACGGATCTCAAGGGTGGACATCATCTCTCCTGGTCTGGTAGCCCGGCGAGCGCCACGTAGACGTCGTCGCCGTCGATCTTCACTGGGTAGGTGGGCACGGGCCTGGTGGCGGGGGGTCCGGTGGGCTGGCCGGTGCGCAGGTCGAAGCAGGATCCGTGCAGCCAGCACTCGACCGTGCTGTCGTAGATCTCGCCCTCGGACAGCGGGACCTCCTCGTGCGAGCACACGTCCCGCAGCGCGAAGACCTCGCCGCCGGCCCGGATGATGGCGACCGGGACGTCGTTCAGCTCGACGCCGAGCGCCCCTTCGGCCGGCAGGTCGGCCAGCGCGCAGGCGCGCAGGAAGGCGGTGGTCTCGGTCATGCCAGCTCCGCTTCCACCGCCGCGGTGATCCGCGCGTGCAGCTCGGGCACCTCGATCTGCGCGATCAGCTGGCCGAAGAAGCCGCGGATCACCAGGCGGCGCGCCTCCGCTTGCGGGATCCCGCGGGCCATCAGGTAGAACAGGTGATGGTCTTCCAGCCGCCCGCTGGCGCTCGCGTGCCCGGCGCCGACGACCTCGCCGGTGAGGATCTCCAGGTTCGGCACCGAGTCGACCCTGGTGCCGTCGGTCAGCACCAGGTTCCTGTTGTACTCGTAAGTGTCGGTGCCGGTCGCCCCGGCCCGGATGAGCACGTCGCCGATCCACACCGCGTGCGCGTCCGCGCCCTGCAGCGCGCCCTTGTAGGTGACCCGGCTGCGGCAGTTGGGCTCGGCGTGATCGACAAGCAGCCGGTGCTCCAGGTGCTGGCCGGCGTCGGCGAAGTACAGGCCGCGGAGTTCCGCCTCGCCGCCCGGGCCCGCGTAGCGGACCGACGGGGCGAGCCTGACCACGCTGCCGCCGAGCGTCACGGCCGTGTGGGTGATCCGCGCGTCCCGGCCCACCTGGACGTAATGAGACGACAGGTGCACCGCGTCGTCCGCCCAGTCCTGCAGCGAGACGAGCGCGAGCGACGCCCCGTCACCCACCACAAGCTCGACATTCTCCGCGTAGGTCGCCGAGCCGGTGTACTCCAGCACCACGACAGCCCGCGCATTGGGCTTGACATCCACCAGAAGGTGCCCCGCCGCCCCCCGGGCAGCATCTTCCCCGCGGACAGAGACCCAGGTGGGCTCCGTGCTTTCGGCCTCTTCAGCGACCGTGATCACGGTCGCCTCACGGAACGAATCGAACGCCCTGGCACTGACCCGGTCGGCAGGCACGCAGGCGATGCCGAGCCGGGGGTCGCCGCGTTGCGCCAGCCCGGCGGTGACCCCGGCGGCGGCATCGACTGCGACGCTTACCTTGCCGTCGCTCAGCGAGGCGTCTGTGTGCAGCCCGCGAAGGCGCCGCAGCGGGGTGAACCGCCACTCCTCCTCGCGGCCGGACGGCACGCCGAAGTCCGCCGGGTCGTAAGACCGCAGCTCGTGCAACGTGGACAGGGGGGCCGAGGTTTCCACGGCCCCCTGAAGGCTCGCCATCAGCCGACCGCCCCCTCCATCTGCAGCTCGATCAGCCGGTTCAGCTCGAGCGCGTATTCCATCGGCAGCTCGCGGGCGATCGGCTCGACGAAGCCGCGGACGATGGTCGCCATCGCCTCGTCCTCGGTCATCCCGCGGCTCATCAGGTAGAACAGCTGATCGTCGGAGATCTTCGAGACGGTGGCCTCGTGGCCCATCTCGACATCGTCCTCGCGCACGTCCACGTACGGGTAGGTGTCCGACCGGCTGACGGCGTCGACGAGCAGCGCGTCGCACTTCACCGTCGACTTCGAGTGCGTGGCGCCCTCCTGTACCTGGACGAGGCCGCGGTAGGAGGTGCGACCGCCGGCCCTGGCCACGGACTTGGAGATGATCGAGGACGAGGTGTTCGGGGCGCAGTGCACCATCTTGGCGCCCGCGTCCTGGTGCTGCCCGGTGCCGGCGAACGCCACCGACAGCGTCTCGCCCCTGGCATGCTCGCCCATCAGGTAGACCGCCGGGTACTTCATGGTCACCTTCGAGCCGATGTTGCCGTCGACCCACTCCATGCTGGCGCCTGCCTGCGCGACGGCCCGCTTGGTGACCAGGTTGTAGACGTTGTTCGACCAGTTCTGGATCGTCGTGTAGCGGCAGTGCCCGCCCTTCTTCACGATGATCTCGACGACGGCCGAGTGCAGCGAGTCGGAGGAGTAGATCGGCGCGGTGCAGCCCTCGACGTAGTGCACGCTGGCGCCCTCGTCGACGATGATCAGCGTCCGCTCGAACTGGCCCATGTTCTCGGTGTTGATCCGGAAGTAGGCCTGCAGCGGGATGTCCACGTGCACGTTCTTGGGCACGTAGATGAAGCTGCCGCCGGACCAGACCGCCGTGTTCAGCGAGGCGAACTTGTTGTCGCCGACCGGGATGATCGTGGCGAAGTACTCCTGGAACAGCTCCGGGTGCTCGCGCAGCGCGGTGTCGGTGTCCTTGAAGATGACGCCCTTGTCCTCAAGGTCCTCGCGAATCTTGTGGTAGACGACTTCGCTTTCGTACTGCGCCGCCACGCCGGCCACCAGGCGCTGCTTCTCGGCCTCGGGGATGCCGAGCCGGTCGTAGGTGTTCTTGATGTCGGCGGGCAGCTCTTCCCAGCTTCCCGCCTGCTTCTCGGTCGACCGGACGAAGTACTTGATGTTCTCGAAGTCGATGCCGGACAGGTCAGAGCCCCAGCTGGGCATGGGCTTGCGGCGGAAGAGCTTGAGGCCCTTCAGCCGCAGGTCCAGCATCCAGTCCGGCTCGTCCTTCAGCGCCGAGATGTTGCGGACGACGTCCTCGGACAGGCCGCGGCGCGCCGTCGCTCCGGCCGCGTCCGAGTCGGACCAGCCGAACTTATAGTTGCCGAGCCCGTCGAGCTCGGGATGAGTCGTCGTCGTTGTCATGCGGAGATGCCTCCGGGCTGGTCGGTTGGAATGCGGTACGCGGGGGACTGGTCGGCGGTGCTGCGATCGGCAGTGGTGACGTCGGTTGTGCCGGGGTCGGTAGTGGTGCGGGATCTCAGTAGCGATGGCGGGGTGACATGCGTGGTGCAGACCCCGTCGCCGTGCGCGATGGTCGCGAGCCGCTGGACGGGCGTGCCGAGCAGGCGGCCGAAAGCCTCGGTCTCCGCCTCGCACAGCTGGGGGTACTCGGCGGCCACGTGCGCGACCGGGCAGTGGTGCTGGCAGAGCTGCTCGCCCCCGCCGGCGGCCGGCGCGCTGCTGGCGGATGCCGCATAGCCGTCTGCCGACAGCGCCTCCGCCAGTGCCCGCACCCGCTCGCTGGGGGAACCGGACCCGACGGCCTCGCGGTACCGCTTCTCCAGGTCGGCGACCTGCCTTCTGGCGAACTCGCCGACCGCCTCCGGCCCGGCGCGCTCGGCGAGGAACCGCAGGGCGCTGGTCGCCAGGTCGTCATAAGCATGCTCGAACGCGCTGCGGCCGGCGTCCGTGATCGCGAACAGCCTGGCCGGTCTGCCCCGCCCCCTGGTTCCGTAGGACCGGGCGGTCCGGCTCTCGATCATGCCGTCAGCCAGCAGGTTGTCCAGGTGGCGCCGGACCGCGGCCGGCGTGAGGCCGAGGCGCGCGCTCAGCGCGGTCGCCGTCGCCGGGCCGTTTTCCAGGATCAGCCTGGCGATCCTGGCGCGGGTGCCCCGCTCGGAGCCGGACTGCGCTGCCGTAGCCTGAGACGGTGCGGTGGCCTGGGCGCGGGCAGCGCGCTGCCCGGTGCCCCCGCCGGGGGCGCCCGAAGCCGTGCTCGCCAGTCCCACGTATTTCACAACATCATTGTGCCGTAAATACATCCCGGCCCGCAATCCGGGTGCCGGATTCGCTCTGTTACCTGCCCTCCAGCCCCGCCAGTGCCCTGGCGCCCCGTCTGTTAGCGCCCTGGCCCGGTCCGGCAGTGCCCGCCCCATCGCCAGTGCCCGCCCCACCGTCAGTGCCCGCCCCACCGTCAGCGCCCTGGCCCGGTCCGTCAGCGCCCGCCTCGCCTGTCAGCGCCCCGTCCGTCAGCGCTGCGGCGCTGGTGCTGCGGGCCGGGATGGACTTGTCGCGCGAGATGCTGCAGCCCATCCGCGGCTGGGCCGACGCGGACTGGGAGCGGGCGGCGGCGCGGCTGGCCGGCCGTGGCTGGCTCGGCGCCGACGGCCGGGTAACCGCCGCCGGGGCCGCGGCTCACCAGGCGGTGGAAGACGCGACCGACCTGGCCGCGGCGCGGCCATGGACGCGCATCGGGCCGGGCGGCATGGGCGAGCTACTGGCCGTCCTGACGCCGGTGGCGAGGGCATGCGCGGCGGCGCTGCCCTACCCCAATCCCGTCGGCGTGCCTGCCCCGGCGCCCGCGGCCCCCTGACATTTCCGGCCGGGCGCCACTCCCCGACAAACCGGCCGGGCGCCACTCCCTGACCAAACCTGGCGGGCGCCGCGCCGTCCGCCTGGTTTCTTCCATGATCCCGAAGGATCTGGCGCCGCCGGTGACGCCGATCCTTCGCGGTAATGACGATGCGCTCTCCCAGGCTCAGCTCAGGAAGCCGCGGAGCAGGGCGCCGGTGCCGTCCAGGTGCTCGGCGACGGCGCGTCGGGCGAGCTCGGCATCTCCGGCCAGGATCGCGTCGACGATGGCGGCGTGCTGGCCAGCCGTGTGATCGATGTTGCGCCGCAGCACCGGGATCGCGTTGAGCAGGTCGTTCAGGCGCATCCGGGCATCGGCGCAGGCGGTGGCCAGCAGGGTGGAGCCGGTGAGCTCGGCGATCGACAGATGGAACAGGGTGTCCAGCCGCCGGTAGTCGGCCGGGCTGGCCCCGTTGACGTCCGCGAGCCGTGCCCGCAGCACATCCCGCACGCTGGCGCGGGCTGCCTTGCCGGAGACCTGGGCGAGCAGCTGGGCGGAACCGGTCTCGACCGCCATCCGGAACGTCAGCGCGTCGGTCAGCTTGTCGCCGTCCTCGATGGCGATGCGGCGCAGCTTGCCGAGGCTCGGCTCGGGCGGGCGGTACGTGACGAAGGTGCCGCCGGAGCGCCCGCGCCGGGACTCGATGAAGCCAGCCTGCTGGAGTTCGCGGATTGCCTCGCGCAGCGTAATGCGGCTGATGCCCAGCTGGACGGCCAGATCCCGCTCAGGCGGGAACCGCTGCCCCGGCCCGACCACGCCGAGCTTGATCACGGTCAGCAGCCGCTCGACCGTTTCCTCGAATGCGTTGCCTGCCCGGACTGGCCGCAGGGCGGTCGCCAGCTCGAGTCCGCCGGTTCTCACGATCACCCTCCGCCGGGGGACGGCATTGTTACGCATTGTCCTGCCGAGCCTACGGCACAGCCGGGCAGCGGCCCGGTCGCTGGCGCTCCGTGCGGCCCTGTCGCTGGCGCTCCGCGCGGGTTGGTCCGGGACTTCGGTCCCCTCCCGGCCGCGCACCGGGTGCGCGCGGCTGGTACCGCCCGGCACCGGGTGCCGTGCCCGTGGTGCCGGGCGGTACCAGCGATGCCTGGCGGTGCCCGTGATGCCGGCCGATAACAATGGTGATGAATCCGGCCGGGGGTCTTGACATTGGCTCAGACCTGTCCATCATTGGTCTGATATTGGACCATTGAAAACCGGCCGCCGGCCAGCGGGCTCCCGCGCCCTCCCCCGGCATCATCCGACGCCCTGACGCAAGGAGCATGCCGTGTCGGTCAACGAGCAATCGGCCCCAGCGCCGCTCAGCAGTGACGAGGAACAACTTCACCAGCTCGGCTACGCGCAGGAACTGCGCAGGCGGATGTCGGGCTTCTCCAACTTCGCGGTCTCCTTCACCATCATCTCGATCCTGTCCGGCTGCCTGACGCTGTACGGGTACGGCATGGCCACGGGCGGACCGGCGATCATCGTCTGGGGCTGGCCCATCGTCGGCATCATGACCCTGTTCGTCGGGTTGGCGATGGCCGAGGTGTGCTCCAGCTTCCCGACCGCGGGCGGCCTGTACTACTGGGCGGCCAAGCTCGCGAAACCGGAGCGCGGGCCGATCTGGGCCTGGTTCACCGGCTGGTTCAACTTCCTCGGCCAGGTCGCGATCACCGCGGGCATCGACTTCGGGGCCGCGTTCTTCATCAATGCGCTGCTGAACCTGCAGTTCGGCACCCCCACATACCACTGGGTCACGATCCTGATCTTCGCGGGCGTGCTGCTCCTGCACGGCCTGCTGAACCAGTTCGGCATCAGGCTGGTCGCCATGCTCAATAACGTCAGCGTGTGGTGGCACATCCTCGGCGTGCTCTTGATCGTCGGCGTGCTGGTGTTCGTGCCCGCGCACCACCAGTCGGCCAGCTTCGTGTTCAGCTCCACCTTCAACACCACCGGCTGGCACAGCCTCTTCTACGTCTTGCTGCTCGGGCTGCTGCTCGCGCAGTACACCTTCACGGGCTACGACGCCTCGGCGCACATGACAGAGGAGACCCACAACGCCGCCCTCAGCGGCCCGCGCGGCATCGTCACGTCGATCATCGTGTCGCTGTTCGCCGGCTGGATCTTGCTGATCGGCATCACGTTCGCGATCCAGCACTACACCGCCGAGCTGACCTCCGCCACGGGCGTGCCGCCGGCCCAGATTTTCATCGACGCGGTCGGGGTCACCGGCGGGAAGCTGCTGCTGCTCACCGCCATCGGCGCTCAGCTGTTCTGCGGCATGTCCTCGGTGACGGCCAACTCGCGGATGATCTACGCGTTTTCCCGCGACGGTGCGCTGCCTGGCTCCGCGCTCTGGCACCGGGTGAACAAGCGCACCAGGACCCCGACCAACGCGATCTGGCTCGCCGCGGTGGGCGCGCTCATCCTCGGCCTGCCCTATCTGTGGAACAGCTTCGCGTACGCCGCGGTCACCTCGATCGCGACGATCGGCCTGTACATCGCCTACGTCGCGCCGACATTCCTGCGGCTGCGCCAGGGCGCCAACTTCCGGCCGGGGCCCTGGAGCCTGGGCCGGTGGAGCAGGCCGGTCGGCATCATCGCCTGCATCTGGGTGGTGTTCATCACGATCCTGTTCGTGCTGCCGACGGCGAGCCCGATCACCGTGAAGGACTTCAACTACGCCATCGTTGCCCTGCTGATCGTCATCGGCTATGCCGGCATCTACTGGATGGTCTCCGCGAAGAACTGGTTCACCGGGCCACGGGTGCAGGGAACCCCGGAGGAACTGGCCGCGATCGAGCACGAGCTCGAGACCTGAGCGTCCGTGCGCCTACCGTGAACTGAGGGCCAGAAACGAGCACGCCTCGAGGATGGGACACCGATGACAGGTCATCGCGGTGATGATGCCGCACCGCCGCGGCGCGGGATGCTGACGCTGGAGCGGCTGCGCACGGGCTACGGCACCGGCGAGAT
>Ga0182024_10012427_pt1 | contig 16844 bp, 16 predicted proteins | sample P32metaG_FD_120480 | JGI IMG/M metagenome (GOLD analysis project Ga0182024, IMG submission 120480) | Permafrost microbial communities from Stordalen Mire, Sweden - P3-2 metaG (Illumina Assembly) | ecosystem: Environmental > Terrestrial > Soil > Wetlands > Permafrost | place: Sweden: Stordalen... | reverse complement strand
TCGCTCACGACCTGGCCCACCGTCTGCTTGGTCATCATCGCGTTATCGGCGAGGTCGGTCAGTCGCGACCCGTTCTCCGGATCGATGCCGCCGAATACGCAGCCGTGGCCGGGTCGGATGTCCGCGTATCCGGCCGCGGCGACTCTCTGGAAATGCTCGGTCGAGAACTGATCGAGCGCGACCCCGAGTAGCCGGATCATCGGCAGACGCGTCGGAGTTCCGGGACGGCCCGGGAGCGGCAATAGGACGTCGGCTGCGCGCGGGTCTGGGTCGTGTCCAAGCCGGGTCCAGTTCAGGTCATGCGTCGAAGGTGGTCGCCTCGTCGAGCGTGGCATGGGGTCGTGGCTCCTTGAGATCCACTTCTGCTTCGCATGTCGGGCAGCGCCATGTGAGCTCGAGCGGCGTCCCGCAGAGGTCGTGGCGCAGCCCCAAATCCTCGTCGCTCGGGTGGCGCCCAGCTCCCCACACGGACAGAGCCGTCAGTGCGGTGGCGAGGCCACGGCCGTCGGCGGTCAGTGCGTAGCGCATCCGGGGCGGGCGTCGGCTGTAGGGCTCGGCGACAATAAGGCCCGCGGCTTCGAGGCCCGCGACGCGCTGTGCGAGCACGTTGGTCGAGATGCCTTCGATCTGCTCGTGGAGTTCGCCGTAGCGGCGGTCACCGTCGAGTAGGGCTCCGAGGACGAGCAGCGACCATCGGTCGCCGACCACGCGGGCGGCTCGATCGAGCGCGTCCAGCGCCACGAGGGGCATGGGTCGAAGCTTACGCGAACGCTTGTGTATAGTCGCTTGCAACTCACAAGTAAGGAGCAGTGTATGCCAGGTTCTACCATCGCGGAACTCGCAGCGGAGGTCGGCCCCGCCGTGATCGGGCTGCGGGAGGGCTCACGTGGAGGCTCAGGCGTGATTGTCGCCGCCGGCGTCGCCGTGACGCTGGCGCGGAACGTTGACCGCGACGAGCTCACCGTTCGCGTCGGCAACGTCGAGGTCGCCGCCCGCGTTGCCGGCACCGATCAAACGGTCGACCTCGCCGTGCTTCGATTCGAGAGCCCGCCCAGTAGCGCAAAGCCGGTCGGATGGGCTGCCGACGGCGGTGCGGGGATCGGGTTGGAGGTCTACGCCCTCGCCGACCCCTCCGGTCGCGGCCTGCGCGCCAGTCACGGCACCGTCTCGAGCGCGCCGATCGGTCTGCGCGGGCCTGCGGGACGGATCATCGAGGGCGCGATCGAGCACACCGCGCCGCTGCCGCGCGGGTCGGGCGGCAGTCCGCTCTTGAACGCGGACGGCCTGATTCTCGGACTGAACGCAATCCGTCGCGATGAAGGGTTCCTCGTGGCCTGGCCCGCCGCGGTGCTGCGCGACCGTGTCGCCGAGCTGGCGGCTGGTGCTCGGACCGCGCCGCCGCGCCTCGGCGTCGCGCTCGTTGGTCCCCGGCAGGCGCGGCGGCTTCGAGCCGCGGTCGGACTCGAGCCGGTCGATGGCCTGCTCGTCCGAGCAGTCGAGGAGGGCAGTCCCGCGGACCGCGCCGGCATCGCGCGCGGCGATGTCATCGTCGCGGTCGACGGCACACCGCTGACCGGCCCCGATCCGCTCTACTCGGCACTCGACCGCGCAGGCGGCCGTGAGCTCGAGCTGGACGTCGTCCGTGGAACGGACCGACTGACCCTCACGACGCGACTGGAGGCCGGCGATGAGCAGCGCGACGATGGTTGATCCCTCGAGCGAACAGCAGGCGCTCGACGCGTACAGCCTGACGGTCTCAAGCGTCGTGGAACGCGTCGCACCGTCGGTCGCGAACCTGCGCGTCGTGAGCCGCCGCCGCGACGGCGCGCAGGTGACAGTCGGCGCCGGCAGCGCGATCGTGCTCAGCGCCGACGGCTTCCTGCTGACGTGCGCCCATGTCATCACAGCCCGCCGCGGAAACGGCCTGCGTAACGGCGTCGCTTCGTTCCTTGACGGCAACGAGCTCAGCTTCGAGGCAGTAGGCAGCGACGCGTTGACCGACCTCGCGGTCCTGCGCACCGAGCACGGCGGCCTCGACCCCGCTGCACTGGGCGACGCCGAGGCGCTGCGGGTAGGTCAGCTCGTCGTCGCAATCGGGAACCCGCACGGGTTCACCAGTTCAGCCACCGCCGGGGTCGTCTCGGCGCTGGGACGATCACTGCCCGCCCGCGAGGGCGCGACCGTCCGCACGATCGACAACGTGATCCAAACCGACGCCTCCCTGAACCCAGGCAACTCCGGCGGCGCGCTGGCCACAAGCGCGGGCAGCGTCGTCGGCGTCAACACCGCGCTCGCCGGAATCGGCCTCGGCCTCGCGATCCCGATCAACCACGCGACACGGCGCATCATCGGAGCCCTGATCACCGACGGACGCGTGCGCCGCGGCTACATCGGAATCTCCGCCGCACCCCGCCCCATCGCGCCCGCTCAACGCGACCGCCACGGCCCGGGGGATGTGGTCGAAGTCAGCCAACTCGTCGCCGACAGCGCCGCCGAACGCGGCGGACTGCGATCAGGCGATCAGATCGTCGAGATCAACGGCCGCCGCATGCACGGCGTCGCCGACCTACAGGACGCCCTCGACGCCGAAAGCATCAACAGCCACCTCGTCGCCACCGTGCTCCGCGCCGGATTCGAACACAAGCTCGTCATCGTCCCAACCGAACTTCCACGATGAGCGCGTCGATCGCTTTTCAGCGCCACACGGCAACTTAGCGCTGCGCGACACCAGGTCGAGTTGCCGACAGCACGGGATTCTGCTGCCCTGTTGGCTCGATTTGCCGGCCTGTAGCCCTGGTCGCATGACGAGGCTGGCAAACCCGACGCTGTCGGGATCGCAGATGAAAACGCTCGCGCGAGCGGGCAACGAGCGGACCACGGCGGTTGGGCTACGGCGCCCGCCACGGCGAGGCCGGCGAGCACCGACGCTCCACAGAGGAGAAGGTGGGGTCCGTCCCAGGCGCCGGTGACGGCGAGCAGGCCGCCGGCGAGGCGGGCGTCGAAGTTGACCGCGCTGGTGAGGAGGAAGAGTCCGCTGGAGCGGCGGACGATTTGCCTGCTCGGCAAGCCGGCTTGGCACACGAGCCATCCAACGGCGGCGAGTGAGCCGATGCCGCCGCCGGGGAGGAGCTCGCCGGAGCCCACCCTGTTCCGGCCAGCTGACGTGCGAGTCGGACTCGCCTGCGGTCGACGAAGCGCCGGAAAGGTAACTATGAAAGCTCAGGCACGATGCGAGCTCGAGAGCGGTGGCCAGCACGAGCCAGCGGCGCTCGCGTGGCGGATGTCGACGCACACCTGGCCGAGCGCGGCAACGGCCAATAGCAGCGTCAGCCCCGCGGTGGCGAGCGCCAGGACGGTGATCAGCCCCGTTCGCAGCGCACGCGACGGTGGCCGCGCCTCCCGCGCGGGTGACGCGCGCCGCAACGTTTCATTCTCAGCGGTGTGTCCGAACGACGCTGCGGGGAGCGTCCTGATTCGCGAGACCGCTTCCGGGTCGCCCAGGGTTAGGCGGCGATCTGGGTTCGTGCGGCGGCGGCGTCGGCGAGAGCTTCGAGGAGGGCGACGATCTGGAGTTCGATCTCCGCATCGGTGAGCCGGCCGTCGGGGTGGAACTGCTGGTCGGAGGCGGGGACGGGTAGCTCGATGTCGAGGACGCGGGCGCCGATGGCGCTGAGGACCTTGCGGGTTTCGGCCTGTGCCCAGACGGCTCCGAACATGCCGGTTGAGGCACCCATAACCGCGGCTGGCTTGTTGCGCAGCGGGCTGTTGTCCTGTGGGCGCGAGAGCCAGTCCAGTGCGTTCTTCAGCTGTCCGGGTATTGAGCTGTTGTATTCGGGCGTCGAGATCAGCACGGCGTCAGCCGCCGCGACCTCGGCGTCCAGGTGGGCGACAGCCATGGGCCGCGCGTCGAGCTCGTCGTCGTTGTACGGCGGGATCTCCTTGAGGCCGTCGTGCAGCGTGAGCTCGATGCCGGGCGGCAGCAACTTTGCTGCCGCCCGGAGGAGCGCCGTGTTGTGCGAGTCGCGGCGCAGGGAGCCGGAGATGGCGAGGATCCGCATCGCGACTCCTCAGGCCTTGACGAACTCGAGCTCCACGACGAGGCTGACCTCGTTGGAGAGCGCGCGCCCGCCCTTCGGGAGCTCGGCATTCCAGTCGACGCCGAAGTCCGCGCGGTCGATCGTGGTCTCGAGCGTGAACCCGAGGCGCGTGTTACCCGCGAAGTCGTCGGTGGGCCCGTTGATCGTGCCGGTGGCGTGGACGGGCTTGGTTACGCCCTTGAGGGTCAGGACACCGTCGAGTTCGAGGGTGTCCTCGTCGATCCCGAGCACGGTCGAGGTGAAGCTGATCTCGGGAAAGCGCTCGGCGTCGAAGAAATCGGGCGCCAGCAGGTGCCCGACCAGGCCCCGGTCCTTGACCGAGACCGACGCGACGTTGGCCGTGCCGGCCAGAACACCGTCGGTCAGCGACGCGTCGAGCTCTTCGAAGCGGCCGCGAAAGTGGGCGACCAGGTACTTCACCGAGAAGTCGGCGGATGAGTGCAGGGGGATGAACTTCCAGGTGCCTGCGAGTCGCGCCTGGACGTTCTCGGCGATCTGGGTGGACATGTTCGATGCTCCTTGGGGTCGTTGATGGATGTACGCCGACAGGGTCGGTATCCCGCGGGGTTGCGCGGGTGCTACGGAACCCGGACGAGGTCGAGCTCCACGTTCAGGAGGGCGTTGCCGCGGATCATTCCGGCCCTGTTCCACGTCAGGCCGACCGTCTCGCGGGGCACGCTGGTCGAGGCCTGCACCCGCAGCCGGTCCTCGCCCGGCCGCGTCAGCGTGACCGGCAGCTGCAGGCGGACGACGCTAGAGCCGATATGCAGGTCGCCGGCGATCGTCAGTCCGCCGGGACGGGCGGTCACCGCGGCGACGGAGAAGCTGATCGTCGGATGCTCCTCGACGTTGAAGAAATCGCCAGAGCGCAGGTGTTCGTCGCGCTTGTTGTGCTTGGTGTCCAGGCTCGCGGCGGCAACGGCGAGCTCGCCGGTGGCGAGACCCGCCTCGTCGATGCGCAGTTCCCCCTCGTAGGACCTGAACTGCCCGCTAACGGGCACCAGGCCCCACATCGATCTCACGCGGAAGCCGAGACGACCGGCTGCCGGGTCGACATGCCACACGCCAGCGGCGATCGGGAGTGTTTCGGAGTCTGCAAGGAGTGTTTCGGAGTCTGCGGGCTGCGTCGTGCTCATGGCGATCCTTTCTCGTGAAACGGACCCTTAGTCCGATTAGTACGAACCGTAGCACAAACGGACCAGCGGTCCGCTAAAATAAGGATCGTGTCCACAGACCGCTGCCTCCGCGAGCTTCCGATGGCCGACGAGCGCACGGAGCGCTGCGACGCGGCCGCCAACCGTGAGCGCATCCTCGACGTCGCGCGCCAACTCCTACGAAACGAGGGCCTCGCAGCGACCTCGATCGACCGCATCGCCGCGGAGGCCGGCGTGGGAAAGGGCACCGTCTTCCGCCGCTTCGGAGACCGCGCCGGACTGACCGCCGCACTCCTCGACGAACACATGCGAGCGTTCCAGGACGCCTTCCTCAGCGGCCCGCCGCCGCTCGGCCCCGGCGCCACAGCACGCGAGCGTCTCCAAGCGTTCATCGACGGACTCCTCGCCCTCCTCGACGAGGACTTCGAGATCGCGCTCGCTGCCGCCGATGCCGCCCCAGCCACAGGCGCACTCGTCGCAGGCGCGCTTGCTCTCCACCTGCGCACCCTCATCAGCCACATCGACTCCGGCCTCGACGCTCCCCTCGTCGCCGACCTGCTCCTCGGCGCAATCTCGCCACCCGTAATCGCACGAGCCCGCGCGCGTGGCGCCGACCTCCACGCCCAACAAACCGCCGCCCGCGCCCTCCTTTGCGGGCTCACAAGCGAACGCTGAACGCCGCAACCCGAGCGACCGCACGGTTGCGACGACGGTAGGTGTCCGGAGGAGCCGCGACCGCGCCGTCACTAAGCCACAAGAAGTGAACGCCAGCGCGGCACGATAAGGACAACGGCGCGCCTCGTTGTCCTTAAGCCAGCCGGATTGGACCCAAGTCAGCAAAAATTCAGCACCTGCGTGGCGACGGGCAACGTGCGTTTTGGGCGGCGTCGCCGTTGCCGAGTGGGCGTCCCATCCGACTTCGTCGGCGGTCGTCCCAATGGTTGTCCCTAAATGCACGAACGCGAGCAAGCGCGAGGGCCAGTTCGCGTGCTTCGCGCGCGTGCATGCCGACGATCGCGATCTCTTCAGTGTCGGAGCATGCGCGAGTTCTCAGAAGGATCCGACCGATCGACGTGGCGAGTCTTCACCCAACCTCGGTGATTGCACGTGCAGCGCTTCGTGGCGCCGTCGGGATTGTCCCGGCTCAGCGCAAGACCACGCCGCCGTCGGTCGTGATCGTCTGGCCGGTCAGCGCTGCGGCCTCGGGCCGTGCCAAGAACGCCACCGTCGCGGCGACATCCTCCGGAACCAGAGCGCGTGCGAGCGCCTGCTGAGCAAGGACCGTCTCGAACTCCTCCTCGGCGACGCTACTCGATCCGGCAGTGCGGGTGAGACCGGGCGCAACCGCCGTGACCGAGAGCCCGTCGCCGCCAAGCGCGTGAGCGAGCACCCGGGTAATCCCGATCAGCGATCCCTTGCTTGCGACGTACGCCAATCGATCCCCGCCCGGCGGCGCCCAGAACGTGTTCGAGACGATCGAGATGATCCGCCCAAAGCGGCGCTCGCGCATCCCGGGCGCGAACTTCTGGGCCAGGAGCAGCAGCGCCTCGACGTTCACAGCCTGGACCGCTCGGAACGTCGCAAGGTCGAACGTCTCGAGCGTCATGCGGTCAAACGCGCCGGCCGCGTGGATGAGCAGATCGCAGCGCCCGTAGTCGCGCAGGATGACATCAGCGGCGTGGCGGACCTGCGCTGCATCGGCTAGGTCGGACGGCACGTCGCCAGTGCGGTCGAGGATGACGACTTGGTGGCCACCACTGCGCAACGTCTCGGCGATGGCTCCCCCGATCGCTCCCGCGCCACCGGTGACCACAGCGACCGAATCCTGCGGTCGGTAACCGGTCTCCGTCATGTCTTGCCCCTTCGGCCTGTGATCGGATCGCCTGTGATCGGATCGACGTACCGGAACTGTCGAGCTTCGGCGGGTGACTGCGCATCACCCGGATCAGGCGATGCCGTGATGAAGAATCGGCGCGCCTGAGCGCGTTCGAGCGGGAAAGCGCGAGCCCATCCGGCCAAGTCCGCGGCTCACCCGGATGGTGGCGCACCAGCGGAATCAGGCGGCCTCCAGCGGTGTGAGGTGGGCGCTGTCGAGATATTCTTCTAGCCGCGCAATCCGCCCGTCGTGCACGGTTACGTTCATGCAGGCCGGCATGCGGAAAGCTTCGCCGCCGTTGGCGAGAGTGCCGTGCACGACGTACTGCTGGACATAGCCGCCGTCGAAGGAATGACGCGAGACGATCTCGTATTTGAGATTCTTCAGCCGCTCGTTCAACCAGCGCGTTGCGTTCAGTTGGTCTTCGACGGTCTGCTCGACTCCATCGAAATTGTGCCAGATGCGCGCGTCCGGGGCGTAGCAGGCCGCGATGGCATCGATGTCGTTTTGCTCATACGCGCGCGTGATCCTGTCGGCGAGCACATTCATTTCATTTTCGTTGGTCATCAATGCATGCCTTTCGCTCGGTGCTAGTCGAGTGGCGACGCTGCCACCGGCCGAACTCCCCGGCGCCGTATCCGGTCTCCGAGTAGCGATCGTGAGTGCTCGCTTCGCGGTTTCACTGCGGCAGCCACGATGACACCGACTAAGGCGATCCGCTTTCGCCGGATCTTGGCGATCGCGGATCGCGCGCGAGGCGATTCGGCCGGAATTCCGGCAGCGACATGCAGACGCGACAACCGGTTGCCGCGGATCGTCTTGAAGGGAAGCAGCACTCTGGGCTGTTCAGCGAGGAGTACCCCCTCCCCACGCTTCTACTGGCCGGTCGAAGCGTCGACCCACGCCGCCATACACATGTGGACAACCAGGCAATGTCAGGACCTCATGGCGGCGACCCTCAAGCAGGCCGTCAACGGGGCCGAGAATAACGGCGTCCGGCCAAATGACGTCGTCTGGAATCGCCTCAACTACGTGTTGAGTCGCCACGGCGTGGCTGGCCGATCCGGCGTTGGAGGCGATTGCCTCGTCGAGGCGAGTTCGTGTGCTTTGCGGTCGAACTGAGGCCTCAGCCGCCTCGGCACCGCCGGCGATTGAGGTGGCGAGCTCGTAAACCGTGCCCGTCGAGGAGTGGTAGATGACGGCGACCTTGGCTGCCCTTGGTACCGGCTCTCACTCGGACACGGCTCTGCTTTCGTATAGGTGGTTACGCGCCACTGGAATGACCACCGGCTGTGGCCTTGTGGGCCTCTGCTTCGGGTGTTTCGGGCGGTCGTGCTGATGTGAGTTCGCTTTCTGCGCGCAGCCAGTTTTCGATCTCGCGTGCGCCGGGTTCGGTGAGGTGGATGAAATAGGCGCGCACGGCGATCTCTTCATAGCTGGGGGCGGCGGGCGCTTCAACGGTGACCTTCGGATTCATGCTGACCTCTCTCGCGGCGTTCGGCGAGCCGTGGACTTTTAGAGCTGGTGCCCAGGCCCGAGGCTTCCCGAACCTCAAGGTCGTGCACCGATCCGGCGGATAGTGCGGCTTAGCCCCCTTGCCGGCATTCGGCCGCCTCAGAGAGGGCGAACCAGGTCGAAGCCGGGCGAGCTCGGCGAGAACTGCTGCCATTAAGCCGCGATCAGTTCGCCAAGGTTCCGTCGAAATCGATCGTGGCGTGCGTGCCATCGCAGAACGGCTTGTTCGAGGAGTGTCCGCAGCGGCACATCGCCATCGGATCGGGGTGCTCGATCTCGTGCCCGTCGGGCGCAACGAGATGCACCGGGCCGGAGACGATGTAGGGACCGTTTTCGCTCGGAGTGATGGTGACGTCGGGCATCGCGGTGACCTTTCCTAGTAGACCTTGACTGTCTTCGAAAAGGGGAGCTTGTGGATCCTTGTGCCGGTGAGCGCCGCGATGGCATTCGCCAGCGCAGGAGCGACTGAGGGGACGGAGACCTCGCCAACGCCGGTCGGCGATTCGATCGACTCGATCAGGTGAATCTCGATCAGCGGGACCGAGCGCATTCGCACGATCGGGTAGCGGTCGAAGTTCTGGGTGACGATGTCGCCGCCGTCGCCGAGCACTACCTCGCCCCACGCCGCGGCGCTGAGGCCGAACAGGAGCCCGCCCTCGACCTGGGCGCGGACCAGGTCCGGGTTGATCGTGATGCCGCAGTCGAGCACGAACACGATCCGATCGACGTGTATGCGCTCGCGCTCATCGAGCGAGACCTCGGTCACGTTGGCGCAGTGGCTGAGGAAGCTCGAGCAGGTGATCCCGCGGGCCCGCCCTTCGGGCAGCGGAGATCCCCAGCCCGCGTACTCTGCCGCGAGCTCGAGTACGCGGAGCGTGCGCGGGTTCTCTGCGAGGAGGTCTCGTCGCAGGTCGACGGGGTCGCGGCCGGCCGCAAGCGCGAGCTCGTCGATCGCCGACTCGCGCGCGAACTCGGTGTGCGAGTTGCCAACCGATCGCCACACCATCGTCGGGACGCCGGACTCGAAGTTCGTCGACTCGAGCTTGAAGTTCTCGATCGCGTAAGGAGGATCGACGGCACCGGTCGTCGTGAAGAAGTCGACCCCATTCGTGAACATCACATCGCGCACGAACGGCAGGTTCACCGACGTCGGTTCGGCCACGATCTGCTGGTGGTAAGCGGTCAGTCGACCGCTTGAGTCAGCTGCGGCCCGCACACGGTGCACGGCCATTGCGCGGTAGTGGCCGGCCTTGAAATCCTCCTCCCGCAGCGACTGGACCTTGATCGGATACGTCCAGTCGAGCGCGCGAGCGACGAGCACCGCCTCGGCCGTGGGGTCGCGCTGAGAGCTCGAATGCAGGCCGAAGGATCCGCCAGCAAACGTGACGTGAACCTCGACCTGCTCCTTGTCGACGCCGGCCGCTTCCGACGCTGACATTCGCGTGAACTCGGGCGACTCGGTGCTCGCCCAGACCTCGAGCACTCCGTCCTCGCGCATCCGGCACGCCGCGTTGTTTGGCTCCATCGCGGCGTGAGCCAGGTATGGCAGCGCGTACATCGCGTCGACAACCGTCGGCGCGTCCGCGATCACCCGTTCCGCGTTTCCGTCGTCGCGGGCGACGACCGCCCGCTCGCCTGACTCCAACAACCGGACGTGCTCGACTAGTAGCTCGGCGGAGCTCCTCCGCTCGGCCTCCGTGTCGTCCCACTCCACGATCAGAGCGCGCAGGCCGCGCTGCGCGTCCGCGACCGTGTCGCCGACCACTGCGACGCCCTCGTCGATCGGAACGACCGCTGTGACCCCGGGCTCGGCCAGGGCCGCCTTCCCGTCCACGGACGCGACCTTCGAGCCGAACCGCGGCGGGTGGAGCACGACCGCGGTCAGCATTCCAGGCAGGCTCACGTCGATCGTGAAGCGAGTGGTGCCCAGGATCTTCGGCACGGCGTCGACGCGCAACCGACCTTCGCTCCCGATCAGCCTGTACTCCGACAGCTCCTTGGGCCTGACACCATCCGGAACCGGCAGCTGCTCCGCGCGCACGGCAAGCTGCGCGAACGTCGCCTCCTTGCCGCTCGCGTGACGCACGACGCCTCGCTCGAACTCGAGCTCGCCTACCGGCACATCCCACAGCTCCGCCGCTGCTGCCGCGAGCCGGGCCCGCGCCTGGGCCGCCACCAGGCGGTAGCGGACCCAGAAGCCCTTCGTGGAGTTTGACCCACCAGTCAGCTGGAAGAGTCCGCCCAGATCGGGGTTTCCGTACACATCCTTCGGCGGCCCACCTCCGTTTGAGGCGTTGACCACGAGGACCGAATCGAAGTCGGCGTCGAGTTCCTCGGCCACGATCGTCGCCAGCCCGGTGTGGATTCCCTGGCCCATCTCGATCTGGCTCGAGTACGCGACGATCGTCCCGTCCTCGCGGACCCGGATGTAAGGATTGACAGGGTCCGCCATCTCATCTGGCGTCAGCCGCTGCACCTCGGCGTCACGGGGAGCGATGAGCGAGCCCAGATCATCACCCGCGGCGAGTCTGCCAGCGGCCTCGTGAATGGCGGCACGAATCCGCGGATACGTGCCGCAGCGGCACAGGTTCCCGCTCATCCACGCGTCGATCTTCGCGTCGTCCGGGGACGCGTCTGACTCGAGCAGCGACACAGCGGCCAGCGTCTGCCCCGGCTGGCAGTAACCGCACTGCACGACATTGCCGCGGTGCCACGCGTCGCGCACCGCGTCGACCACGCGACCCGATGCTCCCTCAACCGTCGTAATGGCCTTGCCCACCGCTCGCTCGGCGGCGGTCTGGCACGACTTCACATTGGCCCCGTCGATCAGCACGGTGCACGCCGCGCAGAAGCCAGCCCCGCAGCCGAACTTCGTGCCGTGCAGGCCGAGCACGTCCCGGAGCACCCACAGCAGCGGGGTCTTCGCGTGCCGGTCGGCGACCTCCACCTCGGCGCCGTTGACGACAAGCTTCATCTCGGGCCTCGTTCGACCGGAACCTGCGGGCGCTGTCGCACGAGCTGCACGATCGCCCCGACCTAGGTGAGCAGTCCTCGCCGGATGATGGTGATTCTCGCGCCCGCATTCACGAGCCTCGGCGATCGTTATGGTTGCGCACGACATGAGCGGAGCCTCTTCAGCGCTGGGACGCGCTGCGAGGTTGCAGAGACGGGAGTTGCTCGGCCGGCGCCGTGAACGCGAACTGCTCGACCGCCTGCTCGCGGCCGCGGGCAGCGGCGACGGCGGGGTCCTGGTCCTCCACGGGGAGGCCGGCGTCGGCAAGACAGCGCTGTTGGAGTACGCGGTCGAGGCCGCGCGGACGTTTCGGGTTCTCCGCACCGCGGGAGCGGAGGGGGAAATGGAGCTCCCGTTCGCGGCGCTTCAGCAACTGTGCTCACCGATCCTCGAGCTGAATGAGCGCCTCCCGGCTCCCCAGCGCGACGCGCTCGCCGTCGCTTTCGGTCTGAGCGCTGGGCACGCCCCGAACCCGTTCCTGGTCGGGTTGGCGGTCCTCGGTCTGATGTCCGAGGCCGCCGAAGAGCGGCCGCTACTGTGCGCCGTCGACGACGCGCAGTGGCTCGATCGCGCGTCGACCCAAGCGCTTGTCTTCGTGGCTCGCCGCCTGTTGGCCGACAAGATCGCCTTGCTGTTCGCGGCGCGCGACCCCGGCGACCCGTTCGCCGGATTGCCGGAGGTCCAGGTCGAGGGCTTGAACGCTCGCGACGCGCGGACGCTGCTCGAGTCCGCGTTGCCGACTCGTCTGGATGACCCGATCTTGGAGCGTCTGATTGCAGAGATGCGCGGGAACCCGCTCGCGCTGTTGGAGATGCCGCGCGGGTTGACCCCGGCGCAGCTGGCGGGAGGCTTCGGGCTTCCCACCGCGTTGCCGCTTTCGTCGCAGATCGAGGAGAACTTCGCGCTGCGAATCGGGAACCTGCCGCGAGATGCCCGGCGATTGCTGCTTCTCGCCGCCGCTGACCCCGTGGGCGATCCCGCTCTCGTTTGGAGCGCTGCTCGCCGGCTCGGGATCCCCGAGTCGGCGGCGGAGACCGTCCAGTCGGAGGACTTGCTGGCGCTCGACCCGCGAGTGGCGTTCCGCCATCCCTTGGTTCGATCGGCTGCGTATCGGGGATCCACCCCGGATGAGCGGCGCGAGGTCCACCGAGCGTTGGCCGAGGCGACCGATCCCGAGGCCGACCCGGATCGCCGCGCCTGGCACCGTGCGCAGGCGACATCGATGCCGGATCAGGAGGTCGCGGCGGAGCTCGAACGTTCCGCGGCACGGGCGCAGGCACGAGGAGGGTTCGCGGCCGCGGCGGCGTTCCTGGAGCGCGCCACGGCCTTGACCCCCGAGGAGTCGCGCCGGTCAGGGCGCGCGCTCGCGGCGGCCCACGCAAAGTTGCAGATTGGCGCGCTCGATGACGCTCTCCGTTTGGTCGCGACGGCCGAGTCGGGGGCCCTGAGCGAGCTCGAGCAGGCGAGGGCCGGTTTGCTGCGCGCCCAGATCTCGTTCGCCTCGACGCGTGGCGGCGACGCGCCGCTGCTGCTACTCAACATCGCGGAGCGGTTCCGAGACGTCGATCCTGAGCTGGCCCGCGAAACGTACCTCGAGGCGCTGACTGCGGCCAGCTTCGCAGGGCGCCTGGCCGGACCGGGCGCAAGCGCGCGCGAGGTCGCACAAGCTGCGAGAGCGGCACCGCCAGCGCGCCAGCCACGCGGGCTTGACCTACTGCTCGACGGTCTGGTGGCGCTTATCAACGACAGCTATGCCGCCGCCGTGCCGATCCTGCGTCACGCACAGCGCGCGATCGAGGACGGGATGTCGGAGACCGAGCAGCTGCGCTGGATGTGGGCCGCGACCGTCTCATCACTCCACCTGTGGGACGACGAAGGATGGGAGCGGCTGTCAGACCGACACCTTCAGCTGATCCGCGAGACCGGCGCGCTCGGCGATCTCCCGATCGCTCTCAGCCACCGCGGCCAGATGCATGTCTTCGCGGGCGAGCTGGGATGGGCAGCGTCTCTTCACGACGCCGTCCAGGAGGCAACGGAGATGACCGGAAGCCCCCTCGCGCCGTACCACGCGGCGGGATTGGTGGCAATGCGCGGGCGCGAGGCCGAAGCCAGACACTTCATCGATACAGCTCGCGCCGAGGTGACCGAGCGCGGAGAGGGAGCTGGCCTCTCGTTCATGGATTGGGCGGAATCCGTGCTCTACAACGGGCTTGGACGCTACCCGCAGGCGCTGGCGGCAGCGCTCCGGGTGGTCGATTGTCCCGACCTGGCCGCCCCCGTGAACTGGGCGCTGCCCGAGCTGATCGAGGCAGCCGTACGAGCTGGAACGCCCGAGCTCGCCGCGGAGACCGATCGGCGTCTGACGGATCGGAGCCAGGCGAGCGGGACGGATTGGGCCCTCGGGGTCGCCGCGCGCTCGCACGCGCTGTTAGTGGATGACGAGCGCGCCAATGACCTTTACACGGAGGCCATCGAGCGACTGGCGGGCACGCGAGTCGCGGTCGAGCTGGCTCGTGCGCATCTGCTCTACGGCGAGTGGCTCCGCCGTCAGCCTCGTCGCCTGGACGCTCGTAAGGAGCTGCGGATCGCCCACGAGATGTTCACGAACTTCGGAATGGAGGCGTTTGCCGAGCGCGCGCGAGTCGAGCTGCAGGCGACCGGCGAGCGCGCTCGCAAGCGAGCCGTAGAGAGCCTCGACCAACTCACCCCGCAGGAGTCACACATCGCCCGGCTCGCGGCACAGGGAAACACCAACAGAGAGATCGCTGCCCAGCTTTTCATCAGCCCAAGCACGGTCGAATATCACCTGCGCAAAGCGTTCCGCAAGCTCGACATCAAGTCACGTACACAGCTTGCCGACCGTCTGCGATAACCGGCGAGTCACGGCTTCCCCGGCGCCGTGCGTGCGGCTTCAGCCCCGGTGGCGTCGTGTTCACCGCTGCGATAGTCCGTCCGCCGCATCATCGGATTGATGTGCATTTGAACGGACACTCAGGAACCAGTCTGTCGGTGGCCGGATGCGACGGCTCGCGCCCGCAGGAGATACGTCACACGCGATTGCGGGACGTCACTCCGCGCCGACGTCACGCTGCCCCACATGGTCCAGAGCAGCGAGATCGGCGTCATCAAGATCGAGCTCGATCGCAGCCACGTTCTCCTCGAGGTGCGCGACCGAGCTCGTCCCGGGAATCAGCAGCATCCGGTCGTAGCGAGCCAGCAGCCACGCCAGCGCGATTTGGGCGGGCGTGGCCCGGTGCTTCTCGGCAAGGCGGACGATCGCCGGGTCGCCCGCAAGCCGTGCCGGCCCGCCCCTGAACGACGACCCAAGGGGGAAAAACGGCACGTACGCGATCTTGTGCGCTCGGGCAAACTCGACCATGTAGTCGTCCTGGCGGTCGAGGACGCTGTAGCCGTTCTGGATCTCTGCCACGGCGACGAATGCGAGCGCACGCTGCATTGTCTCCAGATCGACATTGGAGAGCCCAATCAGATCGAGCTTGCCCTCATGGCGCATGTCCTCGAGCGCAGATAGCTGCTCCTCGAGCGAGATCGCGGACTCGTATCTGGCGTCAATCAGGCGCAGGTTCACGAGGTCCAGACGCTCCACTCGAAGCGAGCGCAGGTTCGCCTCCACCCCCTCGCGTAGCTCAGCGGGGCGCTGCGCGGGGAGCACCTGTCCTGCGTCGTCGCGCCGCGCGCCCACCTTGGTTACCAGCTTGAGGTTCTCCGGATATGGATGCAGCGCCTGACGAATCAGCTCATTGACCACATCCGGTCCGTAATACTGCGATGTATCGATGTGGTCAACGCCGAGTTCGATCGCTCGGCGCAACACGGCGCGCGCGGCACGGGGGTCGCGGGGCGGCCCGAACACGCCAGGACCAGCGAGCTGCATCGCGCCATAACCCATGCGGTTGATTGGCTTGTCACCAAGAAACGTCGCCGCGTTCATTTCGTTGCTGAGTCCCTGTCTCTCAAATCAATAGCGGCCCGAGGCCCGGCGGTCTCGCTCCTGTCTGCTTGCGCGTGCCCGGCGACGGGCCACGAACTGTTTGGGTTGTCATGGACGCTCGTCGTTTCGGCTTCGCGATGTGCGCTTGACCTCATTTGCCAAGCGGTGGTGGGTCATCGCGTGATTGAGGCGATGACACTCTCGGGCGGATTTGGCGCAGCTCGAGCAGCTCAAGGCCGAGCGCCTCGACCTGCGCGACGACGCCGAACAACGCGGACCGGTCCTTGAGCAAGCCCGTGAGCACCGTCTCGCTGCCTTTCAGCTCAGGCACCATCGTGGGAAAGGCGGACAGAGCGGTAGCTCCGAGCCGGCCCCTGATCCGGATCGTGTACAAGCCCGGCACTGTGGCCACGTGATGAGTCTGCAGACCCAGGTGGTGAGCCGGCGACGCCGGAATCTGGCGATGTTCGCAGGCCGGTGCTCGCGCTACTTCAGCAATGTTCAGGAGCGCCCGGTTGAGAGGAGCCGCAGCTCCCGTGCGTATTGAACGGCGGAAGAGCGATCGCGCGCACCGAGCTTGGAATAGATGTTGCGAACGTGCGTGTTGACCGTGTTGATGGAGACGTAGAGCTCTCGCGCGATCTCCGGCCGCGTCAGGTTCGTCGGCAGATACCGCAGGACGCGGAGTTCGCTCGGGCTGAGCCCCTCCGGTTGCGATGGGCGCTCTCGGTTGGTGCTCGGCGCCGGCACGCCTCGCAGCAGGTCGACGATGTCGGCGAGAAGGGCGCCATGAGCCGTTTCGTGACGCGGCAGCGCGTCGAGCAGCTCCGCGGCATCGGTCATCACAAACGGGAAGACCAGCCGGTCCGGCTCGGCGGCCGCGAGCGCCGCCTCGGCTGCGGCGCCGGCGGCGTTTCGATCCCCCAGGTGTAGGTGCGCGATGCCGGCGAGCAGATGCGTTTCAACGAGCGTGAACGCGGGAACGCCGACTGGGGGTGGCGCGTCCCGCACGCCTTGGAGTAGATCCAACGCCGTACTGGGGTCTCCCTCCGCCAGACAGATCACTGCACGCGCGTTGTAAATGAAACCCATCCGTTCGTGTTCGGCGGAGAATCCGGTTAGCGTCGCGCGCGCCTCATCTGGCATCCCGAGCCGAGCCTGCGTGGCCGCGAGCCATCCGACGACCGGCGTCGCGAGAGCGTGCACACCTGTCAGTAGCGACTGCGCCCGCGCTCCC
>Ga0182024_10012426_pt1 | contig 16845 bp, 17 predicted proteins | sample P32metaG_FD_120480 | JGI IMG/M metagenome (GOLD analysis project Ga0182024, IMG submission 120480) | Permafrost microbial communities from Stordalen Mire, Sweden - P3-2 metaG (Illumina Assembly) | ecosystem: Environmental > Terrestrial > Soil > Wetlands > Permafrost | place: Sweden: Stordalen... | reverse complement strand
TACGCGACCCCCGACCGAGGCGACCAACACGGACGCCTTCGTCGAGGTCGACGAGGTCACGCTGCAGGGTGAGATCAAGCGCATTTTCTCAGGTTGGATGTTCGCTTCCAGTCCCGGTCTGCACGGGGTCGAGCATCCGATCTACGATGTCTGGTTGACGGATTGCGCCGCGCCGGTGCCGACGCGGGTCGCCGAGCCGGCTGTTCAACCGACGCCGGCGGCGACCACGCCCGCCGTCCGTCCACGCCCGCGTCAGCCGGCGCCTCCGCGCCAGCCATCCGCGCCGCCGCTTGCGCCCGCGCCCGCCGCCCCAATCCAGCCGCGCTAAGGCCGATCAAGCCGGCGCCAGGCGCTCCAGCGCCGCGCCGCCGGACACCGGGCGATCGAGCGCGAGCGCGCCAAAATCTCCCTCGCCCACGAGCGCAGCGTCGAGTTGCTTGTGGTAGGCCTGCCGTGACACCTCGACGGCGCCGAACGTTCGGAGATGTTCGGTAACGAATTGGGTATCGAGCAGCCGGTATTGGCCGGCCTTGAGCCGCGCCACCAGGTGCACGAGAGCGACCTTGGAGGCGTCACGGGCCCGGTGGAACATGCTCTCGCCGAAAAAGGCGCGTCCGAGGCTTACGCCGTAGAGGCCGCCGACCAGTTCGCCGTCCTGGTACACCTCGATAGTATGGCAGTCTCCGCGCTGGTAGAGCTTACAGTAGAGGTTGCGAATGCGTGCGTTAATCCAGGTGCGGCCGCGCCCGGGCATCGGCTGCGAGCAGCCGTCGAGCACGGCATCGAAATCGCGGTCCACAACGACCGTGAAGCGATCGGAACGCACGGTGCGCGCGAGACGGCTTGGCACGTGGAACCGATCCAGCGGAATAATGCCGCGGCGTTCCGGTTCGATCCAATAGAGGGCAGGATCCTCGGCGCTTTCCGCCATAGGGAAGATCCCACAGGCATAGGCCTTCAGCAGGACCTCGGGCGTGATGTCAACGAGCGCGGACTCGCGGCTTGTCATATGTTCGTTTAGCCACCTGCGGGTAACTCTTTCAAGAGTGAGCCCGCCGGCCCTTGCCGCTTAGTTTCGGGACCAACACGGCCCCCCCTACTTGCGACTTCTCCCCGCCGCTAAGGGGGCGGGCCTTAACCGCCCGTAAACGATAATTTCGGTAAGATTTTAGCCAGCTTGAACGCATTTGTTGCCTGGTGCGTTACGCTGGCATGCAAATGATTGGCAACTGCAGTCATGGAAACCATCGTCAGTGACGTTCAACCGATCCGCGTCCTCCTCGTCGAGGACGAATTCCTCATCAGCGAATGGATCGCGGAATCGCTGGTAGAACAGGGCTTCTCGGTACGTACTGTGAGCAATGGGGCGGATGCCCTGCGGCATCTCGCATCGGCGCCTGTGGACGTTCTGTTCACCGACATCAATTTGGCGGGCGGTATGGACGGCGCGACGCTCGCGCGGCGCGCCCGCGAGCTGTTACCCGATCTGCGGGTTGTCTACGCTTCCGGGCGCGTAAACATGCTCGATTCCGCGATACGGGTGCCGGGCTCGATCTTCGTCGCGAAGCCTTACGCCCCGGCAACCGTCGGGCGGCTTCTTGCCAGCACCTTTAAGGCGACTGCCGAGCGACTGCCGGCCTGAACCGCTACTGCTCGATCGCGCCGCGCGCGAGAAACTCCTCGAGCCAGTGGATGTGGTAGTCCCCGTCGATGATCTCGGCTTCTCGCGCCAATGCGCGGAACAGGGGCAGCGTGGTCTCGATGCCCTCGACCACGAATTCGTCGAGTGCGCGCTTCAACCGCATGAGGCACTCACCCCGCGTCTTGCCGTGAACGATGAGCTTCCCGACGAGCGAGTCGTAGAACGGCGGAATCGTATAGCCATGATAAACGGCGGAATCGATCCGCACACCTAGTCCGCCGGGTGGATGGTAGTGGACGATCTTGCCCGGGGACGGTCGGAACGACACCGGGCTCTCGGCATTGATGCGACATTCGATGGCGTGGCCGTGGAATTTCACGTCGTTTTGTGCCAGCGCAAGATCGTTGCCGGCCGCGACGCGGATCTGCTCCGCCACGAGGTCGATGTCGGTGATCATCTCGGTCACCGGATGCTCCACTTGAATGCGTGTGTTCATCTCGATGAAGTTGAATTTGCCGTCCTCGTAGAGGAACTCGACGGTGCCGGCGCCGAGATATTTGATGTCGCGCATCGCTTTGGCGACGGTTTCGCAAATCTGGTCGCGGACTGACGTGTTGAGAGCGGGCGAGGGTCCTTCCTCCCAGACCTTCTGGTGACGGCGCTGCAGCGAACAGTCGCGCTCGCCGAGATGGATGGCGCGGCCTTTGCCGTCGCCGAGAACCTGGACTTCGATATGGCGCGGCCGTTCAAGGTACTTTTCGAGATAAAGCGTGTCGTCGCCGAACGCCGCCTTCGACTCGGCGCGCGCCACGGCAAGGGCTGAAACCATCTCACTCTCGGCACGCACGACTTTCATGCCGCGGCCGCCGCCGCCGGCGGCTGCCTTGAGCATGACCGGAAAGCCCACGTCGCGCGCCAATCGCTCCGCCTCTTCGTCGGAGCCGATGCCCCCGTCTGACCCGGGAACGGTCGGGATGCCGAGTTCAACGGCGGCGCGCTTGGCCGCGATCTTGTCGCCCATCAAACGAATATGCTCGGGGCGCGGACCGATGAATTGCACGTTGTGGTCGGCGAGGATTTCCGCAAAGCGGGCGTTCTCCGACAGGAATCCATAGCCTGGATGCACCGCGTCGGCGCCGGTGATTTCGCACGCGGCGAGCAGCGCCGGAACATTGAGGTAGCTGTCTTTGGCCGGCGGCGGTCCGATGCAGACGCTCTCATCGGCAAGCCGCACATGCATGGCGTCCTCATCCGCCGTCGAATGCACGGCCACCGTCGGGATGCCAAGCTCCTTGCACGCCCGTAAGATGCGAAGCGCGATCTCCCCCCGATTAGCGATCAGGATTTTGTCGAACATCTCACTCGATGATCATGAGTGGCTCGCCGTATTCGACCGGTTGACCGTCCTCGACCAGGATCTGCGTCACCGTGCCGGCACGAGGCGCGGGAATTTGATTCATCGTCTTCATCGCCTCGATGATGAGCAGCGTTTCGCCGATCTTCACCTGGCTGCCGACATCGATGAAGGGCCGCGCGCCCGGCGCGGGGCCGCGGTAGGCGGTGCCTACCATCGGCGAAGCGACGAGACCCGGATGCTGGCTCGGCTCGATCGGAATGGCCACCGGCACCCCGCCGGCAAGCGCCGCGCCGACGGATCCTTCGGGTGTTCGCCCGCGTGGCCCCGGCCCGTTCAGATTTCGCGCGACGCGAATCGACGCTCCATCGCGTTTGAGCTCGATTTCAGTAAGCCCTGTTTCGTCGAGCAGCTTTGCCAGATCGCGGATGGCATCGTGATCGATCGCCGGTGTCGTCGGCACCTGGAGGGGCTTTCGCGTCACGATCAATCCACTGTCAGATTTTTGGCGCCGAGCATGCCGGCGAGGCCCTTGATAGCGAGTGCGTACCCCTCGACGCCGAAACCGCAAACGACGGCGCGGGCAGCTTTGGAGACGTACGAATGTCGGCGGAACGCCTCGCGCGCATGAATATTGCTGATGTGAACCTCGACGATGGGGGCATCGAGGGCGAGGAGCGCGTCGAGGATCGCAACCGACGTATGGGTATATCCCGCCGGATTGATGATAAGCCCCGCGGTCTGCTTGTCGCGCGCCTCGTGAATCCAATCGATGATTTCACCTTCGTGATTTGATTGCCGAAACTCGATCGCAAGCTCGTGTTGTTTCGCCGTGGCGCGGCAAAGCTTCTCGACATCGGCAAGCGTGGCGTGGCCGTATATCTCCGGCTCGCGCGTGCCAAGTAGATCGAGGTTCGGTCCGTTGAGGACGTAAACGGTCTGCGGCATTTCCTTCCCGGCGGGCTGTCGGCAGGCGGACAAACCGCTCGCTCGGCCATCGGCTTTATAGGGACCAGACCCGAAAAGGGGAAGTCGGAACGGCGGCACGGGTTGCCGGCCGCCACGATGAAACCCAAAAGTGGACGCTGCGGGCCCCCAAGCGGGCCACAGATATTGTGGACCCTTTCGGCACGACGTGAACCTGGGAGGGACTCCATGCGCCGCAGGACATTTATGCGATTTGTTGCGTGTTGTGTTGCATTGCTGCCGGTCGGAACATCGGTCGTGGCTGCCGAAGGTATGCGTGTCTCGGGCCCGATCGTCTACGACAATCTTGCGATCTACTTCGTGCATGGCGCCGCAACCGGGGGCGTTGTCCCCGTAAGCCTGGAGGAGGCGCTCGCCAATGGGCGCGTCAGCGTGCGCGAAACCGGTACGGTCAACGAGTTGACCGTGGAAAACGTTGGCGATGACGAGGTCTTCATTCAGGCCGGCGACATCGTCAAGGGGGGACGGCAGGACCGCGTCTTGTCGGTCGATCTGTTGTTACCGCCGCACTCGGGACAGCTGCCGATCGCGGCGTTCTGCGTTGAATCCGGCCGTTGGTCGGCGCGCGGCCAGGAGGACTCGCGGCAATTCTCAACCGCCGCAGAAGCCATGCCTTCGCACGAAGCAAAGATCGCCATGCGATCCTATATGGCAGCCGGCCCATCGACGGTGCCGATTGTTGGACAGCCAAAGTCGGCCGATCCATCTCACGCCGATACCGGATCGCGGCAGGAGCAAATCTGGGCGACGGTGAAAACGACGCAGGACCGCTTGGCACGTGCCGTCGGCGCAACCCCCGCGCCGGCTTCGCCTTCGAGCCTGCAACTCTCGCTCGAAAGCGACAAGCTCAAGGCGGCGCAAGCTGCTTACGTGAGCGCGTTGCAAAGCGGCGGCGCGCTCGACCACGACGTCATTGGTTACATCGCCGCCATCAACGGCAAAATCAGTGGCGGCGACGTCTACGCCTCGCCCGATCTGTTTCGCAAAATGTGGCCCAAGCTGCTTGCCGCCAGTGTGACCGAAGCGATCAGCGAGAAGGCCGCCCGAAATGCAACCCCGCCATCGGCCGACAGTGTCGGCGGCCTTATGACGGCCGCGGCAAGCGTTCCGGAATCCGAACGCGTACTGAACGGAGGCGTTCGTCTTGCTACCCGCGACGGCGAGGGCACGCTCTATGCGGAAACACGGCGCGCCGACGGCGGCTGGGTGCACCGAAACTATCTGGCGAAGTGATCCACCCAACAAAAAATCCTCCCCCGAGAAGGGGGAGGATTGCTGACGGCACTCATGCGATATTGTGGGCGCAGTCGGTTATTTGCGGTCGGCGTTGATCTTTTCGCGGAGCGCGTCGATGCCGACCGCCCCAACCACCACATCCTCGCCGACGACATAGCTTGGCGTGCCGCTGACGCCCAGCGCGTCGGCGAGCTTCATATTCTCGTCGATCGTCTTCTTGACCTCGTCGCTGCCCATGTCCCGCTCGATGCGCGCCATGTCGAAACCGACTTCCCTGGCGACCGCGAGCGCTCGCGCCTTGTCAGCCGCACCGCGGCCACCGAGCAGCTTCTGGTGAAATTCGATGTACTTCTTGCCAGTGACGTCCTGCATGCGTGCGGCGACCGCGACGTGGGCGGCTTCGACCGACCCCTCGCCGAGCACCGGGAATTCCTTGAGAACGAATTTGAGATTGGGGTTGGTTTTCAGGAGATCAAGCATGTCGGTCATGGCGCGCTTGCAGAAGCCGCAATTGTAGTCGAAAAATTCGACCATCGTGACGTTACCCTGCGGATTACCGAGCACGACCTGGTGCGGCGAGCTAAACAGCGTCGCCTTGTTGTCTACGACCGCCGCGCGATGCTTCTCGGCTTCCGCCGTCTGCTGATGCTTCTCCAGCTCCGCCATGACGTCCTGCATCACTTCGGGGTGCGCCAGCAGGTAGTCTTTGACGATAGTTCCAATTTCCTCGCGCTGATCGGCCGAGAATGTTTGCGCTTGCGCCGGCGCGGCGGCCGGCGATGCGAGTGATATTGCGGCGGCGATCAGGATTGCCATGCGTGGGTTAAATGTCATCGCGATTGTCCTCTTTGCGATCATTGTCAGTTTAGGAGTGGATTGTGCTTTCCCTTGTTGAAAGCAACGATGTCGTCGGCTCGCACCCAGCCGGGCGATCCGACCGGAAAACGAATCTTGGCTCGCGCCGCGAGCTCACGCGCGGTCTTGTTGTCACCGCGCGCGAACGCAGCCTGTGCCGAAGCAAGATCGGCGTCGGCCAGATCGCCGGTGTGACCGTAGGCCATGGCAAGCTGCTCATAGGCATCCCCGGATTCTGGCTCTTTGATAATAGCCGCGCGCAAAAGCGGGATCGCTTCCGACGTCATCTTGGCGTTGTTGGTGGCAATCAGTGCCTGTGACAGCATAATCTGGATGAGGGCCGGATTGGGAGCAAGCTGGACGGCACGGCGCAATGGCGCGAGCGCCTCTGCCGCGTGTCCGTTTTCGAGCAGCGCCTGACCTTTCAGCTCGTAGAAATAGGCATAGTCTGGCTTCGACTCGATTAAGCCGTCGATCTGCACAATGGCGGAGCGTATGTCGCCGAAGCGGTAGGCGGCAATGGCGCGCGCGTAGCGGGCCGGCATGCTGCTGTCGGATAACGGATAACGCCGAGACACCACGTCGGCCCGCTCGGTAAAACCGTAAAGCTTCGCACGCATCATGTCGTGGCGAAATTGCAGTTCGGGCGAGTCCTTCTGGTCCCAATATTGGGTCTTGACCAGTTCCGCCAGCGCGGCCATGCGATCCGCAGGCATAGGGTGATTCTGCACATAGGGATCGACATTGGCAGCCGAGAACATCATCTCATCAGCGAAGCGTTTGAAGGTATCGTACATGCCTTTGCCCGACTGTCCGGTCATGGTCAGGAACCGGACACCGGCGCGGTCGGCCTGTTCCTCTTGGGCGCGCTGGTAGGCCATTAGCGTGTGCAGCAGGTAGGATTGCGGCGCACTGATCGCCGCCGCGCCGAGGTTGCCCATTTCTAAGCCGTTGCCGTAGTTGCTCGACCGCGAACCCGCCACCATTGCACCGACGCCGAGTAGCATGGTGACGATCGCGGCGGTCTGTGCGTTGGCAAGTTCCTGGCGCATCTTGGACAGGTGGCCGCCGACGATGTGACCGGTTTCGTGCGCGAAAACGCCGATGAGCTGGTTGGGCGTGGTGGCTTGCTTCAGGGCGCCGGTAAAGATGAAGATGCGGTGCGCGTCCATCACAAAAGCGTTGAACACATTTTGGTTGATGATCACGATCTGCACGTTTTGCTGGGCGAGGCCGGCCACGCGCAAGATCGGCGCGGTGTAGTCGCGCAAGAGCTGTTCGATCTCCGCGTCGCGAATCATCGGAATGCCGGCGGAGGACCCGGTCTGCGCCCGCGCGGGCAGGCTTCCAAGCGCCACCGCAGCGGCGGCCGCCAGCGCAACCGCGCGCGACGCTGGTCTCAACGGGCGCACCTTGGTAGGAGGTCTGGCGACAATCATCTGGGACAAAGTATCAGTCCCTCGGTCCGTGAACCAAGGCTATGGATGGAACCGTTTACGGTCAACACAAGGGCCGGCGTGTTGCAGGGGCTAAGCGAAACGCCACAAAACCCGGCGAATACGGCAGTACCGGGGCGGCCTAACAATGCCGCCGATGCGTCGAGGTGCCATGATGCTTGAGAGAGCCAAACATCTCTTGCAGCCGTCCGCGCGCAGCGCCGTGCCGCCGTTTATGGTCATGGACGTCATGACCGCGGCGGCGCGCCTTGAGGCGCAAGGCCGAAGGATCATCCACATGGAAGTCGGGCAGCCGGCGGCGGGTGCGCCGGCAACGGCGATCGCCGCCGTGCGTGCCGCGCTTTCCTCCGGTCCGCTCGGCTACACCGAAGCGCTTGGCATTCCGTCGTTGCGCCGGCGTATCGCGCGCGCCTACGCCGAATGGCATGGCCTCGACATCGATCCGGAGCGTATCGTCGTCACCACCGGTTCCTCAGGCGGCTTTATTTTGGCATTCCTCGCCGCGTTCGAAACGGGGGATCGCGTGGCGATGGCGCTGCCCGGATATCCGCCCTATCGGCATATACTCACTGCGCTCGGCTGCGAACCGGTAGGGGTCGAGACCAGCGCGGCCACGCGCTGGTCGATGACCGGCGAAAGTCTGCTCGCTCAGCATCGCGCAAAGCCGCTGAAGGGCGTCGTAGTCGGGTCTCCGGCCAATCCGAGCGGCACGATGATGAGCGTGTCGGCGCTCACCGAGCTGATCCGCCGCGCCGAAGATGCCGGCATCGTCGTGATTTCGGACGAGATTTATCACGGTCTCGATTACGCCTTTGCCGCGGAATGCGCCGCGCGCATCTCCTCCGACGCCATCATCGTCAATTCCTTCTCCAAATATTTCTGCATGACCGGATGGCGGATCGGCTGGATGGTTGTGCCGTCGCCGCTGGTGCGGTCGGTCGAGCGGCTGCAGCAAAATCTTGCGATATCGGTGCCCACGCTTTCGCAAATCGCGGCTGAAGCCGCTTTTGAGGGGCGCGCTGAGCTCGAGGTGGTGCGGCGAGGCTACGAGGAAAACCGGCGCATTCTCCTCGAAGGCTTGCCGCGCGTTGGCCTCGATTCCTTTCTGCCGCCCGACGGCGCCTTCTATCTCTATGCCGACGTCTCGCGGTTCTCGAACGACAGCTTTGCATTCGCGACGCGAATGTTGGAGGAGGCGGGCGTAGCGGCGACGCCCGGGGTCGACTTCGACCCGTTGCGCGGAAGGAATTTCTTGCGCCTGTGCTATGCCGGCGCGCGCGCTGAGATGCGCGAAGCAGTCGAGCGCATCGGGAATTGGCTCAAAAAAGATGCGAACTAAGCGAGGTGGGCGATGAGCGACGCGCTGTTCGATATTCTGCGTAAAGTAACCACCGCGACGATCACCACCATGCTCCTGAAAAAAGGCATCCGGCGCTGCTGGATGAACGGTCCAAAGCCGCTTGCTCCGAAGGGCGAGCGTGTCGTTGGTCGAGCGTTCACCTTGCGCTTTGTCCCCGTGCGCGAAGATCTCGCGACGCCGGAAAGCTGGGGCCATCCGATATCGACGCGGGCGGCCGTCGAGGAAATGCCGGAAGGCGTGATCGTTGTTGCCGACGCCATGGGCGTGCCGAGCGCCGGTATATTCGGCGACATTCTTTGCGCCCGCATGAAAAAACGAAACGTCGCCGCGCTGGTCACCGACGGCGTGGTACGCGATCGCGCTGGCGTGCTGACGAGTGCCTTGCCGGTCTGGTGCGCCGGCGTTGCCGCGCCCGCATCCGTCAACGGCTTGACCTTTGTCGGCTGGCAACAGCCGATCGGTTGCGGTGGATGCGCGATATTCCCGGAGGACGTGATCGTCGCCGATGACGATGGCGCGGTCGTTATTCCGCAGGCGATGCTGGAGTTCGTCGCTCAAGAAGGCGCCGAGCACGAGCTTTACGAAAGTTGGGTGTTCAGCGAAGTCGAGAATGGCGTAAGACTTCCGGGCCTTTATCCGCCGAACGCGGAGGCCAAAGCGCGCTACGCGGCGTGGCGGAAGTCGCGTTCGTGATTGTGTCAATCGACATCGCGGCTTCGATGTTCTTCTCCCTCTCTAAGATTTTTGGCTTTTTTGCCTACCCGTCGAATGTCCTGATCGCGACCGGCCTCATCGGCCTCGTGCTGTTGCTCACGCGGTTCACGCGGCTTGCCAGTTGGCTCATTGTGACGAGCCTCGTGCTAATTGCCGTGGCCGGATTATCGCCGCTCGGCAATGCGCTGATCCTGCCTTTGGAGCAGCGCTTCCCGCCTTGGGACGCCTCGCGCGGACCGCCGGACGGCATCGTGCTGCTCGGCGGCATGATCTCGCCCGATATATCTGCTGCGCGCGGTGCGGTAGCGCTCAACGAAGCGGCCGAACGCATCACCGCCGCAGCCGAACTAGCGCGCCGTTATCCGAACGCACGCTTCGTCCTGAGCGGCGGCAGCAACGCTTTGGTTTTTGACGGAGGCATTGAGGCTATTTTCGCCGTCCGGCAATTGGAGGCGCTCGGAGTTGCGCATGACCGCATCACGGCGGAGGAACAGTCGCGCAACACGATCGAGAATGCGGTGTTCTCCCGCCTCGTCGCCAACCCGAAGCCGGGCGAGCGCTGGCTTTTGGTGACGTCGGCCTATCACATGCCGCGCGCAATGGCGGTCTTCAGGGCGGCTGATTTTCCGGTCGAAGCGTATCCGGTCGATTGGCGTACCCGCGGGCCAATCGACATGGTGCGGCCGTTCGCTTCGGTCGGTGATGGCCTGCGGCGGACTGACACGGCGGTGCACGAGTGGGCCGGTCTCCTCGCCTATCGGCTTACAGGTAAAACAGCGACCTTGTTTCCCGCGCCCTGACATAGGGGTTTGAGCGGCCGCGTTCTTGCTCGGACCAGACCGGTATGCTCATCTTTTGCGTCTGAGCTGAAAGCGGGCGGTCGATGCTACATCTGATCATTGGCAATAAAAATTACTCGTCCTGGTCATTCCGGCCATGGTTTGCGATGAAAGTGGCCGGGATTGCGTTTCAGGAAACGCTGATCTCGCTTGATGCGCGCGATTTCAAATCACGGCTGTTGGCATTGAGCGGCGCCGGCAAAGTGCCGGTGCTGATCGACGGTAACGCGCGCGTTTGGGAGTCGCTGGCGATCCTCGAATATCTGGCGGAAAAATTTCCTGCCGCCGCGTTATGGCCACGGGATCCGGCGGCGCGCGGACATGCGCGGGCGATCGCGTCGGAGATGCACGCCAGTTTTCTGCCGCTGCGGCGGCAGTTGCCGGTGAATGTGTGGCGGCCGGTGATACCGCGTGCGCTCGACGCCGAAGCGACCGCCGATGTGGCGCGCATCGACGCGATCTGGAGTGAGTGCCGCTCGCGATTTGGGAAAGCCGGGCCTTTTCTCTATGGTTCGTTCGGTGCGGCTGATGCCATGTACGCGCCAGTCGTTTGGCGTTTCCGCACCTACGCGATCGAGGTAAGTCCCACAGCGGGCGACTATATGCGCGCGCTGATGGCGTTGCCGGCGTGGAGCGAGTGGCGCGACGCCGCACGGCGCGAGACCTGGGTGCTCCCGCACGACGAAATCGACTGGCCGGAGGTGAAGCGGGAGGAAGGCTAGCGGCCTTCGACTAGACGCTGACGATGTCCTTGCCGATGGGCCAGAGCGCAAGCCCCGCGAGCTTCAGATGGGCCCAGGCGAACGGAATCCCGATAATGGTCACCACAAGAAAGATCGCCGTGATCAGATGCCCGAGTGCCAGCCACCATCCGGCTAGAACCAGCCATATGATGTTGCCGAGAAGTCCCAACGGTCCGGCGCCGATCCCTGACGATCGGCTCACGACCGTGTTGCCAAAGGGCAAAAAAGTGTAGCCAGCGATCGTCAGGGCCGCGCGGGCCCAAGGCAGCCCGATGATTGTGATCGCCATGATCACCGCGGCGAGCAGCCAAGCCGCGGCCATCCACAACCCGCCGAACAAAATCCAAAGCAGATTCAATATCAGGCTCAACGGCGACATTCTGTTTGTCCTTGGCTTTTGGCAGTCAAATATCGCGTCAAAAGGGTGAATTTTCAAACTAGGAGGCAGCGATCCGGCTTTGCAGTTCGAGAAGCAGGGGGCGCTGATAGGCGATGATCTTGACCATGGCGATCGGCATCGTGAAGTAGGCGATGCGGTCAATCTCCGGAAAATGCTGCCGCCGTCCCGATCGTGGCGGCCATTCGATCTCGAAGCTGTTACTGGCGAACGCCGCCAAATCGAAATCGGCTTCGAACGCCCAAGCGTGCACGATCTTACCGTTCTTCTGCTTGACCGGCGTCAGCGGCACATAGTCCCCGGCGGCGGAAAGATTCGTCTCCTCGGTAAATTCCCGCTGCGCCGTGACGAGAAGGTCGTCGCCCGGCTCGGCGAGGCCTTTCGGAATGGTCCACGCGCTCTCGTCTTTTTTCGCCCAAAAAGGCCCACCCGGATGTGCGAGCAGCACTTCGAGGGCGTTCCTGCGGCGGAACACAAGGAAACCGGCGCTGAGTTCTGCCCTGCGGCGCATCCGCGCAATTTAACGCTAAAAACTGCGGCCCTCTACCGCAGGTCATGCCAAAGGGCTATCGTCTGCATGATTTTGTCACGATTACGCCCACAATGCCGGCTTCCTCGCCCGTGTGCGTTTTTGAGCGCGCCGTAGAGGGAGCAAACCGAACCATTTTCTGCACGGGAGCTAACGCCAATGCGATATCGATTTATCGCCGCCATTGCCGCTTTCGCGGCTCTCATTGCGCCTATTGCCAAGGCCGATGACGCCGCCAACAAGGACGTCAAGGGTCTTTATCTGATGAGCGACTATCCGGCCGTGACGCTGCGGCCAGGTGAGACGTCGTCGATCAATCTGAAGCTGCAGAATTACGACCTCGCTCCCGAGCGGCTGACTTTGTCCGTTTCCGGGGTGCCTTCGGGGTGGACCGCGACGCTGATGGGCGGCGGTCAGCCGGTCGCCGCGGCAATGCCGGCGACCAATTCCAGCGTTGCGCTTGAATTGCGGCTCGACGTACCGAAGAACGCCGCGGTGGGCACCGAAACGCTCACGGTCACCGCGACCGGAGGTTCGACGGACGCCGCGCTGCCGATCGCGGTGACGCTCGCCAAGGACCTGCCGGCCAAACTGACGCTGACACCGCAACTTCCCGAACTGCGCGGCACCTTGAAGTCGAACTTCGAGTATCAGCTCGCGATCAAGAACGACAGCGGCAAGAAGCTCACCGTGAGTCTGGCCGCTCAGACGCCGCAGAATTTCGACTCTTCTTTCACCGAGGGATACGGCACCCAAGAGCTTAACGCAGTGCCGATCGATGCCGGCCAGACCAAGAACGTGAAACTCAAGGTGACCCCGCCGAATACGGCCGCGGCCGGAAGTTACAAGGTCGTCGCGCGGATCGGCGCTGAGGACGCCGCGGCCACGGCCGACCTCACGATGGACATCACCGGCCAGCCCAGGCTCGACGTCAGCGGCCGCGAAGGCCTCGTCTCGACACGCGCCTCCGCCGGTAAGGAAAGCAGCGTGCCCGTCGTCATTACCAATACCGGCACCGCGCCGGCCGACGACGTCGAACTGAGCGGCTCGACGCCGAGCGGCTGGAAGATCACCTTCGATCCGAAGACGGTCGACCACATCGCGCCAAACGCGAATAAGGAAGTGCAGGCGCTGATCACGCCGACGGAGAAGGCGATTGCAGGCGACTACGTGACGTCGATCCGCGCCTCCACGCGCGGCGAGTCGGCCTCGACAACATTCCGCGTCACGGTCACGACCTCGACGATGTGGGGTATCGCCGGCGTCGGCATCATCGGTGTCGCGCTGCTCGTCATGGTCGGGGCGGTTGCAAGGTTCGGCCGGCGATGAACGATGACATCGTCATCGAGGCGAAAGGCCTCACCAAGAATTACGGCAACGCAGTCGCGGTCGATCACATCTCGTTTACCGTCGGGCGCGGGGAGATTTTCGGCCTTCTCGGGCCCAACGGCGCCGGCAAGACCACTACGATCCTGATGTTGCTCGGCCTCACCGAGATTTCCGGCGGCGAGGTGAGCGTGCTCGGCTTTAATCCGGCGCGTGAGCCGCTCTCGGTCAAGCGCCGCGTCGGCTATATGCCCGACACGGTCGGCTTCTACGATCAGCTCACCGCCGCCGACAACCTGAGCTATACGGCCCGGCTGATCGGATTCAAGAAAGCCGAACGCGAGAAAAGGATCGCCGACGCGCTCGATCGGGTTGGCCTCGCCGAGTTTGCCGAAAAGCGCGTCGGCACTTTCTCCCGCGGCATGCGCCAGCGCCTCGGGCTGGCCGAGATTCTGATGAAGGGGGCGCAGATCGCCATCCTCGACGAGCCGACATCCGGGCTTGACCCGCACGCCACCGCGGAACTGCTCTCCATCATCCGCGGCTTCAAAGCGGAGGGCGTTTCGGTGCTGCTGTCCTCGCACTTGCTCGAGCGGGTGCAGAGTGTATGCGACCGCGTCGCCCTGTTCAGCGGCGGCCGGATCGCTTTGATGGGCTCGGTGGCCGATCTCGGCCGCGAAGTCCTCGGCGGCGGCTATGTAGTCGACATCGAGGCCGACGGCGCCGGACTCGCCGAGCGGCTCGCGCTCATTCCAGGCGTAAGCGCCGTCGAGCGAACCGGCATCGGCAAGCTCCGTCTGCACGCCGATCGTGATGTTCGACCGGAAGCGGCGGTTGAGGTGGTCGCGATGCAAGGCCGCTTGAAATTTCTCGGCGTCCAGGAGCCAAGCCTCGACGCCATTTACACGCGCTACTTCGAGACCAGGCCCGACGAGGGCATGACCGCCAAGGAAGGATCGCGTCATGCGGCGTGAGGGATCGGCCTTTCAGGGCCTCGGCGTGGTCATGCTCAAGGAGCTATCTGACCACCTCACCAGCGTGCGCATGCGCGTGCTCGAATGGCTCGTGGTGCTGGTCGCGCTCGCGGCGCTCTATGGCGCCATCCAGCAGATTAAGGAAACGACGGCTGAGGATCCATTCCTGTTCCTGCGCTTGTTCACGACCTCGCGTGAACCGCTGCCGTCTTTTGTCTCCTTCATCTCCTTCCTCGTCCCGATCATGGCGATCGGACTTGGCTTCGACGCCATCAATAGCGAATACAACCGGCGCACACTGTCGCGCATCCTCGCCCAGCCGATCTATCGTGACGCGCTGCTGTTCGGAAAATTTCTTGCCGGGCTGGTGACGCTCGCGATCAGCCTGATTAGCCTTTGGCTTCTGGTCATCGGACTAGGCCTGCTGCTGATCGGCATTCCGCCCGGCGCGGAAGAAATCGGCCGCAGCTTTCTTTTCCTGCTGGTGACGATCATCTACTCGGGCGTTTGGCTGGCGCTGGCGCTGTTATTCTCCATTCTCTTCCGCTCCACCGCAACAGCTGCGCTGGTCGCGCTCGGTCTGTGGCTGCTTATGACCTTTATCTGGCCGGTGCTCGCTGGCGCCGTCGCGCAAATCGTCGTGCCGCCGGATCCGCGCTATATGGCGCTCGGATTGCAGACGCCGGCGACGGCAATGGCGGAGCAATTTTTGGCCCGGCTGTCGCCATCGACGCTGTTTGCGGAAACCGTGGTGGCGCTGCTCGATCCAACGACACGCTCGCTCGGGCCGATCTATCTAAGCCAGATGCAAGGCGCCGTGCTCGGTGCGCCGCTGCCGATCGGCGAGAGCATCTTGATCGCCTGGCCGCAAACCGTCGGCATGGTGGCGACGGCCATCCTGCTGTTCGTCATCGGATACGTGATCTTCCAGCGTCAGGAAGTGCGCGCATAGCGCATGCTCGAATGAATAAAGGCGAGGGCCGCTCGCTGCCGCCCTCCGCGCTTTCCCTTCTTCGCCGCCCAAGCCGGATCGGATAAATCGTGCCGCGCGCCGTGCAAGGCGCGTTGCAACGGCGTTCGTGCCATAGTCAAATCCGGCTCCAGGAGAGGGATTCGTGAGCGCAATTAAATCCAACATCGACACCGCATCGCCTGAGTTCGCCGCCAACGAAGCGGCCATGCGCGCGCTTATCGCTGAGCTACAAGAGCGCCGCGCTACAGCCGCCGAGGGTGGACCGCCGCGCTCGCGGGAACGTCACCTTGCGCGGGGAAAGCTCTTGCCGCGCGACCGCGTGATGACGCTGATCGATGACGGTGCGCCGTTTCTTGAATTGTCGCCGCTTGCCGCCGACGGCATGTACGAGGACTCCATTCGCGCCGCCGGCATCATTACCGGCATCGGCCGGATATCCGGGCGCGAATGCGTGATTGTCTGCAATGACTCTACGATCAAAGGGGGCACCTACTATCCGCTGACGGTAAAGAAGCATTTGCGTGCACAGGAAGTCGCGCGCGAGAACCGGCTGCCGTGCATCTATCTCGTCGATTCCGGCGGCGCCAACCTGCCGCAGTGGCCCGACGTTTTTCCCGATCGCGAGCATTTCGGCCGCATTTTCTACAATCAGGCGACGCTGTCGGCCGCGGGCGTCCCGCAGATCGCCGTCGTCATGGGTTCGTGCACTGCGGGCGGCGCTTACGTCCCGGCGATGTCGGACGAGACCATCATCGTGCGTAACCAGGGCACCATCTTCCTCGGCGGCCCGCCGCTGGTGAAGGCGGCAACCGGCGAGGTTGTCTCCGCCGAAGATCTCGGCGGCGCCGACGTGCACGCGAGAAAATCCGGCGTGGCCGATTACTACGCCGAGAACGATCGCCATGCGCTCGAGCTCTGCCGCCGCATCGTCGGCAATTTGAACACGAAGAAGTCGATCGACATCGCGCTCGCCAAATCGGCCGAGCCGAGGTACGGCTCAGACGAGCTCGACGGAATTGTCTCGGTCGACCTCAAGAAGCAGTTCGACGTGCGCGAGGTGATCGCGCGGTTGGTCGACGGCTCCGAGTTCGACGAGTTCAAAGCGCTCTACGGTTCTACCCTTGTGACCGGCTTCGCGCACATTCACGGCATTCCCGTCGGTATTCTCGGCAACAACGGAATCTTGTTCTCGGAGAGCGCGCTCAAGGCCGCGCATTTCATCGAGCTGTGTTGCCAGCGCCGCGTGCCGCTCCTTTTCCTGCAAAACATCGTCGGCTTCATGGTCGGCCGCGACTATGAAGCCGGCGGCATCGCCAAGGACGGCGCCAAGATGGTGACCGCGGTTGCCTGCGCGCAGGTGCCGAAGATCACGGTCATCATCGGCGGCTCCTACGGTGCCGGCAATTACGGCATGTGCGGCCGCGCCTATGGGCCGCGCTTCCTGTTCATGTGGCCGAAC
>Ga0182024_10012424_pt1 | contig 16848 bp, 10 predicted proteins | sample P32metaG_FD_120480 | JGI IMG/M metagenome (GOLD analysis project Ga0182024, IMG submission 120480) | Permafrost microbial communities from Stordalen Mire, Sweden - P3-2 metaG (Illumina Assembly) | ecosystem: Environmental > Terrestrial > Soil > Wetlands > Permafrost | place: Sweden: Stordalen... | reverse complement strand
TGAAGAGCGGGTAGGCTATATCAGCCACAAGCCCAATATCCGCGCGGTATTTCCCTTCAGGGAAGATGGGATCGATTATGCCGGTGTGCAGCGCATCCTTGAGAACTCGGGGCTTGGAATGCCGCCCTATACCGAATGGGGCCGAACCCGTAGCGGCTGTTTTTTTTGCTTTTACCAGCAGAAGATTGAGTGGGTTCGCCTGCGGCAGCACTACCCAGGCTTATATGAGGAAGCTAAGGCCTACGAGAAGCCGAACCATGTGAACGGAAATGTCTTCTGTTGGAATGGCGATGAGTCCCTTGTCGAATTGGAGCGCCCGGAGCGTATGGCCCAGATCGAAGAAAACTGGCTAAAGACGCAGGCCAGGCTACTGAAACGACAGAAGAATTTGTCATTGGCCGAGACACTGGGCGGCTTAGAAGTCTTACCTCAGACTCAGCAGGGATGTTTACTCTGCCACCGGTGAACAGAGCATGCCGATCCAGAACGTTGCAAGCCAGGGTGAAAAGTGGGTCAAGCTGCTCCGCGCCTACTCGCCGGTAGCGGATAACGAGGCGATGCAGGCTGAACATGTGGATAAGCTGGCCGGTCACCTCGGCATTGCTAAGCTTACTTTCGATCATCCGGCGCGACAGTTTCTCCTTGATTGTTTTCCGACATCCACCGGCGCGTTCAGGAATGTTGTCCTTACCGGAACTGCCGGCGAGGGCAAGACATCGTTGTGCTTTGAACTCGTTAGAGAACTCACCGGTGCCAGACCCAACGGAACGAACGGCGTTGAAGAAATTCACGTGGATACGGCTGCCGGACCACGCAAGGTAACCCTCATTTATGACGTAACGGCCTGGAGGAAGAAAACCAACGGTCATATCAGTGAGGGCGACGTTGCACTCCTTGAACGTATTGCCGAAGCCTCCTTCGGTCAGAGTCAAGAACGCTTTGTGTTGGCGGTGAACGACGGCCAGATGCATGAGCTTTTTCGGGCACTCCCGCCCGACGCGCCAGCGCTCCTGAGGAAGTTGCAAGCAACTCTTATCGGCTTGCACGCACGGGGCGAAAGCGACCACGAAGACCGGCTTCGGCTCATCAATCTCAGCAACTTTCCCAGCGAACAGATCATGCAGTTGTGCCTCACGGCGGTTCTCGACCGCCCCGAATGGGCATGCTTCCAGAACGAACCAGACAACCCGATATTCTCTGAGCAGTCTTCTCTTACGCGTAACTACGGGACGCTGAACACACCGCAAGTGCGCTCCAAGCTGATTACACTTGCGCGCGTTGCAGATGTAACGGGGCATCATCTGCCCATTCGAGGCGTTCTCTGCCTCATCGCCAACGCGCTCCTCGGGCATCCAAATGCCAAAGACCGGGTCATCCGCCCTGGAAGCGAGGCAAACGCAATTGCAAGATCCGGGACAGCTTCTAAGGCGGCTTTACACCGGACACTGTTCGGAGAGAACCTTACGGTCACCAATCGCAGGAAGCGGGAGATTTTCCGCTTTCTATCGCTGCTCCATATAGGAGATGAGACAACCAATGATCTCGATGAGCTGATCATCTTTGGATCGCGTGACCAGGAACTGAAGGCTACTTATGAAGATCTGATCGCAAGGGACCCGTTCTCTCAACGGAATCCGAATTTTGAGAATCTGCTCAAACGATATATTCGTGGCGACATTATTGCGGACGACGAGATGGAGACGTTCCTTGGCGAATTGTCGGCTGAAAGACGCCGTGTCTTTCTTCAGGCTTCCGAGACACAACTTAAGACGCATTCCCTTTGGAAGACCACGGTTTTTCATCATGCGCGGGAATATCTTGATGAGATTCTGCGTCCTCTTGCAGACGGGTATTCGCCAAAGCGGCTGCACTTGCGAAACCTGGCCTCAGGCCTCAATCGGGTTTGGACGGGTTTACTCCTTGCGGAGCACGCTAACGAAATTTACCTCACCACCGGCCTTGACCTCACCACATCCCCCGTCAGCGATATCTATCTGTCGCAGGTGGAGCTCGACTCTGATCCGCCCGGGCTGGAGATCGCATTGAAGCCGGGTGGAACCCTGCCTGAGGCGTTGATTCGGGCTAACGGGCGTGAATTCCGCTTTGGCCTCACGCTCCCTCGCTTCGAGTTCCTATGCCGCGTCGCCGATGGAGCTATGCCATCGAGCTTCTCGCGCGAATCGTGCATGGATTTTCTATCGCTCAAACAGCGTTGCCTTCGGGACCTCGGACTCAAAGCCAATTCCCGTTCGCTACATCTCATTCAAGTTCATGGAGGCGGCACCATTCACAAGTTGCCGATCCATCTGGTGGAGCAATGATCTCGTCGGCCAATATCGAACCGTATCCTGGGTCCAAATCGAGTAACGACGCATGGATTTCCGAGGCGATCTGGGGCCACCGCCTAGAGCGCCAACCATTCTCAGCGCTCCTCCTGGAGTTCCTGGGAATGGCGGAGGGGATGTACCGAGAAGGTAAACTCCTGGCTGAGACGCGCCCGGGCGATAATCCGGAATATGCGGCCAATCGGTCGCTCCAGCTGCGTAATCTTCTCTTTAATAACCCTCGAATGGAAGAAATCCTCAGGAACGCTCAAGGTAGCGATGAGGACGGATGGAAAGAGTGGCTACCGGTGATGAAAGAGAGCGCATCGCTCGGCGAGCATCTGTCCGCTGACTTTACGTACCTGCGGCAGCGATTTGACACGTTCGAGGAACTCGTCAGTGTTATACGCCTCCTAAGGAGAATCACCGTAGACCCGGGTAGCGAACGGGGCTGGACCACCCAATTTGTCTATCCCATCGGCCCCGCCGCGCTATACGAGGCGATTCTCGCCAAGGGTGACGGCTTCGAGCTCACAAGACGCGTATTTACCAGAACCGGAGAAATGGCCTATCTGATGCTGTCACGCGCCTCGGCTTCATTGCGCGAGAGAATCAGAAGTCGGCTCATGCCCTCCTTTGATCCTAAGACATCACGCAACCGCCTTATCATGCGGCTCCTGTCCGACTCAAAACCTGATTCGGGCCCCCGCAAGAGCGGAACCTACCTGCCTTACAAAACGCACCCCGCTTTTGATCGCATGGCCGAGGATATTGCCGCGATACTTGAGCTCAACCTTCCCGACCAGGATGCTTTTCAGTTCTTGGGTCCGCTCCTTGGGTTTCATCTGTATCTCTATGGCATTGAGACCGCTAATCAGTGGGTTGGGAAAGTCGGATTACCGCCTGTCGTCTGCGAAATCCTTGCCCCCCGTATAGATCTTGTGAGGAAGGCGGCAGGCGAATCATACCTGTCCAATGACGCACTCGGTAATCAGGCCGTCAGGAAGTACCTGGATACCACGGTTTTTTCTGATCCTGATCTTCTGGTGACACTGTCGAATCCGTCCATCGACGATTTGGCAAAGCGGGATTACCTGGTTGCCCATCTGGCTAAGACGGTGTCACTCAGGAAAGCCCTTGACGCTCCTGACCACCATAAGCTTGCCGAACGACTTTTCAGCTTTGCGCAGCAGCAGTATCGCAATGGAACGGCTGAGGGATTGACCTCCCTTGCAACCGGCTGCGGGCTTGCATCAAGACGCGGGACCAACCGCCTCCGCTACGCTCCTACCGATGAATTGCTTCGCGTACTGGTCCTTGCGAATGTCTCAACGCCGGTGGAAGAGAGCGCATTCCTGCGTCACCTTCACAAGCGATATCGGTTGGTTATTGGTCCGGTGGAGGCGAAAATGGATGTGCCTCAGTATCTTTTCGATGACTCCGACTTCAAGAAAAACCGCGACAGACTAGGCCAACACCTGATTGGCATGGGCCTAGCGCAACGCATGAGCGATGCCTGCACATACATTCTCAATCCTATGGAGCCGCTCACATGATCCTCGATCCGGCCGATGCTCTTGTTGGAGCTATCGCACTTGAACATGTCTTAGGGAAGTTCAAGTCGCAGCTTGAGGACGACGCCGAATTCCGGGGAGCCTTCCATGTCCTTTCCGGGTTCTCCGCTGAGCAGCTTGCGGGCTTCATCCAGGCGAGCATTGACGCAAGCGATAGAGCTTCGCGGCTGATCATCCAGTTCCCGGAATTTGAGCTACGGCCTTATGGCGTGCTTGAGCGTTATACGACCACGGAATCTTCGGTCAATGTGCGCAATCGCGAGCGTGACGGGTCCGTTACGCTCACGGCTGAGTTGGAGGCGGATGCTGAAGCCTCGCTTGCCGATAGCGATCGGACTGACGCTTCCGATCTCAAAGACAAAAGTATCGCCGATATCTGGGTTGAATTTGTCGCAAGAAAGGCAGGTCTCAACCTTCTTCTTGAGGACCGCAAGAATGTTGAAGCCATGCTCAAAGGCTTATTTGATACGGGTCGTTGCCCAACCGCCAAAGCGGGCCAGTTCCTCACGGCCGTATTGGCAAATTTCACGAGTGAGCCGCTGGGCAGATCTGCAGGCAAGGCCCTGCCGATCATAGGCTTACCCCTCTTTGAAGACTGCTTCAGCTCGCTCAATGCAGCTAAGATGGCGCAGCCAGCGCAATGGGCCGCTAAATTCAGAGCGCACTACGCACTCGAATGCTACCTCGACAAGCGCGGACTCATGCAGGAAATGCTTGATATGGACACGCTTCGCAAGAGGCTCCAGGTACTTCGGTCGGACGAGCAACAGCCACCGATACCCGATGCAATCCTTGAGGCCTTTCAGGCATATATCGACTCCGACGGAGCCCGCAATCCTGCCACGGAAGCGTTGCTGTTCAGATTCGATTGGAATTACACGAACTACTGTTTTGAGAAGGCGCGAAAATCATCTTCCAAGGATTTCGCGCAACGTACACGGGACGCGCTTGAAGCGGAGGCCGTAATCCCGACGCCGGACGATGAGCTTGTCCTTCAGGCTCTCAGCAAAGTCCCCCGAAAGGCCGGCTCAGCGCAGGAAGAGTTCAGAGACTTCTTTACGAGGCGCGCCGATCAGCTCGAAAACGACGTCAGCCTCTTCGTTGAGTGGGAAGACTTCGTTCACGGAAAGAAAATTGAGTGTGCTGATCTCTATCTTGGTATCTTCGAGTGCCTCCAACGTGCCATCCGTGGACTGTCATCGACAGATGCCGCCTACATCGTGATCGAGGGAAAGAAGCAGGCAAAGCCCAATAGCTTTATCGATATGAATCAGCGCGCCTGTGAATACTTCGAACGGGCATATGGCGGCCTTGAGTCGCAAACGAAAAAGCGCATTCAATTCCGTGACACCCTGATCTGCAAATATAGCCAGGCCGTTCTTCCAAAGATCAAGAACCGGCCTAAATTCAAAGGTGCCACTAAGAGCGGTAAGGCCACGAAGCTCAATTTTCTTGTCTCTGTGTTCCAAAAGCAGCGAGGCGGAACGGACCGCAAGGTCGCAACGCTATCGCTCACCTGGAAGTTCCCCATCAGCTCTGTCCTCGCGCAGGAAAGCGTGGACTTTGACGCCATCTGCCGTTACCTCGCGCAGCGTGGAACAGCCCTCATTGAATGCATTGCAGAGTATGAGGTCGTCGGGCGTAAAGGGAGCCCCGTATCCTTGTCTCTAGAAAACGTAGAAGGGTTCGCCGATGCTGCCAGAGGGGGTGGCCACGGAGCCTTTGTTCCCGCGCAAGATCGAATTAAGTCTTTAACCTCGATGTGGAAACAAGTGCTCGCAGACGCGAGCTCGCTTCAGTGGCTCGTTCCCGCTCAGCTTGACCAGCTTGTCGAACGTTTCAACAGTTTTGAGTCGGCTTATAACTCAGCCATCCTGGCACTGCGAAGAAGTGTGCTAGCCACCGAAGATGTTCCTGCCGTCGCATTGGCGTATGAATCGCTCCTGCTCGCCATCAACGACGTTCGACATGAGGACGCAAGGCGGAAACTCTTGCGAGTGATCCTGCGCGTCGGCTCGGTGCAGGTGGAGCGTTCCGGCCGGCGACCTCCTATGGCCGTGATTTGTCCCTGGCACCCTCTGCGAATGGAGGCGTCTGCCGCGCGCCAGCAGCAGATTCTAGCGCTTATTGAGCAGCTCCTTGGGACCGACCGTCCGCCGTTTTCCGACGGCACCAGCGGTGCGCTATTTTTCCGGGACGTTGAACAGCTACTTACGCAACCACTTTATCCCGAAATGGCCGTTATCTGGGACAACTCCCAGGCATCACCGCGTATCGTCACACAGGCCTTTGATTCCTATACCCTCCATCAGCCTCCTGATCCATCTAGCGAGTCAGCGATGCCGTCCCTTGATGACGATTCCGCGACCGCCGCCGCCACGATAGAGCGCGAGATGATTGAGTATCTGAGGCTGCAGCCACATGAGCGCGATAATTTTTCCATCTTGCTTTACAACTGTGATTCGCCGGACCTTCCGACTGCCGTAGTTGACACGGTCAACCGGATCAACGCGAAGCGAGAAGACAAGAAAATCACGTGCCAAGTACTCCTCATGCACCGCGATGAAGAACATCTCAGAGGAATCTACCGCGACCTAGTGGCCAGGGGCGTTGACACCGAAGCAGACCCGACTGAGCTTTCAGGCGATTTTCTGGCTAAGGTGCGCGTTAACATCACAGCAGCCAAGAGGCTGCGACGAGAAGGGAGGAGTCAACCTGTCGATATTGCTTATTGCCGCGATCAAATCTCCCGTGAGGCCAAATCGGCATGGGAGTGGCTGCAGCGTGACGTTGTCAGTTCGCGGGACCTCCAACCTCATCAATGGAGTCGGCGGCTCCCCGTAGCGCCCGGTGACAGGAAGGTTCGGCTTCAGCTCGTTTGTCCCGCCCAGACAACAGCAGGCTGGAGCTACCTTTATTCCCTCGCTTCCTTGTGCGGCCACGGAGCCGACGAAGCGTGGACCGCTGGCAAATGCCCGGTCCTGATGCGTTCTCTGGACTTTGATGACCAAAGCGTCGACCGCATTTTCAGGGAAACACATGAACTTGCGACCTGGGTAGTGAATCAGGATGAATTGCTTGATCGCAAGCTTCTTGAAGCAAATGATGTGAAGGTCATTCGCTATGTCCAGTCTGCCACTCAAGGCCGGAACCTCGTCATCTCCTCTGCTGCCAGGGAGACGCTGCTCATCAACACACTGAGGGAAAAGCTCAAAGTTCTTCTGGCGTCCGGCACATCGGACGATTTCATTGAAGCGCTTTGGAAGGGTATCTTGCAGGACGCAAATAAGCTCTCAGGCGGCCTCGTACTGCGGGCGGCGCGGCGAGCAAACAATACCAATGAACTTTTAGGCATGGTTCTATCGCGATATCTGGTGCAGTCGGAACTTGGCAACCTACGGCCACTGGCATGGTGCTTCCTCGACGATTACAGCGAATGGCTTGGTAAGAAGGAGGGAGCCAACATCGCGGATCTACTCGTCCTCGCGCCAAAGACCAATCCGGATGGCAAGATGCATCTCGACATCATCGTTACGGAGGCAAAGTTTGTTACGCACGACGGCCTAGCGAGTGCAGCCACGACTTCTTCCAAGCAACTTCTGGATACTCTCTCGCAAATGACGGAAGCGATGGACGGGGAGACGCGCACCATCGACCAGGATATTTGGCTAGCCCGACTTTCCGATCTTGTGGTTTCTCAGCTCGTTGTCGCAAACGGGCAGCCTTCCCTTGACACCGCAGCCTGGAGACGAGCGATTCGGCAGCGTCAGTGCTCGGTCAGTATTTGGGGCTATTCACATGTCTTCGTGAATGAGCCGCAAGACTTGTTGGTTCCCGTATCGTCCGTGAAAGGAATCGCTGCGACACGGGGCCGGGCGCAACTTGATGCTCTCCAGGAAGTCTTCAGCCCAAGTCAGGTGCGTGAATTGCTGATTCAATACAGCAGCGAAGACTTTCAGGCTACCGCCGCTTTGCGTTTGCGCAATGGCCATCCTGCGTTCGGAAAGTCCAAGCTTTATAGCCTTGTCTCAAAGCCACATGGTAAGACAACAACGTCAAAGATCGATTCGACGGGTCCAAATCTGCCCGATCCCTCCCGTCTCGCCGAGACTACAGATAATGGCAGCGTTGTTGCGCCCGCCCTGAAAGAAGCCGAAGACGGGATACCCGTGATTGATCCCACTAGTTCAACTACGGTCGAGGTTTCTCCCGGGCCAGCATCTGTCACGTCCGTTACGCCGCTCATTGCATTCCTTGAATCCCGTTCCGCCACGTATCAGACCTCCGAGGAAGACGGGATGGCGTGGCTCGCCGCGATTACCGTGCAACTCCGCCAGGCGCTGGTTTCGCGAGGTCTCTCAGCCAGAATAGCCGAAGGCTTTGATCCCATCCTCACCCCCAATTCCGGGATCATCAAGCTGCAAGGCTCGAAGGATCTTACAGTGCCGGCAGTTGAAGCCCGAGCGGACGAAATCTATACGTCAGACGGGCTCAAAATCATCAATACGACGCCGGAGTCGGGACGTGTCTCGATTGCTGTAGAACGGCCCAACCGGCAGGTACTACATACGGAGCCCGTGTTGCTCGCGTACCTGAAAAGCTACAGTGAGCAGACGCTCGGTGAAAAACTCTGCGTCGGCATCCGCGAGGAAGATGGCAAGCCTTTATTGCTTGATCCCTTCAATCAGCCTCATACCCTAATTGCCGGGATCACTGGTAGCGGCAAGTCGGTTTTGATGCAAAACCTGATCCTGAGTATCGCCGCCACTCGCACACCCGACGAGGCTCACATCTATTTAATCGACCCCAAATTCGGCGTGGATTACCGTCCGCTTGATGAACTGCCGCATGTGTTGGCAGGCTCCGGAGGAATTATCGATGAGCCGAGTGTCGCCGTCACGATGTTGGAGGGCCTCGTGACGGAAATGAACCGACGCTACGAACTTTTCAAAGACAAGCGCGTTCCGAACATTCACGCATACCGCCGTGCGACGGGTGAGTCACTCCCAACGTTATGGATCATCCACGACGAGTTTGCTGATTGGATGCAGACCGATGATTACAGAGCGCACGTTCCCGATATTGTGGGGCGTCTGAGCGTCAAGGCGAGAGCAGCGGGAATATTCCTCATGTTCGCGGCCCAGCGACCGGACAAAGATGTCATGCCAATGCAGCTTCGTTCGCAGCTCGGGAATCGGTTGATTCTCAAAGTAGATAATGCTGCGACTGCTGAAATTGCCATGGGAAGTAAGAACTCTGGTGCAGAGAGATTGCTTGGTCGTGGACACATGTTAGCTAAGACCGGGGATATGCCCCATGCCGTATTTGCGCAAGTACCTTTCATCGATATGGAGAGCACTATACCCGAGCTCGTTCGCCTCATTCGAGTTCAGCATGGGATGTCAATTGAGGTTCTGAAATGACCACTCCGTCAGATGAAGAGGTTACGGGGCGATTTAGTTCCCTCACGATTTGGAGCAAGGGAGGGCAGCGTGCACCGCATAAGCCGTTGCTATGCCTGCTCGCTATCTCGGAACTGACCAGGCAAGACGTCCGACTGTTGCCTTTTCGGGTGATTGAGAAACCTCTCCAAGATCTTCTAACGGAATTCGGACCACCTAGAAAGGTCCACCATCCCGAGTATCCATTTTGGGCTCTTCAACATGATAGAGATATCTGGGAATGCCAGATCAACCTCCCGCTACCTAAGCCATCAAATGGATATCCCACCAAAGCGTCTCTGATCCGCAGCGATGCACAGGGAGGATTCCTCCCCGATATCTACCAAGCACTGAGGACTCGCCAAGAGCTACGATCCAGAGTCATAATTGAGCTTCTTAACTCTCACTTTCCGGAGACGGTGCAAGAAGACATCCTTGAAGCCTTAGGATTATCGACAACCCCATCAGTTCCGAAAAGTAATGATCGAGACTCCGAATTCAGGAACAAGGTCTTGTCTGCCTATGAGTATCGCTGCGCCGTCTGCGGTTTCAATGTCAGAATCGGCAATGTGGTAGTGGCGTTAGAAGCCGCACACATAAAGTGGCATCAGGCCGGGGGGGCGGATATCCAAGAAAACGGTCTATCCCTCTGCTCCTTGCATCACAAACTATTTGATCGTGGTGCATTCACAGTGGATGCAGATTGGTGCATTGTCGTCTCCGAAAGAGCCTACGGTTCAGAGGGATTCATTGAGCATTTGGGCAGATTCCACAGAAAGCCTATACTCAGACCCAATCGTGAATCGTACAGACCACACATCGACTACTTGCAATGGCACCTGAGCCAAGTGTTTCTGCCGCCGTCGCGGGAGTAATCCACTTATGGTCTATTTCGATAACAATTCGACAACGCGCGTCTTCGAGAGCACTATCGAGGCTATGCGACCATTTCTTATCCGCGATTTCGCTAACCCGGCTTCAGCGATCGCACAGTTCGGTGATGTCGCAAGAGCAGTCGGTGGTCAGAAGTCCATCCTCGCTAGGTCACTGCGCGCCGATGACGCTTCTCAGTTTGTCATTACGTCTGGCGCCACGGAGAGCAACAATCTCGCTCTATTTGGTGCCGCGCGCGCCAATCCCTCTCGCCGTCACCTGGTTATCTCGTCGATTGAGCATCCTTCTGTAATAGAAGTCGCCGACTTTCTTAAGTCTGACGGCTATCGGCTCGACATCCTACCTGTATCCCCGAATGGTATCGTTCAGGAGAGCGAGCTCTCGCGTGTGCTTTGCCGGGATACGCTGCTGGTATCCGTTATGCTAGCCAACAATGAAACAGGCGTTATCCAGCCGTTGAGAACGTTGGCAGATACAGTGAAGAAGTATGATCCCGGAATACTTGTCCACACTGATGCGACTCAAGCCCTCGGGAAAATCCCGGTCGACCTATCGGGCGAACTAGAAGATATCGATTTGCTATCTCTTTCGGCACATAAATTCCATGGCCCAAAAGGTACCGGCGCACTTTTTGTTCGCGATGCGGAATCTATTGCACCGATTCTTTATGGCGGAGGTCAACAAAACGGACTCAGACCCGGAACGGAAAATCCAGCTGCACTAGTCGGCATGATCGCTGCACTTTCAACAATCTTGGCGTCGTCCGCAGAGTTATTGGAGGTGGCCCGACTTCGCGATCGCTTAGAGTCTGGCATACTCGCCTTATACCCGGGCGCCTATGTCTTGGGAGCCTGCGTCGCAAGACTTCCGACTACTTCGAATGTGTGCCTGCCAGGCATCGAAGCGGAAGACTTCGTCGATCGCCTTGCTGCGAGAGGCATCGCGATCTCTGCCGGCTCAGCCTGCTCGTATGGCGCGCGGAAACCGTCGTACGTCGCTTTGGCTCACGGAATGGCTTACGAACAAGCAAAGAGCTGCGTTCGACTGAGCCTGTCGATCGAGTCGACTCAACAAGAAGTGGATTTGTGTCTCAACGCATTTGGCGAAGAGTTGGGTGCCCAGAAATGCTGTTAAACGATGAACGAGAGATCGCGTAACATGGGCCGCTACGGTCAAGTCCCAGTCGCCAACCCGTTGCTTGCTGAATTTCTCGCAGAGAAGGCCGGGACCTATCCATTCAAACTATATCCTCAGCTCTGGAGCTCTCCCGAACTCGCCGCATACTATAAAGGACTCAAATGGACAATCGTGCCATTCACCGATCCCCCGCCTTCTCTCCCAGATGAGTCTGGCATCTACATGTTTGTGGTAGGCCCGTATTGTGGCGGGCTGCAGGATCACTCCTATATCTTCTACGTGGGAAAGGCGACCAGTATTAAGAAGCGCTATCCACGCTATTTGCTTGAGAAAGCCGGCAAGGGAACAAATCCGCGGAAGAATGTCATGTTATTTCTCAACGGGTTCGAAGATCACCTTCAGTTCCACTACACACTCATCCCCAAAGACCAAATCGCCCGTGCAGAGGCCCTACTCAAGGACAATCTGACGCCTCCGGGGAACGTGCAACTCGAAATAATAGGAAGATTGACAACATGAAAACAACGTACTTCCCCTGTGTTCAAGGAACGATGGGCGACTGGATTTACTACGTCACGGTGATGGGTGTTGGTGACCTGGTCCGCGAGGTCAAATTTGCCGAAGAGGTGTCGCCCAACCAAGCCTTAGACAACATGATTCAGCGGGACGTATCCAATCGCGCCAAAGATATTGCCGATTACCTGCGCACCAATGAGCAACGTTTTTTCGGGTCGCTAATTGTCGCTGCGTATGATGGCCAACCGCGATTTTTGCCTATCAAGTTCGGTGAGCCCCTTTTCAGCGACAATGGGCAAGTCGGCGTTCTGCAATTCGACGGGACGGAGCAGTACTACGCTCTTGATGGGCAACATCGTCTTGCCGCTTATCGCTCGGAGGTCGCGCGAGATCAGAATCGATACAAGGACGATCAAGTCTCCGTAATCGTCATTTGTCACTCCAAGGATAAAGAGGGCCTCACCCGAGCGCGTCGGCTATTTACTACGGTCAACCGGTACGCCAAGAAAACCTCACCTGCCACCCATACGGCCATGAGTGAGGACGCCGGCATCGCGATTGTTACACGGCGCCTGATACGGGAACACCCACTGTTCAAGCAGCGGATCAAGGTAATGGTAATCAAGAACGGCAAGCCTCGGCTCGCGACGGGCAATGCTATGTCTCCCGCAGACAGACAATATCTGATGGCGATCGAATCCTTTCGTAAGTGCAACAAGGACCTGCTGCCAGAGCCGCTTGTCACAGAGTTCGCGAAGGAGCAACAGACACCGAACTTCGACAGCCTCGAAGAAGCGTTCACAAAGATCTCGGACCGTTGGAACAAGATGATTAAGGCGGTTGAACCGTGGAGCGATTTGCTCGACACCGACAAAACTGTTGAACCATACCGTACCTCCAATGGGGGGCACGTTCTGGTGCGCCCGATCGGTATCACAGCCTTTGTCGGCGCAATGTCCACTGCCCCAGATTCAATGACGATCGAACATATTCGAACGGTCGTCTCTACGTTCAAGGACCTCACCCAAGCGCCTTGGAACGGCGTCCTCTGGAATTCATCGACTCGAAAAATGGCCAATTCGGTCGAGGCAGAGAAGCTCTCCAGGCGACTGTGGCGCTATCTAATGGGACTTCCAGAAAACAAAGACGCTCTCACAAAAGACTGGCGCGCGATGGTGGAGCCTCTCAATCCGGACACACGCATTCAATTACCAACACCGTTCCTTGCTGACTGAGTTTTCCTTGGAACGACCGGTCTTGTTTCGCACCGCTGCTGTCGCAGCCTCCGAGGAAGTCGGAAAAAACAGCTTTTTGCCAAAATCATGGCAAGGAGCCTGACAATAGACATTCAAACTCTTTCGAGCTGAATTCGCCGCTGGAAGATTCGACTGAACTAAACGTCGCGTATGACGCGCCGCCGGACAAGGCGCAGCCAGGCAGACTCTTGACGGCTTCGGACTAACCACTCGCCAAGGGGGCCAGGACCCGCGGACTTCTTCACCTGTGTGGGTGTGAGTACAATATTTTCTCGATCTGCGAATAGAACAAAGGATTTTCCGCCCGGCCGCTGAGTACTTGGATAGCAAATTCCGTCGATTGGCGACCCATCGTGAAGAAAAGTTGTGCGGAACCACTCTGTGACTATTTGCGTTGGCACGTAGTCAACGTGCTCGCGATTTCCAGGCTCAACTTTTGATGCTACGCTTTCAACAAAACTATTTAGGAAACTCAATACATCTCTGTTTAGCTCGTCCGAATCTGCCTGTCGTTCGAAAAACCTGAATGACCGCTGAAGAAGAGTGAGATCTAACAGAGTGGCTTCACGGGTGATCGAGAACGTCCCTACCGAAATTCCAAGTGTAGGGTCGTCATCTATCTCTGCAACGGCGGTATCGACCTGATCGCTGCCGTAGAACATTACGATACCCGCAGGGCTCATTCGATTGGATCGTACGGCAAGCTCTTTCGGGGGCGGTCCGAAATCAAGGCCAGACGTCAACAACTCTCCTATCCTCCGCTGGCGCGCTCGATAGAGAAGGGCTCCCTTTCTCAACGTGCGCAGCAGTCGACTCTGTTCGCATGCATCGCCAATAAATCTCAGGAGCTTCGCCGGCGAGAGGGTCTCTTCATAGGCTTGCTCGTCCCGACTGCGACGAACAAAAAAGTACCGGCGCTCATGTTTTACATATTTGCAAAAGTTGTCCCAACTCGTGATGTAACGTTCATCTTCGGCAAGCGAATAAGGATTTCGCTCACACCACGGCTCATCGCCTAGGCATTCCACAATGACTTCTTGCAGCCGTCCGTCGCCATCGTTGGGTAGTTCCAGTTCAATTACATCGGAGACTAGTTCGTCACTATCCCAATTTGCTCCTTGATATCCGCCCTCAGCTGACTCGAAACCAAGCGTGTCAACCGCTCGACCATATTCGCGCTCAATTGCTTCGAGCATGAACTCCACGACTTCCGCTAATGGAGCCGCTACAGCGTTTACACGTGCATGACGACCGCAAAAGTCGCAAACTAAACTATCCGCGATATTCCTTATGAAGCGCTGAATATCCTCATCGCCAAAGCATCGATCGCAGACCGACAAGTCTTCAGCTGGGGCAGTGGAAGTGAAGCCAAAATCTTCATCGCGCGACATCTGCATCCCTCTCTCGACGTGCAAACTAAGAGCACGTGTATGCGGAAGTCTGTCAAACAGCATTTATCTCAATTTGCTTGGGGGAGTTCGTTGAGGCGTACGCGCTCGAGGATCAAAGCTGCCGCTTCCGACTCGCTGTAGTCAGCGAGATCGACGTATCCGTCCAAGGATAATGCTCCGGGTACCGACGCTTGATCGAACCTCATGAACATGATGGAGTCGTCTTGCTTCTTCTTCAGCAATTCACGAATTGCTCGCCATTCCAGTCCACACCATTCCTTCTTTTCATAATTTTCAGAGAGGAACACCACCACAAGATCGGAATTCTCCGCATAGATGTGCTGCAGCAACGTATCGAGGTTCGGACGGGCGAGTTGCGCCGTGAAGTCCCGATCGTAAAACACACTGCGTGCCGGCAACCGAGCCTGTAGCTCTCTTGCAACCTTTTCTACGTAATCGCGATGCTCACCGGGAAACGAGAGCGCAACCTTGAAGTGCAACTCCTCCACCCGCTGGGCGGCACCCAATTCGCTCGCCGGAATCAAGCCAGCCGTTGCGAGAACCTTGAGCAGATCTTCATCCTTAATTGCCCAATGCGTCCGATTCATCTCCCACCGTCCTATATCAAGCTGCATATAAAGGTCGGCGAGCTTCGATGCCGGGAACGGCGGAATCTTCTTGTCGAACTCGTACTCCACCAAAATCGTGCCAGTTCGCTCACGAATATTTGTTAGGTGCCCAATACGTGCATCCCCGCGTTCAGCTTCATATGCAAACAAACACGGAAAAGATTTCAGCCTTGTAACGGCGGCTCGCTTGAGCGCACCGAACCGCTTCATCAACACATCCGACGTGTATTCGCCAAACCGTCCACGCTCGATTGCGTAGGACATTGGGTCGAAGGCGCCCTCTTTGAATGTAACGAATAGGTTGAACAAGTCCTGTCTCCGGCAGCGGCAAAAGGTCTCTACCTACGATAGACCGACAGGATATTAAATGCGCGTTTGAAGGAGGGGGAGTCTCCCCCTGTCTACAGCCGCTTTGCGTCTTCCGCCACCCCCTCAGCGTGACGTTCCTTCCCGCAACGCCCTCCCTGTTAATCCGGCGCGCAGCCGCGCGCAATAAGGAAGACAAGCCTCGCTAAGGGGCTCTGCCCCGATCGCGCGCGTCAAGGGGTCTCCCCAGTCTTCCGCGCTTCGCTTGTGCAGACCTCCGCTGCGCTCCGCCCTTCCGTTCCGCCTTCGGCTCCCTCTCCAAGGGTGGGAGATACCCCTCCCCTTGACACTTGCTACCCCCGCCTTCGCCAGGTGGCGTTCGGCATGTACATGCCGCGTTTCAACGCGGAAGTGCAAACGCAAAAGCGGGGGGCCAGATGCGAACCACTCCACCAGCCACACCAAACCCCTTCACATGGCGGCGTTTTGCCAACGTGCGGATGGGCGACTACATCCTCGGCGAGGACACCGTAGACCTCGCCAGCTTGGGCTTTTGCGGCGATACGGTCACCGTCTCTTGCTCCACCTGCGGAGAAGTTCTAGGGCATGTCCCCGTGGAACTTCTCAGCGAGGAGTTTGAAGACATCACCACAACCCACATCACCCCCGTGCTCGATTGGCACGACGCGAAGCACCATCTGCGCCTTGCATAAACCACCGCCGTAAACCCCAAAAAGGAGAATCCCCATGAATGCCGCCACCGCCACCATAGACAACCAGCCCACCACCAACAGCAGAAAGACGCCAAGCACCAAACAGGAACTTATCGCCGCCAATATCAAGCTCTTAATTGAGCAGTTGGAGGCGGGACATTCCGACGCCCTCACCAACTACCTCACGGCCATGAGCCGCTTCCACAATTACAGCTTTGGGAACGTGTTGGAGATTGCGCGGCAGATGCCGACAGCCACCCGCGTTGCCGGATTCTGGACGTGGAAGAACCTTGGACGCAGCGTAAACGCCGGAGCCAAGGGCATCCGCATCCTCGCTCCCATCGTCGGCGTTCGCCGCAAGAAGGACGAAGAAGCCGAGAAGGACATCACCAAGCAGAACACCCGCACCCTCTTGGGATTCCGCAACGCCTACGTCTTCGACGTTTCGCAGACCAACGGCGTTGACCTGCCGGAGATGCACGAAATCTCAGGAGACCCCGGAGAGAACATCGACCGCTTGGCCGCGTTCCTCAAGGGACAAGGCATCCAGCTTGTCTACAACCCGAAGATTGCTCCCGCACTCGGCATCAGCTACGGCGGGCGCATTGCCATCCTGCCGGGTCAGTCAAAGGCCGAGGAGTTTTCGACACTCGTTCACGAGACAGCG
>Ga0182024_10012423_pt1 | contig 16849 bp, 13 predicted proteins | sample P32metaG_FD_120480 | JGI IMG/M metagenome (GOLD analysis project Ga0182024, IMG submission 120480) | Permafrost microbial communities from Stordalen Mire, Sweden - P3-2 metaG (Illumina Assembly) | ecosystem: Environmental > Terrestrial > Soil > Wetlands > Permafrost | place: Sweden: Stordalen... | reverse complement strand
GAATCGGCAGCAGGCCGGCGATGATGACCGCGGCTGTCGACGACCAGCCGGCCCGGGACGCCACCAAAATGCCTGAAGGCGTTTTCCAGGCAACGAATGAACGCCTCGGTCGTCTGGCGCCATGCGACCTCGGTGTAGCCCTTGCGCGAGTGACTCAGCACGCAGCGAAACAAATGCGGACGCCGGCGGCGGCCCTCTTCGATGATCCAGGCACCGCGGCCGAAGTCGGCCTGCAACTCTTCGCCCGCGGCGCATTCCATCCGCCGGAACGGCAGATCGAGGCGCACGCCCAGTCGCCGCGCGAAGCGCTTGACCGATTGGTAGCTGCCGCTGAATCCATGATCGCAGACCAGATCCTGGTGGATCCGCGTGAGCGACAGCCCCTGTTGCAGCCAAACCTCGATCTGGGCGCCGTGCGCCTCACAGTCGCTGCGGCGACCCGCCGACCCGAGGGTCGAAATGGCTGGTTTTGCCTCCTCCGCGGTCGAAAACCCGGGGGTCGAAATGGCTGGTTTTGAATCCGCCTCTCCCCCGGAAACCCCGGGGGTCACTTTGGCCGGTTTTGACCGCAAATATCGGCCCACCGTCTCCCGGTTGATCGCCAACTCCCGAGCGATCCGACGAGCGGACCAGCCTCTCTCAGCTAACGTAAATATCGAATGTTGAAGGCTCACAATGAGGTGGTTCATCGCGCCCTTCTGCGACCTTCGTCGCAGCGGGCGCAACCCCTCAGAGTGGCTGGTTTTGAATCGACCCTACCTGGCTGGTTTTAACCGTCCCATGACACTTTGAAGGCCTGCAGACCCAGGCCGTACAGATCGTTTTTAGAAAGCCGTTCACTGAAGCCGAGCTCGGCGCGATCGTCGATGCCGGCAAGGACGATGACTTCATCCATCCGATCATCGTGACCGGCATCTGCCCTGCGATGCGCAAGGGTGATTGCTGTCTTCTAAAATGGGAGGCTGTTGACCTCATGAATCGGTTTATCACGGTGAAGACGTCGAAGACCGGCGACATGGTTTCGATCCCTCTCTTCCCCATGCTCCAGGAGATATTAACGAAAATGGGCCCGCGAAAAACGGGCCACATTTTCCCCGAACAGGCAGAGATGTACAAAGGCAACCCTGATGGAATCACGTATCGGGTCGCTCAAGCCGCTCTCGTCGATGAAGACGATGGTGCGGCGTTCGCTCAGGGCTTTTTTTTAAGCCTGGGCCATTCCTGGGTTTTCCGGGCGGCGATGGCTTCCTCGTTGCGCTCCCGAGCCCGGCCGACCGGCCGTTGCGGGCTGAAGCCCATCCGGCCCAACAACCGCCAGACATGGACCGTGCTGAAGCTCGGGCCCCCGAGCTTGATAATCAACGCCCGCACCCGGGGGAGCGTCCATACGTCAGCAGCAAAACCCTGCCGTTTGGCTCCAGCGATCAAGGCCTGGCGCAGCCGATCGATCAAACGCTCGTCGATCGTGCTCTTGCGACCGAAACGACGAATAATCGCCAGTTCCTTTACCGGTGCCTCGGCCCATCGACTGACCGACTGCCGACTTACCTCCAGCCGTCGGGCCACCTCCGCCTGCGTCACACCCTCGTCCAGGAGCTTCCTGGCGGCCAGCCGCCGCTCTTGCAGTGCTTCCGTATCGATTTTTTGTCCGATTGGCATTCCCATGCCCGACACGATGCACGAGGAATGCCAAATGTCACTTCTTTAAGTAAGAATCAATAGGTGCGATTGAAGTGCTCCCGTTTACTGGACAGCCGCCAGCGCGAGTTTCCGAGGCGGCTGATCGCGATTGTTGCTAAAATCTCTTTCTGAGGAGCTCGACGATCAGGTACCCGATAAGAGCCGTTGCGACGGCTATGGTGAAATTGGTTTCTGTTAAGATGTCCTGCGCAACCCAAAACAGCCCCTTGGTTCGTCCTTGTCCCGAACGTTCATATTCCCCCATCAAGAGATTCGAATAATAGAGGAAAACGATGAAGCAAATCTCAATCAGGGCTCTCCAAACAGGAGCCAGCTTCCGAGGCGCCTTCCCATCTGTTGGAGATTTCTCAGACATGGCGGGGAGACTCTATGTTTTAAACAGCGACCCGGGAAGGTTTGATGAGATATACGCGTTGAGGGCAAGCCGTTTGGCCACCTCCGAGGACAGGAGCCACAAGGCTTGCCGCAGGAGGCGGCCAAACGGCGCTGGAGTCGATGAGCTCATTGGTTGATGGCTGCGGGGAGGTAAACAGTAAACACCGCGCCGCCGCCAGGGTTCTCGCCAACAACTGTCTCGCCGCCCTGCGCCGCAACGAAGCCGCGAATGATGGAGAGGCCGAGGCCGAGGCCCCCGGCACGCGCGGCGTCGCCGCGTTGGAATTTCTGGAAGAGCCGCTCGCGCATTTCCATTGGGAAACCCGGGCCGCGGTCGGCGACGGTGAAGAAGATCCGCGCGCGTGCGCCGTCGATGCCTGCGGTTAGAAATATCGGCGTGGCGGGGGGCGTGTGAACCGCGGCGTTGAGAAGGAGGTTGGCGATGACTTGGTCCATGAGCGCCGCGTCGGCGCGAAAGAGCGGGAGATCGGTGGGCACGTCGGACTCGAACGGATGGCCGGCGAGCGCGTCGCGCACGTCGTCGACGGCAGTGTTGACGAGGTCGTGCGCGTCGCACCAGTCGAGCTGCGGTTTGAGCACGCCGGATTCGAGGCGGGTCTGGTCGAGGAGATTGTTGACGAGGCGCGCGAGGCGGCGCGCGGCAGTGTTCATTTCCGCGGTGAGGCCCGTGCGCGTGGGCTCGTCGGCGGTCGCGAGATTCTTGATGGCGCCGGTAAGGACCGCGAGAGGCGCCTTCAGTTCGTCCGAGACACCGTCGAGCAACGTGCGGTGGAGTTTTTCGGATTCGGCGAGGAGCTTCTCGCGCTCGCTGGCATCCCGGAGCGACTCGCGCTCCACGAGCAGCGCCAGCTGCGCGGCGAAGCTCTCGATCAGGTCGCGTTGCGCGAGCGTGAGCGCGGCGTCAGGCGCCACACGCACCACGAGCACGCCGACCGCGGTGTCCTCGCACACGAGCGGCACGTAGAAGCCTTTCGCGCTTGGGAGCGTGTCAGTGAAACGACCGGCTTTCTTGCGGTTGCGCCAGACCCAATCGGCGACGCCGAGGGCTTTTTCGTCGAAAGTGAACGAGCCGGCGAAGTGCGGCGTGAGCGAGGCACCGTTCTCGTTGGGGAGCAGCAGGGCGGACTCCGCGCCGAATAGGGCGTCGGCCTGGCGGAGCGCTGCGAAGACGGCGTCGTCGAGCGTCCGGGCGGCAGTCAGTGCCCGCGTGAGATGAAACAGCGCGGTCGCGCGCTCCTCACGCATGCGCTCGTGGCGCTCCTGTGCGCGGATGCGCGCGGTGAGGTGGCCGGCGATGAGCGCGACAACGAAGTAGGTGCCGAGCATCACGCCGTCCTCGAACTTCGAGATGCCGAACGTGAAGACTGGCGGGATGAAGAGGAAATTCCAGGTCAGCGCGCTCAACGCGCCGGCTGCGATGACCGGGCCGCGGCCGACGCGCAGGCTGAGCGCGATGACGGCGAGCAGGTAAACTATGCCGACCGTGAGGTAGCCCGAGTATGGCGCGAGGAACCAACACACGACCGTGAGCACAGCGAGGACGCCGAACACCTCGCCGTATTCCTGCACGGGCGAAGGCTCGCTGGGGAGCCAGTCGAGCCAGGTGAAGGGTTTCTCCGCGGCACGCTCGGCGCGGACGGCGTAGATGTCGATGGGGCCACTCAGGCGCATCAGGCGGTCAACGAAGTTGCCGCCCGTGAGCGCGTCGAGCCAGCGCGGGCGGCCCGATTTGCCGACGACAATTTGCGTCGCGTTGTTCTGGAGCGCAGTACGCACGAGAGCGCGGGCCACGTCGTCGTCGTGGGTCACAACGACCTCGGCTCCGAGTTCGCGGGCGAGCGCGAGGTTTTGTTCAAGCCGGCGCTGCGCCTCGGCGTCGAGCGGGCGCGTCGACTCGACGCTCACCGCGACCCATGCGGCGCCCTGCGCGGCGGCCATGCGGCGCGTCCAGCGCACGAGCTGCCTGGAAGACGGGCTCGGGCCGACGGCGACGAGGAGGCGCTCGCCGGAGCGCCAGACAGTTTTAAGCGGCGTGGTCGCGCGGAGTTCGCGAAGGCGCTTGTCCACGCGCTCGGCGACGAAACGGAGGGCGAGTTCGCGCAGCGCAGTGAGGTTGGTGTCCTTGAAAAAATTGTCGGCGGCAATGACGGCGCGTTCACCGAGGTAAACCTTTCCTTCGGCGAGCCGCTCGCGCACGGACTCAGGCGTCAGATCGACGAGCTCGATTTGGTCGGCGACGTCGAAGACGGAATCAGGCACGGTCTCGTGCACGAGCACACCGGTGATTTGACCGACTGCGTCGGCGCGGCTCTCAAGGTGCTGGACGTTAAGGGTGGTGAAGACGTCGATGCCCGTGTCGAGCAGTTCAACAACGTCCTGGTAGCGCTTCGGGTGGCGCGAGCCGGGGGCGTTGGTGTGGGCAAGCTCGTCGACGAGCACGAGCCGCGGCCGGCGCGCTAGGATGGCTTCGAGATCCATCTCGGTGACGCGAATGCCGCTATGCTTGATCTCCCTGCGCGCGATGACGGGCAAGCCCGCGAGCAACGCCTCGGTCTCGACGCGTTGATGCGTCTCGACGACGCCGACGACGAGATCGACGCCATCGCGCAATTCCTGCTGTGCGGCACGGAGCATCGCGTAGGTTTTGCCGACGCCAGCGCACATGCCGAAAAACACTTTCAACCGCCCGCGCTGCGCGCGCTGCTCGTCGCGCTTAAGCGAGGCAAGAAGCGCGTCGGGATTGGGACGGTCGTCGGGCATGGATACGCGATAAGGTGCACGGCCCTGCGACGCAAGCTACCCGGCCGCGCGCAAGAACAACGCTGTCATCAGCATGAGCCAGAGTAACGGCGACGCGTTAAGCAGCCGCAGCAAGAACCGGCGCGTGCGCGCCAGCTCTTGCCCGCTCAGCTCAAGCCATGAGTAGTCCATGAGCCAACGTACACTCATGTCATGCTCTTGTCCGATCACCGGCCACTAGTGGTACTAATCGGCAAAGAATTCCCGTACCGCTAACCATATGACGGTCGCGGGCGAGTGACGGGACGTGCCCGCCGAGCGCGCAGCTGTGCTCGTTTGCTATGAGCAAGTGATCGTGTGGCCTCTCTTGTTCTCGATGGCGAATCGGCCGACGGTGATTGTCGCTATTGCGAACAACTGGTGGGCCGAGCGCTCGACTATCCCAGAGCTCCGAAGGAATTGCGTTAGGACGAAGCAGATGCCTGATCGGAGTTTCAAGCTGCGCACAAACTTCAAGGATCTGATGACCGCAGGCAACGTTAGCCAATGACGGCACGTGCTCGAGGTCGCATTTGTTCACGCTGTCCATTTGACTGATGACTCCTCTCGCGCCCAGTGCCGCAAACAGTTGAAACGCGATCGGACGTCTACGACAAAAACACGGGTTGAGGACCCGGCTATTACGTTGCGAGATGTTTCTCCGCACCTCGGCCCGACAATTCGCCTCCAAATCGACGACATAAACACTGGCAGGAGAATAAGGTCCGCTTGAACCGCCGAGGCCTCGGCAAAGATTTCTTCATGGGGGATGCCGATCCTAGTCCGAAAACAAGTCTCAACCGTGGAATTCAGGTGCTGCCCGATGCGTACCAGATATCGTTCTGCTTGTTGCCGATCGCCTTCTCTGGTGGACTGCCGACGCCGATCTGATCTCGGGTCGAGTACGTAAAGGAGAATAATTTTGCCTTCAAAGGGTTTTGTAAAGCCATTGGCCAACGGGATAATTTCCATTGGGCACTTCGCAAGGTCAATTGGCAGAAGCAGCCGGTTGGCCGTCATCCCAAAGTTCTCACAGGACAGTTTTAAGAGCGGAGTGCTCAAGGGCCTAATGTTTATGCGAGTGCTGAAAGCGTTGATTCGAGGATATCAGGGCTGCAGGGACATGGGTCGGGGCGGAGACGCCTGCCAATCGACCCGTGAATGCCCTGCGCCGCCGATTTCACCACACCGACCGAGCGTCACAGGCCGGCCACGAATCCGGCAGCCGCTACGAGTACCTGGACCCAGATATGGGCCTTGTCGGAGGATGCATGCACGGGGGGCTCATTTCCCGCCCGTGGGCTGGGTTACGCTTGCATTGTCCAAAGCGATGTTGAGGCGGAGCACGTTTACGCCGGATTCCCCGAATATCCCCAATTCGCGCTTTTCGGTGTTCGCCTCGAGGAGCGCCTGGACGCTGTCAAGCGCTAGGCCCCGGGCCTTGGCCACGCGAGCCGCCTGGATGTGCGCGTTGGCTACGCTGATGTGCGGGTCGAGGCCGCTGGCGGAGGAGGTGACGGCGTCAGCAGGAACCTCGGCGTCGGCGGCCAGCCCGTTTGATGTCCGGTAGGCGGCTACGGCGGCCTTGATGCTGTCGTTGAGCTTCTGGCTGGTCGGGCCCAAATTGGTGCCCCCCGAACTCGTCGCGTCGTAGCCCGTACCGGCGGCCGATGGCCTCGGCTTGAAATACTTGTCGCTCGAGAAGTTCTGGGCGAGGAGCGCCGAGCCTCGGACGGTGCCGTCCTTGTCCATGACGAGGCTGCCGTTGGCCTTGGCGGCGAAGAAAGCCTGGCCGCCGGCCCAGATGACGAGCGGGTAAGCGCCGCAAAGCAGCACGGCGAACACGAGCGTGAGCAACAGGGATGTCTTTAGTTCCAGGAGGAGAGTTTTCATGGTTCAGACGAGGTGGACCGCATTCACGATGAGATCGATCAGCTTGATGCCGACGAACGGGATGACGATGCCGCCAAAGCCGTAGATGAAGAGGTTGCGCCGGAGCATGGCCGCCGCGCCGATCGGGCGGTAGGCAACGCCCCTAAGCGCGAGCGGAATGAGGGCGACGATGATGAGCGCGTTGAAAATGACAGCGCTCAGGATGGCACTCAAGGGCGACGCCAGGTGCATCACATTGAGCGGGGCGATCGCCGGGAAGACGCCGACCAGCATTGCGGGAATGATCGCGAAGTACTTGGCCACGTCGTTGGCGATGCTGAAGGTCGTGAGGGCGCCGCGCGTGATGAGCAGCTGCTTTCCGATCTCGACTATGTCCAGGAGCTTCGTGGGGTTGGAGTCCAGATCGACCATGTTGCCGGCCTCCTTTGCGGCCTGGGTGCCGGTGTTCATGGCGACCCCGACGTCGGCCTGGGCGAGGGCCGGGGCGTCATTTGTGCCGTCGCCCGTCATGGCGACAAGGTGGCCGGCCGCCTGCTCCTCGCGGATCCGGGCAAGCTTCATCTCGGGAGTCGCCTGGGCCAGGAAATCGTCGACGCCGGCCTCTGCGGCTATGGTGGCCGCCGTCAGGGGGTTGTCGCCGGTGATCATCACGGTTCGGATGCCCATGGCCCGGAGCTGGGCGAACCGCTCCTTGATCCCGCCCTTGACCACGTCCTTGAGGAAGATGACTCCGAGCGCCTCGCGGCCCTCCGCAACGACGAGGGGCGTACCGCCCTTCCTTGATATCTCGTCGACTGCCGCGGTGACCGAGGCCGGATACGATCCGCCCTGCGACTGGACCCAAGCCTTGACGTTGTCCGCCGCGCCCTTGCGTATCGATCGGGCGGGCGAGCCGTCGGCGGCAGCGAGGTCGACGCCGCTCATGCGGGTCTGCGCGGTAAAAGGAACGAAGGTGGCGCGCTGCGCCGACAGGTCGCGTCCGCGCAGGTTGAACCTCTCCTTCGCCAGGACGGCGATGCTGCGGCCCTCCGGGGTCTCATCGGCAAGGGAGGCGAGCTGGGCCGCGTCGGCGAGGCGCTCGGGCGAGACGCCCGGTGCCGGGATGAACTCGGAGGCCATCCGGTTGCCGAGGGTGATCGTTCCCGTCTTGTCGAGGAGGAGAACGTCGATGTCGCCCGCGGCCTCGACGGCGCGCCCGCTCATCGCGAGGACGTTGCGCTGGAGGAGGCGGTCCATGCCGGCTATGCCGATGGCGCTAAGGAGGCCGCCAATCGTCGTGGGTATCAGGCAGACCAGGAGAGCGATGAGCGCGGTTATCGTGAATCCGACGTTGGCATAGATGCCGAAAGGCTTCAGCGTGATGATAACCAGCAGGAATATGAACGTGAGCGCCGAAAGCAGGATCGTGAGGGCGATCTCGTTGGGCGTCTTCTGGCGCGTCGCGCCCTCGACGAGGCTGATCATGTGATCGAGGAATCCCTCGCCCGGATTCGCCGTGATGCGGATGAGGAGGTGGTCGGAAAGCACGCCCGTACCGCCCGTGACGGCGCTCCTGTCGCCGCCCGCCTCCCGGATGACGGGCGCGGATTCGCCGGTGATGGCTGATTCGTCGACCGACGCCGCCCCCTCGACAACCTCGCCATCGCCGGGAATGAGCTCGCCGGCCACGACGACGACCAAATCGCCCTTGCGCAGCACCGAGGCGTCCACAGTTTCCGTGCTGCCATCCTTTAGGCGGCGCTTCGCAACCAGCTGCTTGCGGGAAGCGCGCAGGGCGCGGGCCTGGGCCTTTCCGCGGCCCTCAGCCACGGCCTCCGCAAAATTGGCGAAAATGACTGTGAACAGCAGCCAGAGTGCGATCTGCAGCACGTAGCTGAAGGGTTCTTTGGAGGTGAAGAGCTGCTGGAACGTGAGAACGGCGCCGACAAGGGTGACAAACATCACCGGGTTCTTCAGCTGGTGCCTCGGGTTGAGCTTCGTGAACGAGTCCACGACGGCCTTCTGCATGATCTCCCTGTCAAAGAGTGAAACGGTTTTAGTGCTCATGATCGCTTGCGAAATGTTGAAATTCGTGAGTTTGAGGGTGCTCTCAGAAGAGGGTACCGGCGCCCATCAGGTAGTGCTCGACGATCGGGCCGATCGCGAGGGCCGGCAGGAACGTGAGTGCGCCGACAATGAGGACCGTGCCTATCAACAGGACCATGAAGGTGGGGCCCTCAGTCCTGAAGGTTCCGGCGCCAACCGGGATCAGTTTCTTTGAGGCGAGGTTGCCGGCGAGCGCGAGGATCGGAACGATCATGAGGAAGCGGCCGAAGAGCATCGCGAGGCCGAGGGTCGTGTCCCAGTGCGGGTTGCCGTCAGCCGGGGCCGCGGTCAGGCCTGCGAAAGCGCTTCCGTTGTTGCCGACACAGGAGCTATAGGCGTAGAGGATCTCGCTGAATCCGTGCGGCCCGGCGTTGTTGAGCCCGGCCTGTCCCCAGGCGGACACGCTGGCCCAGGCCGTGAAGCCGAGGATGGTGGCCGAGAGGACCATCAGGACCAACACCACGAGCTTCACGTCGTAGGCTTCGATTTTCTTGCCGAGGTATTCGGGCGTGCGGCCGACCATCAGTCCCGCGATGAACACCGCCAGGATGACGAAGATCAGTATCCCGTACAGGCCCGCGCCAACGCCACCGAAGATCACCTCGCCGGTCTCCATGTTGAAGAGCGGAACCATGCCCCCGATCGGCGTGAACGAGTCGTGCATCGCGTTGACCGCTCCGCAGGACGCGTCCGTAGTGACGGTGGCGAAGAGCGCCGTGCTGAAGATGCCGAAGCGCGTCTCCTTGCCCTCCATGTTCCCGTCGGCCGCGGCGACCCCGAGCTTGTGGTGGATGGGGTTTCCGGCTGCCTCGAAATGCCAGCACACGAGGACGCCGGCCACGAACATGGCGAACACCGCGCCCCAGACGGCCCAGCCGTGCCTCTGGTTCTTGACCATCCGGCCGAGATAGTACGTGAGTGCGCTCGGGATCGCGAAGATCGCGAGCATCTGGAAGAAATTGGAGAGGGGGGTCGGGTTCTCGAAGGGATGGGCGGCATTGGCGTTTGTGTACCCGCCCCCGTTCGTGCCAAGCATCTTGATCGATATCTGCGAGGCCATCGGCCCCTGAACGATCGTCTGGGTGTCGACGGACTGGCCTACCATCACGGGGGTCTTCCCGTCGGCCGCCATCACGGGCTTGCCGGCGGCGTCCGTCTTGGGCACCTGAATCGTGTAGGGCTCGTATGTCTTCGCGACCGTGTAGGGCTTGAAGTTCTGGATCATGCCCTCCGAGACCAGGAAGAGGGATAACACGATGCAGATCGGGACGAGCACGTAGTAGGTGACGCGCACCAAATCGGCCCAGAAATTGCCGATGGTCTTGACGGAGTGGCGCGCGATGCCGCGCACGAGGGCCGCGGCGACGGCTATGCCCACTGCGGCGGAAGTGAAGTTGTGGATGGCCAGCGCCACCATCTGCGAGAAGTACGACATCGTCGACTCGCCCGCGTAGCTCTGCCAGTTCGTGTTCGTCGTGAAGCTCGCGGCGGTGTTGAATGCCAGATGCGGCGCAAGGCCCGGAAGGGCCTGGGGATTGAGCGGAAGGTGGTCCTGGTAGCGGAGAATGAAGTAGGTCCAAAGCATCCCGACCAGGCTGAAGGCGAGCATCGACATCGTATAGCCGATCCAGCCCTGCTCCTGATCCGGTTTGATCCCGCAGACACGGTACGTGATCCGCTCGAAGGGCTTGACGACCTTGTCTAGCCAGGTGCGACCGTGTACATCGAGCACCTTGACCAAGTAAAGCCCGAGCGGCTTCGTGATGAGGAGCAGCGCGGCCGCAAAGAGCGCGAATTGGAACCAGGCGTTGGGATTGTTCATCGCGTTGGGCGTTAGAATTTCTCGGGTCGCAGCACAGCGACGACGAGGTAGAGAAGCAGGGCGACGGCGATTAGGCCGAAGATGACGGTTTCCATGGGATGAATCGGGTTAACGGAGAGCGTGCGCTGTCAGCGCACCTTCTCGCAGAAAAAGGCGTAGGCCGCGGCAACCGCGAAAAATGCGATCGAAATTACGACGAAAACGGTGTCGTTCACAACGGGCCCTCCTGGCTTATAGCGGCAGGCAGTATTGCGCTTCCGCCAAGGAGAAGTTTGCGTGGATTTATTCCTATCATATATGAACTTTTTCGAATTGAGCTGGAGCAGCTGAACGGATCTATTTTTTCGAGCAATCCTCAGAGTCGGTTTGGATGCCCCTGGAAGCCTAGAACAAAATGCCGGTTTCGACGGCGAAGCGGGTCTGCTCGCGGTTGGTGCCGGTCGGCCCCAGGGCCATTCCCCTCGTAATGGATGAGGCTTCCACCACGGAAATCTCGGCCCGCATGAACAGGACACCCACCTGGTAAGTGGGCGTAAACGTAAATGACCACGCCTTGCTTCCCGGGCCATATAGGAGATTCACCGAGCCGTCCGTGGCATTGCCCGAGGACGATTCATATTCGACGCGGCCTGCCAGATGGAAGCTGGTATTCGGGACGGCGTAGTTCACGAGGAGGCCAAAGCCAGTGGTCGAAGAGGCCTTTGGGATTCCAATGGACGCACCGGTCTTTGTGTCGCCGTATTGCAGGTAGGGTTGCATGATCCACGCACCGGAGGTGTACGAGTAGATCAGGTTGTCCATGTTGCTCTGATTATTGAGGTACAGCGGTGTCACGAATGTCCCGTAATCGGTTGTACCCATATTGCCCATGGCCATGAATTCCAGAGTGTTTGAGCTGTTGATGGTCCAAGTTGCTGCACCGGAGAGCCAGTTGTAGCGATTGGAGTAGTAGCCGTCGTTCCAGGAGAGCGAAAGCGCCACCGGACCCGCAGTGTAGTTAGCCTGAACGCCTCTGTTGACCGCGTTCTCCTGGTTCCACAGGAGTCCGCGGAAAATGTTCATGTTCTCGAAGGTGAACGTGTACTCGGCACCGCAGAGCGTCGGCAGCTTGCCCGCCTCGATCGAGAAGTTGCCACTTACGAACTTCACGAATGCCTGTGGAAGCGGGCCGTAGGTATTGGTCGTCATGGTTCCGGACGTTACGTAACCGGCGCCGAGGGAAGGCAGTGAATATGCGCCGGCCTGGATGAAGAACTGGAACGCTCCGTCAACCTTCTGGATGAAAACCTGGGCGTTGCTCACGTCCGCGAGCGCACTGCGGTCTCCCGGAAACTTTGAATCTTCGGCGAGCCCTAGGCCTGTTACCGCGCCAGACACGTAGATTTTGCCAAAATCAGGTATGTCGAAGTTCTCGGGCTTCACGTTCACAGCCAGGGGGCCCTCCATCGACGGCGTCGAAACCGGAGAGGTCGGCGCGGCAGCGGGCGCAGCCGCTGCCGCGGGTGCCGTTGCGGCGGGAGGAACCGAGGCCGCGGTCTGTGCTCGAATCGACACCGCACACGAGAGTATCGAGCAGACAAGTCCGGCCGTGCGAAGCGTACTACGCATTCGTTTGGAGACTAAAACCCGATCGCGTGATCGAGTTGTTGTCGTTCGGCTTGACTTGGGCGGAAAAACGGCGAGTTGGGCGCGAAGTCTCATGCTTTAAGAATCCGACTATACGCGCCAATCTCGTCGCCGACTACTAAAGCATCGGCGGCTAAACCTAAAAAGATCCTAAATGTCCTCGTCCAACTTCAGGCGATATCCGATGCCCGACTCGGTCTGGAAAAATTTGGGCTCGTGGGGATCATTCTCGAGTTTTTGCCGCAACTGGGCGATATAAACCCATAGGTAATGGGTGTTTTTCTCCGCGTTAGGCCCCCAAAGTTCCCGCAGAATCTGCTGATGCGTGACCACCCGATCGCGATGGACCGCAAGATACCGCAACAGATCGTACTCTTTGGCCGTCAATTTCACCTCCTTGCCGCCCCGCCGCACGATGTGGGCGACGAAATCGATCTCGATATCGCCAAAGCGGACTGCCGCTTTGTCAGTGGCCGGTTGAGCCCTGCGTAAAAGAGCCCGTAGTCGCGCCGCAAGTTCCAAGCCTCGGAACGGCTTTGTGAGATAGTCGTCCGCGCCCAAGTTCAGCGCGGCTATCGTGTCCTTCTCGCTGTCGCGCACCGTCAAAACCAGCACCGGGACCTGCGACCATTCCCGAAGGCGCCTCAGCACCTCCTTGCCATCCATATCCGGCAGGCCAAGATCGAGCACCACTCCCTCCGGATGGAGATTGGCGGCCTCGGACAGGCCCAGCCCTCCGTGATCCGCTTCGTGAATCTCGAAGCCTGCGCCTTCCAGCGTGACCCGGAGCAAGCTGCGGATCTGCACTTCGTCGTCAATGATCAGCACCCGGGGCCGATGGGGGTTCATAAAGGGATTCCTCGCTCAAAGCAGCTTTGGACGTCAAGCGCGTATGCTATTCCTTTGGCCCCTCTTCCGACTGGCGGTGGGGCAGATAAATCGTGACCATTGCTCCGCCGGCGGTATTTTCACCGACTTCCACTTCCCCGCCTTGGGCGGCAACAAAGCCACGGACAATCGACAATCCAAGACCGAGGCCCCCGGAACGGGCATCAACCCCGCGAGCGAACTTCTGGAATAGACGGTCCATCATCGCCGGGGGAAACCCGGGGCCATTATCCGCCACGGTGAAGAATACTTGCTGCTTATTGCGGTCAAGCCCAGCCGTTACGAATATCGGGGTCGCGGCTGGGGTGTGCACAGCAGCATTCAAGAGCAAGTTCGACAAGGCCTGCCCGGTGAGCGAGAAGTCGGCAAATAGAGCGGGCATATCACCGGCCACCGTGACTTCCAAGGGATGACTGGCCAGGACTTCGCGGAGGCCATCGCGGGCGGCCTTGAGCAAATCTTCCGCGGTGCACCAAACGAGATGGGGTCGGAGCGCTCCGCTCTCCAAACGGGTCTGATCGAGGAGATTTTTTACCAGGCGGTTGAGCCGCCCCTCAGCAATGCGCCCCTCCGTAGTTAACCTGGCCCGGAGATCGGCATCCGCCGTATCGATGTTTTCAAATACCGCCCCGATAACAGACAGCGGAGTCCGCAATTCATGCGAAACACTATCAAACAGCACACGATGCAGCTTATCCGACTCCTCCAACAGCTTTTCGCGTTCGACGGCGTCCCGCTGGTTTTCACGCTCGATCAGAAGCGCAATCTGGGCCGCTATGTTTTCAATTAAATCGCGTTGCGCCATGGAAAGGGTGACTTCGCGTGGAACCAGGATTGACAGGACACCCAGAGACCGTCCTTCGCGAAGAATTGGCACATGAAAGCCGATGGCCGCGGGGATTGTATCTGTGAATCGACCGGCTTTCCTTCGATTGCGCCAAGCCCATTCCGCCACGACTCGCTCTTTGTCATCAATGGTGAAAGAGCCAGCAAAATGGGGCCGCAACTGGTCCGTCGTCCGATCCGCTAAGAGCAATGCGCTTTGGGCCGGGAAGAGTTCGTCGGCTTGACGTAAGACGGCGAAGATGCCGTCGTCGAGTGTCTTGGCAGAACTCAAGATGCGGGTGATGTGGAACAGCGCTGTGGTACTATCCTCGCGCGCGCGTTCATTCCGCTCCTGAGCCCGGATTCGGGCTGTTAGCTGGCCGGTGATGATGGCGACCACGAAGTATATTCCAAAGAGCACCTTGTCCTCAAGCTTGGTGATGATAAAGGTAAAGATGGGCGGAATGAAAAAATAGTCCCAGATCAACGCGCTGGCGACTCCCGCGACCAACACGGGCCCGCGACCAACGCGCAGGCTGAGTGCCACCACGGCCAGCAAGTAAAACATCCCTACTGCCGAATATCCAATGGTTGCTTGCAGCATCCATCCCGCCAGGCCAATGACAGCAACGACTCCCAAAGCCTCCCCGTATTCGCGGAATGATGACGGAGAGACCACGGCCCAGTCTATCCAGGCGCCGGCGTTCTCTATGCGTTCCGGGGGCACCATGTGGATGTCGATGGGTTGTCGCAGCCTCACGAGGCGATCGACCAAGCTGCCGCCCCGGATCGCGTCGAGCCAGCGTGGACTGCTCGTTTTTCCCACGATGATTTGGGTTGCCTTGTTTTGCTGCGCGACCCGGACCAGAGCCGCCGCGACATCCGTATCGTGGGTCACCAATACTTCGGCCCCAAGTTCGCGTGCCAGCGCAAGGGTTTGGTCGAGGCGGCTCTGAGCCTCGGGCGCCAAGATGCCCGATTCGACATTAACTGCAATCCAGGCCGCGCCTTGTGATGCAGCCATTCGCCGGGTCCAACGGACCAACCGCTTGGATGACAGACTCGAGTCAACCGCTACCAGCAGCCGTTCGCCCGAATGCCAAACGGTCTGGCCATCAGTCGTAATACGTAGCTCGCGTAGCCGTTTATTCATCCGTTCGGCGATGTAGCGCAACGCGAGTTCCCTCAGCGCGGTGACATTAGTCTCCTTGAAAAAACTCTCTTCAGCCTTCTGAGCGTGGCCGCCAACGTAGACCTTGCCTTCGCGTAGCCGCTCCAATAACGCTTCCGCCGTCATATCGATCAGCTCAATCTCGTCCGCCAATTCGAGAACGGAATCCGGTACAGTCTCGCTGAGGTTACGCCCCGTAATTTGGTGCACAGCATCGGCCCGGCTTTCGATGTGCTGAACGTTGAGAGTAGTAAACACTTCGATCCCGGAATTGAGTAATTCCACCACGTCTTGATAACGCTTCGGATGTCGGGAGCCGGGAGTGTTGGAGTGCGCGAGTTGGTCGACGATAACGAGTCTGGGCTTGCGGGCGAGAATCCCTTCCAAATCCATCTCCGAAGTCTGCATCCCTTTATAATTGTATAGCCTTGGTGCGGTGATCGGCAGCGCCGCAAGCATGGACTCAGTTTCGATGAGTCCATGTGTCTCCACCACGCCAACCAAAACATCTTTACCGTTGCTCCGCTCCTTTTGCGCAGCCCTGAGCATGGCGTAGGTTTTGCCTACGCCCGAGCACATGCCGAAGAATATTTTCAGCCGGCCGCGCGCCGCGCGCGCTTCCTCACGCTGGAGTGAAGCCAGGAGCGCATCGGGATCGGGGCGTTGGCCATGCATTAATTGTAGTAGACTCGCAAATGTCGTTCTTCGGGCAAGCCCAGAGCTGGGCGACTTCCATTCAGTGAATATGCGTGTACGGCCGAACTTCGGCTATTCCATAAAAAAAGCGGGCTCGTGGTGCCCGGTCACAGCACGCGTGAGCCGAATGAAATTCTCAATGATCGTTAGATCTGGGTGAAGCCGCCGTCTGCCACGAGATCAATGCCTGTGCAGAAGCTGCTGTCGTCCGAGGCAAGAAATGGTCGATTTTGGACGGTAGATTGAGCTCCAGCCAATAGAGGCAAAGGTCGCGCACGGCCTCGGCGAAGCGCTCGAAGTTCACCGGCTTCACGATGTAGCTGTTCACGCCGAGCTGATAGCTCTTGACCACGTCGGTCTGCGCCTTTGACGAGGTGAACATGACAATCGGAATCATTTTCGTGCGTGCGTCGCTCCTGATGCGCTTGATCACTCCGAGCCCGTCGATCTTCGGCAGCTTCAGATCGAGCAGGATTACCTTTGGGCTATCGGTAATCCGGCGAGCGGCGTGCGGGCCTTCACAAAAAATAAACTCTAGCGCCTCGACACCGTCGCGGGCGACGTGGATGCGGTTCGAAAGATTGCCGATCGAAAGATTGACTTTGCGCAGTGCGCGCAACGAAAACTCCAGGTCCGCCGCGTTGTCCTCGACAAGCAAAAGTTCGAACGCGTTCGTTTCGTTCATAGATTAGTTTCCTTTTCTTGGGTGAAATAAAGCGTCGCCCCACTATCGACGGTTGCGTCCGCCCACACGCGGCCATCCGGCCACGCCATACAAGCTGGTCATGATCGAAACGTCGCGCACGGCCCAGTAGAGCCCAAGGCTGCGCGCGGTCTCGGCGAGCCGCTCGAAGTTCATCGGCTTCACGATGTAGCCGTTCACGCCGAGGTTATCGCTCATGATCACGTCGGCCTCCTTTTTCGACGAGGTGAGCATGACAATCGGAATCATTTTCGTGCGCGCGTCG
>Ga0182024_10012422_pt1 | contig 16849 bp, 14 predicted proteins | sample P32metaG_FD_120480 | JGI IMG/M metagenome (GOLD analysis project Ga0182024, IMG submission 120480) | Permafrost microbial communities from Stordalen Mire, Sweden - P3-2 metaG (Illumina Assembly) | ecosystem: Environmental > Terrestrial > Soil > Wetlands > Permafrost | place: Sweden: Stordalen... | reverse complement strand
GCAGCTAACAGGATACAGTAGAGGCGGCCGGCTGCGGCCCGCGTCACGGCAGAGTGTAGGTTAGCCCCAACGTGAACTGGAAGGAGTTCTTCTTGAACCCCGCGGGGGGATCGTTCAGAAATGTATCGATGACGCCCGTGGAGGCGCCCAGGCGCTTGTACACCGGCAAGGTCAGCAGGGTATTGAAGGAAGCCGAATATGCCCTGGTGTCGTTCCAGGCGGGCTGAATGGAAAGCTGCTGATCAGCCACCAGCCCGCGCTTGAATTTGCGTCTGTAATGCTCGGCGAAAATTGAGCCAATTAGGTCCTGGTCCGGCGGTTCCTCGAACTGCTGGCGAATATAAACCACGCTGCCCTTCAGATCCAGCGTTTGATTGGGATCCTGAATCACCGTCCATCCGATGCCGCCCCCGTAGGTCTGTTGAAGAGTCAAGCCCTGCGAAAAATTGTGATCGTAGACGGCTTGCCCAAATACGAATATGCTACGGTCCAGATACTCGTCGCGCTCCGCGTCGCCATGGAAGATCGAGGTTTTTGCGGTAGACGTGCCCGGCTGCGACAACTCGCCGTAAGAGGCGGAGAAATCGAAAATCGTGCGATTTCGAGGCGCGATCCAGCTCTCACCTGGTTCGGCTCGAACCAGACTGATGGCGCCATTGAAAGTCTTATCGTCCTGGGTGGCCTCGATAAGTGTGCCGCCCAGCGTGACAGCGCCGGCCCAACCATGTAAAAATCCCGGCGCGTGGTGCAGGGCTTTATCGAAAGTTGATTGGTCGACGATAGCGCTCGAATCGCTTACCGGAATGGATTGCGGAGGTTGAGGCGGGGACGCGACCTGAAGAGTCTGGTCTCCATGCTGAGCGTTCCTTGCGGAATGGCCGCGGTGTCACTGTGCTTGCCAAGTTGAACGCCCTTGCGGATAACAGCGACTTTTGATGACGTGTGCAGTTCTTTTACCTTGCTCCAAGCGACGGTAATATCTCCGAGCACATCGCTCTTGAACTTTACCGATGAGCCGCTGGAACTGACGAATTTACCGGCCAGCTTATCGCCGTTGACGAAAACAATGGTGTCCGATCCGGACGCAGGCGCTTGGGCTGAAACGTGCTGCGCCACGCCGGCTAAAGCAAGAAAGCATCCGAGGAAACGAAACATGATCTCAAGGTAGCAGGGTACTGAGTCTGAATGAAGTGCCCAGCAACTTGCCCCCGCCTTTATGCCAGCAGATGAAAAGATTACGATAGACATTATGAATTCGATGACTCGGCGAGGCGCAGTTGGTTTGACGGCGCTGGCCGCGGCGTCCTACAAGCGCATTCTCGGCGCGAACGAACGCATACAAGTCGGATTCATCGGCTTCGGATTGATCGGTGGCCAGCACGTTCACGATTTCAAGAATCAAACGGATGTAGATCTGGCCGCCATGTGCGATGTTTATCAGCCGCGTCTTGAACAAGGCGTAGCCGCATGCGGTCAAACTGCCAAACCATATACCGACTTCCGGAAGATGCTCGACAACAAAGATCTCCAAGCCATCGTCATATGCACTCCGGACCACTGGCACGCATTGATGACGATCATGGCATGCGCCGCCGGCAAAGATGTTTACGTGGAGAAGCCAGTCTCGCTGTTCGTACGGGAAGGCCGCTGGATGATTGATGCAGCGCGACGTTACAACCGCATTGTCCAAGCCGGCACGCAGCAGCGTTCTGGCAAACATTATCAGCATGCCAAGCAACTGATTGAACAAGGCTACATCGGCCCCATCATGAGCGCCCGGTCTGGTTCGTTCCGTAACGTGATGCCGGGGTTCGGCTCGCCCGCGGATTCCGCGCCTCCGAACGACTTCGACTACAACATGTGGTTGGGTCCTGCCCCCGAGCGGCCGTACAACAAGATGCGCGGTCTATATCATTTCCGCTGGTTCTGGGATTATTCGGGCGGACAGATGACCAATCTGGGCGCCCACGAGATCGATATCATTCAGTGGATCATGCGCGAAAAAGGGCCAGCGGCAGTTTCTTCAAGCGGCGGACGCTTCGCGCTTAAGGATGAGGGAGACACCCCCGATACGCAAGATGCTCTGTTCGAATACAACGGTTTCACCGCCGCATACTCGATCCGGGAAGCGAGCGCCGGGCGCCGCGCGGGCAGTGGAGGCCTCGAGTTATTCGGGACCAAGGGGAGCCTGGTGATCAACCGCTCGGGCTTTGAGGTAATTCCCGACATGAAGACGAATCCAGCAAACGCGATCCCTGTTTTTCAAGGGCACCCGGTTGGCGGACCGGTGCGTGAGGACGTAAAGCCCGAGCCTTGGGTTGAGGCGCGGAAGGAAACGGGATCATCGGATGAGCAGTTCAATCTGCACGCGCGCAATTTCCTGGATTGCATAAAATCGCGCGAGCGCCCAATTGCGGACATCGAGGGTGGTCATCAGTCCACCACGGCGTGCCATCTGGCAAACATCTCGCTGCGCGTCGGACGCAAGATTCGTTGGGACGCGGATAAAGAGGAGATTCTGGGCGACGCCGCAGCATCCGCCATGCTGGTTCGTCCGTATCGAAAGCCTTGGGACGGCGTTCTGCGAGGGCTGATCTCTTGACGCGCCGGCATTTCCTCCAAGCCTCCTCGGCAGCGGTGGCGCTAACCGCGCTTGGCGACCAGAAAAATGCCGGGATGGGCATCGCTTGGACGTCTTATATGACCGTGGCCAAGCCCAAAGACGCTCTCGAATTTCTGATGCGTTGCCATGCGCTGAGCGCCGCTGGCATCCAAGCACCGTTGCACGGAGACCTCCGGCCACTGCGCGCGCGAGCAGAACAACTCGGTATGTACATCGAGGGCATGGTCCAGCTTCCCAAGAACGGCGAGACCTCTGCGTTCGAGAAAGATATTGAAGATGCCAAGGACGCGGGAGCAGTGTGCGTCCGCGCAGCAGCCTTAAGCGGGCGCAGGTATGAGTCGTTCGCATCGCTTGAGGATTGGCGCAAATTCGTGACTGACAGCAGAGGGAATCTGGAGGCTGCACTCCCGATTCTCGAAAAATACAAAATGCCTCTTGCCTTGGAAAACCACAAGGATTGGACGGCCGATGAAATGCTGGAACTCATGAAGAGTCACGCAAGCGAGTATCTTGGCGTCTGCCTGGATTTCGGGAATAACATTGCCCTGCTCGACGATCCAATCAACGTCACGGAAATGCTCGCACCGTTCACCATCGCGACGCATGTGAAGGACATGGGCGTGGAATGGTTTAACGATGGCTTCCTTCTCTCTGAAATGGTGCTCGGACAGGGCTTTCTCGATCTGACCCGCATGATTTCGATCGTACGCCGAGCGCGCCCCGCCACTCGCTTCTCGCTCGAAATGATCACTCGCGATCCGTTGCAAGTTCCCTGCCTGACCGACAAATATTGGGTCGCGTTCCCGGATCGCAACGGAGTGTTTTTGGCCAGAACCATGCAGCTAGTGCAAAAGTGCAAGAGTACCAAACCACTGCCACGCATCAGCGGACTTTCGCCCGAGGCGCAACTTCAAGCCGAGCAGGAGAACGTCCGAGCGAGCATGCAATACGCGCACGAAAAGCTCCGTTTCTGAGCCGCGACGGTGACGGAGTCGGTGCTTGTTGAAAATAAGTGCGAACTTCACCGGTGCTGGCGCGTAGTACGTACTAGACTCGAATCGCAGGAGCCATGAGAAATCAACTGAAACATGTGTTACGCCGGCTGATGAAGTCGCCGGTCTTCACCATCGTGACGCTGGCCACGGTCGCCATCGGAATCGGCGCCAACAGCGCTATTTTCAGCGTCGTCAATGGCGTCCTGTTGAAGCCGCTGCCTTATGCGGATGCCGAGAGGTTAGTGGGCGTCTGGCAATCGGCGCCCGGCATCGGAATCAACGAACTGCAGCTCTCGTTCTCGGATTACTTCACGTTTCTCGATGAGAACCGTTCGTTTCAGGAACTCGGCCTCTGGGATAACAGCAGCGTCAGCATTACCGGACTTGGCGCTCCCGAGCAAGTACAGAATCTCGAAGTTACCGACGGTATACTGCCCGCGCTTGGCGTTCAGCCGGCTCTAGGCCGGTGGTTCACAGCCAAGGATGACAGTCCCGGCAGTCCCGCCACCACGATTTTGACCTACGGATACTGGATGCGCAGATTCGGTGGTGACGCTTCGGCCATCGGTCGGCGGATTGTAATGGATGGCGAAGCCAAGGAAATCATCGGCGTCATGCCGCAGAGTTTTCGGTTCCTCGACCAAAAGCCGGATCTGATCGTTCCGTTCCAATTCGACCGCGGCAAAGCCATGCTTGGAAACTTCAGTTTCCAGGGAATTGCCAGGCTCAAACCAGGTGTTTCCTTGGCCCAGGCAAACCAAGATATCGCTAGGATGGCTCCAATCGTCAATACCAAATTCCCTCCGCCTCCTGGCTTCAGCGTCAAACTTTTCGAGGACGTAAAGATACTGCCCGACGTGCACCCCTTAAAACAGGATGTGATTGGCGATCTTGGACGCGTGCTGTGGGTGCTGATGGGCAGCATCGGCGTGGTGCTGCTGATCGCCTGCGCGAACGTCGCGAACCTGCTTCTAGTGAGAGCGGAAGGACGGCAGCAAGAGCTTGCCATCCGTTCGTCACTGGGCGCCAATTGGACTGAAATCGCGCGCGAGCTTCTGATGGAAAGTGTTGCTCTTGGGCTAGCGGGTGGAGTCCTCGGACTCGCCCTCGCCTACGGGGCGCTGAAGGTTTTGGTCAGCATCGCTCCTGCCTCTCTTCCCCGTCTCCAGGACATTGCAATCGATCCGCGAGTGCTGCTATTCACTCTCACCATTTCTTTGTTCGCCGGATTATTATTCGGGCTCATACCGGTTGTGAAGTACGGAGCGCCCAGCATGGCGGCCGTGCTTCGCGCTGGCGGGCGCACGTTAAGCCAGAGCAAGGAAAGACATCGCGTACGCAATACGTTGGTGGTGCTGCAGGTCGCGCTGGCGCTGGTCCTGTTGATCAGCTCGGGTCTGATGATCCGCACTTTTCTCGCGTTGCAGCACGTTCAACCCGGATTCACGAACGCCGCCCAATTGCAAACCATCAGTCTTTACATTCCCGATGCTCAAGTGAAAGAGCCGGAACGAGTAGCGCGCATGCTTCAGGATATGCAGCAACGCATCTCCCAAATTCCCGGTGTCTCTTCGGTTTCGTTTGCAAACTGGGCGCCCACCGATGGCAATAACAGTAACGATCTGCTCTACGCCGAAGATCGGACCTACCGCGAGGGAGAAATTCCTCCCATCCGGCGCTTTCATTTCGTCGCTCCGGGCTTCTTTCACACCATGGGAACCCGCCTGATCGCCGGACGCGATTACACCTGGACAGACATTCAGGACAAACGAAACGTGGTCATAATCTCGGAGAACATGGCGCGAGAGCTATGGCGCGATCCGTCAGCCGCGCTCGGTAAACGAATCCGTGAAGGCATGAAGGATGACTGGCGGGAGATTATCGGCGTGGTACAGAATATATACGACAACGGCGCTGATCAGAAGCCGCCAGCTATCGTCTTTTGGCCAGCCATGCTGAACAACTTCTACGGCGAGTCTACGTACATACAACGACGCGCGGTTTTCGCCATCCGGAGCACCCGGACTGGTTCCGAGAGCTTTCTCAAAGAGGTCCGGCAGGCAATATGGGCCGTCAACGCCAATCTCCCGCTCACCGGCATCCGCACCATGGAAGAGGTTTATCGCGGATCGATGGCGCGAAGTTCGTTCACGCTGGTAATGCTCGCCATCGCGGGTTCCATGGCGTTGCTGCTCGGTGTCGTCGGGATCTACGGCGTTATCTCGTATTCCGTATCGCAGCGGACTCGCGAGATCGGCATACGAATCGCCCTTGGCGCCCAGCCGCGAACGCTCCGGACCATGGTTGTGCGGCACGGTGTACTGCTCGCGGCCATCGGAGTTGCGTTCGGCCTGGCGGGAGCCGCAGCGCTGACGCGCATCATGGCTTCGTTTCTTTTTGATGTAAGCGCGCTCGACCCCATGACATATTGCGCTGTTTCCGCCGGCCTGCTCGCGGCTGCGGCTGCGGCAAGTTACATCCCAGCGCATAAAGCGTCCACAGTAAATCCAGTCGACGCCTTGCGAGCCGAGTAGTTGTGGGGCAGGATGCCATCCTGCGGCGGGTTGTTAACCCGCCCGGTTTGCACGGATTGCCAACCTGCCGCACAGTCTGCCTTATCATCAGAACAGCATGCCGCGTTTGCCGGACGCGCTCAGTCTTTGCATGATTGTGAAGAACGAGGAGCGCAACCTACCCAGGTGTCTCGATTCCATTCAAGGTCTAACCAGCGACCTCATTATCGTCGACACCGGCTCAACGGATGCCACGCGAGACATAGCGGCAAGCTACGGGGCCGACGTGATCCCGTTCGATTTCACCACCGTCGACTTTGCCGCCGCTCGCAACCACGCCATCTCGCGCGCCCGAGGCCAGTGGATTTTGGTGCTCGACGCGGATGAGACTCTGGCTCCGGAGAGTGCGCCGAAGATCGAAAAGCTGGTCGCGCTCGGCGAAAACGCGGGATATTTTCTGGAGCGCCACAATCACTCATCGGATTCCGAAAATCCCGTCACGGACTATGTCGTCAGGCTTTTTCCGAACCGCCCGGATTATCGCTACCGCGGCCGCGTACACGAAATCATCGACCGCTCGATTCTGTCCGGCGGCGGGCGCTTGCATAAGACCGATATCCGCATCGATCACAGCTTCTCTTCAAACCGGGAAGCACGGCGACGCAAGAACCACTGGTACATCGAAATCCTGAAAGAGGAGATCGCCGCCGACCCGACCGACGACTCGCGCCTCGATTTTCTAGCCGCCGAATATCACCAGCTCGAAATGTTCGATGAAGCCATCGAAATCGCGGAACGCATCGTGCGTGTAAGGCCGCTGGACGCGAGGGCTCATTACCTCCTGGGCGTTTACCATTTGCTTTACAAGAGTGACTTGGCGCGGGCGCGAGCGGATTTCAACCAGGCATTGAAACTCAGCCCACACTACCCCGAAGCCGCGTCCTTTCTTAAACAGATCGACCAGCGGGAACGTGCGGGGTCCCTACCGTAGCCGAGGTCCGAGCCATGTTTTAACGCCCTCGGAGGGCCGGTCTCAGTGCGTGATAAGGCGTCCGATAACACCAAAATTGCAGACTGCGCCAATCGGGGGGCCGCTGAAACTGCCGGCTGATTCCGCGGTCACAGTTGATCCAGGATCTGCGTATGCTCGCATTGGCAGGGAAGCGCCAGGTGCACCAGTAGTACCGGGGGCACTAGGGGTGAGCGGAAGAGGAATACTGACCAAAAAAATGCTGCCGTTCACTAGGTTTGCACTCGTGGAAGTGGTCAAGACGGCCTGCAATTGACTTACGCCGGTGTTGACGCAGGTCACGGCGACATATTCGATCACTAATCGTTTGACGCCGAGACCATCCGACGTAGTGGCCGGGACTACGAAGCTGCTGGGGGTAGTGCCGCAGCTTAGAAATCCGACATTGTTGCACAACACTGTTTGAAGGGGTTCTTCACCGGGCGCATTCACGTCGGCGTTCGGCACCGGATTAGCCGGCGTGTTGGCCACCTCCACCAGCGCAGCCACAGCCGCGTGGACCGCTTTCGGCGCAACCAGCGTCAGAAGCGTGCCCGCCAGCGCTACGGCGCCGATACCCATCAATAACTTTTTCACGAATTTCATTTTTGTTCTCCTTGGTCGACTGCAAGTCTCACTGAAGCCAAAGTCCGCCGTCGCCACGTTCTGGGATGAAGCCACCAGAAGTTTGCGGCTTGACATGAACCCCAGCATCGCAGCCAGCGTAACGTTGAGGAATGCCTCTCATGGACGCTGTGGGTTGTCGTTCTCATTCACGGCAGCGTTACCATGTATCCGGATACTGTGCAGCTCCCTTGAAGGGTCGTTATCGGATTCGCGTTTTTGGTGTTCACTCCACAAGTTATCGTGCTGCTAGGGTCTGCGTAGACCTGGATTAGACCGCTGAGGTCTAATACTGCGATGAGGTTGATGATGACCTCGTGTCCGCGCCATAGCTCATGGGAGCGTTACATAGTATCCGGAAACCTGGCAACCCAATACTAAAGCGTTCGTTGGGTTAGTGTTTTTCGTAGAGCCATGGCAAGTGATATTTGTACTTGGATCGGCGTAAAGGGTATGGTTGAACGTCGCGACCATAGATGAAATCTCGGGTTGTAAGAGGCCATTGTCCTGAATGTTATCGTAGGCATTCATAGTGACAAAGTTAGTAACTGTCTGTACATTAGCCTCAACGAATTTGTTGACGGGGTCTCCTGTCGCGGTCAACGCCTCCGTCTGGATGACGACCTCTTCTCCTGCCGGCACGGGAATAATGCAACTAGTGGAACTGCCTATAGAATTGTTGCTACATCCGCCGACAAAGGGGTGGCGCCCCGCATTGTCAACGTCTCGGATGAGCGCAGCGGTGACGGCATGGACGGTGCGTGGCCCGATGATGGCAAATGTCGTCACCAGCAAAGCGCACGCTGCTGCCAGATATGCGAGCTTAACGAACGGTTTCATTTGGTTTCTCCTCTTTTCTTCCTTCTTAATGAGTCCCTGATGAACGTCAAACCCAACGCTGCAGCTCCCAATACAGTTCCGCCGAAGGCCGGTTCCGGAACGGGCGGGGGCGGTGGACCTGTGCCTGGCAGCCCCGTGATATCGAATGCGTATGCGCCGCCCAAAGGGTCGGGGCAGGCGACGCCATTGATGTCGACGTTACAAAATGCGCCGCCGGTAAAGTCGCTGAACCCCTCGCCCAGCGTTCCGTTGTCGAAAACCGCGTTCGCTTGGTACTCGCCGTCGCTGAGCACGACTGTGTACGTTCCAGCGGCTAACGAGGGAAGCGTCATGCTGATGTCGCCGCATTGGGCCGAGCCGCCAATGACCGGAGCTCCGGCTGGCGGGCAGCCCAGGAAATTCGGGTTGTCGTAGTTCGTTAAGTCCAGCGAAGTCCCAAAAGGATTACTCGACCCGTCGGTCAGGATAGTGGCGCCCGCGCCGGTACCGGAAAAAATCGCCAGAAAGGGGTCCGTGCCGCCCGGCAAAATGAGCGTACCCGCGGCGTTGGTGCCCCCTCCGAATCCCCAGGTTTGAAGGCCTATGGTTGCCGGTGAGCTCAAGGTGAAAGTTTGCTCCACCACGTCAGTCGAACTCGCAAGAGTACCGGTGAAGGAAAGAAAGTCCGCTTGAAGCCCGGCCGGGACTAGCGCAAACACAGAAAACATCAACAACCGATTCATTTCTTACTCCGTGCGATTGACCGTTTCACAGTAGATCGATTGTAAGGAGATCGTCCCGCCTCAACAACCCACGCGTTCGTGTAGGTCAGCGATGTTCGGCTCCTCGGATTAGAATGGATCGCGCCTGGAATGGCGAACAATTCCCGCGGTTTGGCTGCTTTCCATGCTTGCTGAAAAGCGAACTGTTGATCCGTACTCATAGTACTGATCTCAGCCCGGCGTCGAACTGGCGACGCCCCTCGCGAGAGTCCAAGCGCTCAACTTCAGGTTGCTGGAATCGGCGCCAGATGTCCCCAAGCCGTGCACGAGAAGACCCCCGTCTCGCTTGCACCGTTTAAGAGTACTTGGCACTTAGGGGCGGGCGAGTTCGCGCTCCAGACGTTTGCGGAGGTGATGGTTCCCACATAGTTTTGGCCGAAGCCGGGCGCCATTTTCGTCAGGGGGATGAATAGCGCGGCGCCTTGGGATGGGCCTTGCCCTTCGGGATAAGAAGAGCCGATGTTGTAAGTTAGCATCAACGCCCACTGCACGCCGACGCCAGTCTCAAGGCTGTTAAGGTAAATGCTGACCGCGTCAATAAACAGCGTGTTTCCGGCCGGTACCGTTTGGAAACTGCAAGACCCTTCCTGCGTGCCGCCGAAGGCGCCGGTGCAATTCGATTCATATAGCAGCGGAGCCGACGGCGCAGTGACCACTGGGACGGTGTTGACTACCTGCACCAGAGTGGCGGTGATTGCGTGCACCGCGCGAGGGCCAGCCAGTAAGAGGACCAGAGCGATGACGGCGACTCCAGTCAAAGGGACTAAAGCTTTGCGTAACAGATTCATTTCCTATCTCCTTTCGTCTCGTTCATTGGTTCTTCAGACATCCATTGACGGGAATCTTTCGGCGCCTGACGGCATATGTTACAAGCGCAGCGATCACCAGGAGCACCAAGGACGAGGCCGGCTCTGGGACGGCCCGTATGTCCAACGAGACCTCTTGCCCGGTGCTGTACGCGATGCCAGAGAAATTTACGTAAATGTTCTGCGCGTCGAAGCTGACTCTGGACGCATCAATTCCCGGGACGTTAGTCGCGCTGTCGAGGGTGACTGAGCCGAAGGGAGCCTCGCTCACGTCAAAGAAGCGGAAACCATTAAATGCCGAAGTGAAGGCCGTGGCGTCGCGGACCATCGTGATCGTGATATTGGCAGCATTGAATGCAATGTTCACGATTGGAGCGAAACCAGGGAATGAGAGGATGTTACCGGGATCTACTACGTCGACCGGTCCAGCGAAAATCGTCGAAAGATCGGGGTACAGCTCCCACGTCCTGATGGTGTCGCCAGTCAGCAGATCGGCACGCGCCGGGAGAGCTAAAGCGCAGGCAAGCACTACCAGCAGCGCTTTTGAGAATGTACGCAATCGATTCATCTCTTACTCCATGCGACTAACCGTTTCGCAGTAGATCGATTGTAAGGACTGAGTCCCGGCCCGAACAACCCACACGTTCGCGTAGGTGAGCAATCTTCAGGCCCTGGGATTACAATGTCTAGGCAACGGATCACGCATGCAATGGCGAGCAATTCTCGTAGCCTTGGCCGCTTTTCCAGCCTTGCTCGAAAGCGAGTTGCTGCCGATCCGTACCTATAGTACGGCTGACGGTCTGGCAGCGGACCACGTCGACTGCGTCGTTTCAGATTCGCGCGGATTCCTGTGGTTCTGCACTCCCGAGGGCCTGTCGAGGTTCGACGGAAATCATTTCGTCAGTTATGGCGTGAGCGAAGGATTACCTCACCAGTCCGTATCGGCGTTTCTCGAGACGAAATCCGGCGAGCACTGGATCGGAACTCCCCGCGGACTGGCCCGGATCAATTCCGGCAGCAACGGTCCGCCGTTCGCCACCTACCGGCCCGGACAGGACGCCAAGCAGAATTCTATTGCCGCGCTGCTGGAAGCGCGGTCGGGTGAGATCTGGTGTGGAACAGCAGCCGGACTTTTCAAGTGGCGCGCCCCACTCAGCTTTCGCCGCAACGAGCTTCTTACACCTGATGCAATGATTACGGACATCGTGGAAAGCACGGGCGGCGACCTGTGGGTGGGCACGCTAGGGGGAGTTTTCTTCCTGGGAGCCAACGGCGCTGTGCGTAACTTTACCGTGAAGGACGGCTTGCCGGGCCAGTGGGTGGAAGCATTATTGTTGGACTCCAGGGGCAGGATGTGGGCTGCTCTTCGCGGCGGACTCGCGCTGATCACACGGCGGGCGGCAGGCGACTGGAATGTGGCGAAGATCTATCGTCAGGAATCTGGTCTGGCTCACTGGGACGTGAAGGCGCTGTTGGAAGCATCCGACGGCACGCTGTGGGTGGGGACCGCTTATGGAATCAGCCGGCTGAGATTGAGCGAGAGCGATCCTTCAGTCTTTCAAAACATGACTCGCGCGCAAGGCCTGAGTGACCAGCAGATCAACGCCCTAGCCGAGGACCCGGCCGGCAACATTTGGGCGGGAACCGAAGGGGCCGGGGTGATGCGAATCGCCCGCCTGGGATTCACCACCTATCGTGAATCGGATGGCCTGGCGACAGACCGCGTGATGTCCGTGTTTGAAGACCGCGCCGGAGCGCTGCTGGCTGTGACGACAGGCCCGGGCGGGAGCTCGGTCAACCTCTTCGACGGCGCGCGGTTCCGCAGTTTGGCTCCGAAGGAGGTTCACGAGCATCCCACTTGGGGATGGCAGCAGATCCTGCTCCAAAGCCGCACTGGAGAATGGTGGGCAGCAACCAAGCAGGGACTTTGCCGGTTTGGAGCAACCAAGGCGGCCGATTTGAATGGCAAGAACCTGCAGGTGTGCTATTCGCGCGATAGCATATTTTTCCGTGTATTCGAGGATTCCAAAGGCGGTATCTGGGCTGCGGCTCAGTCCAAGGCGGGAGACCGGCTGATGCGATGGAACCCGGACACAAACACAATCGTCGACTTCCCGGCTTCCAGGATTCCAGGCGAGCCCGCTAGCGGTCTTGTGAGCGCGTTTGCCGAAGACCGGCAGGGAAACATCTGGATGGGGATGTATAACGGTGGGTTGTATCGTTATCACGGCCGCGAGTTCCAGCACTTCCAACGGAAGGATGGCCTGCCCGGAGGGCCCATCTTCGCGCTTCTCGCCGGTGCGAGTGGCTTGTGGGTTGGCTCGAATGGCGGGGGCCTGGGCCGCATAGTGGACACCGGGGATGAGCGACCGCGGATAGAAGTCTACAGCTCGGATCGGGGAATGGCGAGCAATGCCATCCAGTGCCTCGTCGAAGACCTCCAGGGCCGCATCTACGCTGGAACAGGCAAAGGCGTGGACCGCCTGGACCCAAAAAACGGCCACATCCGCCACTTTTCCAGCGCCGACGGCCTGGCGCATGGAGAATTCAAGTCGGCGTTTCGCGACCGCTCCGGCTCGCTGTGGTTTGCAACCACCCAGGGCCTCTCCAGGTTGACCACCACGGAGGATCGGCCCCCGGTTGTTCCGCGCGTTCTCATTACAGATCTGCAAATCGCTGGCACGCCCTATCCGGTATCGCAACTCGGGGAAGTGCGCCTCCCGGCCTTGGAACTGAAACCCGCGCAGAACCAACTTCGAGTAGATTTCGTGGGTGTCGACTACGAGCCTGGCGAGACTGTCCGCTATTCGTACAAATTGGAAGGCGCCGATTCTGATTGGAGTCCGCCGCGGAATCAGCAAGCCGTTAATTATGCCGCGCTTTCAGCGGGAAGCTACCGCTTTATGGTGAAAGCCGTAACGTCCGAGGGCGTGGAAAGCGCGCCGCCGGCGGAGATCGATTTCACGGTGCTGCCGCCGGTATGGAGGCGGTGGTGGTTCGAGAGTCTGCTAGTGGCACTGGCTGCTGCGTTAGTGTTTGCCGCGCACCGATACCGGGTGACCGAAATGGTGAACCTGGAACGCATGCGGACCGCCATCGCGACGGATCTTCACGATGATATCGGCGCCAGCCTCTCGCAGATTGCCATCTTGAGTGAAGTGGCGCGCGTGGGCGCCGCCGGCCAGAACCGGGCAGGCGAGCCTCTCGAACGAATCGCTTCCTTGGCCCGCGAGTTAGTAGATTCCATGGGAGACATCGTATGGTCCATCCGCTCCGAGCCGCATGGCATGGATTCCCTGGTCCGGCGCATGCGCGAATTCGCCCTCGATTTGCTAGCCTCTCAGGGCATCGACTTCGAGTTGCTTGCGCCACGCACGGGAGAAGACGTCAAGTTCAGCCTTCATGCTCGCAGGCAGCTATTCCTCATGTTCAAAGAGTGCATCCATAATGTCGCTCGACATTCGCACTGCACAAAAGTTTTGGCGGAATTGAAAATATTGGATCGGGAACTCACGCTGCATGTCCAGGACAACGGCCGTGGGTTGAATCCTGACGAGCGGCCACCCGGCTGGAACGGCGGCACAGGGATCCCCAGTATGCAAAAACGAGCGGAGAGTCTTGGAGGGCGGGGGGAAATCACTCGAACGCCTGGTGGGGGCTGCACGGTCTCGATACATATCCCGGCGCGCCGCGGCGTTCTGTAACCGAGCCGCGACCGGAAGGGAGCGTTCACTCAAGGGTTATGACCTGCTTGTTTGTGTAGGTGGCGGGAAGCGCGCCTTCGATTACACTGAAGCGTCGGCAGATTCGCATGGCGCCAGAAACTTCTGAGGTTCCAATCATCAGCGTTGCAATCATCGAAGATCAACGCGAGACTCGCGAAGGTCTCTCGCTATTGATCAACAATGCCCATCGCTTCGAATGCCGGCACGTATATGCATCTATGGAAGCGGCACTGGAGGGGATTGGGAGCAACCCACCCCGTGTAGCGCTGGTCGACATCGGGCTTCCGGGGCTCAGCGGTATTGATGGCGTGCGAATCCTGCGAGAGCGCTACCCTTCCATCGCGCCGGTTCTGCTGACTGTCTACAAGGATGACGAACGGATCTTTCAGGCGGTTTGCGCGGGCGCCTGCGGATACCTTCTCAAGAAAACGCCCCCGGCGCGCCTGCTGGAGGCGGTGCGCGAAATTGCCGAGGGCGGAGCGGTGATGTCTCCCGAAGTCGCTATCCGAGTAGTGGAACTCTTCCGCAGAACACAATCGCCCGAACAGTTCTCCGCCGGCTTAACTCCCCAGGAGTTGCGACTCCTGAAGCTGCTGGCCGAAGGCCATCAGAACAAAACAGCCGCCTCTGAAATGGCAATCAGCATTCACACCGTCGGCTTCCACTTGCGATCGATTTATGAGAAGCTACACGTGCATTCGCGATCCGAAGCGGTTGCGCGCGCTCTCCGCGACCGGCTGATTCCGTAAATAACTGTGGGTGCGGTCAAAAAAGCTTCAACAAACCGCTGCCCCCCACTCCCACCACCGCAACTGGAACGAGCGCGTCGTTAGTATTGCCGTTGCCGAGCTGGCCGTTGATGTTGAACCCCCAGCACATCACTCCGCCGCTGCTGAGCACGGCGCAATTAAAATGAAAGCCGGCGGCAATTTCCGTCACGCCGCTGGTTAACCCCGAGACCTGCACTGGGATCTCGGATGAGTGGGCATAGTTGTTGCCGAGTTCGCCGTTGAAAGGGTCTCCCCAACACAGCACCCCGCCGGCGGTCGTGAGCCCGCAGGCATGGTTCTCGCCAGAGACCACCGCCGTCACACCACTCAGCGGTGAGGTTCCAGCCAGGTTCAACACCTGCACCGGAATGTCGACTTGCGTGTTTGTGCCGTTGCCGACCTCGCCGGATTGGTTCGCACCCCAGCACAGCGTCGCTCCGGCGTTCGTTAAGGCACAGGTATCGTTGAAGCCCGCGGAAATCTGGGCCACGCCGCTGAGCGGGGCAGTCCCCGCCAAGTCCAGCACCGCAACGGGGTTCTCGTTCGGGAGGTTGGGGCCGGCGCCGAGTTGACCGTCCCCGCTCGACCCCCAGCACCATGCTGCGCTCGTGCTGGTCAGCGCACAGGTGAAATAGGAGCCTGCGGAGATCGCGACAATGTCAGCCGGGATACCCGTCACCTGGTTCGGGAGGCCGGTGCGAAAGCCGCTGGGTTCGGGGCCGAGTTCGCCGAACGCGTTGTCCCCCCAACAGAGCACCGCCCCGGTCTTGGTCACCGCGCAGACGTGGTATTGACCCGCGGAAATCGCCACCACCCCGCCAAGGGTTCCGGTCCCAGCCACGTCTTTCACTTGCACCGGTATATCAGAATCGGTGGTGGTGCCGTTGCCGAGGTTGCCGGTGGTGTTGACGCCCCAACACATAACGGTCCCGGCGTGGGTCAACGCACAACTGAAGGCCGAGCCAGCGCTCACAGCAACTACGCCGCTGGAAAGCCCAGTGACGGGCACAGGGGTTAGGGACTTGGTGGTGGTGCCGTTGCCGAGTTCGCCGTTTGCGTTTGACCCCCAACAAAAAACGGCCCCGGCGCTGGTCACCGCACAGGTATGTTGCTCGCCCCCCGCGATTGTGCTTCCACTGGGACCGGCCGGACCATTAACCGCGATGGTAACCGTATTGCTCTCAACCCCGCCAATGCTCAACTGCACAGCAACAGCGTTCCCTCCGGACGCGTCCGCCGGTATCTGCGCGTTCACTTGGTAGAGTCCAACATAGCCTGGCGATAATCCGGCGAAGCTAACCGTCGCAGCTTCGCCACCGATGGTCACCTTCGGAGTGGTCAAAGTATGGGACAGCGGATTGTTCGACGCCGCCGTTCCCGGAGCAGGCGGGTTGCTCACCGCTCCGAGGCCCGTGCAATAAATAGTGATGAATTCACCCGGCTTCACTGCCCTCGATGCCGATCCGCTGATGCTGCCCGATGCTGCCGCATACGTGGAGGTGTTCGCGATCTGGATAGCGCCTTGTCCCGTGCCCTTCTGATTCGTGCTGAATAATCCTGGAGAAAACGAACCCAGCGGGACTGTTTGCGGCGCGCTGGATTGCCCGCCCACCGTAACCACCACCATGGCCGAAGTGGCCGTCCCCAGACCGTCAGGAATCTGGACGTTGAGTTGGCCCGGAAATGCGGAAAACATGGGAGCCGAAATCCCGTTGAAAGTGACGCTCGCTCCGCCGAGAGTAGTGAGCAGTTCTCCATTGGTTCCGAAAGAAGAAAATGCGTTGTTCGTTCCATCGTCCAAGGCGGTCCCGAAAATGGCCGCGATGGTGCCGGGAGCCAGAGGATTCGTGCCCAAGGCGAAGCTGGCATTGTTAACCACGCTGTCAGCCGGAACAACCGGGTTGGATGCAGCTTCCACAACCAGAACCAATCCGCAAAGGATCGAGATGCGGAAGAAAGTCGTATACATATAATTAAATGCGCGTAGCTGGCCAATATGTGCGAAACTTTGAGCGACACGCCTGCCGATCACTTTATGAAGAACTTAGCGTCGTCCCATTAAATAATGTGAGGCGTTTCCTGTTCCCCTTGCGCGTTATAGGTATCTGGGGGATTCGAGTGAGAAGGAGTTTGCCATGCTGCAACAGTCTTGGATTCACGCGCGCTTCTCCCTGCTCTTCATC
>Ga0182024_10012421_pt1 | contig 16849 bp, 14 predicted proteins | sample P32metaG_FD_120480 | JGI IMG/M metagenome (GOLD analysis project Ga0182024, IMG submission 120480) | Permafrost microbial communities from Stordalen Mire, Sweden - P3-2 metaG (Illumina Assembly) | ecosystem: Environmental > Terrestrial > Soil > Wetlands > Permafrost | place: Sweden: Stordalen... | reverse complement strand
CCCGGGTTTTCAACCAATGCCGACTGCCACCTCTCAGATCGTCGCGCAACTCCAGCGCAGCATCGCGCGCGCGATTTATGGCAAAGAAGAAGCCATCCAGCTCGCACTCATCACCCTGCTCGCGCGCGGTCATCTGCTGATCGAAGACGTGCCCGGCGTTGGCAAAACCACCCTCGCACAAGCCCTTGCAAAATCCTTTCATTGCAGTTTCCAGCGCATCCAGTTCACTTCCGATTTACTTCCGAGCGACGTCCTCGGCGTCAGCGTCTACAATCCGGAAACCCGCGAATTCGAATTCCGCTCCGGCCCTATTTTCGCCAACGTCGTTCTCGCCGACGAGATCAATCGCACCACGCCACGCACGCAATCCGCGCTCCTCGAAGCCATGAATGAAGCGCAAGTCAGCATCGACGGCAAAACTTTAACGCTCCCGCAACCGTTCCTGGTCATCGCCACGCAAAATCCCGTCGAGCACCACGGCACCTACCCGCTTCCCGAATCGCAGCTCGACCGCTTCCTCATGCGCATCAAGATGGGCTACCCTTCCGTCGAAACCGAACGTGAAATTTTGCGCAAGCGCGTCGGCACCATGGGCGAAAACCTCCTCGATGCGCTCGAACCCGTTGCCGAAGTCGGCGAAGTGATGGCCATGCAGGATGCTGTCGCGCACATAAAAGTAGATTCCAGCCTCCACGACTACGCGTTGGAGATCGTGAATCGCACGCGCACCTCGGAACAGCTCGCTCTTGGCGTCAGCCCACGCGGCACCTTGATGTTGCAACGCGCCGCCCAGGCCCGCGCCTTCCTCGATGGCCGAGACTATTGCCTCCCCGACGATTTCAAACAGCTCGCCGTGCCGGTCTTCTCTCATCGCGTGGTTGCCAGTTCACGCCATGCCTCGCTGCAAAAAAAGTCCGAAACCACCGAATCCGTGCTGCGCGACATCGTGGAATCCGTCCCAGTACCTTTGTGAAGTTTTTAGATTTGTTTTGGCAACGAACTCATCCCAATACCCATGAGCCCTAGCTCGTCAATCATCTCGCGCTTGTGGTCCCGCTCCCACACCGAGCGTTCCCCGGTGCGTACCTTCCTTCTTGCGCTGGCTGCGCTAACCGTCGCTTTACTCCTCGCCCTTTATTCCGGTGCTGCCGCGGAACTTGGTCAATTGGTTTTGGCCAGCACTTCCGCACTGGCCGCATTGGTGGTCGCCGCGTGGGTGGCTGTTACTCTGGTGCCCGTTCTCGCCCGCCGCACTCCTCTCCGCTGGATCGGCTACAAAATGGAATACCGCGTCACGCGCGCGGGCTGGGTGTACTTCGGCGGAATTGTGCTGGTGGCGCTCGCCGCGCTCAACACCGGTAACAATCTTTTATTTCTCGTCCTGGCCTGCCTCATTTCCATTATCTTGATGTCCGGAATTCTCTCCTCCATAACGCTGTCTGGCGTGGAAATGCGCCTCGACCTTCCAGAACACATTTTTGCCGGACAACCCGTGCGCGCCTCCATCGAATTGCAAAACGACAAGCACACCTTGCCCAGCTTCTCCCTGCGGGTAGAAGCGGCCAAACCCAAAGATGCCCCGGCGCCCGCCATGCTCGAAACTCCGATTTACTTTCCCTACCTGCCCAAGCGCGACCGCGTGCAGCAAACCGTTCCCATGACGTTTTCAAGTCGCGGCGTCCATCGACAGGATACTTTTCGCATTGTGACTCGGTTCCCTTTTGGGTTTTTGCAGAAGGCCCGAAGGCTCGATCTGAAAACCGAAGCCGTCGTCTATCCTTCCGTCGCACCCTCGGAAGAATTTGTGGAAATTTTGCCCGGCCTGCACGGCGCGCTGGAAAGCTTGTCGAAGGGGCGTGGCCAGGATTTATACGCCCTGCGCGGTTATGTGGCCAACGACAGCGTGCGCCACGTGCACTGGAAAGCCTCCGCGCGTTCCGGCTCGCTAATGGTGCGTGAATTTACCCGCGAAGACGATTGCCGCGTTCTCTTGGTCTTGGATCCGCACATCAGCTCCGTGTTAAAACCCGGAAGCACGCCGACCGCCCATACCGCAAGCGAACGTTTCGAGCGCGCCGTCACACTTTGCGCGGCGCTCACCTGGCACTTCCACGAACGCAACGCGCTGTTGCAATTTCGCAGCGCCGGAGTGGACACGCATCTCGCGCCCGCCGGCGAAATCGTGTTCCTGATTTTGCGTTACCTGGCGATGGCCAATCCGCTGCCGCCCGACCCTCAACATAAACTCATCGCCGACCTGGCCGCTTCACCCGAACTTTTCAAAATCATCGTAACCAGCCAACCCCGCGGTTCCATTCCCGCCAGCGTTTGGCACTCGTCCTACGTCATCTTCCTCGACGACCTGCTCCGCTGATTACCCCCTTCAAACCTCGGTCGCGGGCCCATCTTCCCTCTTCGAGCTATAGCGCAAGCCTCGGGAAGTTCAGAGATCATATGTCGACTATGCGAAAATACTCCACCGATGACTGCCGTCCCCCTCACACCCTCCGAACTAAATACATTTCGCACCCAACTTCTCAACTGGTTCGCCGCCTACAAACGCGACCTCCCCTGGCGACGCGATCCCGATCCCTACCGCATCTGGATTTCAGAAATCATGCTGCAACAGACCCGCGTCGCCGCCGTTATCCCCTACTTCGAAAACTTCTGCACTCGTTTCCCGGACATCCGTGCTCTCGCCGAAGCCGAAGAAGCTGAAGTCCTGCGCATGTGGTCAGGTCTTGGCTACTACAGCCGCGCACGAAATTTACAAGCAGCCGCACAACAAGTCGTTCGCGAACACAACGGCATTTTCCCCACCGCAAAAGAAAGCATTCAAGCGCTTCGCGGAATCGGCCACTACACCACCAACGCCATCTTAAGCATCGCCTTCAACGAACAACACGCCGTGCTCGATGGCAACGTCGCTCGCGTAATAGCTCGGCTGCGCGCCATTCGTGGCGATTTGCGGGAAGGGGTTCGCTGGAAGTTGCTGCAAACCACAGCCGACACACTCCTGGCGCGCGAAGCACCCGGCAACTGGAACCAGGCCATGATGGAATTAGGAGCAACCATTTGCACGCCGCGAAATCCGCAATGTTTACTCTGCCCGGTGGCCAAGTTCTGTCGCGCTCGGAAGCTAGGCCTCCAGGAAGCAACTCCAGAGAAAAGCAGGAAGCGCGCCACGGTACAGGTCCTACTGGCGACGGCCATTTTGCGCGACGAACAGGGCCGCTGCGTCATGCTCCCCCCACCCGAATCAAACGGAGCCCGAGCTGCCGCAGACGACATTCCTGCACTCGTTTCCAGAATGTGGCACTTTCCCACCGTGCCCGTTGGCAAAAACCCCGAAGCCGATCTGCGAACTTACCTGAGAAAAGTGGCGGGAAGCGCTCGTGCGCTGCCACCCAGATTTACGCCGCTGCGAAAAATTCGCCATGCGGTGACCTACCGTGCCATCACCGTATTTCCCTTTATCGTAAGCTATAAAAAATTGCCGTGTCTTCCCGGCGCCAAAGCCATCCTGCTGCAGGATCCTTCCTCCGTCCCTATCTCAAACCTGACTCGCAAAGTAGTTCGCGCGGCCCTGGCCGCGACACCACACTAAAAAACTCGTTGCATCGCAACAGCCACGGCTGGCAACAACCCGAGGCCGATTTCACCACCGTAAACAGTAACTTTCCCGCGGGCTCCTCACTCTCCTCTCTCCCGTCCGTCAAACCCGAATGTTACGATGAACATTCGTCATGGCCGCCGTCTCCCCAGTTACCACCATCCCCGTTCTTCCCGCCGAACGATTCTTTCGCGTGTCGCTGCTTTTGCTTATTTTCTCGTCTGTAGGCACGCTCGCATTAACCGGCAAGCTCGATCCCATTACTGCCATTCTCGCGCCTGCCGCTGTCATTTATAAGGCTGTCCGCTGGTGGCGTGGCCGACCCAATGAGCTGCCCAACAGCCGGGCAACAATACTGGTACTGGCCTACCTGGCGTTTTTCCCATTCGACGTCTTTATCTTTTCGCGCCTCATCGTCGTCAATTCCGCCAATCCGCCGTTGTACGCCGCATTGTTAGGCTCCGTCCATTTCCTCATTTTTGTAATGCTCGTGCGGCTGTACAGCGCGGTAACCGATCGCGACGCCGTCTTTCTAACCATGCTTTCCTTCGCGGGAATCCTCGCAGCCGCTGTGCTCACCGTAGACACCACATTTCTTTTTTGTTTTTTTGTGTTCCTGATTTTCGGTGTCGCCACCTTCACAGGCATGGAGTTGCGCCGCGCCGCTCAGGGTGTTGTAACCACCGCTGTGCAACCTGGGCAATCGGAACGGGAGCGGCGGCTCAACCGCGCGCTAGGTTATGCCTCGTTGAGCGTCGCCCTCGGAGCGATCGTGCTCGGCGGCGCACTCTTCTTTTTCTTCCCGCGCTTCAGCGCTGGCTACTTGGGCCGCACCAGCTTCAACCCTGCGCTCATGACCGGCTTCAATGACGAAGTGGAGATCGGCCAGATCGGCGAAATCAAGAAAGACTCCACCATCGTGATGCGCGTCGAAACCGGCCAGGCGGTGCCTTATCCGCTGCTGCGCTGGCGCGGAATTGCGCTGGCAAATTTTGACGGTCGGCGCTGGACTTCGGGTGAACGCGGCGCCGAAACTCTATCCCCCAATTCTGACGGATGGATTTTCGTGGGCGGCGGCCTGCCCCGCGGTGATGCGCGCTCGCCCGGCCTCATCTACACCGTCTATCTCGAGCCCATAGCTTCAGATGCAATATTCGTACCCGGTAGGCCCGTTTCGCTGCGCGGCAACTTCAACGGCGAATCCGGCAACATGTACAACGCCTCTCGCAAAACGTACTTGTCCCGGGATTCCACGGGTTCGCTGTTCAATCCGTTTCACAATTATACCGCCGTACGCTACGCAGGTTTTTCGCGTCTCCCCGCACTGGACCCGGCGAAATTGCGTGCTGCCGGCACCGATTATCCAGACGACGTCGCCGAACGATATTTGCAACTCCCCACGCTCGATAAGCGTGTGGCACCTTTCGCCCAGCAAATCACCGCAAAAGCGGCTACTCCCTATGACAAAGCCGTGGGCATGGAAACATATTTGCGCAACAAGTTCGGCTACACCCTCAACCTGGCCGGAAAACCCGGCGACGATCCCATCGCTCACTTTTTGTTCGAGACCCGCGCCGGCCATTGCGAATATTTCGCCTCTTCCATGACCATCATGCTGCGCACCTTGGGCATTCCCGCCCGCGAAGTAAACGGCTTCCTACCCGGCGAATTCAACGATCTGGGTGGCGACTATGTAGTGCGCGCCAGTGACGCGCACAGTTGGGTGGAAGCTTTCTTTCCCGGCAACGGATGGGTGACCTTCGACCCCACTCCCGCCGGCCCCGAATCCAATCGCGGGTTGTTCTCGCGACTCGAACAATACATCGATTGGATGTCGCTCACCTGGAACGAATGGGTAATTAGCTACGACTTCGCACACCAAGTCGTACTGGCACAAAATTTGAAAAGCAGCTCCCGCTCCTGGAGCGACTCGCTGCGGGCCTGGTTTGACAAAAAACAGCAAATCGCGCGCGGCTGGCTGAAGAACTGGGAATTCCAGCATTCCAGGCTTCGCTATCTCTTGCCCGTCGCACTGGTACTTTTTCTGGTAATCCTGCGCGTCGATATGATTCCTGAAATTATCCGCCGACTGAAGGTTTACGCGCAGATGCGCGTCGGCCGCTCTGAACACACCAATCCGGATTTAGCCGCGCGCCTCTACTCCGAACTGCTGCACGTATTGGAGCGCCGTGGCATCGCCCGCCGCGACACCCAGACGGCATTGGAATTTGCTTCCGCCGTATCAGACGCTCGCGTGGCCCCCGCCGTGCGCGAGTTCATCGATATCTACAGCCGGGCCCGCTTCGGCGAAGCCCCCTGTAACGCCGTTCGCCTCCGCGAACTAATGGCCCAAGTGCGCCTCGCGCTGCGCTCCCGCTAGAATCAATATCTTCTCAACGTAAGAAGTCGAAGTTGTGCATTCTCGCGGTCCGTTTTCGGATGCCTTAGACGCCGTAGTTGGGTCTGGGATTTTGATAATATTCGTGCACCCGATTCAGGCTGCACATAACCCAACGTGTTACACTATTCAAGCGAAAAACCGCAGCAAACCTGCAAATTTCCACTTATGACTAAAGTAGGATTCGTCAGCCTCGGATGCCCCAAGAATCTCGTCGACAGCGAGGTCATGATGGGCATTCTCGCGCGCGGCGGCTACGAACTTACTCCCAGAGCCGACGAAGCCGAAGTTCTGGTCGTCAATACTTGCAGCTTCATTGAAGCCGCCCAAAAAGAATCCGTGGACGCCATCCTCGAAATGGCCGAGCACAAAAAATTTGGCGCCGCCAAAAAATTGATCGTCGCCGGCTGCCTGGTGGAACGCTACCGCGCTCAAATCCTCGAACAAGTACCCGAAGTCGACGCCATCGTCGGCACCGGCGAAGTTGAGCGCATCCTCGAAGCCGTCGAAGGCGATCTGCGCATGCTCCCCGCCGAAGCTCCCGCGTTTCTCTATCACGATCTGACGCCGCGCTTGGTCACCACACCGCGTCACGCCGCCTACATCAAAATCGCCGAAGGCTGCGATCATCCCTGCACCTTCTGTATCATCCCGCAGCTTCGCGGCAAATTCCGCAGCCGCCGCTTCGAATCCGTCCTGCGCGAAGCCGAAAATCTCTCCGCCGCGGGCGCCCGTGAAATCACTCTGATCGGTCAGGACACCACCTCCTATGGCGAAGACCTTGGCCTCCGCGACGGCCTCGCCCAACTCCTCGATCGTCTCTCGCAGATCGACGAACTCCTCTGGATCCGCTTCCTCTACGCCTACCCCAATCGCGTCACCCAAAAATTGCTCGACACTCTCGCTTCGCACCCGTGCATCGCCCGCTACCTGGATATGCCCCTGCAGCACGCCAGCCGCAACGTTCTCGCACGCATGAAGCGCGGCTCGCACGGCGACGCCTTCTTGAAATTGTTAGAACGCGCGCGCGCCACTATTCCTGGCGTTTCCTTGCGCACTTCCTTCATTGTTGGCTTTCCCGGCGAAACAGAAAGCGACTTCACCGAGCTTTGCGATTTCGTCCGGACCGCCAGCCTCGACTGGATGGGCGTCTTCGAATATTCCGACGTGGACAACGCCGCCAGCTATCCCCTGGCCGACAAAGTCGACCCCGAAACAATCACCGGGCGACGCAATCAACTTATGGCCATTCAGAAGAAAATCTCGCGCGACAATTTGCGCGCAAAAAAGGGAACCACTGTTATCGCCTTGGTCGAAGGCCCCTCGAAGGACAACCCGCTGGTTTGGGAAGCCCGCCTCGAAGGCATGGCTCCCGAAATCGACGGAAAAATTTATCTCACTGACATTGAAGTGGTAGGCGGAGCCGCTGAAACCGGCGACGTCGCTCGCGTCGAAATTACTAAAACTGATAACTACGACCTTATCGGCCGCGTAGTAGAAATTTTGCCTCGCCCTTCCCAAGGAGGCAATTCGCTGGCCGCGACTAAAAATGTCCATCCCGTCGAACAATTGACCAGAATCTCCACCGGCGCTGCCCTTCGTGTGCTGGCGTAGTCGCTCGGCTCACTCAACCTTTTCTAAAAGAAAAATATCCGCTTCGCATACGGCCGCATCGAAGAGTCATTCCCAGCCTCAGTTTCAATCACGTTAAACTGGGAATATTATTAAAAATCAGGCAGGACGCCATGAAGCACAAATGCCCGATCTGTAAAACTCCTACGGATTCCGACATCAACGAGGATTTCCCATTCTGCAGCGAGCGTTGTAAGGAGCGCGACCTCGGCAACTGGGCCACTGAAAAATACGTAGTCTCCGAACCCATCTTCAACGAAGACGACAGCGAAGAACGCGATCGCAAGACCATCATCCTCGATTTACCCGACCGCGGCGAAGCCGAAACCAACGAAAATTAACTCCGCCGCACCAATTTCCTGCTCCTGCGTTACCCTTAACCGACGCGATGACGCCCGAAACCGAAGCCTCGACCGCCCCGCTGCTCGCCAGCACTCGAAGACCGCACATCTCTATTCTGCTCGCCTCTTGGTTCGGACTCGGTTATCTGCCAAAAGCTCCGGGTACGTTCGGTTCTGCAGCAGGCACAGCGCTCGCATTGCTCATGGCTTGGCCCATCTGGACAAACATGCAGAACAACCCAAAATTGTTCGGAGCTGTCGCAGGCAAAAATTTCTGGACAGTTGGCATCTTTCCTTTTTGTGGAGCATTGCTGGTCACCCTGCTCATCGCCATCGTCGGCGTCATCGTTTCCACCCGCGCCGCCCGCTACGCCCAAAGTAAAGATCCTCAGTGGATCGTCGTCGACGAAGTTTCCGGCCAGCTCGTCGCCTATTACTTATTTTTCTGGGTTTTGCCGCTCAACTGGAAAAGCTGGCTGCTGGGATTTATACTTTTTCGGTTATTCGACATCTGGAAGCCGTTTCCCGCGCGGCAACTGGAGCGCCTTCCCGGCGGCTGGGGCATCATGGCCGACGACTGGATGGCCGGCGTCTACGCTGCAATTCTTCTACGAGTCGCGTTACACTTCAGGATGATATGAAAGTCGGCCTGGGCTTTGGTGGGGCAGAAAAAAACGGCAGCCCGCGCATTGAGCGCGTTACGCCCACCGCGGCGATCCCCGGCGGTGAGGTCACAATTTACGGCAGCGGCTTCGTCACCCGCACCGCCACGCAACCGCTCGTGCGATTCGGCGAAGCGGAAGCCAGCTTGGCGCTCTCCAGCGGCAAACGTCTGATAGCCCGCGTCCCCGACGGAGCGACCGGCGGGATCGTTCGCGTAACCTCCGCGGATCATGTAAGCCAGCCGCACCCCGTAGCCATCGGGTTGCAAATCGCGGACAATCTGAACCCCGTGAGCAATCCTGCTGTGGACGCTAACGGCAATATTTTTGTAACCTTCAGCGGACCCCGGAGCCAGCGCGTCCCGGTCTCCCTATACAAGGTCACCGCAAACTACAGCATCAAGCCGTTCGTCACCTCATTGATTAATCCCACCGGCCTCGCCGTGGACCGTTCTGGAAAGCTATTCGTCTCCTGCCGCCACGACGGCACCATTCACCGCATCACTCCTGACGGACGCAGCGAAGAATTTGTAGAAGGCATGGGCATCGCCACCGGAATCGCCTTCGACAGGGAAGAAAATCTTTATGTCGGCGATCGCAGTGGCACCATTTTCAAAATCAGCCCCACTCGCGAAATCTTTGTCTTTGCCACCCTGGAGCCTTCCTTCGCCGCATATCACTTGGCCTTTCATCCCAGCGGCGACTTGTACGTCACCGGTCCCACCACCTCCAGTTTCGATCGTGTCTATCGCATCACTCGGGGCGGCGAAGTAGGAATTTTTTATCGCGGTTTGGGCCGTCCCCAGGGACTTGCATTTGACCGCGACGGCAACCTGTATGTCGCTGCGTGCCATGCCGGACACCGCGGCATCGTGCGCATCACCCCGCAAGGTCAATCGGAAGTTGTGCTCAGCGGCTCCGGCATTGTCGGCCTGGCCCTGCAGCCTTCCGGCCGCGCCATCGTCGCTACTACCAATGCGCTCTTCACCCTCGATTGGGAAGTTCGCGGCTTGCCGCTTCTCGGATAATCACGATAGATGAAAGCTGAAATCATCGCGGTCGGTTCTGAGCTACTTACTCCGGACCGGCTGGATACAAATTCCCTTTTTCTCACCGAGGAATTGAATAAGCTCGGCATCGATGTGGTTCGCAAAACCATCGTCGGCGACAACCGCGAACAACTCACCGACGCCTTCGCAAACGCATTGGAGCGGGTCGACCTTGTCATTTCTTCCGGGGGATTAGGTCCCACTGCGGACGATCTCACCCGCGAAACGGTGGCCGATTTGTTAGGACGCAAACTCCAGCGCGACGATCGTATTCTGCAAGCCATCGAAGCACGCTTTCGCAGCTTCCGCCACGAGATGCCCGAAATCAATTCCCGCCAGGCCATGGTTCCTGAAGGCGCCGAGGTATTGGACAACACCCGCGGCACCGCCCCTGGACTCTGGATCGAACACGGTGACCGAGCCATCGTGTTGCTTCCGGGGCCTCCGCGCGAGATGCGCGCTATCTTCGAATCAGGAGTGGCACCCCGGCTTCAGCGTCGCGCCAGCGACGTGCGTTTGTTCCATCGCGAATTCCGCGTGACCGGTCTTGGCGAATCGCATGTCGAACAGCGCATCGCCCCAATCTACAAGCGCTACACCGATGTAATCACTACGGTCCTGACATCTCCCGGCGAGGTTCAAGTCCATTTGCGGCTGTGGAGCGACGAGCCTGATTACGCCAAGAAAATTCTGGATGAGATTGAGCGCGGCTTCGACATCGCGTTGACGGACCGTATTTTTTCGCGAGATGGCCAACCGCTCCATGAAGTCGTCGCGCGACAATTAACTCTGAACAACACCACCATCGCGGTCGCGGAAAGCTGCACCGGAGGTTTGTTGGCGCAGCGGCTTACCAGCATTGCCGGCAGCTCCAGCTACTTTTTGGGAGGCGTAGTGTGTTATAGCAACGAACGTAAGACTGCGTGGGCCGACGTACCTCCGGACTTAATTGCCACTAAAGGCGCGGTAAGCCCCGAAGTAGCAGCCGCCCTCGCCGACGGTATTCGCCGTCGCGTGGGTAGCGCCCTGGGCGTCGGCGTGACCGGCGTTGCCGGACCAGGCGGTGGCAGCGAAGAAAAGCCGGTGGGTACTGTTCACGTAGCGTTGGCTCACAGCGGTGGAGTGTCCGAGCGCGCCGTAACCTTGCCCGGCGACCGTGAAATGATTCGGTTTCAGGCCTCGCAAGTGGCCCTTGATATGGTGCGCATGCATTTCTTGTATAACGGCGGCGACGCCAAGCTTTCTTCCAAGGGTCGTGGTCGAGCACCCAAGAAGGCCACCTTCTAAGGTGAAGGCCTTCTTCAGAGGTCACCGGTATGCGCTTATTCGTAGCTCTGGAAATTCCGGAAGCCGTACGCGAGAACCTGACGGCTCTGCAGATCGAAATTCAGAAAACGTTGCAAGACCGGAAAGCAGAGCTAAGATGGGTGCGCTCAGAAAATTTTCACGTGACCCTTAAATTTATCGGTGAAGCTTCCACGGAAGAATTGCCAGCCATTATGGAAGAACTGCGGGGCGTGCGCCCGGACGGTGCCGTGAAAGCCAATTTTCGCGGCCTTGGCTATTCCTGGAATGCCCGGCGTGGCGGCGTCTTCTGGGCCACCATGCAATCCTCGGATTTTCTGAAGATGCTTACCGCGCAAATCAATCGCCGCCTGGAACGACTAGGCATCTCCGCTGACGAACGCGATTTCTTGCCGCATCTCACCTTGGCTCGCTTCAAGCACCACAACGCTTTGCTGGTAGTACGATCCGCGGTCGCGGAAAACACCGATCGGGATATTGGCTCATTACAGGCAGAAGAATTCCATCTTATGAAAAGTATCCTGGGTCCTGGCGGATCGAAGTATTCCGCAATGTCATCCTTTCGCTTTGCTATGGCCGCCAACGCCTAAAAATCCATGTTCGGAATACCCATTACATTTATTGGAATCGTGGCCATGGCCTACCTGCTCGGGTCCATCCCCTTTGGCGTACTGGTTACAAGAGTGTTTGGCCGACAGGATATTCGTCACGCTGGCAGCGGTAACATCGGCGCTACCAATGTAGCCCGCGTTGCCGGTTCCGCGGCCGGAATCCTGACGTTGCTCTTGGACACGGCGAAGGGCTACGTTGCGGTCTGGATCGCGGGACGCTATTCGAACGACAGCGCCAGTTGGATGATGATCGCCGGTTTGGCGGTATTGATCGGTCACTGTTTTCCGATCTGGCTCAATTTTAGAGGCGGAAAAGGAGTAGCTGCGGCCTTGGGCGTTTTCCTTGCGCTGTGTGCGCCCGCCGCTCTCGCCTCGTTGGCATTGTTTGCTTTGGTAACCGCTTATTGGAAGTATGTTTCTCTAGGTTCGATTTCAGCGGCTGCCTCCATGCCTCTGTTGATTTACTTTCTGTGGGCTCCCCCTCATGCTCCTCCCACCATCATCATTTTTGGCACTATGGTCGCCGCGCTGCTCATCATTTATAAACATGACGCCAACATCCAGCGTCTGATCGAAGGCGTGGAGCCGAAATTCTCGGCCAGCAAGAACAACAAAGCGAATGACTAAAATCGCTATCCTTGGCGGCGGGAGCTGGGGAACGGCGCTGTCGATCGTTTTATCGCGTAGCCGCAAACCTCACGAAATTTCCTTGTGGATGCGTGACCCCGCGCAGGCGGAAGCAGTCGCCCGAACCCGCGACAATGATTTGTACTTGCCTGGCTGCCGTATTCCTCCCAAAGTCCACATCACCGGCAAATTGCAGGAATGTCTCTCCGACGCCGCCATTGTTGTTGGCGCTATGCCGTCCGCGCATGCCAGAGCGGTTTACACCCAGGCCTTGCCCTTTGTGCAAGACTTTGTTGGAGGCCCCACCACTGCTGCCGCGGCCACCGCCCTGGTCAGCGCCACCAAAGGCTTGGAGCCGGCCACACACTTAGGCATGAGCGAAGTCATCGCCCAGGTTTTCGCCTCCAGGCAACCCACCGAAACCAGGGTTGCCGTCCTCTCTGGCCCATCCTTTGCCTTGGAAGTGGCTCGTGGTGACCCCACTGCCTTAGTAGTAGCCGCGAAAGTAAATGTGCCACTGTCAAAAGAAGGCGCCGGACGTTTTGAACGGTTATCCGACTACATTCAGGCTGAATTTGCAGGTCGTTCGTTCCGTCTCTATTCGAACGACGATGTCGTCGGAGTTGAACTCGCCGGCGCTATGAAGAATGTCATCGCTATCGCCGCAGGCGCTTGCCAAGGTTTGGGACTCGGCAGCAATGCCATCGCTGCGCTTGTCACCCGTGGATTGGCGGAAATGTCACGCTTGGCGCTCGCGCTAGGTGCCCGGCCTGAGACATTGAGCGGCTTGGCAGGCCTTGGCGACTTGGTTTTGACCTGCACCGGAGCGCTAAGTCGTAACCGCAAAGTCGGAATTGAGCTGGGTAAAGGGCGAGCGCTCCCGGAAATCCTGGCGAGCACCAGAATGGTAGCGGAGGGCGTGGGAACCTGCGGAGCTTTACTCGCCTTGGCTGGCGAACACCACATCGAATTGCCCATCGCCAGCCAGGTAGACGCCATCCTCCATCACGGCAAGTCCCCGATGGAAGCAATGGTCGACATCATGGAACGTCCCCAAAAACGCGAATAAAACATCAACCTGCCTTGGTTAGAAAATCGTTGCTACGACTACAGTTAATGAAGTCATCTCTTTTTTTTCATCAACTTGTGAACTCTTTGACGCTCCTTTTCGCAGCGACCGTTTATTTTCAATAACTTGCGAACTCTTTCGTAAAAAATAAACAGTGCATACCTCACTTCGCGTCTGACAGGTTTTGCTGTAAGCGGACAAAACGCAAAGCTGCAACCATCCCGCGAGCGCTCCGCAACAAGATATTTTCAAGCGTAGTACCTTCGTTCCAGTTGCACATGCGCCACGCCAGTTCATGGCCACCCACCCAGCGACGCAGCGTTCACCTAAAATAGTCCTTGGCCATGCCCGTCAATCTCCAAGTCGCGTGGGAACGTGTGCGCACTGGACGTTTGCGCATCTTATGGCTCGTCCTGGGAGCCATGTTGCTGGTCAGCGCTTTGCCCATTGGCCTTTACCACCGCCAAGTGCTTCGCCTCAGCCAAGGCAAACTGGCGGACACCGAACGCGTGCAACAAACCGACCTGACCCGCTCCCTATCGCAGGAAATACAGTTTTTCGAGTCTAACCTTACCCAGCAGTTGCTCAGCGAGCGTCAGATTCTTGCGCTTACCGGCCTGATCGAAAACGTCGAAGACCCTGTGTCTGAGCCCAAAGTGACGCGCTTGCTGGAGAATTTCGTCGACAGCAACCGCGCTACATTCCTTTATCTGACCGCCGTCGGCCGCTCCGGCAAAGGTACCAGCGCATCCCAGGGCAATTTTCGCGCCGAGCAGGATCCCTTCGTGGCCAAGGCCCTGCAACGCGCGTTCGTGGTCTGCATGCAGTCGCAACAACTAAACGTCGTGAAGTTTCGTAGCGATCCGCTGGCATTAGCTCCCGATAACCGTCCCGCGTTCGTGATCGCCGTGCCTTTGCGAGATCTTGGAGATCACTTTACCGGCATGCTTGCTGCGGTAGTTTCGCTGGACACCATCCTGCACCGTTTGCAGGAAGCCAGCGTTCGCGGACGCACCGTTTTCGTCGTTGATCATTACGGCCATATCGTCGCGCATCCCGACTTGAAGAATTTCGTGCCCGGCGCGGATGCCAGCGGAAACTCGCTCGTAACGCAGGTGGTAGCGCTGCCGCAGGAACTGCGCAACACTGAGACGGTGCGCTTTACCGAGAAAGAAAAAAATCACAGCGTGGAGATGATTGGCACGTACAGTACGTTTCCGGAAGTGAATTGGGCGGTAATTGCCGAGCGGAGCCTGGATCAGGCCCGCGCCGATGCTGGTGTCGACGAACTGAATCGCCAGGCGCTGGCATTCGTCACCGTCGTGGTCCTCGCCGCTATTTGTCTCGGCTACTTTTTTGCTGTCGGCATCAGCGGCCCCATTCGCGGCTTGGCGGATTCCACCCGCGCGATCAGCCGCGGTGAATTTCATCAGCGTTCGCCCGTGCGGGGCGCATCAGAAATCAGCGAGCTGGCTGAAAATTTCAACAAAATGGCGGGCGACATCGAAGAGTATATCGAACGCCTGAAGGAGGCCGCGGAAGAAAATCGCGAACTATTTATCGGCTCCATCCGCATGCTCGCGGCGGCCATCGACGAAAAGGACCCCTATACCCGTGGTCACTCGGGACGAGTTGCAAAATATTCCATGATCGTGGGCCAGGAACTGGGGCTTTCTCCCGAAGTGCTGGACACCTTGCGTATCTCTGCCTTGCTCCACGACGTGGGAAAAATCGGAGTCGAAGATCGCGTGCTTAAAAAGCCCGGCGCGCTGACCGCCGAAGAATTCGATCTGATGAAACAGCACACCATCAAAGGTGCCAACATCATGCGTCCCGTTTCACAGCTGAAAGAAATGCTCCCAGGTATTGAACTGCATCACGAGCATATGGACGGTCGGGGTTATCCGTACGGCTTGCAAGGCCCGCAGATTCCGCTGATGGCCAAGATTATTGGCGTGGCCGACACGCTGGATGCTATGACCACCAATCGTCCCTATCAATCCGCGATGGATATCGACTTTGCGTTGACGCGTATCAAGTCCCTGACGGGCACGAAGTTTGACCCGGAAGTAGTTATCGCTCTCGAATCGGCCATCGAGGCCGGCAAATTGCGGCTGAGCGCCGTCGAAGTGCAAGTTTGATTGTTTGATCCGTCAACTCTTCCTCCCACACCGGCGAATAATGTTGACCGCCCTGAATTAAGCTTCAGCAGTCCTCGGGGTTCTGCGGGTGTGCGGGTGCTTCTGCTACAATTTCAACACGCCACCAATCGTGGCTTAAAACCGTATGATTACGCTCTTCGGGCCTCCCGAACCGACGCTTCTCGACAAACTGAAAACTTCGGTCAGCAAGACCAAGAGCGCCTTGTCGGAGACCGTCGACACAATTTTTCAAGGCGAGCGGCGCATCGATCCGGCGCTGCTGAAGCAACTGGAAACCGCCTTGCTTTCCGCCGATCTCGGCGTCACACCCACGCGCGAAATTTTGGATGCGGTGCGCGAGAAACTGGATCGCAACGCGCTGTCTAATGGAGAAGAGCTCAAGCGTGAAATTAAATCGCACATCGTGCGCATCCTGACGGAATCCAAAGGCTCGGACGTTTGGAAACAAGCGGCTGCTTCCGCGAATGGTAGTGCGTCGCATGCTGGTACGTTCCACGGCGCAATGAATGGAAGTAACCCGCGGGTGATTTTCGTGGTGGGCGTGAACGGCGCGGGCAAAACCACCAGCATCGGAAAGCTTGCGAATCGGTTGAAGAAAGATGGACTCAGTGTCGTATTGTGCGCAGCCGATACGTTTCGCGCTGCTGCAATTGAGCAACTCGAGATTTGGGCGCAACGCAATAGCATCGAAGTCATCAAGCAGAAATTTGGCTCGGATCCCGCCGCCGTCGTTTACGATGCAGTGGCCGCCGCCAAGGGGCGTGGGGTGGATGCGGTAATTGTTGATACTGCGGGGCGTCTGCACACCAAATCAAATTTGATGGCGGAGCTGGAAAAGATGAAGCGCACCGCAGCAAAAGTAATTCCTGGCGCGCCGCACGATGTGTTGCTGGTCCTGGATGCTACCACCGGACAAAATGGACTCGCGCAGGCACGCGAATTTACCAACTCTGTCGGAGTGACGGGAATTATTCTCACCAAGCTGGACGGCACCGCTAAGGGCGGCATCGTGGTGGCCATCGCCCGCGAATTGCGTTTGCCGATCCGCTTCGTTGGTACCGGCGAGCAGATTAACGATCTCGTTCCTTTCGACGCCCAAACGTACGCCGATTCCCTCTTCAATTAGCCGTGGATCAAAACGCCATCGGATATATGCAGCGTGCACTGAGCCTGGCGCGCCAAGGCACCGGCCTGGCCAGCCCGAATCCGTTGGTCGGTTGCGTGCTGGTGCGCGAAGGACAAATTGTTGGCGAAGGTTTTCACCAATACGAGCTGCGCGATCACGCCGAGGTCGTCGCCATAAAATCCGCCGGAGAAAAAGCTGAAGGCGCAACGATGTACGTCACGCTTGAACCTTGCAATCACACCGGCCGCACTGGT
>Ga0182024_10012420_pt1 | contig 16851 bp, 16 predicted proteins | sample P32metaG_FD_120480 | JGI IMG/M metagenome (GOLD analysis project Ga0182024, IMG submission 120480) | Permafrost microbial communities from Stordalen Mire, Sweden - P3-2 metaG (Illumina Assembly) | ecosystem: Environmental > Terrestrial > Soil > Wetlands > Permafrost | place: Sweden: Stordalen... | reverse complement strand
TCCGTCGTCATCGTGCGGCACAGCCCGCATGATCGAGTCCTCATCCTGCTCCGGCGCCCGGCCCGTCACGTAATCGCGCAGCAGATCGTCGCTCTCGGGCAAGAGTTCGGCGCATCGCGCATCGACCACCCCGGTTTTCTCCCAATGTTGCGTCCACCACTCGAGGGTGTGCACGTAGGACCAGTGCTTCTGGTATTGGGGCCGGAGATATTCTGGCGCGTCCTCGATGGACCGAACATCGCGCGTGAAGGCGATGTCCACGACGCCGATAAGGCCACCTGGCTTGACGAACTGGACGAGGTAGCTCAGGTAGCGATCGTCGGTGCCGTAGTAGAGGAAAGAATCGATGGCGATTACCGCATCGAAGAAGTCCTTTGCGAACGGCAGTCTGTGCGCGTCGACCCGGAGGGGAAAGACGCTCGCCTCGCATCCAAGAGCGACTGCGCGCCTGCGGTTCTCGCTAGCGGACGTAGCGCCATCTATGGCCCAAGCCTCGACACCGAATTCGCGCGCCAGGAAAATCGAACTGGTGGCCTTGCCGCATCCGAGATCCAGGATTCGCATCCCGTCGCGAAGGGGAAGGCGGCGCGCCAGGCTCTCCGCCTGGCACAAGGCGTTTTCTCCGAGCGCGTTGTCGCGGATCCATTGCGGGTTGTACTTCGCCGCCAGGGGGAACGCTATCGACGGAGCCGATGTGCTCGCGCTCACACTGCGCCGTCGCCTCGGGTCGGCCGTAATGACCGTCGCCGCGCGCCTGGTTTTCGATCGCCAGCCGCCGGCGAGGCGAGCACGTCCTCGGCAATGAGCACATCATGCAGCTTGTTCCGCTCGCCGCCGGCCATGCCTTCGGACGAGGCTTCCGCCAGCTGGCGAGCATCCTGCTCCAGCGTATTCAGCGCTTCGACCTTCTGGCCTTTCGACAACGAGGGATCCGATACCACCTCATGCGGCTCTTCGTAATAGGTCGACGGCTTCTGTACTTTCGCGTCACTCTTCGCTCGCTCGCTCATGGCCGCCCGCTCCTAGGCTGTTGCGTAGAGTAATGGTCGCGGCACCGACGGGTCGGCGACAGGTAAAGGCCAAGCGTCGCCGCGGCCTCGACGCAGGAAGGCTACGCGCGTGCCGCTGGCGGCGACATCCTCGGAAACTACCCAGCGCTACGCGAGCAGGCGCTGCGGGGCCGCACCGGTCGCGTCCGCTTCTGGATCCGGGTGCCGATGGGCAGCGTTTGCATTGTCCGATCGGCCGCCTCTACAATGGCGGCACAAATCGCGAGCGAGGAGAAGAGCGGATGAGCGAGCCGGTCACCTTGGAGATCTTCACCGACTACGTGTGACCCTGGTGTTACCTCAGCACCGTGCGTGTTGAAAAACTGAAAGAGACATTCGAAGTCGAGACGGTATTGGTGCATTTTCCGCTGCACCCGGAGACGCCCATCGAGGGGCGTTCGATGGCCGAGCTCTATGCCGGGCGCAATGTCGACCCCGAGGCGATGTATCAGCGCATGAAGGGGTTGATGGACGCCGAGGGCCTCCCCTACGGAAGGCGCACCCACACCTACAACAGCCGGCTCGCGCAGGAGCTCGGCAAGTGGGCCGACACCCAGCCCGGCGGATGGGCGATCCACGATGCGCTCTACAAGGCCTATTTCGTCGAGGCCCGCAACATCGGCGACCCTGATGTGCTGGTCGAGATCGCGCAATCGGTCGGGCTCCCGGCGGATGAGGCGCGCGCCGTCCTGGCCGAGCGCCGCTTCAAGGACGCGGTCGATGCCGATTGGGCGAAATCGCATGCATACGGGGTGACCGGTGTCCCGACCTTCGTCGCCGCCCGCCACGGCGTCGTCGGCGCCCAGCCCTATGAGGTCCTGGAGCAGCTCGTCGAGAAGGCCGGCGCGGCGCGCCGCACGTAGGAACGGACCGCGGGCGGCTGGCCCCATGCTTACTGGGTGAACGTCACCTTTGCCACATCGGTGATGCCGACCAATGTCATGGCGGAGCCGTCGCGAAAGGTCAGGATAGTGCTGCCGCCGGAAATCGTGGAGGTTCCGAGAAAATTCCCGGGCAAGGCAACAGAGGTCGCCGATGCGATTTTATCGGTGCTCGTCGAGAACCCGGTCACGGTCGTCACGGCGAGCGGGCCCGAACCGCCCGAAACCGAGACGTCGCGCAGCGTCGTGACGCCATGACCCGCGCCGAGATTGACGGTTTCGGACCCGGACCCCTTGATCGACGACGATCCGGTCCGAGCATCGATGTCGACCAGCAGCGTCCCGCTGCCCGGGTTGTTGATGACGTCGCTTCTGCCGCCGTCGACCGTCGTCCCGCCGATGCCGGCATTGACCGTCGCTCCGCCAACGCCGCCCTCGACCGACAGACTCCCGCTTCTGCCGATAACCGTGTCGCCCTTATCGCTGACGATCAGCGTGTTGACCCCCTGAGCGCCGGCGCCGGTTACGGTCCCGGTGCCGCCAATGATCGAATTGTTGCCGCCGGTGCCTCCGCCCTTGATGAAGGTCGCGCCCGACCCGCCGCCGATCGTGTCGTACGATGCAGCAGTGACAGTGAGCGAACCCCCGCCCCCGCTGATCGAGTCGTGATTGCCGGCCGTTACCATCAGGGAACCTGCCCCGCCAATCGCGGTCATCGGTCCCTGGATGACCCGTTTGTCGGTGCCGCTCAGGTCGATGGATTGCGTCGCGGTGCCGGCATTCCCACCGACAATCGTATCGCCGCTTGAACCGATTACGGTCTGCGCGCCGGTGCCGAGCTGGATCGTCTCGCCTTGAGGGGCCTGATGATGAGAAAGGCTACGCGGACCGGTGTTGTCGATCACCGTGAAGGCGCCGATGCCGAGTTGCTCGACAGAGCCCAACGTCGCGGCCTGAACGTCGGAGCCGGAAACCGTCACTGCCCCTCCGATCAGGGCGGTCGCGGCAACCCCCGGCAGCGCCGTGCCGAATCCAACGGTGAAGATTTCGATGTTGAAGGCACCAGCAACCGTTGCTCCCGTCACCGTCTTTCCATCGCTCAAGATCAGGTTGACCGCCTCTTTGTTAGGAGAAACGAAAGTCGACTGGGCGCCTGATACCGATGCCATCTGGTAATACTCCAGATCGATAACTTACCACTCATTGGTAATAGATAGTTAACCGTAGCAATCGGTAACTTACGCATTATTTATGTTTCGTTTTTTCTGATATTATCGTAAAATATTTTTCTCTTTCGGCCAGCTTTTGAACGGTTTTGATGCGGACCGTTACCGCGCCCGTGGCCGGGTCTTGCCGCCGGAGCGTGCCCTTGTATGCTGCGGCTGCCACCAGCGAAGGAGCCGTGCCCATGCCGGCGCGCATCGGATACCTGCTGCCGACCCGCGAAGAGGTCATGGAAGGGCGTCCCGAGGCGGCGCCGCTCCTGGCACTCGCCGAGCGCGCCGAGGATCTCGGCTACGATTCGATCTGGGTCGGCGATTCGATCCTGGCGCGACCGCGGCACGAGCCGCTGACGCTCCTCTCCGCAGTCGCCGCACGCACACGGCATGCCGAACTCGGCACCGCGGTACTGCTGCCGGCGCTGCGCAACCCGGTCGTCCTGGCGCACGGCATCGCGACGTTGGACCAGATCAGCGAAGGGCGCTTCATCCTCGGCGTCGGCATTGCCAGCGATGTTCCCAATATCCGCGCCGAGTTCATCGCCTGCGGCGTGCCGTTCGAAAAGCGCGTCGGGCGCATGCTCGAAGGGTTGCGCCTCGCCCGCGAGCTGTGGACCGGGAAGTCCGTCAGCTGGAACGGCCGCTGGGTCATGGACAATGCGACCCTCGGCCCGGTCCCCTCCCGCCCGGGCGGCCCGCCGATCTGGATCGGCGGCATGGTGCGCGCCAGCCTCGAACGGGTCGGCCGGCTCTATGACGGCTGGTTCCCGAATTCGCCGGACCCGGAGCGCTGGCGCGCGCAATGGGCCGAAATTGGCGCGATCGCGCGCGACGCCGGGCGCGACCCTGGGCATTTGACCGGCGCGGTCTATCTGACCCTGACGATCGACGAGAACGCCGCGCGCGCCGAAGAGCGGATGAACGCCTTCATCGAAAATTATTACGGCCGGCCGGCCGCCGAGATGCGGGCCCGCCAGGCCACCTATGCCGGCCCCGCCGAGGGCGCCGCGGCATGGCTGTCGAGCTGGGTCCGAGCCGGGGTCGGCCACCTCGTGCTGCGCTTCGCCGGCGACCACCGCCACCACCTCGACGCAATCGCCAAGCTGCGGGCGAGCATCGCGGGGTAAGCCTCGGACGGCGGCGCTGGTCAGCGGCGCGACGGCGCCTTAGGGTCTCACTCCCCCATCCGACGGAGGCTTCCGATGGCAGCGTCGACGACCCCGCCCCGCCGATCCTGGCAGTTTGGCCGGATCTATACGCCCGACGAAGCCTGGCTCGCTACGGCGGCGCCGGAGCCGATCCTCGAGCCCGACCTGCCGATCGTCGACCCGCACCATCATCTGTGGCTGCGCGGCGATCACCTTTATCTGCTCGACGAATTGCTCGCCGATCTCAATACCGGCCACAATGTCGTCGCCACCGTGTTCGAGGAATGCCGCTCGATGTACCGCGCGGACGGCCCGCCCGAGATGCGCGCCGTGGGCGAAACAGAATTCGTCGCCGGCATCGCCGCGATGAGCGCTTCCGGCAATTACGGCAAAACCCGGGTCGCGGCGGGCATCGTCGGCGCTGCCGACCTGACCCTGGGCGAGCGGGTCGAGCCGGTGCTCGTGGCGCAGCTGCGCGCCGGCGGCGGCCGGTTCCGCGGGGTGCGCCACTCGGCCGGCTGGGACGGGGACCCGATCATCGGCAACAGCCGGCCCGACAGCGCGCCGCATCTCTACCAGAGGGCTGATTTCCGCGCCGGGCTCGCGCGCCTCTCGGCACTGGGCCTCAGTTTCGATGCCTGGCTTTACCACCCGCAGCTGGCCGATGTGGTCGAACTGGCGCGCGCGTTCCCGGCGACGCCGATCGTCATGGGCCATGTCGGCGGGGTGCTGGGGTACGGCCCCTATGCCGGCAAGGCGGCCGTGATCCTGCCCGAGTGGAAGCGCTCGATGAGCGAATTGGCGAGGTGCCCCAATGTCGTCGTCAAGCTCGGCGGCATGGTCAACCGCGGCGCCGGCTTCGACTTCCACAATGCACCCGCGCCACCCTCTTCCGAAGCCATGGCGGAGGTGTGGCGACCCTATGTCGAGACGTGCATCGAGTTGTTCGGGGCCCGCCGCTGCATGTTCGAGAGCAACTTCCCGGTCGACAAGATGGCGATCGGCTATGCCGCGCTGTGGAACGCCTTCAAGCGCATCGCTGCGGGCGCCTCGCGCGACGAAAAGCTCGCCCTCTTCGGGGGCACCGCCACCCGGATCTATCGCCTCGAAGGTGTAGCGTGATCTTTCGCCTCGCAGCGAGTTGACAAATCGCGGGCTCTGACAATCTCCATTGATCCGGCACCGTCCGGCCGCGTTGCGAGGAGGCTGAGTGATGAGCGAGCCCCTGACGAGCGAGGCCGAAGGCCTGTTCACGGTGCTGCGGCAATCGGTCGATCCGGAAACGGTCGCGGCGATCGAGCGCTTCGTCGCCGAGGCGTCGGACCGCGCGCTGTGCCGCATCAACGTGCTTGGTTTCGCGGCGCGGCAGCACCTCGACGAGGAGCGCGTCATCGCCGCCTTCCTGCACGCGGCGCGGCTCGGCATTTTCGAGCTGTCGTGGAACGTCTTGTGTCCGGGCTGCGGCGGTGTGCTCGATGCCAGCGCCACCCTCAAGACCGTGAGCCGCGACGAATACATGTGCGCGCTATGCGCCGAGGGGTATGCGCCGACCCTCGACGACATGGTCGAGGTTACCTTTACGCTCAGCCGCCGGGTCCGCCGGATCGCGGCGCATGAGCCGGACGAATTACCGTTCTTCGAATATATGCGGCAGATCTTCTGGGCCTCCGGGATCGACCTTCCCGACGATCTGGAGCGGCTCGGCGAGGAGATCACCCTCGATACGCTCGAACTGCCCGCCGGGGAAAAGGCGCAATTGTCGCTGCAGCTGCCCGCCGAGTTCCTGATCGTGTTCGAGCCGGTCACCCATGCCGCCCAGTTCCTCGACGTCAAGGGCGAGCCGACCCGCGAGCGGCAGAACCTGGCAATGGTCTTCAACAACCTGAAGGCTCCGACCGGCACTACCGAGATGCGGCCGGGCCCGCTACGTCTGTCCCTCGAAAACCGCACCGAACGCCGCGTGCTTCCGGCGGTATGGATTGCCGGCCACGAATTGCATGAGCTGTTGGCACGGCGCCGGCCTTTTCTCAACGCCAAGCGCCTCCTGAGCAACCAAGTCTTCCGCGACACCTACCGGACCGACACCCTCGACCTCGATCAGCGGCTCAAGATCACCAGCCTCACCTTCCTGTTCACCGACCTCAAGGGCTCCACCGAACTCTATGACCGGGTTGGCGACCTGGTCGCTTTTGATCTCGTCCGGGCGCATTTCCGCGTGCTCAACGAGATCGTCGCCGCCGAGGCCGGGGCTGTCGTCAAGACGATCGGCGATGCGGTGATGGCGACCTTCCCGACCCCGGACCGCGCGGTATCCGCGGCGCTGCGCATGCGCGAGGCGATGGGCGCCTTCAACGCCGAGCACGGTCCTGAGGATCTGCTGCTCAAGATCGGCATCCATGAGGGGCCCTGCCTTGCCGTCGTGCTCAACGACAGGCAGGATTATTTCGGTCAAACCGTCAACATCGCCTCGCGCGTCCAGGGCCTCGCGGAATCGCGTTCGATCTTTGCGACCGGATCGGTCGTCGACCACCCGAAATCCACCGATCTCTTATCCGCGAGCGGCCTGACCCCGGTTCACCAGCAGCGGCAGCTGCGCGGTATTCCGGAGGAATTCGCTGTGTACGAAATCCCCTGATCCGGCCGCGCGTGGCAGCTTGAGGTGGACCCTCTTCGGGATCGCGGGCGTCTCGCCCGCATGCGGCCGGGATGGTCGCGCTATAGGAGGAAGCAATGAACCGGCTCGACGGCAAGGTGGCGCTGATCACCGGCGCGGCGCGCGGCATCGGCGGCGAGACCGCACGGCTGATGGTCGAGGCCGGCGCCAAGGTCGGGGTCGCCGATGTGCTGGATGAACGCGGCCGCGCCACCGCCCGCGCCCTGGAAAGCGCCGGCGGCGAGGCGCTTTATCTCCCGCTCGACGTGACCAGCGCAGAGGCGTGGAGCGCCGCCATCGCCGCGATCCTCGCCCGCTTCGGCAAGCTCGATATCCTGGTCAACAATGCCGGGCTCTTTCTCGGCAAGGATATCGAGACGGCGAGCCTCGATGAATGGCAGCGCCTGTGCGCGGTCAATCTGACCGGCGTCTTTCTCGGCACCAAGCTCGCGCTGCCGGCGCTGCGCGACGCCGCGCGCCAGAGCCCGCACGGCAGCGCCATCGTCAATTTGTCGTCGGTCGCGGGGCTGGTCGGGTCGACGCAGGACCCGCTCTATTCCTTAACCAAGGGCGGCGTCACGCTGTTCACCAAATCCGCGGCTCTGGAATTCGCCCGCAAGGGCTATCGCATCCGGGTCAACTTGACGCCTATCACACCCCTCCCCACCTTCGGACGTATGGGGAGAAGGGTAGGAGGTAAGTGGCAGATTTCTTTGGTAACGACCCACCCGGCATCTATCTCGATTATGACCGGGTTTCCATGCCGGAACAGACAACCGGCGATGGGCTGCGGCGGCAAGAGGCTTATGGCCGCGCCGAGGCAAAGCGGTTCGGCCTGGAATACAACGACGAATATAAGGACATGGGTGTCTCGGCCCGGCGGGGTAAGAACCGGAGCAAGGGCGCGCTCGGCCGCTTGGTCGCGGATGTGCGCATCGGCGAGAAGTTCGGCAACCGCAAGGTCTATGTCGGCGTCGAACTGATCGACCGGCTGTCGCGGCAAGAGGGCCTTGAGGCGCTGCGGCTGCTGACCGAGTTGATCGACCTCCGCTGCTATCCGATCATCAAAGGTAAGGTCATCACCCCGACCTTCCTCCGCGAGAACCCCGGCTATTGGCACGAACTCATCGGGGCCATCAACACCGCCTCCGAGGAGTCGGAGAAGAAGGCGCAACGGCTGAAAGAGACCAATGCCGAGAAGCGGCGCAATGCCCGCGCCGGCATCCGCAACGAGAAATCCGGCATGTCGCTGTTCGGCGGAGCGCGCTGTCCCGGTTTTTTGCGGCCCAATCCCGAAACCGACAAGTACGAGTTCATCGAGCGCCACAAGCCGACCTTGGAGCGCATCATTGCCGAGGCGTGGAAGATCGGGAGCCCGCTGATCGCCTCGCGGCTCAACGATGATAAGGTCGAAACGTTCGACAAGCGCAAACGCAAGGGCGGCAATGGCGGCTGGTGGTCCGGCACCGTGCGCAATGTGTTGACCAACACCGCTCTATACGGCGAGTGGCAGCCGCATGAGATCGTCGAGATCAAAGACGATGAGGGCAAGGTCATAGACACCGAGCGCCGGCCCTGCGGCGACCCTATCTCCAATTACTTCCCGGCGATCATGACCAAGGACGAATGGGACAGCCTGCAAGCGGTGATACACGGAAATTACATGGGCGGCGGACGGCGCGGCCCGGTCTATGCCAATCTCTTTACCGGCATCGGCCGCTGCGGTTGTCCGACCTGTAATTCGGGTCTGACCCTGGACAAGAAATCACCGATGCGGGCGAATCTCAGATGCGGCAAGTCCAAACGCCGGGGCTGCGGCAACAAGGTTGGCTTCCCCTATGCGGTGTTTGAGGCAACCATGCTGTCGTTGGTCGGCGTTGGTATGCAGCGGATGATCGCCAATATCGTTGCCGGCGAGGAACCGCACGACAGCGACCGGCACCAGTTGGAGACGTTGGAGATCAGCGTCGCCGACAAAGAGTCGCGGCTCAAGGATATGTTCACCCGGTTCGGAAGTTCGTCGGTCGCGGCGATCCGGGATGGCGCGGCCACCCAGATCGAAGCGCTCGGCATCGAGATCGACGCCGACAAGGCCCGCATGGCGAAACTCCGCAATCAGGTGCGGTTGCGCCAATATGATAGGGGGTTCGCGGAGCGCGTCAGCGAGGCGGAGGATCGGCTGAGATCATCGGACGACGATACCCGTTTCATGGCCCGTGCGGCGCTCGCACAAGAGTTTAGGGGGTATCTCGACCACGTGATGCTGATGGAGGATGGTCGGATGGTCGCAAGGATCAAGCCGCACAACCGGCTGAACGCGGTCGATGTCATTGTGACGGGAACCGGCCTGGAGGCCATCGAAGTCCGCAGCCAGACGGACGACACTGTGTTGATGCGCTATGAGGGTGCCGGGCTGGCGATGCTAGACCCGCTGCCGGGCGCGTCCGAGGCCGCGTGACATGGAGTGGCATACACAGAAACGATATGGAAAACCGGCCTGACATTACCATTGTCAGGCCGGTTCCACGTTCACTCCTCCATTCTGCCGACGATGTACGTCGTTCCGAGATGGTGATGATGGCGCTGACTGGACATGCCGGGTGTGATCGCCCGCCAGATCGCCCGATAGGTGTTGCCCCGCCTGGGCTGCTCCATCATCCCGTCGAGGTCGAGGTGCTGATGGATCGTCATCGGGTTCCCCTCCCGCGCCGCGTGCCGCGCGATGCTCGTGGCGATAACATTCCTAACGTGTGTCGCAAGATCGGGTGAGCGCGGCTCCGCCTTCGGCTCAGTCGCCGAAGTGGCTCCGGGGGGACGGAAGATCACGATTGCAGATGGGCGCATAAGCTGTTGCCATTCACCCTCGCGGTTCAGGAAGTTCGGCCTGCCCGGTAGGTAGCGGATTTCGCCTTTCATGGCATAGTCCGTCCACCACGGCCGATCCGTGGAGACCGGCACCAGACACACCACCGTCGCGCCAAGCAGACTTGCCTCAAATGCCTTGCGCATCCAGTTGTTGAGCGCCTTGCCATAAGGGCTGTTCATGAAACAGATGTTGGTGCCGTAATCCTGCTGAAGTCCGTCGTCTTGCTCCGTGAAATAACGGGCACACTTAGCGTTCCATTCGCTCGCGCAGACATCGAGCGTAAAATGGAACTCAGCATCTAACGCGCTGAACAACTCGGGTCTGGTCGCATAATCGTTGCCGTTCCCATTCCAGCGCGCATTATTTCTTGCACGCGCGACACCACTATAACGACCGCCTTTTGGGGTATCCTCCCGGACAAGTGGTAGACTGGTAGACGGCTCCGCTGTATCCGGTTGGTCTACTGGTCTACTGGTCTGCGGCGCGGGCGCTTCACGCACGCCACCGACATACCCGCGCTGCCAGTGAAAGACGCAGAGATCATATCCCTGAGTCGGAAAGCCGGCATCCTTCCACGGCACGAACAACTTTTCGCGAAGCCGAAGCCGGCCGCTTCCCAATCCCTGCGTCGAGATTGGGTGTCTGCCGTCCGGCTCTTGACCAAAAAAACCACATTGTCCGCGATGGAGAATGCGTGCTGCGCGAACTCCCGATAGCCCCGTTCGTCGCCGTGGCCGCTGGGCCACACGGGATTGGTGATTATCCAATCGACCGGGATGCACCAGTCGTGAAAGTCGCGCGGTGGCACCCCGGCCGGCAACACGTCGGGATCAATCTCACACCAATCGCGCGGCGACGGCAGATGATCGAAGAACGCGCCGCGCCCGCGCGCCGGATCAAGGAACGTCGAGCGCTCGCCGAACTGCGGCGCGAAATGCTCGACGATCAGCCTCGCAAACTCCGGGTCAGTATACGCCTGCCGGCGCATCCCTTCCGGGGCATCCTCCGCCGCCGGAACAACTGGTAGACCGGTAGACCCCGAACCGGACCCGTCTACCGGTCTACCAGTCGCGGCGGGGGGTATGCCGTACCGGGCGAACGGCTGGACAAAATCACAGAGCCAGAATGCAGATTGCTTCCGACTGCCGCGCCCGGCTTCCTGCGACTGCCGGGGCAACACCCCAAACGGGCGCAGGCGCTCGGCAAGCTGCCACTGGTTCAGCTTCTCATACGGCCAGTCGATGCGCGCGGTGAGCCGGTCGCATAGCTCGGTGGTGAAGATGCGACCCATATCGCCATCGACCCCGACCTTGTGGAGCCGGGGCGGCTCGTCGCGGTCGCGGAGGATTTCGCCGATATGGCAGAGCAGCATCCGGGGATCATCGTCAGCCGGCGGGGTCAGCCGCTTGATCGCCTCGCGCGCCCGCTGCGGCCATACACCTCCCACAACATCGGCGACGGCCAACAGAGGCTTCGCGTTGTCGGCGGCGCGGTTGTGCAGCCCATCGACCGAGGGGCGGGCGCGGCGCAGCGCATCTAGGTTGTCGAGAACCCAGCGCTTTATCATCGAGCGCAGCCGGCGCATGTCGGGGCCATGATCGTCCGGGTGGAAGTCGGCGACTTCCTCATGCGGCATCTTCGGTTGCAGCGCGATCAGGAAGCTGCGGGAGCGCAACGTCGGCTCGATCCAGCGCTCGCCGAGGCCGGCGAGGGCGCACATGGCGAAGGTCGAATAGCGCACCGTTACATGCGTCTTGGATTCCCGGTCGTACTCCGCCCGGCGCTCATAAGCCTGCGGACGGTAATGCCCGCTGTTCAGCACCCGCAACAGCCCGGAGCGGGAGCCGCGACGCGGGAGGATAAGGTCGGACTCGTCGATGATGATCGTCGGCTCCGATTCGTTGATGGTCCGGAATAGAGCCGCTTCGGTGAGCCCGCTGCCCTGCTCCGGGTTCGCGACGAGATGCACGAGCAGGGTGAGCAGCGTGGATTTGCCACTGTCGGGCGTCGCTGCCGTGATGATGAGCCTTGGCGCGTGCTGGAACCGAGCTTCGCGCAAGGCATGCGTCGCCATCGTCCATAAGGCGCAGACCTCGGCAGCGCCGAGTGGCATCACCGTATAGGTGTTGAAGGTCTCGACGATCTCGTTGAGCAGCGCCGCGCCATCAACCGCATCGGGATGCGGCGTCGTCGGTCGCTCGTAATCCTCAAGCTGTGGCGTCTCAGATTGAGGGAGATAGATGACGTTAGCTGCGCCCGGATCGTCAGACATAGAGAGACTCTTTCTATGCGTGTGTGACACCAGTGACCATCCGACCGGGAGCCCAGATGATCAAATTGTTCGGCCCAATCTAGGGTCTCTTCGCAAGCAGTCAAGATGTCATCACAAAGAAAAAATTATGATCGTTCCGATGAATGTCATTTTTTGACATTATTTATGACATTGGAAATCGGGGTCAACGATTTCCCGTAGTGGCCAATGGATGTCTCAATCACTCAGAACAATTGAAGGTCAACGATTTTCCGTAGTGTATTTCCGAGTCGTTTGCGTGGTGCGACCCACCACCCTGGAGATTTGCGTGACCGTCCAGAGAGGGTTGTTCGCCGCAAGCTGGTGGATATGGTCAATCTCGCCCGTCGCCAATGACGGTCGCGATACTGTGGGTGCCGTCGAACACAACCCCGCACCTATCCGGCTTCAATTCATCGGGCCATTTGTCGTCGGTCAACCACATACACGACCATGCGGCACAAGCCCTCGGTCGGTTCATGTAGATCGTGCACCCACCCATACTGATCGCGGGAAACGATGCCTCATGCGGGCAGAGCGTAAAGCCCGGTTTGTCGATCTCTGCCACCGACGGAAGCTCGCAATTGTGCAGTTGCCGCAGAAGTGCGTCATCTTTATTTGCCACACATTTCTATCTTGCCGATGAGGCCGATCCGGTCGAGGAAACCCATGTTGATGTGGATGAGATCCCGCGCCCCCGAACGCGGAGCGCACTCCAGGATCGCCGCATACACCTCACGCGGCGTCATCTGGACGTACAACTCGTCAAGACAATCGCGGTGCTCCTGGGATTGCACATAAATGTCCGTGCGATCATCGTAGAACAGCGAAAACCCATCGTTCGTTCGTAAGACCAAAGTTTTTTCATACATTGTCGTATCCTCTCCTCTCTCACCACGTAATCACTCTTGGCCATAGCCAAATATTGCTGTGCTAAAGAGCATTGCGGATCATCTCGTGCTGCTTCTCAGTCAAGAAATGGGTCTTGACCCATCGGTCCTGCAAATCGACGAGGGAAGTCACGGAACTCACTCTTACGCATACCTTTCAAGATTTCCCTCGAACGCATCGACAATCGTCGGCTGGGTCTCTATCAATTCCTTGCGCAAGTCATTCTCACAGCCGTACCAAAAACTACTCCAGGTCATCCTATAGCGCGCCAGCATCCGATTGGCCGCCCGTGCCGCACCCAACGCCTCGCCGTCCTTATCCGAAGTCGTCAGGTTCAAGCACGAAATGAAGCGCCGCAAATCGTCAGTGGTGAATGGGATCTCGATCATGAGCCAGCACCTCGCGCGAAGGCGGAGCGCGAGTGATCGCCAAGGCGATCACCTCCCGATAGGAGAAGAGCTTACGACCCGCCGGGTCGAACATGACTTTGTTGTCGAGCCCACGGGGCGTCCGGCCCAATAATGTCCTTACCTGCGCCGCATCAATCAATACCGGCGGTATCCGTTTGGTTTTCATGCATTTGACCCTCCAAGGTCGAAAGGGAAAGCGGGTTAAGTTCTTCCCCATACAAAGAATATATCCGGTTTCAGAACATTGGCAACGGATTACCCTAAATAACTCAAAAGAAAAAAACTGATAATGGAGTCTTGTTGCTAGACAAAAACCGGATATATTCCTCGTATAGGAATAGAGGAGATGAAATGGAGACTGTTGAAATCGCGAACCGCCTTTGGGATGATGCACCGATGACGCGGAAACGTCTGGGAGGCATCAGCGATTATCATCTCTGGCAGATGGGGTCTCGCGGAATGCCCGCGCCTATTCGTCTCGGCCAGCGGAGATTTTTTGATCGGAAGGCGGTCGATGGGTGGGTGGTCAAGCAGCTTTTTACGCGGACCCCACCGACGCATCTCGCCGATATGGCTGTCGCCGCAGACACGGCTTCACAGCGAACCGCCGACTAAAAAAAATTGGCCCAGACAGGTAACCACCCCTGTCTGGGCCAATCATTAGCAACACAACCACAACTTGATCTTGGAGGATCAAACAATGCTAACCAGCGCGAGGCCACAGTGAACAATGTCCTACTCTTTATTTAGTCATCCACCCGAAAAAAGCAATACCTTCCCGGTCGAAGAAATTGTCTTGGCCGACCTCGCCGGTAAAAACCTCTGGACGGCATGGCGAAACGAATACCGCGCCAACAAAATCGGCGGCAAGATGGAGATCACGAAAGTTCCCTATTCGGGGATCGACCGAAAATCGAGGTCGAACGAGCCCCGTACATGGCGCACGCTCGATCAGGCCGCCCATACCGCTGAAATCATCTTGAAGACCAACGGCAACCTCGGCGGCGGCGTCGGCATCTACCTCGGCATCCAGGATTGTGCACCGGGGCTGCGCCTCGCCGGGATCGACCTCGATACCTGCCGCGACCCGACAACGGGCGTGATCGACGATTGGGCGATCAGGGTGATCAAGCGGTTCAACAGCTACACGGAAATCTCGCCGAGCCAGCGGGGTGTCAAGGTCTTCATGCTGTACCGCTCTGCCGAGTGGGAAGACCAGATCAGGCCCATATTGAAGGGCGCGAAGACTGGCCGGCAATGGAAGCGACAGGCCGAAGGCACCCACCCGCCCGGCATCGAGCTATACCTCCGCGCTCGCTACTTCGCCACGACCGCCGATTGTCCGGGCGGGTTCCCGGATCGTATCCGCGTCGTCGAGGCCGCCGACCTCAAATGGCTCGCCGAGAAATTCGGGCCGGCTTTCAAAGGCAAGGACACCAGCGCCGCGTTGCCCATATCAGGCGCGACCCTAATGGGGCCGGCGTATGCCAAACCGGCGGGAGGCCAGGACAACTCCAATTCGGGCCGGGCATTCCGCTGCATGCGGGTGATGCACCGGATGGGCAAATCCTACCAGGAAGCCAAAGAAATCCTGCTCGCCCAGACCAACGATTCCGGCGTCGCCTATTGGTGCGCAACCAAGGGCATGGATCGCGGCGAGTACGAATTAAAACGCGCCTACTGGAACGCCAAACCACCACCCGGCTCGGTCGATGACCGGATCGGCGAAATGGCCCGGCAGTTCGGGCCCGAGCGCGCAATGTAAAAAAATAGAAGCAACTGTGAAAAACCATGACCGATACAAGACTGCCCGCAACATTGGACACAACCGCGCCGTCATTGAGCGCCGCAGAGTTTCTGAAACGGCGCTCGCGCCGATTGATCTTTTGGCGTGACGATTATTATGAATGGGTCGGCACCCATTACGATTACCGAGATGACGACGAGATCAGAAAAGAGGTTCGGGATTTCTGCGATGGCGCAGTGACCGAGGGCGGCGGCCCGTTCAAGGCGACGATCAAAAAGGTGGCGGAAATCCGCGATGCCATCGACATGCAATCCCTGGTGCCGGCGCGGTTCGACTACGATTGTCGGATCAGTAATGGCGAGGATAGCGGGCGGACCCTCATCACCTGTCGCAATGGCCGGCTCGCGCTCACCTCCGGCGAATTGCTGCCGCACGATTCCGACTGGCTGGTCACGAGCAGCTTACCATTCGACCACGAACCCATGCTGACGACATCGACCCGGTGGCTGGAGTTCCTGTCGTCGCTCTGGCCTGATGATGACGGGCAGGAAGGCGGGTCGATATCGACGCTGCAAGAAATGCTCGGCTATCTGCTGAGCGGCAGCACCGCAATGCAGAAAATCTTTCTGCTGATCGGACCTCCGCGCTCCGGCAAGGGCACTATCGCCTGGGTGATCGAACGCCTGATCGGCAAGCGGAACTATGTCGGGATGCCGCTCGCCAATCTGGCACAAGGCTTCGGCATGCAAGGGCTCGTCGGCAAGACCGTCATGGTGATGCCAGACATTCGATCAGCCCATGCCAGCGCGTCCAGCATGTTGGTCGAACGGCTGCTCAACATCTCAGGCGAGGACTCAATCAGCATCAACCGCAAGTACAAGGACGATTGGTGCGGCGTGCTGCCAGCCCGGATCGTCATCCTGACCAACAACGAAGTGCCCAGGTTGCCGGATTCAACCGGCGTCATCGCCACCCGCTTCGTGCCGCTCAAGATGACCGAGAGCTTCTTTGGCAAGGAAGACCTAACGTTGAAGGCCAAGCTGGAATCGGAGTTGCCACAGATTTTCAGTTGGGCGCTTGAAGGTCTGCGCCGGCTGACCGCACGCGGCCACTTTGTCGTCCCGGAAATGTCCGAAATCGTGCTCGACGATATCCGCACCACGGCGGCACCGCACCTGTCGTTCTTCGAGGAATGGCTGATCTACGAGCCCGAGAACCCGGCAGCCTATGTGATCAAGACCGCGCTCTACGATACCTATCGCCGCTGGTGCGAGTCCGGCGGCTATCACCCGTTCAACGAAGGCCAGTTCGCCCAGAAGCTTCGGGCGGCGTTCCCAGGTCTGGAGGATTGCCGACCGCGCGACGAGAACGGCATACCGCAACGCTGCTGGCGCGGTCTCCGGCGTCGGCTGCCGGACGAGCGCCACGGACACCCAATCCCTAGCAGCGAGCGCGTCTACACCAACGACAACATACTCACCAACACCTTGTTCACTCGCCAAAACAGGGGTTTGATCCACCCGCTGATCCACCCTGGCTAGTGAAAAGTCCAGGGATTCTGCGGGTGATCCACCTGATCCACCTCAAACCCCTATTGTTATATTTATATATTTTTACTATACGCAATAGTTTAGGGAGTCAGGGTGGATCACCTGGATCAGCGGCACAAACGCTCACTTTTGGGTGGATCACAGGG
>Ga0182024_10012419_pt1 | contig 16851 bp, 19 predicted proteins | sample P32metaG_FD_120480 | JGI IMG/M metagenome (GOLD analysis project Ga0182024, IMG submission 120480) | Permafrost microbial communities from Stordalen Mire, Sweden - P3-2 metaG (Illumina Assembly) | ecosystem: Environmental > Terrestrial > Soil > Wetlands > Permafrost | place: Sweden: Stordalen... | reverse complement strand
GAACGCAGTCCAAACCGCGGCGCCGCAAAATGCTATCAACAACGGATAGCGAACCATGAAGTACTGATCGTTGGTCAGCGGCAGAAAGCTTGCTCCGCTCAGCTCTTCGATCAGCAGCAAAGCGCAGAGCAGATGCCCGCTGTTGCCCTGCACGCGCCGGGCGGCCCAGACGATCGATATTGCGCCAGCGACGGCCACGACGCCCAATATGAGGATTGGGAAATTGAGCATCAACAAAGCCAGCAGGCCCAGCGCCGCTACGCCAATCAGCATTGCGGTCGCCGGCGGCTTGTAGGTTCTCGATGGCAGTGCGAATTCCATTGTCACTTCTCTCGGCGATCAGCGGCGCATCGCGGCAGCCTGCGAATGCGGTTTGCCGTTCGCTTGTACAGCGTTCAATTTCGGGGAGGGGGTCAATGCCATTCTCGCTTCGTTTGCCAGTTCTTCGACTCGCCGCCGGTTGGATTCAAGCACCGCATCCAGCATCGGCGACGGTGCGACCGTGCGCATCAAATCGATATTTGGAATGACGCAATGCCCGCCGATGAAGCCGGGGTAGTATTTCGTCTGCGGCAGGAAATCGACTTCCTCGAAGAAGTCCAACGCTTCTGCGTAGTCGCCATCGACTCGATTCGCGTACCGGTTGAGTTCCTGCGCGAAGGCAATCAACACGCCGAAGTAAGTTGTCTCCCCGAGTTTAGCCAACTCGAGGGTTTCCAACTTACCAATGCATTGAGTAGTCATTCCGGCTGCGCGAAAGTGTTCAGCGGCACGAGCCGCGGTGTTGTCATCGCTGCCCGCGACGAACTTGCGATACTTGAGCAGGTCCTCCGCCATCCGGACGTGCTTGCCGCGCACCGGGCTGTAGGCAATCGGCACCAATGCCCGTTTGGCGATGGCGCGGCTGGTTCCAGGAACGACGGTGCTGTTGATGATCGTCAGCTCCGGCTTGAACCGCTGGATGTAGGAAAGCGCGGATGCTTCGAAATCGGCCTGCCGCGTGAAAGGAATGCACAAATGCATTACGCCGATCGGTTCGTCAAACTCGCATCTTTCGATATCGTGCTCGAAGACGCGGCCAGTGCGCCTCAGTACTTGCGACAGAGCGCTGCCAACTTCTCCGAGGCCGACGACTAATGTATTTGCGTTGCGCACTTGATTACTCCTTTCTGATCGTTGAGCAGCGAATCGACCGCGTCGCAGAAGCGCTGGCTATGAATCGGCCAGCTGAAGCTCTTGACCACCTTCGCAGCCGAGTTCGAGAGACTGTCCCGCAGCTCGGGATCGAGGTACAAATCCTGGATCGCTCGCGCAAGTTGTCCGGCGTTGTTCGGAGAAAAGTAGCGCACGGATTTTGCGCTGAAATAGTGCTCGATGGTTCGTAAGCGGGCGCATATCACTGGAATCCCGAGCGTCGCGTATTCCAGCAATTTTACCGGCAGCATCAGGTGCGTGGCGCTCGACTCGTTGTTCGGAACCAGGCCCACGTTCGCCTCGCCGAGTTTCGCCGCCAGCTCCTGAATCGGAACCGGATTTTCGAAACTGATCGCGGACTCGATGCGAAGCTTTCGGCTGAGCGTTTTGATTTCATTCAGATAGTCGCCCGCACCGATTATTCTGAGCCGGATCAAAGGAAAGCGATGATGCAGCAAAGCCAACGCTGCGAGCGTCGTATCCAGACCCAAACGACGGGAAATTGTGCCGTGGCAGATGATTGAAAATGTTCCGACACCCGGTTCGCTTCGTACGCGGCGCAACTGGCATTCTGTATTCGCGATCGGAAAGATGCGCGGATCGGGCGAGTTGGCAATCACCACCAGTTTGCGTTGCGGTATGCCTGATTGATGTAGCCGCTCGGCGTGCAAATCGTGCACTGCCAGCACTCGATCAGCGAGCCGCGCGCTCAACCGTTCCTGGAACATCAGTATTCGGGCGCCGATTCGTCCATGCCGGCCGCCGAACTTGTCGAGATACAACTCCGGCATAGTATCGTGAACATCGAGTACTAACTTCGATCCGAACAGGCGACAGGGTAATGCACTGAGTATTGCCGCATCGGGCATCGTGCATGCTATGACGACGTCGTAACGCTCCTTAAGACTACGCCGAATAGCCAGCGCGGCTGCCTGGCTGAAGAAGTTGAAATAGCTACGGATATAGTCAATCCTGCTCGCGCCACGATAGCGCGGCAGCCGCAGTCCGATGACGTTGACTCCGCGAGTATCGGCGAGATCTCCATCGGCGAGGCAAATCGCGTCAACCTGATCGCCGCGACTGGTCAAGGCTTCGGCCTGCCGCTTGACGCGTCCGTCACGCGCATAAGAGGTGTAAGCGATGATCAATATTCGCGCCATGTTAGGCAGGTCCTTCGCTGGGGTTGGCGAGTCGATCGCCGATGCTCACAGAAGTCATCGCGCCGCCCAGCATTTCGCGAACTGTGCGAGCTTCGATCAGAAGGAACGCAGCGCCAGGAAGCGCGATCATCATCAGCAGTTCCACTAGCCCGCTCGCGCCGAGATTGGCAGCAAGGACTCGTCCCGCCATGGTGGCCGCCGCGCAACCTGCCGCGGTGGTGAAACCGGGAATCAAAACGCGCGTTGCTTTCCCGAGGCCGACGCCCAGCATGCGGCACGCGACCAACTGCCCGCCGACGCTGCACGCGGCTTCGACCGCAGTCACGCCCGCGCAGACCCAGAGCAATCCGCTCGACGCGGTGACCATCACCGCGATCACGATCAGCGCGAATCGAACGCCGTGCACGTACATGTCGAACACCGGCCGTGCCAGCGCGTAGTAAACTGCGCCCATTCCCGCGCGCAGACCGATCGTGATTATTCCGATGCTCAGGATGCGCAGCGGCAGTGCGGCTGCGATCCACTGCGGTCCATATATCTCGCGCAACAACTCAGGCGCCGCGACCGCAATACACGCCAGCGGCGGCACAATGAGCCGGCTCATGTAATCGAGAAAGCTCAAATAGGCCCGCCGCAATTGCTCGGGTTCATGCTGCATGCGGCAGAACGCCGGCACCGTTACGCGGCCGGCCACTTTGTAGAGCCGGTCGGGGACGAAGCGGAGCAGATCCCACGCCATGCCATAAAAACCCAGCGCCGAACTTCCAAGCATGCGCCCTACCAACAGGTAATCCACATTGCACGAAATCGCGTGAAGAATTTGCCCGCCCATCGCGCCACCGGCGAAGCCTCGGAGTTCAACCAGAGCTTTGCGGCTCGGTCTGACGCGCGGGACGTACGGCTCGGCGCACCACAGCAGGAGCGCGTGCGCGGCCATGCGCGCAGACAGTCCGCCGGCCAGGCTCAATCGCGGATGACCCGTTACGAGCAGCGCGATCGCGGTGGCGAGGAACGCCAACTCTCCGGCCACCTCGGCCAAAGCAAGGGTCCGGAATTCCAATCTGCGAGTCAGCCGCGCGATCGGCACCGAGACCGAGCCTTCGAGCAGAATCGGGATGCATAGCAACCGCAGTGCGTTGGCAATCGTGGGCATCGCCATCGCCTGCGCGATTAACGGCGCGAGAAGGTAGAGCGCGCAGCAGGTGAGAATCGATACCGAGATGGTCGCCCACCACGCCGAGCTCTCATGCGCGCTGGTCAACTCGGGGCGCTGCACTAGAGTGTCGGGCGCCGCCAAATCATTGACCATCATGATGATCGCGCTGAACGTGATCAGCACTCGGAAGAGTCCGAAGTCCGACGGCGTCAGCGCTCGCGCGAGCACCACCAGTCCGCCGATTCGCACGGCCTGGAGAGCGACCTCACCGATCACGTTGTCGCGAACGCCGCGCGCGAAAGCTGGAGTGTGCCATCCCTCGACGTTCGCAACGGCGCTGATGTCGCCAGGTACTGGCATCACATCCCGCTCCCTTGCAGCATCGCGGGCAGCGTCCGCAGCAGGATTCCCATATCGCCCACGAGCGACCAGTCTTCGATGTATTCGATGTCGAGCTGCACCATTTCCTCGAACGACAATCGATTGCGCCCGCTGACCTGCCACAGGCCGGTGATACCCGGCGGCGCGTCGAGCCGATGCCGATGCCATTCCTGGTACAACTCCAGCTCGTACGGCATCGCGGGCCGCGGCCCGATCAGGCTCATGTTTCCGTAGAGAACGTTGAGCAACTGCGGCAGCTCGTCGATGCTGAATCTGCGGAGCCAATGGCCGATTGGCGTGACCCGCGCGTCGCTTCCAATTTTATAAACTTCGTTGCCGTTGGCCTCCGACTGCACGGACGCGTCGCGCTGAATCCATCCTTTGACGTACTCGCGATGCACCGTGTCCGAGCACTGGCTGCGCATCGTGCGAAATTTCAGCAGCTCGAATGGCTTGCCGTGGATTCCCACCCGGACCTGGCGAAACAGCAGCGGACCGCCGTCGACGAGCCGGATCGCAATTGCGGCGAGCAACAAAATCGGCGACACCGCCAGAATCATCAGCGTCCCAACTGCGATATCGAAGCCGCGCTTCACGATGCAGTTGAGGCCTTCGATGTTGGATCCCGGTGGCCCGATCAGCGGAATCGCGCCTACCATCTCGACCGTGAGCGCCATCGACTGCGCCACTCGCGGCATCACGCGCCAGCGAACCCGATGACGCTCGCAAAGCTCGATGATGCGTTCGACCTGCTCGTGATCGCGTTCCGGCAGCACAATCATCGCCTCCAGATTGGAGTGCGCAGCTGACAGGCTCGCGATATTGTCCAAGCCTCCGATTACCTGCGTCGAGTGCCCGTTTGAGCCGTTGGACGCGGGCAAGCATGGACTTTCATCCACAAAACCAAGAAATTCGTAGTGCGTGAGCTCAGCCCTGATTCGATCGCGCAGATAAACGCCGAACGTATTGGCGCCGACGATCACCAACGGCACTGCGAACTGAGGCCTCGAGTAAAAGAACTTCATGCTGCGGCGGACCAGCATGCGCGCGATCATGACGAGACCAATCGTCAGCGCCAGTCCGACAGCCACCGCCATCCGCGACGGTGCGAGATGAAGAAAAAAGCTTGTCGCCACCATCGTCAGCCAAGCCGCGCAACTGGCTTTCACGATCGATCTGACTTCGCGGCGGCGAACGTTGCGGTAGAGTCCCACCGTACGCGCGGTCAGAATCCATACCGCCACCAGCATCAACATGCCCGCCAGCGCTTCGCCCCAATTGCCAGGCTTGAGCGGATACAGATCGCGGGTTCTGATCACCTGCGACAATGCCGCCGCGCCAACAACTGCGATTGCGTCGGTCGCCGCCAGCAGCGCCTTCTGGCGCTGTAGTTCCCCGCCTAACACTACATCACCCCGTCGCCAGCGCGCGCTTGACCACCTGACTAACCGTCATCACCTCGCGCTCGGTGAGGAACGGATGCATCGGCAATGAGAGCACGCTGTCAGCCATCGCCTCGGCGTGCGGAAAATTTCCATGCTTGTATCCGAGTTCGTGGCAAGCAGGCTGCAGATGAAGCGGGACCGGATAGTGGATGCCGCATTCAATCTGTTCGCGCAGCAGCGCCGTCCGGATTACGTCGCGCCGATCGCTGCGGATGACGAACAGGTGATAACACGACTCGCTCCCCTCGGGTTCAGAGAGCAGGGTCAAGCCGTCGTGAGGCAGAGCGTCACGATAAATGGTGGCGAGCCGCCGACGCCGTGAGTTCCATTCCTCGAGGCGCTCCAGCTTGGGACGCAACACCGCTGCCTGGATCGTGTCGAGCCGCGCATTATATCCGTACGCGCTGTGAGCGTAATGCGACAGCCGGCCGTGATCGCGCAGCGTGCGTATCTGCGCGGCCAACTCGTCGTCATTTGTCGCAACCGCGCCGCCTTCGCCCCATGCACCTAGATTCTTGCCGGGATAAAAGCTGAAACATCCCGCCGCTCCTATAGTGCCGGCGTAAAGCGATTGCCCCTGGTGGTTGAGCCGAGCACCATGCGCCTGGCACGCATCCTCGACGATCTTCAGGTCGCACGCTTGCGCGAGATCGCGCAATTCGATCATGGCAGCCGGCAGTCCATAGAGATGCACGGGAAGTATCGCGCGTGGGCCGTTGGGCGACGTGAAGCGCGCGCGCTCGAGGTACCGCGCAATTTCCGGAACGCTCAGGTTGCCGGTGTTCGGATCGATATCCACGAACGCGGGCCGCGCGCCGGTCTGCACGATCGCTTCGGCAGTCGCGATAAACGTCATCGGTGTCGTGATAACTTCGTCGCCCGGTCCGATTCCGATCGCGAGCAGGGCAAGCCTGAGCGCGTCGGTCCCGCTCGACACGCTGACTACGTGACGCGCGCCGAGGAAATTGGCGAATTCATTTTCGAACGCGGCAACCTGCGGGCCTCCCACGTACGAAGTCTTTTCGTGGATTTCCTCGAATCCGCGTTCGACCTGCGACATGATTTCGCGGTTCTGCGCCGCGAGGTCTAAAAATTTGATTGTCATTCTCGTTCGACTCCCTGGAGTTGCGCGGAGCGGCGGCTGGAATACAGACGCGCCGGTATGCCCATGACGGTTGCTCGCGCGGGAACATCGCTGGTCACCAACGCGCCGGCGGCGACCATCGCCCCGGCGCCAATCTCGACTCCGCACATGATGATCGCGCCGCTCCCAATTGTGGCTCCGCGCCGCACGTAGGTGCGTTCCATCACCCAATCGTCGGGCCGCTTCGGCGAGCCGTCGGCGTTGGTCGCGCGCGGATGCCGATCGTTGATGAACATCACGCCATGGCCGATAAAAACTTCGTCTTCGATCGTCACGCCCGAACAAACGAACGAATGGCTGGAAATCTTGCAGCGCTTGCCGATGTGTGCGTCGCGCTGAACCTCGACGAACGCGCCCAATTGCGACGCGTCTCCGACGCTGCATCCGTAAAGGTTTACGAACGGTCCGAATTTTACGCCGTCGCCCAAAATCACGTCGGGCGAGGCGCATACGTTCGATGGTAGTTCGCGAAGTGACATCTCAATCCTCGTGGTACGGCTCAGATCCTCAAGCTTGGTGCGATCGGCATCGCTTGCCCATGGTTTTTGAGCGAGCGGTCCGCTGCTTCCAGAACTTTCACCACCCGCAGTCCGCTCTGACCGTCGCTGTTCGGCGCGATACCGCGCTTGACGCAATCGACGAAGTGATCGCACTCCACCTTGAGCGGTTCGGAGTCGTCGATTCGCGGGATATTCACATCGCCGTAGCGGTACGAAAGCTGAAAATCGCCGAAGGTGTCGTAGTAAGGATGCTTGGTCACGCCCTTGTCGTAGACCCGAACTTTTTCCTGCGGCGCCGTGTCGTCGTACACCAGCATCTTGCGCGAGCCGACGATCGTCGTCCGCCGAATCTTGTTGGGGTCGAGCCAGCTCACGTGCACGAAAGCGATCACGTTGTTGGCGAATCGCAGCGTGATCAGCGCGACGTCCTCGACGTGATCGTGATAGTGGCTCTCGCCCTGGCAGGTAACCTCGATCGGCATCTGGCCAAGCAACATCAGGATGATCGAGATGTCGTGAGTGGCCAGGTCCCACGCCACGTTGACGTCGCGCCGAAACATCCCGAGATTTGCGCGCACCGAGCTGATGTAGAAAATATCACCCAGCTCTCCGCTGTCGATCAGCTCGCGGATTTTTATCACCGGCGCGCTGTATTCGAAGGTGTGCCCCGACATCAACGTGAGATCGCGCTCGCGCGCCATCCGGATCAGCACCTCCGCCTGCTCGCATGAGGTAGCGAGCGGCTTCTCGACCAGCGTCGACTTGCCCGCTTTCAGGCAACGGCTCGCGATTTCAAAGTGAGTGTTTACCGGCGTCGCGACCACCACCGCGTCCACCATCGGATCGTTCAGCACCTGGTCAAGACTTTCGGATACCACGACCGAAGGGTACCGGCTCTTGATATGATCGAGGCGTTCAGTGCTGAAGTCGCAACAGACTACGTGCTCGATTCCCGGTGTCTGCGAAAAATTCCGCACCCAGTTCGGCCCCCAATAGCCAAGCCCCACGATCGCAATCCCGCGCATCTGGCGATGAGTTGAGACGGCGACGATTTTCGACGGCAGATGAAAACCGTTGCTTGAACCGGCCAAGTTACCGTTGAGCGAGATGATGTCTTCCATTGCTAAGCCTCCATTCCAATCAATCGCCGAACCAGCGACGGCAGCGGCGATTTGTATCCATTCAAAATCACCCCGGCGACGGGATGACCTGTGTTGCGTAGTAAGTTCACCGTGGCGATCATTTCCGCCCGATCCGTCCGCAGATGCCGCGCGACGACCAGGATCGCATCGTTGGGCCGCGCCAACGCCAGCATTCGTGGATCCAGGCGAACGACGCCGAGGTCGATCACCGCCAGCCGATAGCGCGCCAGCAATTCGTCCATCTCCTCGAGCATCTGCGCCGGATGATCTCCCAGCTCCATCTGTTCCGGCCGCGCCGTTTCGAGCCGTGGCCATCCCGTCCCCTGCACTGCTATCGATGCGCTGATCGCAGTTGTCGGAGTCGGCACGACTGGGCGCCCGAACAGCGGATGCATCGTAGCGACGCGCGATTGCCCTTCAACCAGCACCGTGCGCGCCGCCAGGCGCTGGCTCATGTCCAGAGCCATCGCAGCAGCCACCGTGGACACGCCGTCGCCCGGCCTGCATCCGGTCATCAATATTCGGGCCGGACCGTTGTACGCGCTCGCGGCTCCCAACTGCTCGCTCAGGTTGCGGATCGAGCGGCTGGCCGCCAGGGCGTCGAGCAGCCCTTGCGCCTCGAGGATCGGAACCAGCGCCATCGGTTGACTGCGCGTAACAACTTCGGAGAGCGGCCTGGTTCTGGGATCGGAGTAGGGAACCAAACCCGTCTTGCGCCGCTCCATCGCTTGGAAATATCTGCTCATTGCTTAATGCCTCTCAGTGATCATTTGCCGGTTTGACTCACGCGGATGGACTGACCCGGATAGATCAGATTCATGTCCTTGATTTCAGGATTCGCCGCGGTCAATCGGCCGAGTCCGTCGGTTCCGAACGAACCGTAAAGTCTTGTCGCTATTTTGCTGAGCGTATCGCCAGCCTTGACCAATATTGTCGCGCTTGCCGAAGTTGTTTCTGGCGCCGAAATATTTCCGACCGACGACAGCTTCACCGGAATGACATTCCCGGCCGGGCTTGTTTCTGGTGTCGGTTGTTCCGGGAGCGGCAGGACAGTTGTTGAAGACCCGTCGGCGGGGCCGTGCATGATCAATTCATTCGCGCTTCCCGCGGAACCGTCATGAGCATTGAGCGGGGCGATGCTGATCGGCTTCGGCGCCGGTTTCGTGGTCTCATCGGATCGGCTCTTGAATTGCGCTGGAGTCCACTGCGCCAGCATTTGCGGTTGCGACCGCTGGTCTTGCGATGCATATCGCGCGGACAGCGCCGTAAGGGTCTCGCGAATGGGCCGCTGCATTGAAATTCCTGCTCCCACGATCGCCAGCAAACACAGCGCCGCGAAGGCTCCTTTAGCCGCTGCGCGAAGCGCCGGCCTGCGCGAAGCCGCCCGCGTCGCCGGCCGCCCGAATCCCGCCGACGCCGATCTGATCGCCTCGCTCACCGACGCCGCCATCTGCATCGGCGCCGACGCCTTGCTGGCGAGCAGACGGTCGTAGTCGTGCGCCGCGTCTCGCAGATGTTGAACAGCCGCGGACTCTTCACCCTCCGCGTACGCGAGCATCAGGGCGTTGTGGCACAGCACGTTGATCCTCCGCGGAATACCGCCGCTTGAGCGCATAAGTTCCCGCAAGGCGCCGCGCGTAAATAGCCGCTCGATGTCCCCGCCGCGCGAGCGCAGCCGGTACTCGACGTAGTCGTAGATCTCTTTGCCCTGCAGGACTGGCAACAGCGCGCGCGCGCCGATTCGCTGATTCAGTTGGCGCAGTTGCGGTGCGGACAGCCGCCGGGCGAGCTCGATTTGGCCCACCAGCACGATCTGAAGCCGTCGGCGCTCGAGTGATTGAAAGTTGGACAACAGCCGCAGGTCCTCGAGCGCGTCATCGCTCAAGTCCTGCGCCTCGTCGATAATTACCGCGACGCATTCATCGGGGCCGAGCTTGGCGAGCTCCGCGTCGAACGCCTGCAGCAACGTCAGTTTGTCCGCTGCTTGCGATTGGCTGACTCCCAGCTGGCCGAGTATCGAGCGCAGCATCTCCGGGAAGCTAAGCCGCGGATTCGCCACCCATGCACTGCTGACTCCCTGGTGGCGGGCCGCGAGCAGCGAGTAGATGAGCGTGGTCTTGCCCGCTCCGATTTCGCCGACCAGCATCGTGAACCCACTCGGCTCACGCAGGCCCCATTCGAGCGCCGCCAGTCCCTCGCGATGCCCTGCGCTCATGAAGAGCACTGACGCGGAAGGATTGAACCCGAAGGGTGCGCCACTTAGCCCGAAATGTTCGTAATACATATCGGCTACATCCTGTCGTCGAGGATCGCGACCGTGCTCAGGCCGGTGTCTTTGAAAATCGAAGCCGTCGAACAAATCCTGGGATCGTATTCCTCAGACCAGTGCGCCACCGCGGCTGCCAGGATCAGCGCGAACAGCATCCCCGTGATCAGGTTCAGCATGATCCGCGGAGAGACCGGTTCGATCGGCATGGTCGGAGCCTGAACGACGCTGACGTTGAGAATCCGGCTCTGATTGAGCGCCTCGGCCGCGCGCGCTTCTTCACCTTTGCGCACGTAAGAGAGGTAGGCTTCCTTGTCGCTCTCGACCTGCCGCTCGAGCCGCTCGATCGTGACGCCGTCAGTGGTCATCGTCTTGAGCTGATCGCGCAGCGTCGCGACTTGCGCGGCCTCTGTCGTCTGGGCCGCCTTGTACGAGGCGGCTTGGGCGCGAGCCTTGGCCAATTCGCCGTCGAGCGTCTGCCACGTTGGGTTCACATCGGTGGTGGTCTCCTGGACGTTGCTCTGTTTTTCGCGCGACAGGATGTCTTGGCCGGCCTTCAGCTTGGCGTCGATCTGGCGGATTCGCTGACTGCCCGGCTGGTAGCGGCTGAGGAGCTCTGCGCGCTGGGTTTCGAGAGTGAGCATCTGCGGCTTCAACTGCTGCAGCGCATAATTCTGGACCGTCTTCGATTCCTTGGTCTGCTGCTGCGGAGTCTGTTTCAGCTCGGCTTCCTGGCTGGCGATTTGCTGCGTCGTGGAATCGAGCAGCACATTGGTCGAGCGATAGTTCGCCTCGGCCGCGTAGAGTTGAGTTATCTGCGCTTGTTGCTGCTGGCCGAATTGAGAGATTCCAGTTTGCAATTCCGCGCCGCGAAGCTCTTTTTCCGATTGTTGCAACCGCTGGTCGAGCAATTCTCGCTGCTGCTGAAAAAACGCCTGCGCCTGAGGGTTCTGCGACAGACGCCCATGCAGCGCCAGGTACGAGGTCATCAACTGCGCCAGGAAGGCCTGCGCCCACACGGCGTCGTGCGATCGAATAGAAACTTCGATAATGTTCGAGCGCTTGATGACCGTCGCACTCAAGTGACTCGATATCTTCTGAATCTCTTCCTGGTTCGAATTCGCGCGGGGGCCTCCGTGCATTGCCAGATAGGCCTGGGATGGGAGACTCACCACTGAAGCGATCAGCTCTCGCACGCCGCCGCTGCGCGCATTCAGTTTCATGCCGGCCAGCGCTTGCTGAATCAGGATCGGACTGGTCAGCAACTCGACTTCGGAGTTGAGGTCCTGTTCGCCCACCGGAACCGTCTGCGTCGCCTGGTTGCCCGCGTCTTCCTTCAGTCCGGGCGAGACCAGCAGTTGCGCGCGATTCGATTGGACCAGGATTTCGGAGACCGACTCGTAACTCGGCGCCCACAAAAGCGAGCCCACTGCGATCACGCCGAAGACCAGCAATCCAACTCGGAGCGCCAACGTACGGCGCCGGAATATTTGCTCCACCCAATTCATCAAAGCTTCGTTGTTCATCCGATTAATCCTCGAGGCTTAAAGAAATCCGGGCGCGATGATCGTTTCGAGTGGCATCGCGTCGCGCACGTACTGCTTGATGTTGAGATCGAACTGCGCGATTCCGCTCCGCGGAACGATCAGGAGGTCCGCCGGCAGCAGCGCCACATCTTCTTCGTTGTTCTTCTGGTTCAGTACCTTGTCGAGTTGCAGGTTCTCGCCGTGCGGGTTCCCGCATGCGTCACGCCTGATGAGCACCACCTTGCTTGCGCCGGCCGCATCGGTCAGTCCGCCCGACGCCGCAATCGCCTGGATTGCGGTCATCCCGGGCTGAAGCGGCACCGCACCCGGCTTGGCGACTTGACCTTCGACGTACACCACCTGCCACGGACTCTTGTCGATCCGGACCGTGCTCTTCGGATCCCTCAGCTCGAGGGAATAGAGCTGGTCGAGAGAACTTTCGAGCTGCCCCGGCGTGAGCCCCTGTGCATGAACATTGCCGGCTATGGGTATCGAGATGTCGCCGTCTGGCCGAACCGTAAGATTCTGATGGAGCTCCGGGCTCAGGTAGAAACTGACGTCGAGCTGATCGCCAGGCTGAATCCGATACGCGCGGGGCTCGTCGACCGCCGTCGTAACGTCGCAGGCCGGTGACACCGCCACCGTCGATGCTCCCCTGATATCAGACTCCTCCGGATTTTTCGCCGCACATCCCATCCAAAGCTGCGCACAGCACAAGAGGGCGACGACCGATAATTTTGTTTTCATATTTTTTTCCCACCCGTTACGTGAGTGCACGATTCGACGCGTTAATTATCTGAGATGCGCGCTGTGTCAGAAGATGACATAAAAAGATAAAAGAAGCAAGTCAACATAAATTGAAGTAAGAGAACAAAATACAATTTAGGAAAGTAGCAGATTTATTTTAACTTGACAATATTTTACAATATTAGGACCACTTGATTTTGCTTTGATATATTGCTACAGATAACCAAAGAGTTTGAATGTCTTCAGTCAATCTAATGAGAATGCAGCTCGAGAAAGGGAAATATGTCGAATTCAAGGGAGTCTCTCGGCTACCGAATGACCGAAAGAATGAGACGCGCATGACCAAACGTCCGAAAGCCACCCTGCAGCTCCGGATCAAATGGAACTGGTAGCCAAAGGCGAGCACATGGCGGAGAGGATGCTCACGTTGCGTGAGGTCTCCGCTTATTTGAATGTGAATCCAGCCACGGTTCGCAGGCTGGTCAGGACAGGCCAGTTACGCGCGATCAGGGTGGGGCGGGATATGCGCTTCGAAGTGCGCGTCGTCGATCAATGGGTGGCGGCAGGTGGCAGCATTCCAGGGCAATCGGAGCACCCGACCAACGGCGATTCAGGCGCCGTGCACAAAACGATCAAGTCTTAGTTGGGCTAACCCGCCACCGGCCTTCGGGCTCTTTGCAGAAAGGCCTCGACGTCGCCGCGGCGAAAACGCTTGATTCGCCCGATCGCATGACACGTCAGTTCGCCCCGGCTGACCATCCGGTAGATGGTCATCGGCGTCAGTTGCAGCAATTCAGCGAGTTGTCCGACAGTATAGAATTCAGGCTGGGCGTCATCTCTCAATCGCGATCGTGGCATCTATTTCCCTCTTCCTCTCCGCAATCATCCTTATCGACTTGCGCCGCCATCCTTTGTGAATACGGTGCCTTTGTCAAGCTTTTCTTATGCTAACCCTCCGTATTCTATCGGCGCAGAGCTTGGGCTCAACCGTCATACTCTGAACTATTGCAGACTTGCCTCCAATCTTCAGGACCAACCAATAATGACTCTACTCTCGTTATCCTAGGCACACCTTATCTATTATTTTCTTTTATTTACTAAATTTCATTTGATTTAACTCTCTTGCCCCAATACTCCTTACATTGTCCAGTCAGCTCCCGAAGAGGAATCCGATGAAGAAGTTTCAATATCTTGACAGATCACCAGCCCCCCAGCCGCTCAGGCAGGGTTCGTGCTGCACCCCTAATTCTCCGTGCCTCCGATGCTCGATGATTCGGTTGACCAGCCACCGGTTCGCGATGTTTCACAAAAAGTTCGGCCGCCTTCCGGGGCAGGACGACGAGTTGTTTTTCGATGAAACGCAGCTTCGTCCAGTTCGCGCCAGCCAGGACGAGATTAGAAGCCAGATTTTTGCCGCGGCACAGGTTTACGGTCTCAACTGTTTCGTACTGCTCAGTTACTTGGGCCTCAGGTCGGCCTCAGTGTACGATGAGCGAGCGCTCTGAGACCAGGAGTCCCTCGGCTCGTCACAGCGTTAACGATCCTTGGTGAATAGATGGAAAATGTCTATGGAAAGGGCGTCGTCGAGGTAAAACTCGACGGCGCCGGGCCGAATCGCGGAGGCAGCTCGCCTTCAGTCGCTACAAACTGAGTCTAAATCGTATCTGGCGGAACGTCCGGCTTGTTTACTGTTGGCGGGCTTCGGATGCCGGCTGCCTGGAATTCTCGAGGAATGTCTCGACGTCGTCGCGCCGAAAACGTTTTATTCGCCCGATCGCGTGACACGCCAACTCGCCCCGTCTGACCATGCGGTAGATTGTCATAGGCGTCAGTTGCAGCAAATCAGCCAGCTGACCAACGGTATAAAACTCAGGCTGGTCGTCGTTTCGCGGTTGTGTTCGTGGCATCTGCCTTCCTCTAATGAGCCCCTTTAGGAATCTGGTATCACTATTGAGGAAACCAAGCGACTAGTCAAGCCTCAAATAAACTCATTATCGATATTCTATCTGAAACACCCTTTTTCAGATTTTTATACGACTTGCACGATAACTCTCGTCTCTAATTTAACCATACTCTCTTTTTCAGCTCTAATTTACAATGGAGATACTGGAAGATTCTGTCAGCGAGTCGGCGCTGGACGCGTCGCGCGCCAAGTCGGAATTTCTCTCGAGCATGTCGCACGAAATTCGCAGCCCGATGAACGCGATTTTCCCTGAGGATCAGCGAATTTGATCGAGACAGCAGTTTGCATTAGATTGCGTCGTCCGCCGACCGTCCGCGACCAGAGTTAGCGATTCGCGACCGCCCATCGAGAAGGTCTTTCCGACATGCACGCATTGGCTGCGACCGGAGCCGGATTTCTGATCGCTGTATTGTGGTTCGATCTTATGTTCGACGTGCAGACGAGAAAGCACGCCGGCGATCCGCTTCCGGCCGAAGTGTTAGAGTCGATCTCGGCCTACTACCGGCGTGTCACTATCGAAGCATGGCCGATGAACCGGTTGATCGCGGTCGTGATGCTTCTGACATTGTTGGCAATTGTCATTGAAATTGTGCAGAACGCCGGTCATTGGTGGGCCGCATGGATCTCGCTGGCAGCCGCCTCGAGCGCGATCGGCGTCGCCCGTGCGCGCACCGTTCCAAACGCGATGCAGCTCGGACGCGCCGCGGGTTCATCCGGCGAGCAATCCCGCCTCGCCCGAGCGATCTATCGCGACCATCTCTACTGTCTTGCGGCCATGCTCACGGTAGTTGGACTTCAACTGAGCGCGCAGCTTTGACGTCCGGCCTTGCGTAGAGTGCCGCTGTCGTGGAAACGGGTGGTCAAGGGCCTTTCAAACCACAGCATCGCCTTCCAGACGAAATCCGATCCGTATTTCCACCTGGAAGGTAGGATCGCCCGCCTGGTTCACCGAGCCGCGAATATTCTTGACCTCGAACCAGTCGATATTTCGTATCGTCTCGCGGGCCTTGATTATCGCGTTGCGCACCGCCTGCTGGACACTGTCGTCGGACACGCCGACCACCTCAATTACCTTGTAGGTCTTATCCGGCATCGCACACTCCTTTGCGTCCGCCGTACGGAGCGACGCATCAGCAAACTTTAAAGCACTTTCGCTCTCAATTGTGGAAACACCTTCGAAACTTTGTTGAGCAGGTAGTCACCGTAGGTCCCGCTGACCGTGGCCAGGTCGGTACCATCCCATCGACGGCCGTGGCGGCGCCGGCCAGCGGCGGTGGGATCTGGTGCAAGAACTTCGATCGGCTCCAACACTGCGTCGAAGCCCGGATCGAGGAACAGGGGCATCGAGATGCGATCCTGCGTCGAGGCGTTACGCACACGATGCAGCGCCGACACGTACCGTCCGGCAGTCAACCGCTCGAGCATGTCGCCGACATTGCAGACGAACGAATCGGGCACCGGCGGCGCCGGTATCCATCGGTCGTGATGCCAAATTTGGAGGCCCGCGACTTCGTCCTGCCGTAGCAGGGTCAGGAGTCCGTAGTCGGTGTGCTCACCCACGCCGAGTTCGTTTTCGTCCGCGCTTGCAGTTGTAGGCGGATAGTTGAAGATGCGGAAGAGTAGGGTGGGGTTGTGCGTATAGCGCTCCTGGAAGTAGTCCGGCGCGAGGCCGAGACCAACCGCAATACCTTTCAACAATAGCTGGCCAACGGCGGTGACCTCCTCGATGTAGGCCAGCAACGTGTCGCGGAATCCGGGCAGCGCAGGTAAAAGGTTCATTCCGTGCAGCGGCACGCCAGCGCGAACGCGTGGGTCGTCGAGTCCCAACTCGGTACCGAAGTAGATTCCTTCCTTGCGATCCGGTCGCCCCGAAGTCAGCTCACCGTCCACCGGAAAGTAGCCGCGCCACGCGCGCCCGCCATGCGCCATCGCGATCTCCATCTTCTGTTCCAGCGGCGAAGCGAAAAATTCCCGTGCGAGCGTCATCATCCGTGCGCACAACGCAGGATCGATTCCATGCCCGGTGATGTAGAAAAACCCGAACTCGCAGCACGCCCGATCGAGCGCCGCACCGATGCGAGCAAGATCGCGAGAGTCGCGGCGGAGCGATCCGACGTCAATGATCGGGAGACTGTCGGCTGAATTCGTCAATGACGCCTCACTTCAGACGCGTCAGAAAGTCGCGCAACACGCGATCCCACTTCTGCCAGTCGGCACCGCTCGCGAG
>Ga0182024_10012418_pt1 | contig 16852 bp, 10 predicted proteins | sample P32metaG_FD_120480 | JGI IMG/M metagenome (GOLD analysis project Ga0182024, IMG submission 120480) | Permafrost microbial communities from Stordalen Mire, Sweden - P3-2 metaG (Illumina Assembly) | ecosystem: Environmental > Terrestrial > Soil > Wetlands > Permafrost | place: Sweden: Stordalen... | reverse complement strand
CGCTTTACCGCGCTGGCTGCGATGAACATCGACTGGCCGGCGGACAAGCTGAATGTCTACATCCTGGACGATGGGAAACGCGAGCAGTTTCGCGCCTTCGCCGAAGAGGCGGGCATCGGCTACATGACGCGCGACGACAACCGCCACGCCAAGGCGGGGAACATCAACCACGCTCTCGAGCGGTTGGGCTCGCCCTATGTTGCTGTCTTCGACTGCGACCATGTGCCCACGCGCAGCTTTCTCCAACTGACCATGGGCTGGTTCGTGCGCGATGCCAAGCTGGCAATGCTGCAGACGCCGCACCACTTCTATTCGCCCGACCCGTTTGAGCGCAATCTGGACCAGTTCCACGTGATCCCCAACGAGGACCAGCTCTTCTACGGTGTGGTGCAGGACGGCAACGACTTCTGGAACGCGACCAGCTTCTGCGGCTCCTGCGCGGTGTTGCGCCGCGGCGCGCTGGACACGGTGGGCGGCATCGCGACGGAGACGGTGACCGAGGACGCGCACACCTCGCTGCGCCTGCAGATGAAGGGCTGGAACACGGCGTATATCAACATTCCGCAGGCCGCGGGGCTGGCCACGGAGCGGCTGAGCGGGCATGTGCGGCAGCGCATACGCTGGGCGCGCGGCATGGTGCAGATCCTGCGCATCGAAAACCCGCTCCTGGCGCGTGGACTGAAGCCGGCGCAGCGGCTATGCTACTTCAACGCGATGGCGCACTTCCTGTGCGCGCTGCCGCGGTTAATCTTTTTGACCGCGCCGATCATCTATCTGGTCTTCGGGATGACCACCATCCCCGGCTTCTGGATGGCGATCGTGGCCTATGCGGCCCCGCATCTACTGCTGGCCAACCTGACTCACGCGCGGGTCCACGGGCAGCACCGGCACTCCTTCTGGAACGAGATCTACGAGACGGTGATGGCGCCGTACATTCTGCTGCCTACGCTGCTGGCGCTGATCAGCCCGCGGCGGGGAAGGTTCAACGCGACCGCCAAGGGAGGCGTGGTCGAACGGGAGTTCTACGACGCGCGCATAGCACGGCCGTTCCTGCTGCTGCTGGCGTTCAACTTCTTCGCGCTGCTGTGTGCCGCGCCCCGGCTCATCCAGTTCCGCATATTTAACTTGCCGGGGCGGCTGGCGGCGATTGTCAATTGGCCAGCCCATCTCTACGACGGCGGCCATCCCGGGACGGTGTGGGTCAACGTGCTGTGGACGCTCTTCAACCTGACGGTGCTGGGGGTCGCTGTGGGCGTGGCGCGCGAGAGCCAGCAGCGGCGGGAGAGCGTGCGCGTGACCATGGCCGTGCCGTCGGACGTGATCCTGGCCGATGGGTTGATGGTGCACGGCATGACCTGCGATCTTTCGAGCGGCGGCGTGCGGGCCATGACTACCCAAGCCGTGCAGGCGCGTGCGGGCGACGCCATCCAATTTGTCTTCCCCGTGCTCGACGGCGCAGCCACGCTGCCGGCGACAGTGGTGGGCGTCGATGGTAGCGCGCTACGCGCGCGATTTGGCCCGCTGAGCCTGCAGGAGGACGAAGCGCTGACCATGCTGCTCTACTCGCGCGCCGACTCGTGGCTGGGATGGGGCGAGGCGCGGGAGCCGGACCGGCCGCTGCGCAGCCTGGGCCGCGTGCTGCTGCTCTCGCTGCGCGGAGTGCGGCTGATCTTTTCCGGATCGAGAAAGAAGAAGGACGCGACTAAGGGCAGGCTGGCGACCAGCGTGGTTCCGGTCCTGTTGCTTGTGCTGTTGCTGGGCGACGCGTCGCCCAGTGCGCGCGCGGCACAGGTGGGGAATGCTGCCGAAACTACGCAGAGTGCCGGGGCAAAGCCGCCCGGCGCCGCGGCTGGGGGCATAGAGGCACAAAATGCGCCCGCAGCGGCGAACGATCTGGCATCGCTTCCGCTCCCATTTCTTGATCCCGCAGCGAAGATGCACACAGCGGTGCCGATCGTCTTCCTGGCTGCGCCGTCGCAGAAGGCGATCCAGGCGGCGGGGATCGTCGCGTCCTGGCTCGGAGTTCTCAGCGGCCCGCACCCAGTGCGCTTCACGGTTTCGGTAGGAACGATTCCCGCAGGCAATGCAATCGTGCTGGCGGAGGGCGCGGAGCAGATCCCCGTTGCGCTGGCAGTCAAAGCAGTTGCCGGGCCGATGGTGGCGCTGCGAACCAACCCAGGCGACCCATCCTCCAGCGTGCTGCTCGTCGCCGGCAATAATGCGGACGAGCTGTTGACCGCGGCCATGGCTCTGGCCGTGCATGGAGACACATGGCAGGGCGCGCAAGTATTAGTCGACAACTTCACGCGGCCCGCTCCGCGCGCGCCGGACGACGCGCCGCGCTGGCTGAGCACGGAGCGGAACAAGGTCGCCGATCTGGGCCAGGCTGCGGAGATCGGCGATGATTCGGGTGAGTTGCAGGGCGACGGCTCCACGCTGCTGAACGCCATGCTGCGCCTGCCGCCGGACCTCGACTACGACTACGGCGATCTCAGCCGCAGCGACCGGCGCAACCTCGCCTTCCACATGGACTACCGCTACAACGGCGTCCCGCTAGGCGAGGGCAGCACGCTGCAGGTCTATGTCAACGGGAACTATGTGAGCTCCACGCCGATGCCGCACACGGACAAGGCCTCCGAGGTGCTGGAGACGGTGGTGCCGGTCCCGGTGACCGACCTGCGGCCGTCCGCCAATACGATCTCGTTCCAGTTCGCCTTCCAGCCGGCCAAGACTGGCCCGAGCCCTCCGTCCAATTTGCAGGGCGCGATACTCAAGGATTCTTACCTCGATATCGCGGAGATCCCCCACTGGACCGAGTTGCCCAACCTGGCTCTGTTTGCCGATGCGGGCTATCCCTTCACGCGTCGCGCCGATCTCGCCGACACCGCAGTGGTGCTTCCCGACCAGCCCACAAGCGGTGAACTGGAGATGTTCCTCGCGATGATGGGCCGCTTCGGCGCGGAGACCGGCTTCCCCGTGCTGAACCTGACCGTGACTGATTCTGTGGACGCCGGGGCAGCGAAGGATTACCTGACAATCGGCACCGTGCAGGACCAACCCGCGCTGAAGCTGCTGGACGCGTCGCTTCCTATCGGAGTGGCGGCCGGCGGCCTGCACCTCCGCGATCTGCGCGGCGTCTTCGATCGCCTGCCGTGGATGTCGCGGCACGGCGTAGACCAGGCGCAGTTCGGGCAGATGGAGACCTCCGGCAGGCTGCCCGACGCGGTGATCGAGGAGATTGAGTGGCCGCGCGGATCGGGCCGCACGGCGGTGGTGGTCGCGCTGCGCGACATGGACGCGGTCCCCGGCTTCGTCGATGCGTTCCTCAGCCAGCCGTCAGCCATCGCCCAGTCGGCGAGCGTGCTGCATGGTGCGCGCTTCACTTCCTACCGGCTGGGTGGCGATGCGTACTGGGTGGGCGCGATCTCGCCGTGGATGCGGGCGATGTTTCTGCTCGAGGAATCTCCCTGGCTCATCGCGATCGTAGCCGTAATCTTCTGCTTCTTGATAGCAGCGCTGATGCAGGCGATGCTGCGGCGGCGGGCGCGGGAGCGTCTGCAGGGCCCGGCGCTGGGACTTGGGCTGTAAGCGAGGTACGGCCTGTCAGCGTCCCTGATTTCCTCAAGTCATTGTCTTGCGAGGCAAGTCGCGTGATACAGCCGCGTAGAAACGCGATAGTCTTCAGGAGAACCCCTTGGTAACGAACTAGATTCTGGTAACGAGCTAGATTCCTCTGAGCCGCAAGGGGCACTGCAAACCATGATGAACGCGCGAGGAATCCGCTGGGCCCCTGCGATTATTCTTGGCGCGACCATTCTTGGCGCAGCTCTGGGCATCTTCGGGGATTGGCTGGAGGCGCAGTCCGCTCCGCCTACGGCGCGCACAAATCCGTCGCAGACCGCAAACCCCAACTCCGGCCATAAACCGCCTGCCCCTGACGCAGCTTCCGCAGATACCGCTGCTTACCAGGCGCTCGATGCGAAGCGAATCGACGACGCGGAGGCGCGGTTCAAGGCCGTCCTCGCTACGAAGCCTCAGGAACCTAATGCGCTTGCCGGGATGGGCTTGGTGCGCATGCAGCAGGGGAACTTTCTTGGTGCGGTCAGCTTTCTTGAGCAGGCGAAGCAGGCTAATCCCAGCGACAAGGCAATCGCCTCCGCGCTGGACGATGCGCGCTTCTCCTTTCTCACCGGTGAGGGCAGCGCTGCGCTCACCGCCAACGACCTGGGCACGGCGGAGAAGCGCTACCGCGAGGCGCTGGAGCTTCGTCCCGGCAGCGTGGACGCGCTTCAAGGGTTGAGCGGAACGCTGCTGGGCGAGAAGAGGCTGGACGAGGCGCAGGATCTGCTGGAAAAATCGCTGACCCGGCAGGCAGCGGCGGGAGCGGGCCCGGCAGCAGGGATCGAGCTGCTGCTGGCGGATTTGTACCTCGAGCGCGGCCAGCCGCAGCTGGCCTACCCGGTCTACCGCCAGGTGCTGCGCGAAGACGCTCAGAATGCAGACGCGTGGGCGGGGCTGCTGACGGCGCTGCATCTGACGGGGCACGACGCGGAGGCGACCGCAGAGACGATGCGGATTCCCGCCGCAATCCGCGCACAGCTACAGGCCAACCCGAGCTATGCGCAGATGATGATCGGGGCCCAAATGATTGGGCAGCCGCCGCCCGCAGACGCGCCATCTCTGCCCCCCGCGCAACCGGTCGCAGCCGATGTTGCAATCCAGAATGCGCGGCAGCTTCTCAACTCGGCCGACGACGCTGGGCTGTATCGCGAACTGATGCAGCTGGGTGCGCGCGCGGACCTGAGCGACGGCCAGCGCCGCGCCGTGCAGGTGATCTGGGTGGAGTGGGCGGTGCGCCGCGCACGACAGGCGCTCGCTGTGGGAGAGACGCAACGCGCGACCGACCTGTTGGACGCGGCTGCGCGGTCCTCCCCGGACGATGCGGCCGCCGCGGTATCCGCAGCGTTGCCTAGCGCGGACCGCCCACAGCAGCTCTCCGTATTGCTCAATCCCGCGCCGCTCAATCCGGGGAGCGTCGCGTCGAGTTCCATCGCGCCAAGTGCAGGACAAATTGCGCCCAGTCCCGTTGCGTCCAGCGCAGGACAAAATGCGGCCAGCCCCGTCCCACAGACTGATGCGCAGTCCGGTGAGGTCTACCAGCCGTATGTGACCTATATTGCGTCGCCGCCCGCGCCGATGCGTGCACCAATCGCCCGGCCGGGCAACAGTGTCGCAGCACAGCCGCAGCCGGTCGCAGGTCTGCCTGCGGGCAATGCAGGACAATACACCAAAGCTGCGTCCGTCCACGCTGCACAGCGTGAGCAGGCGGCCACGCCGGCGCATTCCGCGAAGGCGGAAACTACCCCACACCTGACGCCCGCCCCGCAGGTCACGCAGCCCGCCGCTCAGCCCGCCAGCCATGGCAGCGATGTTCCCGACACCGGCGACCAGCAGTATCCGCAGCCGCCCAAGCCACCCAAACCTTAGAGGCCGAAGCTATCCACGAGCCACGCGCGGATCGCGTCCTGCATGGGCGCTAGCTTTGCGCCCGGTGAGTCCGCCGTTCCCTGAAAGAAATGGTTCGCGCCTTCGATGAAGATGGTCTGCTTCGGCTCCGGCGCGCGCTGCCACACTTCTTTGAGGACCTCAGCGGGGGAGAACTCATCGTGGTCGCCCGAGACAAAGAGCTTGGGCTGCATGCAATTCGCGAGGAAGCCGTAGCTGTAGTCGCGTCCGGCGGCGCGCACCGGCAGGCCCAGCCCGATGAGCCCCGCCACGCGCGCATCGCCGCAGCAGGCGCGCATGCCCACCTGGGAGCCGAAGGAGAAACCGGCGAAGAGAATGGGCCGGGCGAACTTGGCGGTCAACCAGTCGAGTGCGGCGCGCACATCGTCCTGCTCCCCGCGGCCGTTGTCGTGCTCGCCGTCGCTCAGGCCCACGCCGCGGAAGTTGAAGCGCAGCACCGGCAGCCCAGCGGCCGAGAGCGTCTTCATCGCGTGGTAGACGACCTTATTGTGCATCGTCCCGCCGCCGGCGGGGTGGGGATGGCAGACCAGCGCGCAGTACGCAGCATCCTCCCGCCCGGAATTGAGCAGTGCCTCGAGCCGTCCGGCCTGACCGCGCAGATCGTCGACGGTAACGACACGCGAGGACGCATTGGCTGGTGCAGGCGAGTTCTCTGGCGGTTGCAGCATCGTTGTCCAGTCTAATTTGCGGGCCGTCGCGGCGCGGTCATAACAGCGAACGCGCGCGGCCGGGTTATCCTGTTGCTTCATGGCCATTGCCCCGATTGATCCGATCGATCTGACGCGCAGGCTCGTCAACATCGACTCCACCACCTACCGCGAGGGTGCGGCGGGCGCGTTCCTGGCGGAGTTTCTCGCCGCGCAACGCTGGGCGGTGGAGAAGATGGCTGTAGAACAACCGGATGCGAAGCTGACGCCTGGTGCTGGGGCCGATTCCGACGCCCGCTTCAATGTCTACGCTGCCATGCCGGGCGAGACGCCCGATGTCGTGCTCTCAACGCACATGGACACCGTGCCGCCGTTCTTCGCCTGCACGGAGGACGATGAGTTCCTCTACGGACGCGGGACCTGCGACGCGAAGGGGATACTTGCGGCGCAAGTTGCGGCGGCAGCGCGGCTGCGCGACGTGGGCGTAAAGGCCGGGCTGCTCTTCGTCGTGGGCGAGGAGCGCGACTCCGCCGGCGCCAAGGTGGCGAACGCCAATCCGCGCGGTTCGCGCTTCCTCATCAACGGCGAACCCACGGACAACCGCCTTGCGATTGCCACCAAAGGCGCGTTGCGTGTGGAGTTGCGCGCCAAGGGGCGCATGGCGCACTCGGCTTATCCGGAACTGGGCGAGTCGGCGATCGAGAAACTGGTGGAGGCGCTGCACGATGTGCTGGCCATGCCGCTGCCGGTCGAGCCGGAGATCGGCCCCGCGACGCTGAACGTCGGCCTCATCTCGGGCGGCTACGCGCCCAACGTCATCGCGGACAAGGCCGAGGCGCACATCCTGGTGCGTACGGTCGGCCCTTCCGAAGATGTGAAGGACGCCATCACGCGTGTCGTCGCGGGCCGCGCGGAGGTCGCCTTCTCGCTCGACCTCGCCTGCGTGCGCATGCGCCGTGTAGGCAAGCTGCCCACCATGGTGGCGAAGTTTGCCACCGACATTCCTTCGCTGACGAATTGGGGCGAGCCGTTCCTGCTCGGGCCGGGATCGATCCACGTGGCGCACACGCCCGAGGAGCGCATCAGCAAGAAGGAACTGCTGGAGTGCGTCGATCTCTACGTGGAACTGGCGACCAGCCTCGTGAGTTAGCGCAAGTTAGCAACGACCGAGTTTGGAGAGCACATGACAGAACGAGAAGGTAGCTCGGATGAAGAAGCCGCAGTTCGCGATGTGATTGAGGCATGGACCGCTGCCGTACGACGCAAGGACTACGATGCGATCCTGCAGAACCACACGTCCGACTTCGTGATGTTCGATGTGCCGCCGCCGTTTCAATCCAAGGGACTTGAAGCCTACGGGAAGACGTGGGACATGTTCTTTTTCTGCAACAGCGGGCCGGTTAAATTCGATATCCACGAGATGACGGTGACGGCTGGTGAGGACGTCGCCTTTGCGGTGGCCAGGATGGGCTGTACCACACCGGGAGCCGATGGCACGCTGCTGGACCTCGATTTCCGCCTCACGGTCGGCCTTCGCAAAATCGACGGGCAATGGATGATCCTCCACGAACATCATTCCGTCCCGGCCACGGACTGACGACGCCGACTCCAGGCCGTCATATCGAACAGCTGGCGGCAGGACGGGCCTCGGAGTTTCGTCCCCCGTTTTCCTCCGCGCTCAAACGCCAAGTCCGTGCGGACTTAATATAGATTCATGCCCGCCGAGTTCACCCACCTCCATCTGCACACTGACTACTCGCTGCTGGACGGCGCCTGCGACGTGGACAAGCTGGTCGCGCATGTCCACTCGCTGGGGCAGAAGGCCGTGGCGATGACGGACCACGGCAACATCTACGGTGCGGTACATTTCTTCAACGCGGCCAAGGCCAAGGGCGTCCAGCCCATCCTGGGCTGCGAGCTCTACATCTGCAAGGAAGACGACCACCGCGCCGCGCCCAATCCAGACCTGAAGTACAACCATCTGCTGGTGCTGGCTGAGAACGAAGAAGGCTATCGCAATCTGGTCCGGCTTACATCGGAGGCCGCGCTGCATGGCTTCTATCGCAAGCCGCGCGTGAGCAAGGCGTTTCTGGCGAAGCATTCTGCCGGGCTAATCGGCTTCTCCGGCTGCCTCGCGGGCGAGGTTGCCGAGAACATCATGGGCGGCCGCTACGATGCTGCTAAGACCGCTGCCGGCGGGTATCAGGACCTGTTCGGCAAAGGCAACTTCTTTCTTGAGATTCAGGACCACCAGCTCGGCCCGGACAAAGCGGTCTGCGATGCGATGCTCCGCATGGAGCGCGAGTTGGAGATTCCGTTGATCGCCACGAACGACTCGCACTACATCGCCGCCGACGACAGCCGCGCGCACGAGATCCTGCTGTGCGTGCAGACCGCGGGCTCGATGAACGATCCCAAGCGCTTCCGCTTCGACACCAACGAGTTCTACATCAAGTCCGCCGACGAGATGGCGCGGCTCTTCGCACATGCGCCGCATGTGGTCAGCGGCACGATGCAGTTCCCCGAGCGCTGCAATATGAAGCTCAGCAAGGTCGAGCATCCCTTCCCCGCGTTCCCTGTGCCTGAGGGCGAGACGCTGGACAGCTATTTCGACAGGGTCTGCCGGGAAGGATTGAAGAAGCGTCTGGCCACATCAGTCGAGCATCTGCGCGCGTCTGGCCTGCTGAAGAAGACCATCCCCGATTACGAAGCGCGCCTCGACCGCGAGATCGCGTGCATCCAGCAGATGAAGTTCCCTGGCTACTTCATGATCGTGTGGGACTTCATCCGCTTCGCGCGTGAGCAGGGCATCCCCGTCGGCCCGGGCCGCGGCTCGGCGGCCGGCTCGCTGGTCGCGTATGCGATGGAGATCACCGACATCGATCCGTTGCAAAATGAATTGCTCTTCGAGCGCTTCCTGAATCCTGAGCGCGTCTCCATGCCTGATATCGACATCGACTTCTGCATGAACCGGCGCGGCGAGGTCATCGAGTACGTGCAGCAGAAGTATGGCCGCGACCAGGTGGCGCAGATCATCACCTTCAACACGATGGCAGCCAAGGCCGCGATCAAGGACGTGGGCCGCGCGCTGGACATGCCCTACGGTGAGGTGGACCGCATCGCCAAGCTGATCCCCGCGACTATCGGCATCACCATCGAGCGCGCGCTCAAGGACTCGCCACCGCTGGCCGCAGCGTATGAAGATCCCAAGATTCGCGAGTTGATCGACGCGGCCATGCGGCTGGAGGGCCTGGTGCGAGGCGCGGGCGTGCACGCGGCGGGCGTGGTGATCGCGCCCAAGCCGCTGACCGAACTGGTGCCGGTCACGCGGACGAAGGACGAGGCCATCGTCACCTCATACGACATGACGTCGATCGAGAAGATGGGCCTGCTGAAGATGGACTTTCTCGGCCTGACCACGCTGACCGTGATCGACGACACGCTGAAGCTGATCAAGTCCACCAAGAAAATCACGCTCGATCTCGCGACCATTCCGCTGGATGACGCACGCACCTATGAGCAGGTCTTCCATCGCGCGCTCACCTCCGGCGTGTTTCAGTTTGAGTCCGGCGGCATGCGCGACGTGTTGCGCCGCTACAAGCCGACGACGGTGGAAGACCTGACTGCCTTGAACGCGCTCTATCGTCCCGGACCGATCCAGGGCGGCATGATCGACGATTTCATTGAGCGCAAGTGGGGACGCAGGCCGGTCGAATATATGCTGCCGAGCCTGGAGCCACTGCTGAAGGAGACGCTCGGCGTCATCGTCTATCAGGAGCAGGTGATGCAGATCTCGGCGACCGTTGCCGGCTACTCGCTGGGCGAAGCCGACCTGCTGCGCCGGGCCATGGGAAAGAAAGATCCCGTGGAGATGGCGAAGCAGCGCGACCGCTTTATGTCCGGCGCAGCGGCGAAGAAGCTTCCCAAGGACACGGCAGGCCGCCTCTTCGACCTGATGGAGCAATTTGCGGGCTACGGCTTTAACAAGTCGCATGCCGCTGCCTATGCGCTGCTGGCCTATCACACGGCGTGGCTCAAGACGCACTATCCGGTCGAGTTCATGGCCGCGCTGCTGACCAGCGAAACCTCGAAGCCCGACAACGTGGTCAAGTACATCTCCGAGTGTCGCGAGATGAACATCCCAGTTGTCCCGCCCAGCGTGCAGGTCTCCGACGCGAACTTTACGCCGGTGAAGACAGACGCGGGCGAGGCCATAGGCTTCGGCCTCGCGGCGATCAAGAACGTCGGCCACAATGCTATTGTCTCGATTCTGGCTGCGCGAGAGGCACTGAAGTCGGAAGGTCGCGCAGGCTTCGCCACCCTGTGGGAGTTCTGCGAGAAGGTTGACCTGCGCCTGCTGAACAAGCGCGTGCTGGAGTCGCTGATTAAAGCCGGCGCAATGGACGCCTTCGGTTCGCGCGGGCAGGTCTTCGCCGCACTGGACAAGGCGATGGAGCGCGCGCAGAAGTCGCAGAAGGACCTCGCCGCCGGTCAGCATGGGCTCTTCGGTATCTTCGATGCGGACGACACGCCCGCAGCCCGCCGCGATACCGAACCGCTTCCGCCCGCGCCCGAATGGGACGAGCACACACGCCTGCAGAATGAGAAGGAGGTGCTCGGCTTCTTCGTCTCCGGGCATCCGCTGGACAAGTACCGTGAGAAGCTGCGCAACCTCAAAGTCGTCGACACCGCGGCGGCCATCGAGATGAAGCCCGAGCCGCAGGTCTTCCGCCGCAACGGCGGCGAGCCGCCCAACGAGATCCAGATCGCCGGCGTCATCACCGGCCTCAAGGTGGCGAAGTCCAAGCGCTCGGGAGAGATGTACGCGCAGGCCACGCTCGAAGACACGGTGGGCAAGATCGAGCTGATCGCGTTCTCCAGCGCGTACCAAAAATTATCCGAGAAGCTGAAGATTGAGGTGCCCGTGCTGGTGCGCGGCGCGCTGCGCGGTGAAGAGGATTCCGCGCCGAAGCTCTCCGTCTCGAACATCCAGGCGCTGGAGGACGTGACCATCAAACTGCCTGAGGCCCTGCGCATCCGGGTGCCGCTGCACCATCCCGACGCCGCGTTGCTGGAGAAACTGCTGGCGGTCTTCGTCTCCGCGCCGGGCAGGGGCAAGCTGCTGCTCGACCTCGAGGAGCCGGGCGAGTTCTGCGCGGTGCTGGAGCCGCAAGGCGTGCAGGTCAGCGCGGACCGCCTCTTCATCGACCGCGTGGAGGAGCTGGTCGGCCGTGGCGGCGTGAGGGTGATCGGCTAGGCTGCCCCATTCAGAGCAAGACGTTGGAGGCTTGGTTGATCGAGTTCGAGTGGGACGAAGAGAACATCAGGCATATCGCTGAACACAACGTCACGCAGGATGAGGTGGAGTTTGCTCTAAATGCGTTCACGTTGGATCTTGGTTATCAGGATTGGCACGAGGAAGAGAGGTTTGCCGAGGTTGGTGTGACCGCGCACGGAAGATATCTTATAGTCGTCACTACTTGGCGAGGGACGCGTCTACGCGTTGTAACCGCATTCAATGCACCCAAAGAGCTCATAGAGGAGTACCTTAGGGTAAGGTAGATATATGGCACAGGAGAAGCTCCCACGTTTTGCCAGCGAAGCCGAAGAGGCTAAGTGGTGGTTCCAGCACCGCTCAGACATTGCCAAGGATATCCTCAAAGCCTCTAAGACTGGGCGCTTAGGAGAGGGATCGCGCGCGCGCGCTCTTAGGAGAATTCGACCTCGGCGAAATGAAACATCCCCTGCGAGAGTCGACTACCTGATTGCGATATCTCCCGACGACATAGAAAAGAGCATGAGAGCAATGGCCTTACATGTTTTTCCGGGGGAAAGTAGAGTTACCGTGATGTACTCCATTACTGCGGCAGTTACCGACACTTCATACACGGTTCTGAGGAGTCTACGTCACACGATCTATTCGACACTCAGAGTCCCCATGCAGAATCCGCTCACCTGAGATATCCTTCCGCGCCAGAATACTCCCTTGTTACCGGGTATTGGCTTGCCCGAATTATGAAACAGCTTTGCTTCACGGAGATGTATGAATATCGGGGTTCGTCTCTCGTCTTCCAATCTTTGTACATCGTAGATGTCGCCGAAACTATTGAAATACTTGTGTATTGATTTTTTTACGTCCTCTGCCTGAAATGAATCAGCCATTTGCTGTGCAAGACCGTCAAAGAAACGCTTTCCGGAAACAAGCGTTCCTGAAATCAGAAAACCGGCGACAGTGAGGGTGATACCAAACTCAATATCAGTCATGTTCGTGAGCTGAACTAGTGATTGAATTACATGATCCAGTGAACTATTCAACAGTTGCTGCTCTTCAGCTGTATCCTCGCTTGATTGCTCAGCGACGACGGTCACAGGTGGGCCCTTATCTGGCTGTTGCTCGTCCATGCCTGTGAGTATATAGCAGGTTAATAAGTGAAGTACCCGCTCGCAGCTAATGGGCATCAGCGCTGCCAGCCCATTCGCAGCATCGCCGTTCTGGTTCACCGGCCGCGGCGGCGTGCGCGTCATCGGCTAGTCCATTGCATCCCGGCCCGGCGCCATCGCTCGCTCCATCTCCGCTACAATGATCGAGATGGCAGAACAGGAATCAGGCAATCTCGCGCAGCCGGAGGCCTGGCGAAGGACAGAGCTGGCGCGTCACACCGACCGCCCCTATCCGATGGACTTCATTGACGCACTCTTCACCGACTTCAGCGAGATCCACGGCGACCGCCGCTTCGGCGACGATCCGGCGATGGCCTGCGGCATGGCCCTGTTTCACGGCCGCCCGGTGCTGGTCGTCGCCAACTTGAAGGGACGCACGCTGAAGGAGCGTGTGGCGCGCAAGTTCGGCTCGCCGGACCCCGAGGGCTACCGCAAGGCGTTGCGTGCCATGCGTCTGGCGGAGAAGTTCGGCCGGCCGGTCTTCACCTTTCTCGATCTCGCGGGCGCGAACCCTGGCATCGGCGCCGAGGAGCGCGGCCAAGGCGAGGCCATCGCACGCAACCTGATCGAGATGGCGCGACTGCGTGTGCCGACTATTGCGACTGTTACTGGCGAGGGTGGATCGGGCGGGGCGCTGGCACTGGCGGTCGCGGACCGCGTGCTGATGCTGGAGAACGCGATCTATACGGTGATCTCGCCCGAGGGCTGCGCCTCCATCATGTGGAAGGACGCATCGAAGAAGCAGCAGGCCGCCGCTGCGCTGCAGTACACCGCGGAGGGCGCTTTGAAGCTTGGCTGTGTGGACGATGTGCTGCGCGAACCCGAAGGTGGCAGCCATAACGATCCTGCTTATGCGATGGCGATGGTCGACGAGAGGCTCAGCTATCATCTTGCGCAGCTGGACGGCAAGCCGATTGATACGTTGCTCGAAGAGCGCTACCGCAAGTTCCGCAACATTGCGCAGTTCTATGCCACGGCGGAGTAGCTGGTCCAGCTAGACTTTCTTCGCCAAAGCGGCGCCACCCCAAAGCAAAGGTCTTCTCTTGCAGGCGACTGACACTCCAAGCACCGCTGCATCTCCTCCGCGCCCCGGCACCGCGCCGGCGGTTGCTCCCCGCGCTGGCCGAGAGCGGCATCCGCGCACCTTACAACTGGTACAGTTTCTCGCCGCGGCGGTCTGGTATCTCTGTGCGCGTGCAATCTCCGCAACCGTCGCGAATGTCCTGGCGCTGCGCTTCGACCTCAGCGATACCCAGCCGCTGATCTATGCGCTGCTTCTGCTCTTTCTCGTGGTCGTCGGGCTTTCGCTGCTGCGCTCGATGGAGGACCGTTCGATAGAAGCCCGCGCGCCGCTGCGCACGGCGCTTGGTCTGCCCAAGCGCGTTACCTCGCGCGAGGAATGGACGATGGGCGCGGCCCTCGGCTGGGGGCTGGCGGTAGCAGCGGTACTTCCCATGGCTCTCACGCGCTCGCTCAACGTCCAGCTCTGGACTGCACCGCACGCCTTCTATCTGCTGGGACTCAGCCTGCTGACGCTGGCCGCAGCCACACTGGCCCACGCGCTGGCCATCTACGGCTTCGGCTTCCAGCGGTTGATTGCGGCGACGGGTCCTGTGCGTGCAACGCTGTTCCTGATTTTCGTTTTGGCCGCCGCGCATGCGACCGTGGCGCCGCCCTACGGCACGCCAGAGGGCACGCGCGTTCTGGTGGACATGCTGATGACTCTGCTGCTGTGCCTCTGCTGGCTGCGCACCCACGGCGTGTGGCTGCTGTGGGGGCTAAACTTCGCCTGGGCCGCGTCGACCGCTGTGCTCTTCGGGCTGCCCATCGCCGGCGACGCCAGCTTCGGCTCAGTGGTCGATACCCGCGCGGCAGGGCAGGCCTGGCTGACCGGCGGCGCTTACGGTCCCGCAGCTGCAGCATTTTCTATCCTTGTTCTGCTGGCCGCGATCCCGGTGCTGGTGCGCGTCACCCGCGACTACGCCTGGGACTATACGCATCTGCCCATCGTTCCCGGCGGCTACGATGTCACCATCGCGCCGCCTGCTGCGCACGCGGCCATGGAGCAAGCTGCCGCGACGGCCAGTGCCAGCTCGCTGGTGCAGATCCAACCGCTGCAGATGCAGCAGGCCGCGCCATCCATTCCAGCTGCGGACAGCGTTCCCGAATAGCAATTATTCCGAATGGCGTTCTTGCGTGGTAATGACAGCTCTGCGGCAGATGTCATTTGTTTGTCATCGGGCGCGCTTAGGCTTGCCCTAGAGAGATACTGGTCAGAGGGGAAGCGCCGTCTCGGGCTTCGAAAAGCGCATATGAGTCCTGGCACGAGTTGCAGAAACCTCCTTTTGTCGCGCAGCCTGCATCCCATTAAAATGGAGCGCCACAAGCCGCTTGTAAAAAGGGAAGAGAAGGCGCAAGATTCTGTGTACACGGGGTGCCAGGCATGGCCTTTCGTCCGAACCTAACCCACACATCTCTCAAGCGCGGAGCCACGCTCACCGCATTTCTGGCTGCGTCAGTGGCCTGTGCGGTGCGGCCGGCTTCGGCGCAGGTGTTTGTGGTCGGCGAAAAGACCGCCATGGCCGATGTCTCCACCGACTTCCATCCCACGCGCATCGAGCTGTCCGGGGCCCCCATCAACGAGCGCGATCGCCGCGATCTGGTACGCAACCTGGAGGCAGAGCAGGGCTTCGCGCATCGCCCGCTGCCGCTGGGCGAAGACCTGATGCTGATCGCCAACGGCAACCTGGTGCCGAGCGGCGATGCCTACAAGCAGATGCTGTACCAGAAGGGCCAGTCCGCCGGGCCGGGCGACCGCGTCGCCATTACTGCGGTGACGGTCAAGGGCGACCGCATCGTCTTCGACCTCAACGGCGGCCCGTACCTGAAGCACCGCTTCCTGCGCCACGTCCAGATCAACGATACGAATGTGGTGCCGGTGACCGACGAATACGTGACCGGCTGCCGCGTGACGCTGCTCTTTGAGGGCGGCGTGCCGGACATCAGCGCGCCCGAGGTGAAGGCGCTGCTCGACCCCATCATCGACTTCGGCGTCAAGTCCTCGGCCGAGGCCTACGCCGACAGCCTGCCGCAGTTTCTTAAGGACGCCGTCGCGCAGCACGATGTGCTGGTGGGCATGAACCGCAAGATGGTGCTGGCCGCCATGGGCGCGCCGGAGTCCAAGATCCGCGAACTGGTCCCCGGTACCGAAGACCGTCACTACGAGGAGTGGATCTTCGGGCAGGTGCCGCAGACCGTACGCTTCGTCCGCTTCGACGGCGACCGCGTGACCCAGGTGCGCGTGGCCGCGTTGGGCCAGCCCATCGCGGTGCACGATCAGGACGAGATGCACGGCTACCTCGACCCTGGCAGTACGCGCGAGATCGCGCTGGGTGACACCAAGGCGGGCAGCGGAGAAGATGGCCAAGAAGGGCCGGCCAAGGCGCCCCCTACCATCCTGAAGCAGGGCGAGGCCGCGCCGGGCAGCTCGCGGCGTGTGCTGCTGCCGGTCTCCGCACCGGCCGATCCAGACAAGACCCCCACCGCTCCCGATGCGAACTCGCCTTCTTCGCAGCCGGTCGAGCCGCCCGCACCGCCGCCTCCAGCCCAGTTCAGGACCGTGGCGCAGAACTACTAAGCAGAACGAGTAAATAGCCGCAGGCTACAGGATGCGGTGTAGAGTGCGGCGCCAGCGCGTGTCATCGAAGAAGTGCAGCGCAGTATGGGCCGCGAACGCGATCTGGTCGGCCAGCGAGGTCTTGTTGCCCTGGTCCCCCGGTGTGACGAACGACCAGTAGACGAACAGCGGCCTCCCGATGAGGTTGTCGCGGTGCACAAAGCCCCAGTACCGGCTGTCCAGGCTGTCCCCGCGGTTGTCGCCCATCATAAAGTAGCAGTCCGGCGGGACCACCAGGTCTTCGCCCTGGATGTGGTTGGGCAAATCGAGCGCCCACTCCGCTGTGACGTTGCGCGCCTGCGCTCCGGGGTGGGCAGGGAAGTCATCGCGATAGGCGTCGTATTCGCCGTCGGGGATCTTTGCGGCATAGGGCTCGTTCTGCGCAACGCCGTTCAGGTAAACCACTCCGCCGCGTAGATGGATGCGGTCTCCGGGCAGGCCGATGACACGCTTGACCAGAGTAAGATACTGGCCGTCGCCTTCCTGAAGCAGCGGCTTGTGAAAGACCACGGGTTCTCCGCGCTTGAGCGGACGATAGGGCAATGGCGCCCAGCGCGTGGCG
>Ga0182024_10012417_pt1 | contig 16853 bp, 17 predicted proteins | sample P32metaG_FD_120480 | JGI IMG/M metagenome (GOLD analysis project Ga0182024, IMG submission 120480) | Permafrost microbial communities from Stordalen Mire, Sweden - P3-2 metaG (Illumina Assembly) | ecosystem: Environmental > Terrestrial > Soil > Wetlands > Permafrost | place: Sweden: Stordalen... | reverse complement strand
CATGGAGCCGCCCATTTCCTTCGATGCCGACGAAGTTCGCAACAAACAAGCCGAAGTGCTTCACGCCATTCAGCCGTTCGGACCCGAAGAAGTGCTCACCAACATGGTTCGCGGCCAGTATGGAGAAGGTACCGCCGATGGCCAGCGCGTGCAGGGTTACCGCAGCGAACCCGACGTCGCCCCTGGCTCGAACACGGAAACTTTTGTCGCGCTGAAGCTGGCCATCGATAATTGGCGTTGGGCTGGCGTTCCTTTTTATCTGCGCACCGGCAAGCGCCTCGCTCAACGCGAGACCGAAATCGTAATTCAATTCCGTCGCACTCCTTTCGTGCTGTTTCGCAACACCACGGTGCGAAATCTCGAAACCAATCGCTTGGTGATTCACATCCAGCCTGACGAAGGAATTTCTCTCAGCTTCGGCGCCAAGGTTCCCGGCTCGGTGATGAAACTTGGACTCGTAAATATGGATTTCGACTACGCGACCTATTTCGGCTCTGAGCACAGCACCGGCTACGAGCGCTTGTTGCGCGACTGTATGGCGGGAGACGCCACCTTATTTCAACGCGCCGACATGGTCGAGGCTGGGTGGAGCGTCATCCAACCGATCCTGGACGTCTGGCACGCTCTGCCAGCTCGCGATTTTCCAAATTACGCCGCCGGATCGTGGGGACCGCCCGAGGCCGCCGATCTCCTCGAGAGGGATGGGCGCGAGTGGCATAACAGCGAAAACGAAGGCCTGGGCCGGCGAAACCGTGCATCCGCTGGTGAACGCGACCGCGTCGGAATTGCATAAATGTCCGCAACACCTAACCGGGAAGTTCGCATTTTGAAGGACGGCGATACGATTGCTCGTCGCGCCGCGGACAAATTTGTCTCACTCGCGCAATCCGCCGTGCAGCGCAGCGGTTCTTTTAGTGTCGCGCTGGCGGGCGGCTCGACGCCAAAAATACTCTATTCTTTGTTGGCCGCCGAATCTGACCTGCGCGCCAGGCTTCCTTGGGATAAAATGCACCTGTTCTTCGGCGATGAGCGCCACGTGGGTCCCGACGATTCGCAAAGCAATTTCAAGATGGCTTCAGAAACCATGATTTCCAAGGCGCCGGTGAAGCCTAACCAGGTTCATCGCATGAAGGGCGAATATCCTGACGCGGAACAAGCTGCCAGGGAATACGAACAAGTGCTGCGCACTCATTTCCGTCTTATTGGTGCGGAATTACCGCGCTTCGATTTGGTCCTCGCGGGCATGGGAGATGAAGGTCACACCCTTTCACTTTTTCCCGGCACCAAGGCTCTACACGCCGAGGGTCGCACCGTCGTGCGAAACTGGGTTGGCAAATTTTTTACCGATCGCATCACCATCACGGCGCCGGTAGCCTGCAATGCCACGATGATTCTTTTCATGGCTACCGGAAAAGAAAAAGCATTGGCCTTGAAGGGCGTGCTCGAAGGTCCTTACGAGCCGGAACAGTTGCCATCGCAGTTGCTGCAACCCACTAACGGAGAATTACTGTGGCTCGTGGACCAGGCCGCAGGCAGTATGCTTTCTACCGCTATTCGAGAATAAACAGGAGATACACATGGCTACCACCGCAAGCGCCGGCAAAATCGAAACCTACCTCGGAGCAAAAGCCGAATCACTTTTGGGTTTCAATGCTCCGAAAATTTCCAAAGATCGTTTGCATCTGCCTGGCCCTGATTTTGTTGACCGCGTCTGGACCAGTTCCAACCGCAATATCCGAGTACTCACGAATCTGCAGCGCATCTACGGCCACGGCCGCCTGGGAAAAACCGGTTACATGTCCATTCTCCCGGTCGACCAGGGCATCGAGCATTCCGCGGCAGCGAGCTTCGCGAAAAACCCGGAATATTTTGACGCCGAGAATATCGTCAAGCTGGCCATCGAAGGAGATTGCAACGCCGTGGCTTCCACTTTCGGCGTTCTGGGCGCCGTTGCGCACAAATACGCGCACAAAATTCCCTTGATCGTGAAAATGAATCACAACGAGCTGCTCACTTTCCCCAACAAGTTTGACCAGATTTTTTTCGGCACCGTCCAGGAAGCCTGGAATATGGGTGCTGCCGCCGTCGGCGCCACCATCTATTTTGGCTCGGATCAGAGTGACCGCCAGATCATCGAAGTGAGTCAGGCTTTCGCGGCCGCGCACGAACTCGGCATGGCTACCGTGCTGTGGTGCTACCTCCGCAACAATGCCTTCAAAAAGGACAAAGATTATCACCTCTCTGCCGACCTCACCGGACAAGCCAATCATCTCGGCGTGACCATTCAGGCCGACATCATCAAGCAAAAGCTCCCGGAAAATAACGGCGGCTACGCGGCGCTGAACATGGGCGACTCCAGCTATGGAAAATTTGACAAGCGCATCTATACCGATCTCGCCAGCGATCATCCCATCGACCTTTGCCGCTATCAGGTTGCCAACTGCTTCATGGGTCGTTCAGGTCTCATCAATAGCGGCGGCGCTTCCGGCGCCAACGACTTTGAAGAAGCGGTCACCACCGCGGTGATCAATAAACGCGCCGGCGGTACCGGCCTCATTTCCGGCAGAAAAGCGTTCCAGCGCCCCATGAAGGAAGGCGTGCAGTTATTGAATGCCATCCAGGACGTTTATTTGAGCCCGGAAGTCACCGTCGCCTAAGCCGGACCGCAAGCGCGGCTGAATTGATCTGCGGTTCTGCCGCCATGGATCATCGAATCCTGCGACAACCCGAGTTCCATCGGGTAACTTTGGTCGCCGCGAACAAATGATTGTTTTCGAATTTGCGCTTTTGGGAGCGTATCGTGTCCAACCGTCTGCAAGGCAAAGTGGTCGCCATCACTGGTGGCAATCAGGGCATCGGTCTCGGCATCGCTCAGCGCTTCGTCCAGGAAGGCGCCGCCGTTTCGATCTGTTATCTCTCCGATAAAGCGGAAGCAGAAAATGCGGCTCTGAGCTTGCGCAGCAACGGCGCGAAAGCCGTTGCCATCCAGGCTGACGTCTCCAAACTCGCCGATGGCCAGCGGTTCATCGAACAGACCGTCTTCCAACTCGGCAAAATCGATGTTTTGATCAACAATGCCGGCGTCGAACGCCGCGCCAGTTTTTGGGACGTAACCGAAGCGGACTACGATTTCGTATTGAATGTGAATTTGCGCGGCTTGTTTTTCATGACTCAGGCGTTCGTCAAACATCAGATGCAGGCCAAGGCCGGGGGAAAAATCATCAATCTCAGTTCTGTGCACGAAGAGCTGCCGTTTCCGCATTTCTCTACCTACTGCGCCAGCAAAGGCGGCGTAAAAATGTTGACGCGAGATCTTTCCATTGAGCTCGCCCCTCTGGGCATCACCATCAATTCCATCGCCCCGGGAGCCATCGAGACTCCGATCAATTCGTCCTTGCTGCACGATCCTGCGAAGTTAAAAGCTCTGCTTCAAAATATTCCGCTCCAGCGGCTGGGTGAACCTAGCGACGTCGCTTCCGTAGCTTTATTTCTGGCCTCCGATGAATCCAGCTACATCACCGGCACCACAATTTTTGTCGACGGCGGTTTGCTGTGGAATTATCAGGAACAATAGCCACGTACTAAACGCTTATGCCAACGCCAGCTAACCCAAAAGCCGTTCGACTTGTGATCGCCGACGTGGACGGCACCCTCGTTACCCAGGAAAAGGTCCTGACGGAGCGCGCCATCCAATCCGTCGTTAAATTGCGTGACTCCGGAATTAAATTTGTCATCACTAGCGGTCGGCCGCCTCGCGGCATGGCCATGCTTGTCGAGCCGTTGAAAATCAGCGAGCCCATTGCCGGCTTCAACGGCGGCGTCATCACCAAGCCCGATCTTGCTACCGTGGTTACAAAAAATATTTTGCCGCCTCTCATGGCGGAAAAGGTCATCAAACTCATCCTCGATCACAAACTTGACGCGTGGCTGTACAGCGCTACCGAGTGGTATGTGCGCGATGTGAATGCGCCACACGTCGCCCGCGAGCAATGGACTGTCAAATTTCCACCTAAGGTCGTCGCTAACTTCGACAATCTGCTCGAAAATGTGGCTAAAGTCGTGGGCGTCAGTGACGACCTCGACGCCGTACAACGCTGTGAAAAAGATGCCCAGCATGCTTGCGGCGATCAGGCCTCAGCCGCTCGGTCACAGCCCTACTACCTCGACGTCACGTCGCCCAAAGCCAACAAGGGCGAAGTCGTGCTGGCCATGTCCAAACTGCTGGACATACCCGTCGATCAGATCGCCACGATAGGCGATATGCCCAACGATGTGCTGATGTTTAAGAAAAGCGGAATCAGCATTGCCATGGGCAATGCCAGCGCAGACGTGCAAAAATCAGCGACCTACGTTACTCCTTCAAATGAACAGGAAGGTTTCGCCGAAGCCATGGAAAAATTTGTCTTGCAACAGTCGGGCTCGCAGAAATCAGCAGGTCAATAATCGCTTGGACTAGGTTTCGCTCTCAAGCGCGCGCCATAGTAGCGCCTTTTGCTGCTTGTAGCAGCTTACTCACATTCTCTGCGATCTTTCCGTTGCCAAACACGGCATTCCCCGCCACCAGCAGTTCGGCTCCCGCCCGCACCACATCTGCAATCGTATTCAGCGCAACGCCGCCATCCACTTCAATTCTAAAATTCAAACCGCGGGTCTCGCGAATCTTCGCCAACGCTTCTATCTTGCGCAGCGATCCACGAATAAATTCCTGCCCGCCAAACCCGGGATTCACCGACATGACCAACACGTGGTGCACAATTTCCAAAACCTCATCCAGCATCTCCACTGGCGTCGCGGGATTAATCACCACTCCCGGCTCGCAACCGTGTGAAGCTATCAAATGCAGCGTGCGGTCCAGATGCACGCAGGCCTCCTGATGCACCGAAATCCACGTGGCGCCCGCTCCCGCGAATGCCGGGATTAATTCGTTTGGGCGTTCAATCATCAAGTGGCAATCGAAAATCGCATCCGGGATTGATTTGCGGAGCGATTTAACCACCGGCGGCCCCAGCGTGATATTGGGCACAAAATGCCCGTCCATCACGTCTACATGCAGCAATGAACCACCGGCATCGAGCGCAGCTTTGGCATCTGCGCCCAGTTGCGCGAAGTTAGCGGACAGTATCGACGGCGCAAGCTCTATCTTGGGCAAAGCATTTCTCCTGAGCCCTCTATGCTCAAGATTATACGCACAACCTCTTGTCACTCTTCCCACGAAATCGTTCGGCGCTCCGAACTGCTCTTCTGCGCCATCTCTAGAACCCTCATCACGTTCAACGCATGATCAGGCGTGACGGCCAGTTGCGCTTTACCCAGAATCGCGTCACGCACGTTCGCATAATAATCGCGATAATCGCCTGTAGCCGACGGAATGCTTCGTCGCACTTCCACTCCTTCCTCTACGGTCGTAAGCACTCCCCAGTTTTCCACTGGCTCCACTCCCCACGGGCCGTTTTCAGGAATAAATCCCCTGCGCAAATTTATCTCTTGCGGATCGAAGCTCTGCTTAAAGAACGCGCCGCCAGTCCCTTGCAAAACAAATCGCGGTCGCTGCGCCGCTGCCAGCATCGTCGAACGCAGCACCGCCCGCATGCCCGCTGGATAGTGCAACATTACATCGAAGGCGTCGTCCACCACCGCGGTTGCCCGCTCCACGCGTACATCGGCCGTTACCGCTTCCGGCAGACCAAAAAGCACCAGCGCGTGATCGATCAGGTGCGGCGCAAGGTCGAACAAAATCCCGGCACCGGGGACTCTCCGTTCGCGCCAGGCCCCTGCCTTGAGCTCCGGGCGAAATCGGTCGTAGTTCGTCTCGAAACGCACAATGCGCCCTAGCGTACCCTCCGAAACAAGCTGGCGCATCGCTTGAAAATCCCCGTCATAGCGGCGGTTCTGGTAAACGGTAATGAGCCTTCCGCGCCTTCGTGCCAACTCTACGAGTTCTCTTGCTTCCTCCAGTGTCGTCGCAAATGGCTTATCTACCACCACATCGCGGCCCGCTTCGATGCACATGCGCGCCAGCGGCGCGTGCGTATCATTTGGTGTAGCTATTATCACCAGGCGAATCTCCAGAATCGCCAACAGTTCCTCAGCGTTGCGTACCACCCGCACATTCGGATACTTCTCAGCCGCCTCGGTTCCGTTGCGCTGCACAATGGCTGCCAGTCGCAATCCTGGCGTCGCGTGTATCACCTGAGCGTGAAACGCGCGCCCTGCCAGTCCAAATCCGATCACGCCCACATCAATCATTGCTGCCCCTTGTTTTTCGTCGGCCAGGATGGATCCGTTTCACGATTCACGGTATCGCTTACACGGGCGGGTGTATGAAAGGCCCAACAAAAAAACTACGCAAAATGCGTCATTGCCTGCATCCTTAGTCTCGCTCAGAATTACCCGCGCATGCATCTCCATCGCGCCGCCGCTGAAACGCACTCGCTGGGATTCATTCACGCTGCGCTCTTCGCCGGCTTCATCCTTACCGGCATTGTATGTACCATCCTCGGCCCCATTCTCCCAGTCTTCATCACGCGATGGACCCTCAACGACGCTCAGGCGGGATTATTTTTCACCACGCAATTCGCCGGATCGCTTTTAGGGGTTGGATGCTCCAGCCTTATTCTCGCCACACGCGGTTATCGCCATGCACTCGTTCTCGGATTTCTGCTTATGGCTGCGGGCATCGCCGCTCTCAACAGTCCCAGCGAAAACGTTGCGTTACTGGCCAACAGTCTGGCCGGCCTGGGTTACGGCATTGCGATTCCCGCTACCAATCTGTGCGTGGCTGAAATTGCGGGCGCTCGGCGCTCGGCGTCTCTCAATATCCTAAATATGGCCTGGGGTGTCGGCGCTATCCTGTGTCCCATTCTGGTTCTTACCGGGCTGAAAGTTCATCGTTTCAACGAAGTTTTGTTTTCCATCGCCTTCGGCTCCTTGTTGCTCAGCATCTTGTTTTGGATCATGAAGTTCGAGCACAACATGCCATCCGCAGTCTCACCCTCCGACGCGAAATCAGAAACTGTCCACGATAACGTTCATCCCATCCACGTTCCCATTGCGCTGGCACTTCTTTTTTATCTCTACATCGGCACGGAAGCCGGCGTTTCCGGCTGGGCCGCCGAGCAGGCCAGCCGTGTTGGTGTAGGCGCTTCTTCGACGCTGGCGCCCATGTTTTTCTGGATCGGTTTGTTATCGGGCCGCGGCATCTCCGCGCTGATACTGTCTCGCGTCAAGGAAAACTTGTTGGTCCTCGGCGGCTTGTTACTTTCTGGGTTGGGAACCGTATGTCTCCTCCGTGCGTCCACCAGCATGTCGATTATTTTTGGCGTGACGCTTGCCGGCTTCGGACTCGCCAGCATTTATCCGATCTTCATCGCGTGGCTCTCCAAATGGTATGGAGCGAGAGCGCGTCGTCTCGGTGGCGTTATGTTTTCTATGGCCGCTCTTGGCGGCGCGACCGTGCCATGGATCATCGGTTTCGTGTCGCAACACTCCCACAGTTTGCGAGTTGGCCTGCTGATCCCCCTCGCTGGATGCCTTACGATGATCGTCCTCGTTGCGGCATTACGCCGCCGCATCGCTGCCTGAGGTATTCTTTCCCCGTGCCGTCTTTGCAGAAGCCCCTCCAGAAACAGAAGCCTCCATCACAGCGTTCACCGACGACCGGCCTGCTTTTCGGATTGATCATCACGCTTGCGGCCGTTCTCGCGTATGCCTCATATATCACCGTACAGCTTGGCGGCTTGCGGCGGTTGCAAAGCGACATGGTCGATCGCAATCGCAAAGATTCGCTGCAACTTTTACGCATACAAAACGATTTAAACTCCATCGCGCTCGCCATGCGTGACATGCTCGATGCCGCGGAACCTTATCCGCTCACCGCGTGGTCTGCGCAGTTCGAACGCATTCACGAAGATCTCGACGCGGGCCTCCAGCTTGAGGAAACACTTGCTGGCGCCAACCGCACTCCTGAACAACGGCTCTATCTCGATCAGTCACTCGCACAATTCTGGGATGCCGTAAATCGCATGTTTGCGCTGGCCAACAACGCCAAAGAAAATGAAGCCCGCGAACAAATTCGGCTCACCTTACAGGCTCGTCAGCAGGCCTTGAGCACCGCTGTCTCGCGCCTGCTCGTTGAAAATAACGAAGGCGAAGAGCAAGCCGCGGCGCGCATCACTCAGATCTACGACAGTGTCCAGCGCCAGCTCTATCTGTTCCTTGCCGCCACGTTGATCGCCATCGCGTTGACCAGTCTTTATCTGATTCGGGCCAATCGTCAGATTTTTGCTCGCCTCGCGGAGCTTTCCGAGCAACGCAGCGAGCTCGCACAGAAATTAATTTCCACGCAGGAATCCACGCTGCGCCACATTTCCCGCGAGCTTCACGATGAATTCGGCCAGGTCCTCACCGCCATTGGAGCTATGCTCGGGCGCGCAGGCAATCAGGCTCCGGAAGGCTCCCCCCTTCGCCAGGATCTCCAGGAAGTGCGCGAAATTGCTCAGTCCACTTTGAACAATATTCGCAGCCTCTCGCAGGCGCTGCACCCCGTGTTGCTCGAAGAAGCCGGGCTGGAAAGTACGCTGGACTGGTATATTCCTACCGTGGAACGTCAAACAGGTATTCGCCTCCATTACGAAAAATCCGGTCAATCTTTTCCCATCGAAACTGGTGCCGGGGTTCATTTGTATCGCATCATCCAGGAAGCCTTGAACAACGTCAGTCGTCACGCTGCTGTAACCGAGGCGTGGATCCGGCTGAGATTTCTGCCTAACGCTCTTGCGCTGGAGGTGGAAGATCACGGCAAAGGATTTGTTTCTGAACCTTCCAGCGCTGGTGAAAATGTTCCGCGCGGCATCGGCCTCGTAGCCATGCGCGAACGCGCGGAATTGATCGGCGGCATACTGAACATTTCGCGGCCCAGCCAGGGCGGAACGCTGGTGCAATTGAAAATTTCTCAGGACAAACTGCAACCTCATGCCGCATAAAATCACCGTTCTACTGGTCGACGATCACGCTTTAGTGCGGCGCGGGTTTCGCCGCATGTTGGAAGACGATTCCGAAATCTCCGTGGTCGCCGAAGCCAGCGACGGACCTGAAGCTGTGCGTCTCGCGCTGGAATTGCGTCCTCAAGTCATCGTCATGGATTGCGCGCTTCCTGAATTTAACGGCATTGAAGCTACCCGCCGCATTCGCAAGGACTTTCCCGCCGTGGAAATTCTCATGCTGAGCATGCACTCTGAAGAGACGTTGGTTCGTCAGGCATTGGAAGCAGGGGCACGCGGTTACGTACTGAAAAACGCCATGGACCTCGATCTTGTCAGCGCCGTAAAAACCGTCGCGGCAGGCAAAGCGATCCTGGATCCACAGGTTTCCAAAGCAGAGTCACTCAAAGGCGAACGAGGTTCGGGGCTCACCACGCGAGAACTCGAAATTCTTCAACATATCGTCGCCGGAAAATCCAACAAGGAAATTGCCGTTGATCTGAATCTCAGTTCCAACACCGTCGCGGTGCACCGTGCCAACATCATGGATGCACTCGGCATTCACAAAACCGCCGAATTGGTTGTCTACGCTATACGCAACGGTTTGGTCACTCTTCCATGAAGCGTCGTGAATTTGTTGTGGCCGCCGGCGCCCTGGCCTTCAACTCTGCCTTTGCGCTGCACGATCTCTTCGCCGCTCCATCCGCGAGCCTCGGTTTTTGTTTCACCGACGTCACTGCCGCGGCGGGAATCCAGTTTCAACACAACAGCGGAGCCTACGGTGGAAAATTTCTTCCCGAGACGCTTGGCTCTGGCTGCGCGTTTCTTGATTACGACAACGATGGCTGGCAAGACATTTTGCTGGTGAATGGCATGGATTGGCCCGGTCATCAGCGCCGAAAATCGACGTTGCGCTTGTACCGCAACAATCGCAACGGCACTTTTTTAGACGTAACCCGCGCCGCCGGCCTCGAACTGGAAATGTACGGCATGGGAGTTGCTGTCGGCGACTACAACAACGATGGCTTCCCGGACATTTTCATTAGCTGCGTCGGACAGAGCCATCTTTTCCGAAACACCGGCGATGGCCGGTTCAAAGATGTCACCCGCGCTGCCGGATTCCAGAACCACCAGGCCTTCAGCACTTCTGCGCTGTGGTTAGATTACGACCGCGATGGGCTGCTTGATTTGTTTGTTTGCAATTACGTGCGCTGGTCGCCGGAGCATGACGTTTTTTGCAGTCTCGACGGCACCCACAAGTCCTATTGCACCCCGGAAGCGTATCGCGGCGACACCTGCTGGCTCTTCCACAATCGCGGCGACGGCACGTTTGAAGATGTCACCGCCAGCAGCGGCGTTTTCGACAGCAGTTCCAAATCTCTCGGCGTAGCCATGCTCGATTACGATCAGGATGGATGGCCCGACCTGTTCGTGGCCAACGACACTCAACCCAACAAGCTGTATCGCAATCTTCACAACGGAAAATTCAAGGACGTGGCCGTAGAAGCCGGACTGGCCTTCAGCAGCGAAGGTAAAGCGCGCGCCGGAATGGGCGTGGACACTGGCGATTTCGATAATTCCGGCCGCGCGAGTATCGCCATTACCAATTTTGACAACGAAATGATTGGCTTATACCGGCCGGTTTCAGCCACTGCTTACGACGACATCTCGCAACAGATCGGTATCGGCGCTCTCTCGAAAAGTAACCTGGGTTTTGGCTGCGTATTTCTCGATGTGAATCTCGACGGCTTTCTCGATTTGGCAGTAGCCAACGGTCATATCGACGATACCGTGCGAAACATTCGCGGCAATGCCGGTTATGCACAACCCCCTCACCTTTTTCTCAACAGTCCCAGTGGCACCAAGAAATATTTTCGCGATGTCGCTGCGGAGGTTGGCGGCGGCTTCGACAAACCAAAAGTCGGACGAGGCCTGGCTTACGCGGACTTCGACCGCGACGGCGACCTCGATCTGCTCATGACCACTAACAACGGTCCCGCTTATCTTTTTCGCAACGAACAGTCCTCTGGGAATCGCTGTATCCGTTTTCGGCTCATCGGCACTAAGTCCAATCGCGACGCCATCGGCGCGAGCGTGCGCATCTTCTACAATGGCCAGTCTCAATCGCGCCTGGTGCACGGCGGTTCCAGTTATCTATCGCAATCCGAATTGCCTGTGACCTTCGGCTTGGGCAAGCAGGACCGCATTGATCGCGTTATCCTCGATTGGCCCAGCGGCAAATCCGAAGAATACAAAAATCTCGCCGCTGGTCGCCTTTACGAATGCACCGAAGCGCAAGGCATTAAATCTTCAACTGGTTTCTAGACGGGCTGTCGCATTCCCGGCTTTACGTGTCCATATATTGTGCTTCGCCGTTCCCGAACGACCAGTTCTCCCAGGATGTTTCCACCAGGACGACCATCAGGTCTTGCGGCGCAAGGCCAGGAGACTCAGCGAGAATTTCCGCCATGCGTTTGAAGAGTTTGCGTTTTTGCTGCGGCTTGCGGCCCGCGCTCAGGATGATTTGTACGAATACGACGCGCTCGGATCGGCGTACTCCCAGGTATTGAGGGTCGTAAATCAGGTCTGTTGCCGAGTGTTCGCTGATCACTTGAAAGCGATCGTCGGGCGGAATGGCCATCGCTTCGACCATGGCGCTATGGACGCCGTCCCCCAGCGCTTTGCGATATTCGGGTGTAGTGCCGGTACGAAGGAAGATCCTGACCAAGGGCATGTTTTGCGTCTCCTTGGCTTTTTGATGCGAAAGAAGAAAAGCGGGGTATACCGAAGTGTGGTCGTTCGCTGACCAATTTGGTCTGTTAAACCTGCAGCAAAGAGACTGAAACTCAGCCATTCACGAACGTGATGTCTGAAATTCCCAGCTGCGAATAAGACTTCTGTACCTCTCGAGCGTCAGCGTTTCCTGCGCCGGAATTTACGCTGAAACGCGGCTTAGTTCCTGCACGGCGCGATAAGCCTGATCCATGGCTTGATCGGTGTAGGCCGCTGCGGCTGCATCGGCGTTGGCGATGGTTATGCGGCCGAAGGGTTTGCGGCCAATTTCGCAAGGCGATTGACCCGCGGGCCAGTCCGGGTCAAACAGCGGATTGTATTCGTAAGCGTACCCGTGCGGCCAGCGGTTGACGGTGATGGCATCGATATCGCGCGCGGGATCGAAGCCGCCTTGGCCCAGCACCCGATACAACTGATCACGCAGTTTGCGCTCGAACGTTGCGAACGGCGTCACCAGCAATTCTGCGCGACCGACTTTATGCTGCTCTCGCTCGGGCAGACCCGGCGCGCAAGGAGTTTTTGTCAGGCGCACCAGGATTGGTTCGTCGGGCGACAAAGGTGCCTTGTAGCCGCCAATGGTAACGGCATTATCGAGCGAAGCGTGTGTGTGATACATGCCCGGGCAGGAAACGTGATAGACGCCGAGCTTTTCGAACGCCTTCCAATTTTTGATGGCCACGGATGTATAGACGAGCGGCACTTTTGTGCCGTAGAGCAGCGCTTCTTTCTGGGCTTGCGGCAGGTCCGGGCAGAGGTACGGAATCATGGTGTTCCAACAGGCCATCACCGTGCCGTTGCCGCGCACGGAATACATTTTGCCTTCGCGCACATAGCTGACTTCCACTTCCTTAGCGGACGCGGCCTCGCCGCCGTGGCGGGTGCGCACCACCGTGCTGTTCAAGCGGATGCGCACAGCGGAATCGGGCTGGTCCAGCTTGCTGTAGTCAGCCCTCGCCGTGACGATGTCTTCGGCATCTGATCCACCGATCGATCCCGGAATTAAAACGCGAACCAGCATGCGCGCGATCGAAGCATTTCCATCCGGATAATGAAATTCGTAATCGGGTTTGGGAGTGGCGAAGCCTCGCGCGGTGAATCCCATGCGCGGGTGGGGCCCGGGTGCCAAATTCAGTCCCGTAAATCCCGGCGAGTGGAGCACCCAGCAATCGAGCGCGCTCACCGCATCGATGCCGACGCCATACAGGCCTTGGGTTTGCACCTGATAAAACGGAACCACGCCAGCATCGACCTTCACGACCTTCAGCAGATAATCCTTGTAGCTCATGCGCGACAAACGATCTTTCTTTTCGTCGGAAGAAATACCCGGAAAGAAATCGACCGTCGTTTCGTTCAGACGCTGCAAATCGCGTTTGGCACGCTCCGACAAGGGCGTCGCCGCGATAAACTCCGGCAGGCTTCCACTGTTTTTAAGGTTGCGGCGTCCCGGCCCGCCTACCACCAGCTTGTCGGTGCCGAACGTTTCCTTGTCGAAAAAATAGGCGCTCTGCAGATTCTTGTAAGCGTCTTTTACATCGCATTTTTCCGCCAGCCCCGCAGGATCGATGTGCAGGTCCGCCATCAATCCGGCAGCTTCTTTGCTGTAGGGAAAGGGCGATTCGATAGCCCACGTGCCGCCATTGGCCAGCAGCAGGCGGCCCCCGGGACGAAACTCATTGCGCTTGGCGTGTCCGCCGAAATCGTCGTGATTATCCAAGATCAAAATGCGGGCGCTTGGATCGTGCTGGCGATAAAAATACGCCGCGGTTAGACCGCTGATGCCGCCTCCCACGACGATCAAATCGTAGGACTCGTGAACTTCGATCGGCGCTCCTGCTTTTGCCCAGAAATTCCCATCGCGCAATGCGTGCGCCGCCTCGAACGATCCATCCGTGCTGCCCCGCATTCCGGTGAGAGCCGGCGGATAATAGCCCGGCTTGTCTTGTGCGGATAATTCCACAGCGTGCAGCGGTCCAAGCCCGGGAAATACACTTCCAGCGATAGCGCCGCCAATGGCAACGCATACTCCATTCATAAAATCGCGTCGCGAAATGGAACGATCCATTCCCAACTTGCGATCACTACGATTCATGTTGCCATCTCCTCTAAATCTCCAAAGAAAAACACCAAGTTCTTATCGTGCAATTTGGCGACCACCGTCACATCCCAGGATATTTCCCAAAAAAGATCAGCAGGAAATCCACTGTATCTTCAATTCCGTGAGCAATGATCGGCACAGCCAGATTGCGGCCTGTTCGCAGATAAATGATCCCCAACAGAAGCCCGGACAGCCCCTCGTCCAGGATGCCGGTAATCCCCTGGTACGCATGCGCAAGTCCAAAGGCCACATGAACCACGATCAGGCTGACTATCCACGCGCCACGCCCGCGGTTCATCAGATCGGCGACTCGGTTCATCAGGTATCCGCGATACACCATCTCTTCCCCAAACGCCGCCAGGGTCCAAGCCAGTCCAATGAAGATAAGTGTGTACTTAAGATTCCCCGTCAGCGCTCGAAAGAGTTCCAGGTCCGGCTCTCTGCGTAGATATTTAACCAGAAGCGGCTGACTGACAAACAGCTCGAATCCTTCCAGCAGTAAACCTGCGACGACTCCCAAGAAAATCGTCGTTTTCCAGTTCCGGTAAACTCGAAGTCCAATGCTGCCCCAATTGACTTTACGCACCCACAGCGAAGCGCAGGCAAATACCAAAAGGTAGAGAGTCTTGCTGAAATAAATGTGATGACGAAAATCGGCCAAGAATATCAAGGCCACCACGACTAGTTCGGCAACGATGAGCCATTTGCTCTGACGCCAGTCGCGGTCGCGTGCCTGCTGCGCGCCGGCGCCTTCGCGCTCTTCTAGTTCTGGAGCCTGCCTGTCCACTGATTCATACATGGCTTTCTCAGAACGTCGCGGCTTCCTGGCACCACGCGACCTGCCCACACATGTACAGAGATCGAAATGTCCCCGGTGCTATTGCGCGCTACCCACAACCCCGCCGTGCGCGGATGCAACGGCTTCAGCACTGCCCACAACAGAAGCAGGAGCCCCACCGCGTAGCCCATCAGCGAACCCAGCACCACGAATAATCCGGCGAAGCTCAGGCTCGCCCATCGAAATGTATTTTTGATTATTTGTAACGGCGAGCGGCTTGCCTGAGTGCGCGCTAGCACCTCGTCCGTTACATACTGCCGAGCGAGTTCTTCTGGACTGCCCAGCCCGCCCAGCACGGCATCAATACCAGCGGGCGTTACTGCTCCACTCATGGCCATCTTGTCCGTAATGTGGCTGCGCAACTCTTCCATGATGTCTTGAGCGTCTCGTTCATTGAGCCCCCGCAAACCGGCGCGCAATCTGCTCAGATACGATTCGATTTGTTCCTGCGTACCGACCGCTGTGCTCATCTATTTGCTCCTCGCCACGGGAGCTAGCAACTTGCTCATGCTGGAAGAAAATCTCGACCACATGACGCTCATCTCGCGAACGCGCTCTCTCCCGGCTGGCGTCAGCGCGTAGTATTTGCGTGGATGACCGCCGTCGGACTCCACCCATTCGCTCACTACCAGCTCAAGATTTTTCAACCTGCTCAGAAGTGGGTAGACCGTGCCCTCCGAAACGACCAGGTCGGAACCCTGTTCCAAGCGGCGCAAAATCTCGAGGCCGTACAACTTGCCGTCCCACAAGGCCGCCAGGATGGCTAACTCCAGGCCGCCTTTGCGAAGTTGGATTTCCCACTTATCGCCATTTTCATGAATGTCGGCATTGCGGCCTTTCATCTGTAAGCATACATTGCAATACAAGGTATCTTGCAGTCAAGCATCATTTCCCCCGGCCTCTCCCACCATTGCACTTACCTCGGCCATCCCACCGCCTCACTCTTTTCACCAATAGTGTTTTCGCATTATTGCTACCTTTGGCCGCACGTCTTATAAAACTCCTACATGACACCCGCTTCTCGGTTTGGCACTTGGCCAGCCTGGGAGCACCCCCAATGCATCGCGGCCGGATGATCGAAGCCATCCGGCCGATTTTTTTGTACCCTGACTTTTTGTATGCTGACTTCAACCCAACTTCTCTGCTGACCTGGAGCGCGCCATGACCTGGATCAAGACCGTAGGTATGGATGAAGACGAACGCGTGAGGCAAGCGATGGAAGGCCAACGCAAACTTTATCCCATCGAATATGCCACGCCTGTCGCGGCCGTTGATGGCGCAGGCGATGCTGCCGGCATCACCGCTTCGCATACGCTTCTGCCGGACGCGATGTTTCACGCCTTCAGCACCTTTGGTGTTTTGTTGTCTCCGGATTTGCCGCTCACGCGCGACCAGCACGAAATGATCGCCACGATGGTTTCCGTAACCAATCGTTGTCATTATTGAATCGAGTCTCACGCAGAGTTTCTGCGTCGGGTAACGCTCGATAAGGGAATGGTTGCGGCACTTCAGCAGGACTACAAGACCGCGCCGATCAGCGAGCAGAATCGCGTCATGCTCGATTACGTGGTGAAGCTAACCAAAGATGCCACGCAATGTAGTCCGGCGGATCATGACGCATTGCGCTCGGTGGGTTTTGATGACCGCGGAATTCTGCAGATCACCCTCATTGCCTCATGGTTCAACTACATCAATCGCGTTGCCGACGCTTTAGGCGTTGGCCGCCCCGGATAAGCGCTTGATAATTGCTTCAGGTTGCGCTTATTTTTGCGGATTTTCCGCATCGTAATACCGGCCATTGATTTCGTCGCCCATAATCGCGAAATCGCATTTTGAAGTCTCCAGGGGATCGGATTTCCACGAAAACCCGATGGACGGCACCTCTACCTTGGCTTCCATCTGGCAGATCGCCCGCGTCCCGGTGAACCGAAAATGCTTCCCAGGATCTTCCGTCGTGAAAGATTCGCCCGTAGACTTCCAGATCATCTTGAACGACATGCGTGCAGGTGTGGCGGTGGCATCGATGGCCGGCCAGCGCGGTTGATCGACGACCGCAACATCGTTCATTTCCAGAGTGAACGTTTTGCCATTGTCGCTAATCGTTAGCCCGTTACTCGAAACCGGAACCACCCAATAAAGACCGGACAGT
>Ga0182024_10012416_pt1 | contig 16854 bp, 15 predicted proteins | sample P32metaG_FD_120480 | JGI IMG/M metagenome (GOLD analysis project Ga0182024, IMG submission 120480) | Permafrost microbial communities from Stordalen Mire, Sweden - P3-2 metaG (Illumina Assembly) | ecosystem: Environmental > Terrestrial > Soil > Wetlands > Permafrost | place: Sweden: Stordalen... | reverse complement strand
GTTCAGGACGGAGACGATGTAGGTGCCGCGAGCGACCTCGGGAATGCTGAATGTACCGTACTTGTCGGTTGTGGCGCGGTAGACCTTGAACGTGTCCTGATGACTGAGAATCACCTGCACGCCTGGGAGAGATTTGCCGGAGTCGGTGATGCGGCCATCCGCGCGGCTGAGGGTTGCCTGAGACCAGCCGGCGGGAGCACAGAGCGCGAGCGCCACGGTGACCAGCAGTGTTCGAATCGATTTGGCGTTCATGATGAGCAGGCCTCCGCAGCGCATGCGCTATCCTCATCAATCTGGCGAACTCTAAGCCGATGATCAGTTGTCGCCGTTCGTGCCAATCATATAACACCCGTAACTTTCGCCTAAGCCTAAACGGAGGCAGAGACCCACGAGACACATCTTCGCGAGGTTCCCAGTGCCTGTGAAATCGTCTTCTCGTCATTTGGAAGCGAGATTCAGATAAAATTGCCGCATTCCAGGCATCGCAAATTTGAGGTGTGGTAAGGTGGAAACCTAACGGTGCTTCAATGAAGGGATTTCCTACGATCGAAGAAGTTGAAAAGGCCGACAAGGAGCAATTAGCGCTCTGGTATCGCTTCCTTCCTTCCGGAGACACGGCAGCGGACCAGAGGATCATGAAGCGGATCGCTGAGCGGTTCGACAAATTGGGCGGCATGACTGCTGAACTAAGCAAGAAAATTGGGATGTAATGAGGCAGGATCGCGCGCTACATTTTACATTGCCATGCTACATCCGCCGTTTGAATTAGCCTTCAGAACACATCGATAAGATGGGGTGGAAGCCGAAATAGCGATAAGTGCTTTGTTTCCTGCGTCCGAACAAGACCATGCAAAGCGGTACAAGGCCCCACATTCAATGGGTCGAATCCCACCCTCTCCGCCATAATTTCCTAAAACCATCTAAACGAAAGTGATATGTAGCGCCGCCCTGCCGGGTTTTTTGCGGGGCGCGGAGGAGGCATGGACGTTTTTCGGTGGACGATGATAACCTTTTCCGTCTAACCTTCGTACGCGAGGCCAGCGCGATATTTCGAAGAGCGAGATTCCGCGCCCCGCGCCAGGATGAAATCGATGGGGTCTGATCCGAAAAGTGCACCCAACGTCGCGGACGGTTTGAGTGTCCTCTCTCAGCCGGTGTCTGCTCCGCTCACTCGTGCGGCAATATTCCTGGTCGTGACTCTAAAGCCAGGCCCCGAGAGTCGAACGACTTTGCGGTCATTCTGCGGGGACCTCAGTGCGCTGCTTCGGGCGGTAGGGACTCGCGATTTCGAAGCGGCTCTTTCCTGCATCATGGGAATAGGGTCCGAGGCGTGGGATCGGCTATTTGGGGCTCCACGGCCGGCGATGCTGCATCCGTTCCAGGAGATTCGTGCCGGAGAGCGCTGCGCGGTGTCCACGCCGGGTGACTTGCTGTTTCACATTCGGGCGAAGCGCATGGATTTGTGTTTCGAACTGGCGACGCAAATCATGGCGCGCATCGGGGATGCGGTTATGCCGGCAGACGAAGTGCACGGCTTTCGTTTTTTCGACGACCGCGATCTTATCGGATTCGTCGACGGGACCGAGAATCCAACGGGCGCGGCAGTGGCCGACGCAGTACTTATCGGTGACGAGGACTCCAACTTTGCCGGCGGAAGCTACGTGATCGTTCAGAAGTATCTCCACAATCTTGATGCATGGAATTCCCTCTCCACCGAATCGCAGGAACGCATTATCGGGCGCACCAAGCTTTCCGACATCGAATTGGACGATTCCGTAAAGCCAACCTCGGCGCACAATGCGCTCACGACCATCGTCGAGAACGGGAAAGAGATTAAGATCCTGCGCGACAACATGCCCTTCGGACGGCCCGCGCATGGAGAATTTGGCACCTATTTTATCGGCTACAGCCGTTCGCCCCGCACCATCGAGCAGATGCTTGAGAACATGTTCGTCGGCCGGCCGCCCGGCAACTACGACCGTTTGCTCGACTTCAGCCGCGCCGTTACTGGAAATCTTTTCTTCGTGCCGTCGGCGACGTTTCTGGAAAACGTCGCCGAAGCCCAGCCGGCGGTCGCGGAATACCCCGCAGCGCCAGCGGTGGCCGAAACCTCTTCATCCAACCCATCGGTGCGCGATGGTTCGCTCGGCATCGGTTCCCTTAGAGGAGACATACGACATGAATAATCTCCATCGCGAGCTTGCCCCTATTTCCGATTCGGCGTGGGCTCAGATCGAAATGGAAACTTCGCGCACTCTCAAGCGCTACCTTGCTGGACGGCGTGTCGTTGACGTATCGGGGCCAGCCGGCAGCGGCCTCTCCGCCGTCGGTACCGGCCACCTGCGAACAATCACCGCCCCGGCGGAAGGTATTGTCGCGAGGCAGCGCGAGGTTAAGGCGCTGGTTGAGCTACGCGTTCCGTTCGAATTGGATCGCCACGCGATCGACGACGTCGAACGTGGCGCGAACGACTCGGACTGGCAACCGGCGAAGGACGCCGCGCGACAGATCGCCTTTGCCGAGGACGCCGCCATATTCGATGGCTATGCCGCCGCCGGCATCGGGGGCATCCGCCAAGGAACCAGTAACCCGGTCACGACGCTCCCGGCGGATGTGAGCCAGTATCCGGAAGCCATTGCCCAGGGCTTGAGCCGACTGCGTCTTGTCGGAGTCAACGGCCCCTACGCCGTGCTGCTCGGTGCCGACGCTTACACCGCACTCGCCGAGACCAGCGACCATGGATACCCGGTGTTGGAGCACGTCAAGCGGCTTGTCAATGATCAAATCATCTGGGCGCCCGCCATTGCTGGCGCTTTCGTGCTGACCACCCGTGGCGGTGATTTCGCTCTGCACATCGGCCAGGACGTCTCCATCGGCTATCTCAGCCACTCCGATGCTGCTGTCCGCCTGTACCTGCAGGAGACTTTCACATTCCTTCTGCTCACCACGGAGGCTGCCGTCGCGCTGGCTCCTCCTGCCAAGGCGAAGAAGGCTTGATGCATAGGATCGAAAGATTTCGCTTGGGTCGAGCAAGAATCCCGGTAATCTGATTATATGAGCGAAGACGAAGGAATTCTCGAGTCGGCCGGGAATCGCATTAATCGTTCCAGGACGCCCTAGGCCCAAACAGGTCACTAACTTACGAAGAATTTTACTTGACTTGGGAGAGGCGAACGATGTATTAACGCGCACCATACCACCACGGATGGTCCGGTGGTAGAGAATTTCTGATAACGATCAGGCCTGTGTCTTGGTCCCGGTAAGTTCACATGTCCTTCCGTGACGCTGTCTCCGCCACAATCATACCGACGAGCAGTCGAGAGTGGCCGCGGATGTTGATCAAAAGACGGATTGACCCGATTCGAGTTTTCGACATTGAGTGGAAGGAGTTTGCATCCCTTCTCCGTCAGATCGTCATCGAATTGTCCCCATTACCGGAGGAGGAGTTGCGGAACCAGTTGCGGGTAATCGAATCCAAATTGCCTGTATGAATATGACGGAAGATGAAACAAGCCCGGACATTCGTGTGAGCAGAAATTTTGGAACCAAGCGGCACCCAGCCGCATAGGAGATATATGTACATGAACTTACGACCTATGAACCGCACAGCAATTCTGTTGCTCGGCATAATCCTCTTACTCGGAATCAGTCGCTCAGCGGCAGCAACTCCTCCTCAGGGTTCCGGAAATTCAACTGCCTCGTCCACCGCACAAAAACCGAAGAAGCCTGCAAAGGGAAAGGACCCGCACATCAAGCCGGGCACGGACTTTCCTCATTACGAATTCTTTTATGGATATTCATACGTCCATTTCGCTCCCGGCGGCGGCTTTCCTCCGGCGGATTTCAATGGAGTGAGCGGCTCTCTCGCCTATAATTTCAATCAATATCTTGGGGTGCTGGGTGAATTCGGCGGATACCACGCTGGAGACTATGAGGGGGTAAGCGTATCCAACAACATAATTTCCTACCTTTTCGGACCCCGTCTCTCCTATCGCAATAGCACGCGTTGGACGCCCTTTGCGCAAGTCCTGGTTGGCGGCGCCCACGGCCGAGAGAATTTGGCTATCAGCTCGGGTTCGTCAAACGGCTTCGCCATGACCGCTGGGGGCGGCGTAGATCTCACATTGACTCGCCGGTTCGCGCTTCGCCTGCTCCAGGTCGATTATTTCATGACTCGTTTCAACGCAGGGGTGAGCGGTTTTCCATCGCATCAGAACAACACGCGAGCCTCGGCTGGCCTGGTGATCCGCTGGGGCTATAGGCCTGTGGCAATCAATCAGCCACCCACGGCTGCATGCTCGGTAAATCCCGCCTCTGTGACAATCGGCTCGAGCACCGCCGTGATGCTAAGCGTCTCTGGCTCAGATCCGGATGGAGATTCTCTGACGTACGCGTACACCGCCACGGGCGGAACCGTAGACGGCACCGGCACAAGTGCCCGATGGGATCTCGCCGGGCAGAACCCGGGGAACTACAATGCCTCCGCGCAAGTCAACGACGGCCATGGCGGCACGGCATCGTGCTCCGCGAGCGTCACGGTCAATCCGCGGCCGAACCGGCCGCCCACGGTTACCCTATCTTCCGATCGTGACACGGTGCTGGTCGGCGAGTGCGTTCGCTTTACCGCCAACGGCTCCGATCCCGACGGTGATCCGCTGACGTACACGTGGAGGTCGAACGGTGGCCAACTCACTCCGACTAACACCACCGCGCAACTCTGCACGAACGGCCTGGCAGCGGGCTCCTATAACACCACGGTCCGTGTCGACGATGGCCGCGGGGGCGCAGCCGATGCATCGAAAGCCATCACAGTAACGGTGCCACCTCCACCGCCTCAAGCCAGCAAGATCGGCGAGTGCGCGTTCAAGCCGGCGGCCAGTTCCCGGGTTGACAATGTTTGCAAACGCACACTTGATGACGCGGCCGTGCGGCTCCAGAGCGAACCGAAAGGCTCGGTTGTGATCATCGGTTACTCCGATCCCAAGGCGCGCCGTGCTGACAAGCTGGCCGGCGATCGCGGCCAGAATTCGCTGAAGTACCTGCAAAGCAAGGGTATCGACGCAAACCGAGTCACAGTCCGCAGCGGAGCAGGCCAAGCCGGAGCGGGCGCTGCGAATCAACGCATTGATGTAATTTGGGTACCCGAGGGCGCAACTTACTAACCGATTCGAGGGGCGTCACTCCAGCGGGAGTGACGCCCTTCGCTTGCTAATTCTTTTCCAGAAGGTACCGTTGTGATTCCTGTCGCTCTGCCCGGACGTCGCGCGGAAGGACGACAGATTCGATCTTGCCAAAAACAATCGCGAAATTTACGTGAACCGATGGACAGGACCATGGATTCAGCGTTGCCCAAGCAGCTCGAATGAAAACTAAACCGCCGCCGCTTTCGCTTCTCCTGAATGCACAGACAATTGAGCAGGACGAGTAGTTTCGATGATGCTCTTCGCTTTCGCCACTTCTGCCGCGGTTCCGTGGGCTATCAGCAGGAACTGATCCGTCTTTATTGCTGCTTCGTACTTCACGATGCTGTCCTTGGGAATTCCGATACTGAAGAGGCCGGCTCCCAGGGCACCCATCGCTCCGACTTCCACTGCGCCTTCCAACCCTGCCACGATCCATGCCACTACCGGCCCGGCCGCCAGGATTGGACCAAGACCCGGGATCATAAAAAAAGCTGAGCCAAACAAGAGGCCCCAAAAACCTCCCCAGAAAGCGCCCACTTTGCCCCAATACTTCATGCGGTCGCCGGTATTGTAATACCCCATCGCATGCTCATCCGTGTGGTAGCCCCTCCCAACGATCGACAATTTGTGCATGTCGACTCCCCCGCGCTGAAGCTCCTTTACTGCCTGGTCCGCCTCGGTATGAGTGGGATACACCGCAACGACTGAATTCTGTATGGACATTTCGTAATCTCCTCTTTGTACTCGCCATCGTGCGCAGACTATGAACACCAGTCCCAAATGAGAACATGACAGTCCGCCATCGGATAGGCTGTTCCGTATTGAACAGCAGGCGCGAGGAATCTAGACGCATGGTGAGTGGCCTGTCGCATTGTGTCCCATTCTGTACAGAAGTATTTGTTCCGGGTGATTAACCTCCAGTGAGGGATCATCCGTTCTTGATCCGGAACCAGGAGAAAACAAAATGGAAAATACGAAAGCCGAGAAGTGCGCGCACCCAATTTGTTCGTGCGTAACTACGTCGGGCAAGTACTGCAGCGCCCAGTGCGAAGCAATGGAAAAGACTCCGGACATTGATTGCATGTGTGAACACAGCGGGTGCAAGGGCCATACGCACTAGACGACGACCGCGAGCGGCTGCATTTCGTGTCGCTCTCCCGCATGAGACCAGAATTAGTTCGTAGCTGAATGGAACAGGAGATGCCATGTCATTCGGTATTTACTCGATTGGGTTTGCAATTGTTATCGGCGGGCTGATTTATGGCGCATCTTTGATGCATGTCCCGACACACTGGATTGCGGTGGGCGCGGTCGTCCTCCTGGGAGTCGGGATACTTTCTGGTGTAAAGGCGACCCGTCAGAAAGATCCCGTGGGATAGCGGAGTTGCACGAATCTGAAAGGCAGCCCCATTGGGGATGGCGAATCCGGCGCACTTGTTCCCGGCATACGAAGAACGGCCTTCAAGAAATGCACGCCGCGCTCAGAATTCCAGTGAGACGCATCCGGTCTCATCCGGGAATTCTGTGCGCGCGCACAATGAATCTCTTTGGAGAGGGCCCCACGAAATAAAACGGATAACAAGTGATCAGTGTCAGGATCGTATCACCGGAATTGTCCAGTACCTGCGTGTCATCGGGCGAGACCACCTGTGCGGAGTCCACAAGATAGCGGTATGAGCCGCCCAGCGTCGTCAAGGTGATTTCGTCGTCCGTCTGGATATTGCGAAGCGGCCTGAAAAAAGTGTCCCGGTGTCCTGCGATCGCAACGTTTCCCCTCTGCCCGGGCATTGGCGTCCCCCGAACGTGTCCGACTGCCCGCCTCAGGGTTCGTCCGTCCGTGCCTTCCATGATCATTGCAGTAAGTCCGATCCTGGCAATCTCAATTCTTCCCAATGCATTTCCTGCTGCGGGAGTGGCCCGCGGATAAGCAACAGGAACAATACTGGCGAACGGCGATCCTCCGCTCTCCAATTGTTGTTGAAAGTGACGAGCCTGGTTGGCCTGGTAGAGTTTCGAGTCGAGTACTACAAAACCGCTGTAACCCAATGCGAGAACACCGATGACCAGGAAAGCGTTTCGACTCCATCGCAGGGACCGGCGAGCGCGCTGCGAACAGGGCACCTGCCGTGTAATTCGCAACTTCATGGCCGGTTGTCCTGAGCCCTGTCAGACGAGTGAAGATTCGAAGGCGTGGAATAGCCCGCACGGGTGCTGACAGACAATCGTCCGCCCCTCGATGGTTCGTGCGCCTTCACATCGATTGACCGGTAGGCCCCATCTTGTTTCTTATTCGTTGGCACGAAGGTGATCGTGTATTGGCTGCGAATGTCGCGAGCGATCTGTTCACAAATCGGAAGGATGTCCTGCAGAGTCTTTGGGAAAAATGCCTCTCCGCCGGAAGCGCGTGAGAGTTGCTTGAGCACGTGCGGGTTGCGATCCTCGTCGTTCTCGTCAAATATCCCCAGGGTGTAAATGGCCGCGTTCGACTGGTTCACCATGGACAGGACTTGGGCCAGGTTTCGCTTGCTGGCATCGTCGCCCCCATCGCTGACCACGATCAGCACCTTCTTGTCCCATCTTCCCTTCTGCAGTTGCTCAAGACTGACAGCTGTCGCGTCGTAAAGAGCCGTCAGTCCGGTTACGACATTCCTGGTTAGTGCTGTTTCCAGTTGAGCCTCATTATTCGTGAAAGGCAGGTTCGGTGGAAGGCCCATCGAAACATGTTCGTTGAAATTGACGACAAACATCTGATCCGCCGGATTGCTGGAGCGCACGAATGCCTTTGCGGCGGCGATTACTTCAGAGCGCTTCGGACGCATGCTCCCACTGTTGTCAATCACCAGGCCAACGGTGACAGGCACATCTTCGTGACTGAATGTTTCAATTTGTTGAGGGACTTTATCTTCATAGACCTGAAAGTTTTCCTTGCTGAGTCCGGAGACTGGAGCACCTTTATGGTCCCTCACAGTTGCCTGCAAGACGACCAAATCCGCATTCGATCGGATCGCGAACGGACTAGCCTGACCAGGTTGCGGAGCGCCCTGAGACATGACGACGCAGGGCAAAACAGTCAGAACGAGGAGCTGAAAAAGCAGGCATTTTGGAACTGCACGTCGTTTCATGAGTTTTTCCGATTTCGCTTAGGTTCTCCGCCAACTCGTGGAATTTGAGCAGCAGCCCCGTATCTCGGACCTCACCGCCCACGAGGACAGGTCAACTTCACCTGCCCCCTCCACAATATATGCATGCGCCTGATTTAAACAGATCGCTTCGTAATGATCAGGAGAGTAAAGCCTGCGAACAGGGACAACAGCCCGATCGAAGCAAACAGCGGCAATGAGCTGGCCGTCTTTGGCAGAGTCTCCGCGACGAGAGTTGCTGGTGGGACTGCCGGGGCTGCTGCCGGCGCTGCTGCTACCGGTGCTGCTGCTGGCGGAGCTTGCACTACCGCCGTGACTGGAACTTCTTCACCAGTCGGTTGGACCGCCGCGAGCGGCACGGTTTTCAAAGTTTCAACAGGAACTACTTCTGTTGTTTCGATAGGCATTGCAAGGATGGGTTCGTTTACGATCTTCGCAAGTTCGATAGCCCTCTTCTTTGAGTAAACAAATTCCTGGCCCCAAGCGTATCCCGGATAAAACCAGGCCTTGATCGCTTCCGGCTGACCCTCGCCTCGTTCCTTGAAGGTCATTACAGTCTTGTCCGTGGGCTTCAAACGGACATTGTCGATTGCAAGGATGGTCGTAAAGACATGGGTTCCTTCTACGTTAGTGATTCGGACGATATTCCGATCGGAAAGCGAATCAACCAACGTAAATGCATACGTGCCTGCGGGGAGGATTTGAGCGCCCACGCCCGGAACTTCGAAGGGCTCACTGAACGTCAGTATGCTTTTCTCGTTCGTTGTCTGGCCCTTGACCCGGGGCGTAATTGCCAGGGCCACGAACACAAAGCAGGAAATCATCGCCACAAATTTTAGTCGCTTCATTTTGTAACCTCTTTTTTCGTCAATCGCATTATTTCCGCGTTTCTGTTCCCAGGATGGATCGCCACACAGAAATCGGGGCGCTACGGCTTTTCGGCTGCTTTGTCTTCTTGAACACGTTGTCCCGCTTTCGGGTCCACCACCCTTCACCAGATTCTGGCTGGCAGGCGGAGGCGTATCTTTTATACGCACCGGGGATAAGCGTGTCAGTTCAATACGGCACACTTCATTCGGATTTAGAAGAATCCATTCCGAGCGCGAACGCGCTCCTCGTGTCCGTGGGCAGCTGATTTCAGCACCAGTCGAAATCCATCAAACATTAGAGGCTGTTCACAAGTGAACAGCTTCTCGGATTCGCAACTCGTATCATGCAAGACGCCGTTGGAAAAGAACGTACAGTAAAGCGAGGTCACAAATCATGCCGTTAGCTCAAGTATTGTTCACTTTGATTGTCGTTGGCGTGGTGCTATGGATGATCAACCAATTCATCCCCATGGCGAATTCCATCAAGTCGATTTTGAATGCGATCGTCGTTATTGGCGTGTTGTGGTGGCTCGGAAACGTATTTGGATTGTTCCACTCCATGTCCCACGTCCGCGTCGGATAGCCAACGCGATTGAAGAAACGGCATTGGAGAGACATCCAAGCCGCCTGCCGGAATCAAGCATCGAACGGAAAACCTGCGCCACATGAGAAATGTGGCGCGTGTCAGACTGTATTGTAAAGGAGACATAATGTTGAAATTAATTCGAGTGATTGGTGTATCAACTACGCTTCTGCTTCTCGGATGGACCGTTCCTGCCGGCGCACGGCAGGAGAAGCAAGAGGAAAAGGCTGGGCCAGCAAGACAAGAGCAACAGGCTAAACCCGAAAGGCAGCAGCAGGCCAAGGCGCCCCAACAGCAGCAGGCTAAACCTGAAAAACAACAGCAAGCCAAAGCACCGCAACAGCAAGCGAAGCCCGAGAAACAGCAGCAAGCCAAAGCACCGCAACAGCAGCAAGCGAAGCCCGAGAAACAACAGCAAGCCAAAGTTCCGCAAGAACAGAAGCCTCAGCAATTAGAAGGCAAGCCCGCAAAACAGGAGCAGCAGCAAGCCACTGGGCAACAACAGCGCCAAACGCAGGCCGCATCTTCACAACGTCCCCAGCGGACACAGCAGGCAATGGCCACACAACGCGCGCAGCCGGCGCTCCGCCTCAGCGCCCGGGGCAACAGTAGAATTCCAGACGATCGATTCCGAGCCAATTTTGGCCGAGGGCATGAGTTCCACATGGGCAACCCGGTTATGGTCGGAGGGTATTCTCGCTTCCAGTATGGCGGCTTTTGGTTCGGATTCGTCCAGCCGTGGCCGGTAGGGTGGTACTACACCGACGACGTCTACATCGATTACGTGGATGGCGGGTATTACATGTACGATCCGTACTACCCTGGTGCGCGCTTCGCAATCAGCGTCGTGCTCTAACGCTAGGTCCCGAGCGTTGATCCAATGCGATCCCGACCCTGGCATGGGGTTTTGTCAGACGATGAGAATATCCTCCAGGGCGGGACGCATGAATATGTTTGGATGGTTTCACTTGGGATTGAGCAAACGATGCTTGCAACTTCCAGCGGATGGAGTCGATGGCGTATCCGCGTGGCGGCAGTTTTTCTGGCCGCGCTGTTATGCGCCAGTGGTTCGTCCGCATACTCTGTGCTCACCCACGAGGAAATCGTAGACTTGGTATGGACCGATGAACTCCGCCCATTGCTTCTCGAGAGGTTTCCAGGACTGACAGAAGAACAGATCACAGAGGCGCACGCCTATGCTTATGGAGGCGCAGTCATCCAGGATCTGGGCTACTACCCGTTCGGCAGCACGGAATTTAGCGATCTGGTCCATTACGTTCGCAGCGGAGACTTCGTTCGGGAGTTGCTCCTGGAGAGCAAGGATGCAAACGAATACGCCTTCGCGCTAGGCGCTCTTGCGCATTACGCATCAGACATAGCCGGCCACCCAGCCGTCAACCGGGCAGTCGCAATCGAATATCCGAAGCTTCGGCTCAAATTCGGCAGCTCGGTCCGATATGCGCAGGACCACACCGCGCATTTGAAGACGGAGTTCGGATTCGACATGGTGCAGGTCGCGAAGAATCGTTACGCGTCGCAGCAGTATCACAATTTCATCGGATTCCAGGTTTCCAAACCATTGCTCGAGCGGGTCTTTCCAGTCGTTTACGGGATGGAATTGAAAGACGTCCTGACGCACGAGGATCTCGCCGTCGGGTCCTATCGTTATTCTGTCAGCCGGTTGATCCCGGAAATGACCCAGGTCGCTCTGCGGACCCATAAGAAAGACATGATGCGGGAGACGCCGGGTTTCGCGAAAAAGAAATTCCTATATCGCCTGTCGCGCTCCGAATATGAAAAAGATTGGGGAAAAGACTATCCAAAACCGGGACTTGGCACACGAATGATGTCAGTTGTTTTGCATTACATGCCCAAGGTCGGTCCATTCAAGGCCATGGCATTCAACAATCCGACGCCGCAAACGGAGGAAATGTATTTCAAGAGCATCAATGCGACCGTCGACCAGTACCGCGCGTTTCTTGAAGAAGTCCGAACTAATTCCCTCCTGCTGCCGAATTGCGATCTCGATTCAGGCAAAGCTACTGAAGCGGCGGAATACTCGCTGACGGACGAGACGTACGCAAAATTGCTGGTCCAGCTTGCAGATAGAAAATTTGATATGACCTCGACAGACCTTCGCGGCGATATTTTGCAGTTCTATTCCGATCTCTCTGCGCCAATCGAAACAAAGCAAGACAAGAATCGCTGGCAAGGCGTGTTACTTTCTCTCGACCAATTGAAGCTTGTGACTCCAGTCCCTGCCGTCGCGGACGTACATGCGGAAGGTATCCCATTCTCGACAAGCGAAGGAATTGCCGCGCCGCCGGACCTGTCGCCGGCTTCAGCGCCACATGCGGCTCAATGATGCCCCTGTTCGTGGATCATGTATCCTCGGGGCGCTCACTTCCTATGATTATTTCGACCGTCCGCCGTTTCACGCCTGTTTCGATAGGGACCCTGGCCTTTCTCCTGGTGACCGTTCTCAGCCCCGGTCAGACGCCTTCGCCAAACCTTTTCCCAGTGAAGGAGCCGTCCACAAAACCCCCGGCAATCGTGATCGGATTCGTCGGTGGGTTTATCGCGCACGATAATCTCGTCCACAGCGAGGTGCAGCTCGCGGCGCGTCTTCGCAAGGAGTACCCCGCGGGCGTCGATGTGGAAACGTACGAAAGTTATCGCGGGACGAAAGCCGAACGGAAAATTCTGAAGCTGCTGGACGCGAACCATGACGGGATCCTGACTGCGGAAGAGAAACAAAACGCCCGGATCATCCTATATGGACACAGCTGGGGCGGAGCGGAATCCATCACTTTGGCGCGTGCGCTGGAAAAGGACAACATACCCGTGCTCCTGACGCTTCAAGTCGATAGCGTCTCCAGGTTCCGCAGCAACGACATCATTATTCCGGCTAACGTGGTTCAGGCAGTCAATTTCTATCAGACGCACGGGATCGTCCACGGCGACCATGACATACGCGCCGCCGATCCGGCCCATACGCGAACTATTGGAAATTTCCAATATAACTACGAATCAAACCCCCTCAAATGCTCCGAGTACCCTTGGTATGACCGTATCTTCGTGAAACCACACACTCAGATTGAATGTGATCCGATGATCTGGGCCCGCGTGGAATCCCTCATCCGGGCGAGTTTGCCGCCGATGAATCCGGACGGGGAGGCGCAGTAGCCTGGCATTTTCTCCGTGAGATTTTATTTCACAAACTTTCGCGAAACGACCAATAGTGCACAGTATTTCTTTTCACAGAGCGTGATACTGCGCCCTCACCGTTTTTCAAGGAGACTCACCGTGAAAAGTTCCGCAGTGCTTTTAGCAGTTCTCGCAGTTTTGGGCGCATCGACATTGGCCCGCGCTCAATCCACAAATTTCGATGAACGCAATCAGATGCCTACTTACAGCGTGAGCGTCGTAAGCCGCACGACGCCTGCCGTGAAATATGAGCACCGCCATGGTTCCACGAAGATCGATTTCGAGGGCACGGCTCTGATGCCGGGCGCATCTGGCGTCGCGGAGGTAGCGAGCAAGAGTGGCGCCATGAAAGTCGAAGCCGAATTCAGGGGCCTCGATAAGCCCACCTCGTTTGGCACTGAATATCTCACCTATGTGATGTGGGCAATTTCTCCCGAAGGCCGCCCCGTAAACCTAGGCGAAGTACTTGTTGGCGACGACCATCGCAGCAAGCTGGACGTCACGACAGACCTGCAGGCTTTCGCGCTGATCGTGACCGCGGAACCCTATTATGCAGTGCGCCGTCCCAGCAACGTCGTCATCGCCGAAAATGTGGTTCGGCCCGACACCGTCGGGACCAGCGAAGCCGTGGATGCGAAGTACGAACTCATCGACCGGGGCGGATATATTCCCACCGGCTATCACTTTGATCCGGTTGTTTTGAATTCCAAACTGCCGCTTGAATTCTTTGAAGCGCGCAATGCCCTGCGCATCGCCAAGTCGGCCGGAGCCGAGACCTACGCGGCCTCCAGTTATGAAAAGGCAGCAAGTCAGATGAAGAACGCCGATGATCTGGGAACCAGGAAGCACGTCAACAGAAAAGAGCTCATCTCCGTATCGCGCGAAGTTGTGCAAACGGCGGACGACTCCCGGGAAATCGCCGTAAAGCGCCTCGATGCGGACCGCATGGATGCCGACAAGAATCGCGAAGCGGGAAAACTAGCGCTTGCGCAAGCTACGTCGAGGAACGAAATGCAGGCTCGCATGGGAGCTGAAGCAGAAACCGCCGATGCAAACCGCCGCCGTGAAGATGCAGATAAAGCCACAGCAAAGGCGCAACGGCTCCAACAGAATGCCCAGGCAGACTCCGACCGGAATCGCGCAGTTGCCATCGACGCCAATCAGGCCACCGCCGACGCCCAACAGGCACAAAGAAACGCGGAAGCGTCAGCGGACCAGAACCGTCTCGCCGCTGCGAACTCCGATCAGCAACTCAAGCAAGCCGTGCAGGATCGAGAAGAACTGCGCGCCAAATTGCTGCAACAATTCAATTTGATTTTTGCCACTCGCGACACCGCTCGCGGCCTCATCGTGAATCTATCGGACGTGTTGTTCGATACGGGCAAGTCCACGCTTCGTCCTGAAGCGCGCGAGAAGCTCGCTAAAATTTCCGGAATCGTTCTCGCTTATCCGGACCTTAGACTCGCGATCGAAGGCAACACCGACAGCGTGGGCAGCGATGCCATGAATCAAGCGCTATCGGAACAGCGAGCCGGTTCTGTCCGCGATTACCTCGCTAAAGAAAACATACCGGCGGCGTCCATGACGTCGCAGGGATTTGGCAAGACGCAACCCGTGGCGTCCAATGACACCGCGGAAGGCCGCCAACAAAATCGCCGCGTGGAGATGGTGGTCTCGGGCGAAGTGATCGGAACCACAGTCGGAGTCGTATCCGTAGTTCTGCCCCAGACTTCCCGCCCATAAGATGTTCAACGCAGAAGCGACAGGCCCCGGCGATGCAAGAGTCGCCGGGGCCTGTACCATTTAGGCTCCTTCAATGAAAGATTAAGTGAGCGCCTCAGGAGTACCACATAAGACACATCCTGAAATGGTGTACCAGAGTGAACAGCCACGTCCGCTGCCTGTAACACAAACTCACATATGTAAGGACCCTGCAAGTTCCACTAGCTGGGTCGAGAGAAGACACCAGCTCTGGAGGATAAGAAGGCGGTTTGCCATGCAATACCCAGTCCAGAACGAAAGGCTCCAGAATCATCAGCTTCTTGGTGCGCGTCTGATCGCGACCCACCGGCGGCGGATCGTTCGAATTCTCTTCGTGGATGAGAAGGAATCCGACGTCGAACTTTGCTTGCATGAACTCAAACGGATGGATTTCGCGGTTTCCTCGGAATGGATTCGAGTCGCGGCGGAGTTCCGAGAACGATTGCGCACGCAGTCCTATGACGTGATCGTGTGCGACTACTCCATGCCGGCTTGGACGGGGATGGAGGCGCTCGAACTCTTGCAGCAGTCGAACCAGGACATTCCCTTCATCCTTGCCGCCAGAAATCTGGACGAGGACATCACGGGTGCGTTCATGCGGAAAGGCGCGTTCGATTGCGTCGATAAGAATCGTCTGAACCGTTTACCACTGGCCGTCGCTCTTGCGGTGGAGGAAAAAAGCCGTCGGGAAGAACGAAACCGCGCGGAGAAAGAATTGCGGCACTCGGAAGCCCATTATCGCGCACTGGTCGAAAATCCCACGTATGGAATCTGCCACTTTGACGTGAATGGCCGGTTTCTCGACGTGAATGCCGCCCTCGTAGCCATGCTGGGATACGGATCCAAAGAGGAATTAATGGCTGTGAACATGGCCACGGACATTATCCGCGATCCCATCGAGCGCGCGCAGTTGTTTGGTTCCTACCGGCAGACAGGCCATGTCGATTTGATCGAAGTCGAATGGAAGCGAAAAGACGGAACACCCATGAAGGTGCGTCTCAGCGGCCAGCAAGTGGGCGTTGAGAAAGGAGCACCGGACGGATGCGAAGTTATCGCCGAGGACGTCACGGCGCAACGTGCATCCGAAGACCATTTGCGTCACCTGGCGGCTACCGATGCGTTGACCGGGCTGGCAAACTACCGCAGGTTATCCGAGATCCTCGAATCAGAAATTAAACGCTCGGAACGCACCGCGCGGCCCTTCGCAGTTCTCCTTTTTGATCTGAACGGCATGAAGCGCATTAACGACAGCTATGGCCATCTGGCAGGCAATCGGGCGCTTTGCCGCTTAGCCGATATTTTTCGCTCCTCCTGCCGGTCGATTGACACTGCCGCGCGCTACGGCGGCGACGAATTCGCAATTGTTTTGCCGGAGACTGGCGCTAAAGAGGCCGATGCCGTCGGGCGCAGGGTATGCGAACGGCTGTCCAATGACTCCGAAGAGCCTCTCCTTTCCGTGAGTGTGGGTATTGCCGTTTATCCTGAAGACGGTGCAACCATGGACGCCTTGTTTCAGGAAGCCGATCGCGCGCTCTACGAGATGAAGCAACTGAAGATAACACCATGACCCAATCTGCGTTTTACAGCGGTGTCTTTGCTCGTTTGTAATCAACCCCATTCCTCGCGATCGTATCCAGGTGCGCCCTCAAGCCCGCGTCGCGGCTCTGCGTTGGCCTACAGGCTTGGCCTTGTCTGGCTGCGCACCGCTGCAGGGGGACGCGGAAAGCCGGGCCAATCGCTGGAGAAAACGGAGATTGGTGTTCAGATTTGGACAGTTTTTCTATTGTGTCCGCGCTACAAATGTCTGTGCGCCCGGTGAATTCGATTCAAAAATCCAGGAGGCCGACCAAAATGATCGCAGAAGGAACGAAAGATTTTTCACCCATATATTCTGTCTGGTTCGGTAAACCGGTGGTTTTGCTCGTTGTAATCCGTCAGTGCCATGTCCCTATGCCGTGCAGAATCGTTGGCGAATCTGCCGCCGACGTGCGCGTCCGCATCCAGCCCGGATGGGAGTTGGATGTCAAAAAAGAATTGATCCTAGCCGTTGAAGAAGTTGTCGCCGCCATTGAAGCCCAAGTGAATTGAAGGGGCCGGTCAAGGCTTTCGAT
>Ga0182024_10012415_pt1 | contig 16854 bp, 15 predicted proteins | sample P32metaG_FD_120480 | JGI IMG/M metagenome (GOLD analysis project Ga0182024, IMG submission 120480) | Permafrost microbial communities from Stordalen Mire, Sweden - P3-2 metaG (Illumina Assembly) | ecosystem: Environmental > Terrestrial > Soil > Wetlands > Permafrost | place: Sweden: Stordalen... | reverse complement strand
GAGTTATCCCACACTTCAAGGCAGATTCCCACGTGTTACGCACCCTTGCGCCGCTCCGACTTGAAAATATTGCTACCCTCAAATCAGCGCTCGACTTGCATGTCTTATCCACGCCGCCAGCGTTCGTTCTGAGCCAGAATCAAACTCTCCGTATAAAATACGTTAGATGATTCCTGTCTGATCGTAAAATCAGACAGCTTTTTACTAATTTTTGGTTAAAACCCTTAAAACCAGCGATCTAACTCGCTGATAATAAAGGGGCTCTTTACTAATCGCACAATTCAATTTTCAAAGAGCAGTCGGCGTTTTACCGCCAAAAAATCTGCTTTGCTCAATTTGTTTTCTCCCCGTTTAGGGGACAAAAAACCCGACCGCCGAATTTACTTACTTTTCAACTCGGCCTGTCAGTATCGAGCTAGGGTCGTTTATCTTAGCTAAATTCAACCCAATGTCAACCGGTTTTTCAACCGGCCTTCGTATCGGTTACTACCGCGAAGGGACAGAAAGATTATCAGACATTTATTATCCTGCAAGAGTTTATTTGAAAATTTTTTGCAACGGTTAAACCGTGAAAATCTCCTATATTTACAGGCTAATCAAGACCGCGCTCCGTCAAATCGTCTTCGTCCAGACCAAAAAAATGTCCCAGCTCGTGCAAAAAAGTGGTGTGAACTTCCTCGCAAAAAATTTCTTCATCTCCTTCCGCAAAATCCCAGAGGTTTTCGAGGAACAAAATAATCTGCGGCGGCAACACTGTTGAACCTTCATCGGCAAATTCGGAGCCTGTGAACAAGCCAAGCGTATCTTCTTCAATTCCATCGGCTTGCAACCCGTCATTCGGCACCTTTTCGAAGGTCACCGGCAGTTTCTGCGCCTGCTCGCGCAGCGGCTTTGGCAACGCTGCCAGTGTCGCTTCGATTTCTGCCAGCGCCAGTTCCTTTAATTTTTGCCAGTCCGCGTTCATCTGCCGATATTGTCCGTCAAGTGGCTCCGAAGCAAATTTTCTCTCGCTCTTGAACGACGTGCGTTTAGCCTTGTCAGACATCACAATTATGACGGCTCATACGAAAAATCCCTCCACCCTCTTGCTTTTTTCAATTTTCACCACCGCGTTGATTTTTTCCGGCCGTGCCGCCACAAATGAAATTTCACCCAACGAGAATGTCTTCCGCGCCACGCTGATGAACGGGCTGCAAGTCATCGTCGTGCGCAACACCATCGCGCCAGTCGTAACGACGATGGTAAATTACCGTGCAGGCTCGGATGAAGCGCCCGCCGGGTTTCCGGGCACGGCGCACGCGACGGAGCACATGATGTTTCGCGGCAGTCCCGGTTTGTCCGCCGACCAACTCGCGGCGATTTCCGCCGCGTTCGGCGGCGACGACAACGCCGACACGCAGCAGGCCGTCACACAATATTTTTTTACGACGCCGGCTGAAAATTTGGAAGTTGCGCTGCGCGTCGAGGCGACGCGAATGAAGGATCTTTTGCCTGACGAATCGCTTTGGACGAAAGAACGCGGCGCGATCGAACAGGAAGTCGCACAGGACTTGTCGAATCCAGAATACGTTTTTTATATGCAACTGCTCGCGGCCATGTTCAAAGGCTCGCCTTACGAACACGACGCACTTGGCACGCGTCCGTCATTCGACAAAACCACCGGCGCCGATTTGCGACATTTTCACAACACCTGGTATGCGCCAAACAATGCCGTGCTCGTCGTCGTCGGCAACGTCGAGCCGCAGACCGTTCTGGCGCAGGTGAAAAAAACGTTCGGCGCGATTCCCTCAAAAGTTTTGCCCGCGCGGCCTGAGTATAATTTTTCACCAGTGGAACCAACCACGCTGACGCTCGATACCGATTTGCCTTACGGCATGACCGCGATCACGTTTCGTTTTCCCGGCACGGAAAATCCCGATTTTGCCGCCGCGCAGATTTTGTCCGACGTGTTGAGCAGCCAGCGCGGAAATCTTTACGGCCTGGTGCCGCAAGGCAACGCGCTCTTCGCGCAATTTTCCTATGACACGCTGCCCAAAGCCGGCATCGGTTACGCCATTGCCGGTTTTCCGGCCGGCGGCGATTCCACGAATTTGCTAAACCAGGTTAAAGCGGTACTGCTCGCGGAAATCACCAACGGCGTCAGCGCCGACTTGGTCGAAGCCGCCAAGCGCCGAGAGATCATCAGCGCCGAGTTGCAGAAAAATTCTGTTTCCGGACTGGCCGACGCCTGGTCAAGCGCCATCGCCATCGAAGGCAGAAATTCGCCCGACGATGACATCAATTTGATCCGTCAAGTCACCGTTGACGATGTGAACCGTGTCGCCAGAAATTATCTGAATTTTGACCATGCCATCTCGGCCATCCTGACGCCGACGCCGTCGGACAAGCCGATTTCATCGAAGAGTTTTGGCGGCGGCGAATCGCTGGTTTCAACCAAAAATGCGAACGTCAAACTGCCATCGTGGGCGAAGAAAGTTGCCGATGAACTGCCCATTCCCGCCTCGGCGCTAAATCCTTTCGTCACGAATTTCCCCAATGGAATCAAGCTCATCGTGCAGCCGGAAACGGTCAGCGGCACGGTCAGCGTTTTTGGTCGTGTGAAAAACAATGTGAAGGTGCAAATGCCGGCTGGACAGGACGGCGTGGACGAAATCCTCGACCAGCTATTCTCTTACGGCACCAAATCGCTTGACCGGCTGGCGTTTCAAAAGGCGCTGGATGACATCGGCGCGAACGAATCGGCGGGAGCGGATTTTTCGTTGCAGGTGCTGCCGGAAAATTTTGAGCGCGGCGTGCAGCTGCTTGCGGACAACGAGCTTTCGCCCGCCCTGCCGGAAGCTGATTTCAAAATAATCCAAACGCAACTCGCCGCGAGCGTCGCCGGCGAACTGCAAAGTCCCGATCACATCGCCGGTCATGCGCTGACAACAGCGCTGTTTCCCAAAGGTGATCCGTCAACGCGCGAAACCACTCCAGCCACCGTCAAATCGCTGACGATTGACGACGTGAAAAATTATTACGCCGATATATTCCGGCCCGACATGACCACAATTGTCGTCATCGGAAACATTTCGCCGGACGAAGCCATGGCTGCCATTGAAAAAAACTTCGGCGGTTGGAAAGCCGAGGGCGAGAAGCCGAACACGCTTTTCCCGCCAGCACCGACAAATTCCGTTTCCGTCACGCATGTTCCCGACGCCAGCCGCGTGCAGGACAAAATCACCCTGGCCGAGACGTTGCAACTGACGCGAACCAACGCGGATTATTACGCGCTGCAACTCGGCAACCACGTTCTCGGCGGCGGTTTTTATGCGACGCGCTTGTATCGTGATTTGCGCGAGAAAAACGGGCTCGTTTATTTCGTCAGCTCCAGCTTCAACATCGGGCTGACGCGCGGTGTTTATCAGGTGGCTTATGCATGCGATCCGCCGAATGTTTCCAGGGCGCGCGCCATGATTCTGGCCGACCTCAAGGACATGCAGACGAAAAACGTGACCGCAAATGAACTGCATCAAGCCAAGCTGATGCTGCTCCGCGACATTCCGCTGGCGGAAGAGAGCGTGGACGGCATCGCCGGCGGCTGGCTTTCGCGTGCGGCGCTTGATCTGCCGTTGGATGAACCGGTGCGTGCCGGGAAAATCTACGTCCAACTCAGCGCAAAGGACGTGAAGAACGCATTCACGAAATGGCTTCGTCCTGACGGCCTCGTGCAAGTCACGCAAGGACCGGTGCCAAAATAAATGCGGGGAAAATAATTGAAGAGTGGTGCGCCTGGCGCGAATCGAACGCGCGACAAAGTCAATCAATTCTCCCGTTTTGGTAAAGTCAAAACCGCCGCGTGGAATCTGTTTGCACAACATATCCAAAGAAATCCGATTCCAAGCATGTTTGAGCCTGGCGATGGCCCTGACGTTAAAGTTTAGCTGGAATTTTTGGCGCAGACCCGCAAACTCGGCGCGTGAAATCGCCCGATTTTCGTTCCGCCATCATCGCTTATATCCGCGAGGAGGCCCGGCCGGTGGACAAGTTCAGCCACCAGCCGAGGCTTTATGAACTGACACGCGCCGTCGGTGCAGGTCAGAGCTATGATGATGATGTGGTCTTCGCCGCCGTGTGGCTGCATGATCTCGGCGTGTTTGTCGGCCATCGGCCCGAAGAACCAGCGGCACTGGCGAAGTGGGATTTTCTCGGTTATGTGATGCAGCGGACGCCGGAACTGCTTCTTCAATTTAATTTTCCCGCCGGAAAAATCCCGGCCGTGGTCGAGGCCATCCGCACGCACCAGCCGAAAGATGCGCCCACGACCATCGAGGGCATCATTTTGCGCGATGCGGATATTCTCGAACAACTCGGCGCGGTCACGGTGCTGCGGACGGTCTGCAAGATCGGCCGTGACACGCGTTTTAAAACGTTTCCCGATGCCCTGCGGGTCTTGCGGAAGAATGCCGACACGCTGTTGGGGCAATTGAATCTTCCCGCCGCGCGCAAGCTGGCCGGGCTGCGTCTGGAAGTGCTCCGGCAATTTCTCGCGGCTGCGCAGGCGGAAGGTTGTGCGACGGAAGATTGAGGCGGATCACGCCGGTTGCTGCTGGGTGAGGCAATGCAGCGAGCCGAAGCCCCAGACCAGATCCACAGCGTGGATGCCGACGACGGGACGGTCGCGGAACAGTTCGCCCAAAATGCTGAGGGCCACGCGGTCGTTCGGGTCGTTGAAGGTGGGGACGATGACGGCGGCGTTGCAGATGTAAAAATTGGCATAGCTCGCCGGCAGCCGGACGCCATCGAAATACAGCGGGTTCGGCATGGGCAGCGCCACGACTTCGGGCTTGCTGCCGTCTTCCAAACGCAGGTCGCCGATGCGGTCCCAGTTTTCCGCGAGCGGCCGGTAGTTTTCGTCCTTGGAATTCTTTTCGCGCACGAGCACGAGCGTTTTGGCGTTCACGAATCGGCAGATGTCGTCAATGTGGCCGTGGGTGTCGTCGCCCTTCGGACCTTTCGCCAGCCAGAAGATATTTTTGACGCCGAGATAATTCTTCAGCGTCGTCTCGATTTCCTTTTGACCAAGGCCGGGATTACGGACTTGGATATTTGGGTCGAGATAACATTCCTCGGTGGAAATGAGCGTGCCGCGTCCGTTCAATTCAATGCCACCGCCCTCAATCACAAAGTTTTGAGTTTTGGGTTTTGAGTTTTGAGTTGGGACGCTGCATTGGGCGTGGAAAAGTTTTTTGCCGAGCAGCCGCGCGGCGGTTTCCGGAACTTTGGTGTCCTTGCGCCAGTTGTCATATTTTGCCCAGCCGTTGAAATGAAAATGGACAATGGCGGTTTCCGGCTTTGGGCGCGAGGCTTTGGGCGCGGGGTCGCGGCGGACAAAAATCGGTCCGGTGTCGCGTGTCCAGCCGCGATTGGTGGGATGAATGACGAATTGAATTTTCCTTAAATCCACGCCGACGTGCTTGAACACATGGCGCGCAAACTGCTTGTCTTTATTGTGCCGGATGAGGAGGCGGATGTTTTCGCCGGCGGAAATTTTCCGCACCATCTCGCCGTAAACCCAGGGGATGAGCCCGAACTTGCCGGGCCAGTCGCTGGCGTTGTGCGGCCAGCCAAGCCAGGTGGCGGCGTGCGGTTCCCATTCGGCGGGCATGGCGTAGCCGAGGTCGGCGGGCGGCGCGGGGACGGGATTTTTGTTGGTCGGCATAAATTGCGCGCGGAGCATAACCGCTTCCGCCGGGTTGGGAAATCCTGAAACGAAGCCTGAACGGCCGGCCGCCGGCGAACAAAAGTCATTAGCCGGCCGGAAAAAATATATTAACAAAACTGAAATAATAACTGGACGAATTCTAAAATTGGACGACATTGAATTGTAAATCCTGAATGGCCGCAAGGTCTCGTTGGTTATGAAAACGAACTTTAATCGGAAAGCCAGTTCTGGAGCGGCGGTAAAAATCGCCGCAATTGTCTGGCTTTTGTTTTCCCCGTTTCTGTGTCTGGCGACCTTGCAATTGCCAGCTTCGGAACCGGTCGTGGTCACTTTGGGCGTGGGCGTGGATGACCGGCAGATTCAAGCCGCGCTCGACGCCTTGCCGGCCAGCGGCGGGGAAGTCGTGCTGCCGCCGGGAAGATATGCCATCCGCCAGCCCATCATATTGCATCGCGATGCCCAGGCGCTGCGCGGTTCCGGCCTGACGACCATCCTCTGGCTGGCGGACAACGCCAATTGCCCGGTGATCATCATGGGCGAACCGGTCAATCATCCGCAGAAAATCGTAAAAAATCTCCGCGTCAGCGACCTGTTCATTGACGGCAACCGCATTCACCAGCAGCGTGAACTGTGGAAACTTCACGGCGAAGGCTCGGCCATCCGCAACAACGGCATCACGGTGCAGTGCGTGGTTGATTCCACCGTGGAGCACGTCACCTGCGCGCGCAACCGTTCGGGCGGCCTGGTCACGACGCTCGGCGTGCAGCGCCTGACGGTGCGCGACTTGAGCGCGTTCGACAACGAGTTTGACGGGCTGGCCTGCTATCTCACGACGGAAAGCGTGTTCACGGATCTTTATCTGCATAATAATCCCGGTGCCGGCATTTCGCTCGATCTCGCCTTCGATCACAACGTCATCAGCAACGCCGTTTTGAACGCGAACGACCTTGGCATCTTCATGCGTGCAAGCCGGGAGAATCAATTTTACAACGTCGCCATCCACAACAGCCGTCATCATGGCGTGTTCATGGCGCATTCCGAGACGCAGACGGCGGCGGGCTGGGGGCCGGCACCGCAGACCGAGTGCGCCTATAATTCCTTCACGAACCTGATCGCGATGGATTGCGGTGGCGCAGCCTTCCGCGTCAACAACACCACCTGCACGCACAACATCATCATCCGCGCCAGATTCGAGGGCAACGTGAAGGGCGGCATATCGCAGGCGCAGCCGGATTTGGTGGCGGTGCAGTGATTCGCGCCGGCCGGCCCGCGTCCGGAACCCGGGTCGTGCCGGTTGGGTTTAATCCTCTTCAGTTTGGTGCCGCTGGGTAAAAGTTGATTCACCTTCAATTTGAGATTGGAATTCGCGTCTGCTCGCGTATCGTTGTGGAAATAATTAGCAACCATGGCCAAGAAAAAATCGAAGCAACCAATCAAGCTCACCGGCGGACCCGTCTCCCGTTTCATCCAGCATCACTATCGCCACTTCAACGCCGCATCGCTGATTGACGCCGCCAAAGGCTACGTCGCGCATCTCGACGGCGGCGGCAAGATGATGATCACGCTCGGCGGCGCGATGAGCACGGCCGAACTTGGCCTCTCGCTCGCCGAAATGATCCGCTGCGACAAAGTGCAACTCATCACCTGCACTGGTGCGAATCTCGAAGAAGATGTTTTCAACCTCGTCGCACATGATTATTACGAGCGCGTGCCGGGCTACCGCTATCTTTCCGCCGAGGACGAACAGGCATTGCTCGACCGCCACATGAACCGCGTGACCGACACGTGCATTCCCGAAGGCGAAGCCATGCGCCGCATGGAAAAGGCGATGCTCGAAGTCTGGACCGCTGCCGACAAAAAAGGCGAACGCTATTTCCCTCACGAATTTTTCTACAAAGTTCTGTTGAGCGGCAAATACGAGAAGTATTACCAGATTGACCCGAAAGATTCCTGGATGCTCGCCGCCGCCCAAAAGAATCTGCCCATCGTTGTGCCGGGCTGGGAAGACGCCACGCTCGGCAATATGTATGCCGCCGCCGTCATCCGTGACGACGTGAAGAACGTCCACACCGTCCGCACCGGCATCGAATACATGACGTGGCTGGCCGAGTTTTACACGCGCACGGCCACCAAGAAGAGCACGCTCGGCATGTTCCAAATCGGCGGCGGCATTTCCGGCGACTTTCCAATCTGCGTTGTGCCGATGCTGCACCAGGATCTGCTGCGCACCAGCGTGCCACTCTGGGGCTACTTCTGCCAGATCAGCGACTCGACCACCAGCTACGGCAGCTACAGCGGCGCGGTGCCGAACGAGAAAATCACCTGGGGCAAGCTCGGCGTGAAGACGCCGAAGTTCATCATCGAATCCGACGCCACCATCGTCGCGCCGCTGATTTTCGCCCACGTGCTGGGCTGGTAAATTTTTATGAAACCCAATGACTTCTCTGACACGCGCGTGCTGGTCACCGGCGGCGCGGGTTTCATTGGCAGCGCGCTGGTCTGGGCGCTCAACCGCCGCGGCTGCGAAAACATCGTCGTCTGCGACATTTTGGGCACGAACGAGAAGTGGCGCAACCTCACGCCACTGCGCTTTGCCGACTACGTCGAGGCCGCCGACCTGCAACCGCGCCTGCAGAGCGGCGCGCTCGGCAAGTTCGACCTCGTCCTCCACCTCGGCGCGTGTTCCGCCACCACGGAGAAGGACGCGACGTATCTCGCCAAGAACAATTACGAGTTCACCAAGGACCTCGCCGTCTGGTCGCTCGCGAACAAGGCCCGCTTCGTCTATGCGTCGTCCGCCGCGACCTACGGCGACGGCTCCGCCGGCATGGAGGACAACGAAACCCAGCTCGACACCCTGCGCCCGCTGAACATGTATGGCTACTCCAAGCACCTGTTCGACCAGCACGCCAAGCGCGCCGGGTTCCTGAACAAGATTTGCGGCCTGAAATACTTCAACGTCTTCGGCCCGAACGAGGATCACAAGGGCGACATGCGTTCGCTCGTCCACAAAAGCTTTGCGCAGGTGCAGAAGGAGGGCGTCATCCGCCTCTTCAAGAGCTACCGCAAGGACTACAAGGACGGCGAGCACAAGCGCGACTTCCTTTACGTCAAAGACTGCGTGGCGATGACCCTTCACCTGGCCGCGACGCCCCGCGCCAACGGTCTGTTCAACATCGGCTCCGGCCAGGCGCGCTCATGGATTGACCTGGCAAACGCCGTTTTCGCCGCGCTGAAGAAAAAGCCGAACATCAAGTTCATCGAGATGCCGGAGACGATCCGCGACAAGTATCAGTATTTCACGCAGGCCAACCTGCTGCGGCTGCGCGGCGCGGGTTACGCGGCCCCCGTCACCTCGCTGGAGAACGCCGTCTTCGACTACGTCCGCAAGTATCTGCTGACGGACAAGCGGCTGGATCCGTCGGTGGAATAAAGCGCGCCGCCCGCCTTGGGCTTGAACGCGATCGACGCCGGGAACGGAAAGGCAAATAGGCAAAGAAGCGAACCAACGGAATTCACCTTGATGCGTCCGGATTGCGCCGGGTCAATGATGGAGCGGAAGCCGTAAAAGGATCTTTTTCTTCGCAAGTGGTTGATTTTTAGCTTGACTACGGAGAATCGGCGTTAAAAAGCTAACCTCCCGTTCCCCATGCGGGAACGCTCGGACATGGTGCCGGGATGCCCGGACGGCGTCCGGGAGTCTCGGGACGGAACGCGGGAGCTTCTGCGCGGGGTGAAATTGGGCGGCGAAAGGAGGGTTGGAAGGCCTCCTTCGTCCCGGTCTTCACCTCCAAGGAGAAGGAGAAACGTGCGCCGCCTCAAAAATGTTCGGTGACGCGAACTGCGGCTGCGGAATTGCAAGCGCCGACACCGGTCGGTGCACACTACTTTCTTGTGTTCACTTGATAGCGAAATTACAAGTGGCCCGTTTGACTACAGGCATAAACTCTGTGGATTTGTCGTCCTTTTGTTGATTGAACTCAAAAATTGAGAGTGAATAGTTAACTTTATCATAATCGAGCTGGTTCAGCCCTAGATAGAAATATGTCTCCAGTGTGAGCTTCATCTCTCGCGGCTCATTCACATGGAGCGTGTGATTGGAAATGTTCTTGATACGAATTTCTGCAAGAACGCTCTCCCCAAGGGCGAACACGGGCTTTGCTGGGATCACCTCAAAATCCAGTTCGTCTCCCCTGATCTGAATGAGCCGGTTTACATCTGCGAACTCCCCGTGTGTGATATTGTCCCGCATATTGTTCCAAAAGCCCAACTCATCGTTAGACATGGCGTCGGGTGCGGTGCCTAGCATGGTTGTTTGCAAAAAGAAATTTGGGCCCTTTATCTTGTGAATAAAGTGAAGAACGCCTACGCCGACAAGTAGCACTTGTCCGAGCACAGCTCCTAACACTAATAAAAGAACAATCTTAATCGTCTTTTTCATACGATTGGACTGGCCGAACAAGTTTATCTTGAATTCTTTCGCCCTATTTCAAACCTTCAGCAGCTTGATCTGTTCGTCTTCCTTCGCGGCGGCTTCGCCGAGGGTCTGCGTCTGTTTGCGGCGGCGTTCGATGATGTGCTTGTCCAGCAGCGGATCATACGCCACGGGATAGTTGCCATCGTAGCAGGCCATGCAGAAGGCCTCTTTGGGCTGGCCGGTGGCGGCCACCATGCCGGCCTGCGAAAGATAATGCAGGGAGTCGGCGTTCAGGTATTTGCGGATCTCGTCCACGGTGTTGTTCGCGGCCATCAGCTTGCTGCGGTCGGGAAAATCAATGCCATAGACGCACGGGTTCGTATGCGGCGGGCAGCTCACGGCCACGTGGACTTCGCGCGCGCCGGCTTCCTTGAGGGTTTTCACGCGCGTTTTGCAAGTGGTTCCGCGCACGATGGAATCGTCCACGATGACGACGCTCTTGTCCTTTACGAGCGACTCGATGAGGTTGAGCTTCACGCGGACGTTGAAATCGCGGATGAGCTGCGTGGGCTGGAGAAAGCTGCGCCCGACGTAATGGTTGCGGATGAAGGCCATTTCGTAGGGAATGCCGGATTCCTCGGAATAGCCCATCGCGGCGCACACGCCGCTGTCGGGCACGGGGATGACGAGGTCGGCCTTGATGTTGTGCTCGCGCGCGAGCTGGCGGCCCATGGCCTTGCGGACATCGTAAACGCTGTGGCCGTTGAGGACGCTGTCGGGCCGGGCGAAATAGACGTATTCGAAAATGCAGAACGCGCGCTTCTGGTGCTCGGGCCAGGCCTGGATGCTGGTCAGGCCCTTCTCGTTGATGATGACGATTTCGCCCGGCTCGACGTCGCGGACGAATTGCGCGTGGATCAGGTCAAACGCGGTGGTCTCGCTGGAGAGGATATACGCACCGTTGGCTGTTTTGCCGATGGAGAGCGGTCGGAAACCGTGCGGGTCGCGCGCGCCGATCAATTCCTTTTCCGTCATGATGACGAGCGAATACGCGCCCTCGATGCGGCGCAGGGTGTTGACGAGCGAGTTGGCGACGCCGCCGATTTCCGGCTGCGCGAGCATCATGATGATGATCTCGCTGTCCACACTGGTCTGGAAAACGAGGCCGCGGGCTTCGAGCTGGTCGCGGAGGGCGGCGGCGTTGGTCAGGTTGCCGTTGTGGGCCACGGCGATCTGGCCGCGCGCGCAATCCACGGTGAGCGGCTGGGCGTTGCGGAGATTGGACGTGCCGGTGGTAGAGTAGCGCGTATGGCCGATGGCGCGGTCGCCGACGAGTTCGTGGAGGATTTTCGGGTCGTTGAAAATCTGCGGGACGAGGCCCATGCCGTGGTGCTTGTAAAATTTCCCGTCATGGCAGGTGACGATGCCGGCGCTTTCCTGGCCGCGATGTTGCAGGGCGTAAAGGCCGTAATAGGCGAGTTCCGAGGCGTTCGGATGGCCGAAAACGCCGAAGACTCCGCAATAATGTTTGGGGTAATTTTGTGGTTCGTTTTGCATCGCGCGCGCCGCTGAATTGTCGCAGACACGGGCGAAGCGCGCAAGGCGGAATAGAAATAGAAAATCGATCTGGACGCGGCGAAATTGGAAGTTTTTTTTAGCTAAAGTTCATTTACCATTGGGCGAAAGCTATGAAGCATCTGCAAAATTTTTCCATCATCATTCTAATGCTGGCTTCGGTCAAACTGATGGCCACCGAGTTACTTCTCAAACCTATTGGATTGAGTTTGACTGTTAATTTAAGCGATTGGGCGGCACCAAATTGGAAACCAAAAAATGTTCCGGCTCAAATGGAGATTCAAACAAATGACAGCCCTGACAACTTCGAGTTTCAATGGATTAAAGATGGCAAATCAAAAATGTTTATTGTTAAAACTTCACGCCTTAAACTTGGCAAAAAATATGTTGCCACTGATTTGAGTCAGTATGAATCAGAATTGGGTGAAGACGGAGCCGATTCAAGTGCTTCTGGGGTTCATGCAGAAATATCTAAAATATTGGGATGCGATTGCTTCAAGCAGACGGCAGAGATTCCAGCGGAACAATATGTGCCTACCACGCATCAACTGACGTATGTGTTTTACGCGCGTGGGCTACGATATGTCATCACATCTGCGACTTTTGGAAAAGATCTGCCACCAGAAAAAGACCCTGTTCTAAAAGCCGTCATTGATAGTTTAACTTTTATACCAGAGGCAAAAAAGTCGATCTGACGCAATTATTTCCTTTTCAGTTTTGCCTTAAATTTTCATCGCCAAAAATTTAACCGCGAAATACACGAACCACGCGAAAAATTTTGTTCGCGTATTTGGCGTATTTCGCGGTTGCCATTTTAATCGCTTTCAATTGCAGCTTTCAAATACGGCTTCAGCTTCTCCACCAGTTCTTCCGGCAGGCGCTTGGGCTTTTCATCGCGGCCGGTGCAGCAGTGGAAGGTTTCGGCTTCGAGAATGAGTTTGCCATCCTGATTCACAATCCGGTGGCCAAAGTTCAGCCGCACGCGCTCGACCAGCGTCAGCCAGACTTCAATCGTCAGCAAATCGTCGTAGCGCGCGGGGAATTTGTAGCGCAGCCGCGCCTCGATGACGGGGAAAATGTAGTCGGCGTCCTGCAAGGCCAGCACCGGCGTGCCGAGCGCGCGCATGAATTCGCCGCGCGCGGCCTCCAGCAAATCGAGGTAGCGTGAATGGTAGATGTGGTCGCCGACGGTGCATTCGGCGTAGCTGACGCGGTGTGCGTGGCGGAACGGTTTGGCCATTCGTGCAGCGTAAAGCGATGGCGTAAAACTTCAACGCCGAAAATCCGGTCCGGTGTGGAGGTTCGGACGGAAACACAGGAATCACCGGCTGTTTTAGGCCAGAGCCGTGGCAATTTAGAGCCGGGCCAGGGTGAAAAATTCCATTTGCGCGTTTTAAGAATGCCGTTATGTTGGCTGCATGAGCTGGCAGAATATTCTTACGCTGGTGATCGTGCTGGGCGTTGCGGTTTTTTTTGTGTGGCGCAGTTCGGGAGCCAAGAAGCACAACCACAGCTGCAACTGCGGCTGTGCGCACGAGGACGCAGCCGAGGCACCGAAGGACAAGGCCGCGAGTTGACAGTTCAAATCAGGACGACAATTCAACCAACCAACTTTAGCATGGCAGTCACCAAAGTTCATTCCACAGTTCATTTCGCGTCACGCAGCCATAGCACGGGCGAGCCGGCCACCGGCCGCTGGACGCCGAACACGGACATTTACGTCACGGAAACCGGTCTGGTCATCAAGGCCGAACTCGCCGGCATGAAAAGCGACAGTTTGGAAATCACCGTGGAAGGCCAGCGGCTGCGCATCAACGGTGTCCGGCCGGACTGCTGCCGTTCGCCGCACAGCAGCTTTCTGGTGATGGAGATCAGCTACGGGCCGTTTGAAACCGTGCTGGATCTGCCGGCGGGCTATGATTTGAGCCAGGCGAAGGCGATTTACGTGAACGGTTTTCTGCGCGTGGACGTGCCGCCGGCCCAAAAATTGCAGCCCAAGACCACCAAGGTTCCCATCAGCGAAGGAGTTTGACCCGCATTGACTTTCCGGTGCGGTGCCGTCTAACTGTTACAAACGATGATGAAATCGGCAGAGACAGAATTTGTCAGCATTCTTGGCTCCAACGAAAAGAGCGAGGTGACCGGGCGCGTTTCGTCCCGTTCACTGCCGGAAAACCTGCCCATCCTCGGACTTTCGGACATTGTGATTTTTCCCGGCGCGGTCGTACCGCTGCTCGTGGAGACCGGACCCAGCCTCAAGCTCGTGGACGATCTCGTGGCCGGCGACCGGCTCTTCGCCGCCGTGCTGCAAGTCAATGCCGACGTGGCCGAACCCGGCCCGGATGATCTGCACAAGGTCGGCTGCGTTTCGCGGCTAAACAAGATGGTGAAATTTCCCGACGGCACCGTGCGCATTTTGGTCGAGGGACTGTGGCGCATCCGGCTGGAAAAATTTCTGCCGGCCAATCCTTACCTGCGCGCCAGCTTTGAACTGCTGCGCGACGAGACTGAGGATTCCGTAGAGCTGCAGGCCATGCTGCGCAACGCGCACAAGCAGTTCGACGAAATCGCAAAGATTTCCACCGTCCTGTCCGACCAGGTCAAAATCGCCGCGCTCAACACCGAGCATCCGGGCCATTTCGCCGACCTCATCGCCGCCAACCTCGGCCTGCCGCTCGACGAAAAACAGAAGCTGCTCGAAACCGTTTCCGTCCGCGAGCGGCTGCAAAAACTCCTGCCGCTGCTCAACCGCGAACAGGAAGTGCTGAATTTAAGCTCCAAGATCCAGAACGACGTCGCCTCCAACATCGCCAAGACGCAACGCGATTTTTTCCTGCGCGAACAGATGCGTGTCATCCAGCGCGAACTCGGCGACAGCGACCCGAACGCCGGTGAAATCAAAAGCCTCCGCGAAAAAATCGAGCTGGCCAAGCTGCCCGACGACGCGCGCAAGGCCGCAAACCAGGAACTCGACCGGATGCAGCAGACTTCGCCCGCCGCCGCCGAATACGGCGTCTCGCGCAATTACCTCGACTGGATTCTCGCGTTGCCATGGCAGATTGAAACCGAGGACAAGCTCGACCTGAAGCGGGCGGAAAAAATTTTGGACGAACAGCATTTTGGCCTCGCGAAAGTCAAAGACCGCTTGCTGGAATTTCTCGCCGTGCTGAAACGCCGCAAGGAAATTAAAGGGCCAATTCTGTGTCTCGTTGGTCCGCCGGGCGTCGGAAAAACTTCGCTCGGCAAAAGCGTGGCCGATGCGCTCGGACGCAAATTCGCCCGGATTTCATTGGGCGGAATGCGCGACGAAGCGGAGATCCGCGGCCACCGCCGCACCTACGTCGGCGCGTTGCCGGGAAGAATTTTGCAAACGCTCCGCCGCGTCGAGAGCCGCAATCCCGTCATCCTGCTCGACGAGCTCGACAAGGTCGGCGCGGATTTTCGCGGCGATCCCGCGTCCGCATTGCTCGAAGTTTTGGATCCGGCGCAGAACCACACGTTCACCGACCATTATCTCGATCTGCCGTTTGATTTGTCGCGCGTGCTTTTTATTGCGACGGCCAACTGGCTTGACCCGGTTCATCCCGCGCTGCGCGACCGGCTGGAAGTCATCGAACTGCCGAGCTACACCGAATCCGAAAAATTGCAGATCGCCAAACGCTATCTCGTTCCGCGCCAACTTGAGGAACACGGCCTGACGCGCGGCGACGTGAAATTTTCCGACGCCGCGCTGCGCGAACTCATCCGCGAATACACGCGCGAGGCCGGCGTGCGCCAGCTCGAACGCGAAATCGCCGCGCTCTCGCGCAAAGCCGCGCGCAAGATTGTTTCCCGCAACGGCGCGGCAGAAGTGGTGAAGCTGGAGCAAAAAGATTTGGAAGGCTATCTCGGCCATCCGAAATTTATTTTTGAAAGCGCGGAGAAAATTTCCGAAATCGGCATCGCTACCGGACTTGCGTGGACGCCGGTGGGCGGTGATGTTTTATTCATCTAAGCCACGCGGATGCGCGGGCGCGGCAGTCTGATCCTCACCGGCTCGCTTGGCGAGGTGATGAAGGAAAGCGCGCAGACGGCGGTGAGTTATTTGCGTTCGCAGGCGAAAAAATTGGATTTGGATTTTGATGATTACGGCAAACACGATTTGCACATTCACGTTCCTGCCGGCGCGACGCCGAAGGACGGGCCGAGCGCGGGCGTGACGATCTGCGCGGCGCTGGCGTCGCTGATGAGCAAGCGGCGCGTGCGTTCCGATGTGGCGATGACGGGCGAAATCAGTTTGCGCGGACGCGTGATGCGCGTGGGCGGCATCAAGGAAAAGGTGATCGCCGCGTCGCGCTTCGGCGTGAAGCAGGTGATCCTGCCGGAAGGCAACCGGCCGGACTGGGAAGACGTGCCGGCGGAAGTGCGCGCGAAGCTGAAGGTGCATTTCGTGAAGCAGATTTCCGAAGTGCTGCATCTGGCACTCACGGCGAAGTAAAAAATCTTGCCCCACGTTGGCCGGCCCGGCCAGCGGATGGACTTAGGCCGGGGGCGCGTTTCGATGGGACATCTCCGCACGGCTTTTTCGCTGGTGCCACCTCCCCTTTCCGACAGCGCGGTTCAGCTTGCAAATCTGCTTCTGCACCCACCCTTGGTGACGCCTCACTTGGGTCAGCTGAACGCGCAGCCACGCCAGAGGCACATGCAACTGACAAAAAGGGTGCTTCACTGGCCGCGTTTGAACGTGCAAACGCCAAACGGGGGCGCATCACCAGCGGCATTTGCACGTTCACCTACCGTTGGTGACGGGGCGCTTTTTGAGGAAAAATGCGGTTTTTTGCCAAAACTGCGTCGTTTTTCGGTTTTTGGGCCAGTTTCTGACCCGGTTGAGCAGAAACCGGCGGGAAGCGGGTGCGGATGTCCTTTGATGGCAGCCCAGCCTTTCAAGACTGGGTAGGGCGCCCAACCAAGGGAAAAGTCCCGGAGGGGCGAAAGACCGGTTCTTCCGTCCCTCCGGGACTCTGAAAACTTGTTGGCCGAAACCCCACGGCTAAAGCCCTTGTCTTTACCCACATCTTTTTCATTATTGCTGGAGGGTTTTTAATCCTTCACACATCCACATTAGACGTTGCCAGCCGCGCCAGATGGTTTGCCAGCCGGGCAAGCCGTCGTGTTTGCG
>Ga0182024_10012414_pt1 | contig 16856 bp, 15 predicted proteins | sample P32metaG_FD_120480 | JGI IMG/M metagenome (GOLD analysis project Ga0182024, IMG submission 120480) | Permafrost microbial communities from Stordalen Mire, Sweden - P3-2 metaG (Illumina Assembly) | ecosystem: Environmental > Terrestrial > Soil > Wetlands > Permafrost | place: Sweden: Stordalen... | reverse complement strand
GGCGCCGGCCCTTGGAATGAAACTTGAACGGCACGACAGACCCCCGCGATAGCCAGGGCAAACATCTGCCCCTACACTCCTTAAAAATGCCGCCACGGCGCTATCCGTGCACCAAAGTCGCGCACGGCACGGCGGCTGTAGATGGCCTCCCTAAAGTCCATTGCTTTCTCCATTCGAGATCGACGCATCGCAAATAGCAGAATTGCGCGATCCGCCGCTTGACCACGATCAATGGGACTCCTGATATTCGGTTTGGTTGAACGTCGCGCGCTTGATGTCGATCAAGTCGCTGAAACTCCGATTTGACTATGATGTCTAATGAACTGAACGTATTTCGGCCGCGATGGCCGACGACACTATTGCTGGTGATTCGGCTTTGTTTATCTTGAGATTTCATTGCAGATCGGATGCGGGAGCCGTCAACATGGGATCCTTGGCCTCGATGGAGGACCACTCCGGTGAGCTGAAACGATTTGCAAAGCTCCGCGACGAGATGGTCGAACGAAATATCGCCGCGCGCGGCGTGCGCGACGAACTCGTTCTCGATGCGATGCGCAAGGTCCCGCGCGAGCGTTTCCTGCCGAAGAACCTCCGCGAATTCGCCTACGAGGATTCCCCGCTTCCGATCGCCGGGGAGCAGACTATTTCCCAGCCCTATATCGTTGCCTTTATGGCGGAAGCCTTGCTGCTCAAGGGTGGCGAGAAAATCCTGGAGATCGGCGCGGGTTCTGGCTACGCCGCCGCGGTGCTTTCTGAAATCGCCGCCCATGTTTATACGGTCGAACGTCTCGGCCAACTGGCGGACAAGGCTGCTACGACACTGGCCGACCTTGGCTACGACAATGTTCACGTCTTGCATGGCGACGGCACGCGGGGTTGGCGGGAGCATGCCCCCTATGATGCCATCGTCGTGGCGGCCGGTGGGCCGCAGGTCCCGGAATCCCTCAAGGCGCAACTGAAGATCGGTGGCCGGCTGGTTATTCCGGTCGGCGAGGATCAACGCGCCCAGGAACTGGTCCGGGTCACACGCATTTCAAAAAGCGAGTACCGCAGCGAAGATATCGCGGATGTCCGCTTCGTTCCGCTGATTGGGGACGAGGGGTGGGCGACCGCGAAGGAAGGCGAGGACCGCGCGCGCGCGCGACGCGCACTGCGGCCGGTCTCTCCCGAAGAGGAAACGCTGGTCCGCAATCTCGCCGATGGGGCGGAGTCGTTCCCGTCGATGGAGGCGGCCGATCTCAATCCGCTGATGGAGCGGATTGGGTCGGCGCGCGTCGTGCTGCTCGGCGAAGCGACCCACGGCACTTCAGAATTTTACCGGATGCGCGAACGCATCACCCGCGACCTGATCGTCAAAAAGGGCTTTCGCTTTGTTGCAATCGAGGCGGACTGGCCCGACGCCGCGCGCGTCGATCATTACGTGCGACATTTTCAATATCCACTTTCAGAGTGGACCGCGTTCGCGCGATTTCCGACCTGGATGTGGCGCAACAACGAGGTGCGGGATTTCGTGAGCTGGTTGCGCAAGCACAACGGCACTGTGGAGCGCAGCAAGCGCGTCGCATTTCACGGCCTTGATCTTTACAGCCTCTATGATTCGATACGCTCGGTTCTTGGCTATCTCGATGACGTCGATCCGGAGTCGGCGAGAGTGGCCCGCGAACGCTATGGCTGCCTGACGCCGTGGCAGCGCGATCCCGCGACCTATGGTCACGCCGCGCTGACCGGCTCCTATCCCACCTGCGAAGCCGACGTCGTACGCACGCTCACCGATCTGCTGGCAAAACGCCGGGCCTATGCCGAGCACGATGGCGAGCGGTTTCTCGACGCCGAGCAGAATGCCCGTCTGATAGCCAACGCGGAGCGCTATTACCGGATCATGTATTACGGCTCACGCGCCTCGTGGAATTTGCGCGACAGCCACATGTTTGCGACCCTGAAGAACCTGCTGGCATTTCACGGTGCCGACAGCAAGGCCGTCGTTTGGGCGCACAATTCCCATGTCGGGAACGCCGGAGCGACCGACATGGCTGCCCGCGGCGAGCACAATATCGGTCAACTTTGCCGCAAGGAGTTCGGCAATCAGGCCTACATGGTCGGCTTTGGCACCCATGGCGGAACGGTTGCCGCGGCATCCGAGTGGGGTGGCCCAATGGAGGTCAAGACGCTCCGGCCAGCGCTTCCCAATAGCTACGAGCAGCTATGCCACGCAACTGGTTTGCCGCGCTTTATGCTGGGGCTGCGCAGTCGCGGCGATTTGTGCGGTCCAACGGGCCTTGGCAAGCCGCGGCTAGAGCGGGCGATCGGCGTCATCTACCGGCCCGAAACTGAGCTCGCGAGCCATTACTTCCAGGCCAACCTGCCGCAGCAGTTCGATGAGTACGTCTGGTTCGACGAAACCCGCGCCGTGACGCCGTTGGAGACTGCTGAAATCAAGGGCCTGCCAGACACCTATCCGTTCGGGCTGTGAAGCAGAACCACGACCAGGGCAAGAAGCCTGTCATGTCGCAATTCGTCGTTCGATTCATGAAGGGCATCCTCGGCGAAAATGGCCGAGAGGCGGAGATTTGCCACAGCAGCATGGAGATCGACGCCGCCGAGATGGCAAAGAAACGGTTCTGTGTGATCGAAGATGTGACGGACTGGTCGCTTGCGTCGCGGCGCTGGGGGAAGCGTTGCTCCGACACGGGAGGCCGAAGATTTTCAATACCGACCAGGGGTCCCAGTTCACCTCGGCAGCTTTCACCGGCAGGCTCGAGGCGGCGAGCGTGTCGATTTCGATGGACGGGCGCGGCCGCTTCATGGCCCCTCGAAATAGCCGACCATGAGTTAGCGCAGATGTAAGCAGATGTAATACGTTGCACTAACTCCGTAAGTCGTAGGCTGTTGAGGGAAAGCCCCCGACGTCGTGAGGCGCGATGCCGCGCCGGCCTGATAGATGGGTCTTCTAGTTCCACGCTCCTATACGCGAGGCGGATCGTTGCTGGGCGCACGCGACTGGTGCGACGCTAGGCGACAACGGCCGAGACGCGAAAGGAGGCGCGACGTCGCGCAGCGCGCACCCATCTGTGGTACCATAGAACCGCTCGTTGCGTTTTGTTCGGTCAGGGGAGCAGTCTCCAGTCAGTAACAGGCCCTAGCGGCGTGGTTGCTGCCGTCAACTCTCTGAGACGCGTTTTGGGCGGAGTCGCGGAATTTTCGTCGGCGGCCCTCTTGCATTCGCGGATCAGCTTGAGCACCAGCACGGGCGAACGACAGCCAGCCCATTTATGGGCGACTTCGTTGGCCCAGCTCAAGGCTTTTGGAATGTCTTCGCGAGCGTCAAACAGGCGCCGTTGCAAAGAGCAATAACTCGGCGACCTCTTCAAAGTGGTCTTGCACCAGAAGGTGAATTCACCGTGTGGCAAGTGCTTTTTGGCGAATGAGATCGCCTGGCCGGCCTGAACGCCAGCCTCAAGTTGCTTTTCTTCGCCCGCGTCTATTTCGGCCAGCGCTTTGAGCGCAATGGCGGTATAGTCATAGTTTGCGGCACTATCGAGATTAGAAGGGCCAGAATCGTTTGTGCCAAAATCATCGATTTCCATTGAGATCCTTTTGGTTTCGTGGCGTATTGCTATTCTCCGCGGGCATGGCGCCGCATTCGCCGCGGCCTTTTGCCGTGACGGAATTCATTTACCGTCGAGGTGAGCGCCGAGGTTTCATTCTCAACGCATCGGTCGTTTGGCGCGACAATCCGGATTGGCGGTGAGACGCCGTTGCGCTATGGAGCGACGCTGACGCGTTCAAGACTGCCGATCCGTCGTCCGGGCACTTTGTCATCTTGAATGGCGCGCGCCGAACATTTAGCCTCCATTGTTGTAGGAATAATCCAACGCTGCCAGTCGGCATTTGTGCCTTTTACGAGTCCCATCGCGCGCGCCAGCATCGAGCCAGCGCGGACACCAACTCGCTTGCGGGCACCTTTCAGGCATCGCAAGACGTCCCGTGAACTTTTGTGTTTATGCGATTTCTCCATTGATGAGATCAGCAAAGTACCTGCGCAGGCCGGTACGCGAGGCACACCATTTTCCGGAATGCTTCCGGGCAGGAAGCCTTCCCGATTCCAGCTGGTGATAGGTCTGCCGGCGGCTTAAGTTCAGTTCCTGAGAAATCGCATCAACGCCCCAAATTAGATCGAGCGGGCCGTTAATGTCAATGTCACCATTGACATTGTCTTTGACCAACATTGTCATTTCCTTAGCTGATTGTGCAAGGCGGACACCGCCTTAGAACTATTTCGAATCGCCGACTGACATTCACTATTGAGCTGCGAGAGATTCAAGAGCGCGTACAATCGAGCGGGCTCACTCTTTAGCTCGGCCTGCCTGAGAAACTTAACGCACTCAGCGAGAGTGCTAATTCTTACAAACATCTTCGACCGCTTGTCCTTCTCGACTACGACGCCCTCTGAATATCCATCGTCGGGATAGGTGCCCTTATATCCTCCTCGCAATCGGTGAATCGGCAATCTGTTTTTTTGCGTCTGGTCCTTGTTATGCGAAGACACGATGCAGGCCCAAACTTCGCTGTCGGTCTCAGCCTCCCAGTGCTTGAGCGCCGCTATCCAACCTATTCGCGCGCCGGCGGTGACAAACTTCACGCGAAGCGGAGGAAGTCCAAATCGTTCGAGGGTCAGGGCAACGTGAGTCTCCCAAAAGTCTACAAAATCATAGTCGACCTTCGAGCCTTTGCCGGGCTTGTGGACAGCCGGCACGCCGACGTCCCGCAACACGCGGATGCGGGCCCGGAACGCTTTGAGCTCGTTCGGCGCGATACCGTGAAGATCAGCGAGCATCGCTTCGATAGCGCCATATTCCATATGCTCACATAACGTGCCGTGACAGAATGTCAATGCTAGCATAGGTTTTTATGCAAACTCACACACTTTGGGGGGCGTTGCCACAGCATATCGGGACGTTGAGCATAGTTTTCCCTTACAGAACTGGCCTTGGGACTCGGGAGGCAATTCGATCCCGATATGCGTCAAACCATAGTCGCTCAGAATCTAGGGGAGTCCACAAAGGTCATTGCGCGTAAATTTTTGGAAAAACCTATGATATTGAGGAAATAAACGGAGAGAAGCGTGTAAGAATGTTCGTTCGCCATGACGATCTCAAAGAGGCGACTTGGACATTGTCACTTTTCGGCGACGACTGAATTCCCAAGCCCCCATGACGCAGAGTATGGCGAGCCGATCTCCAGCGCCGCTTTCATGTCGCGTTTCATGTCGCGTGGACCTGCCGGCGTTTGTTAGGAATCATTGGAAATGCTCGGAATTTTTCGCGGCAGGATGCAACATGAAAAAGACCGCCCCAAACGGGCGGCCTCTTCGCTAAGTCATTGATTTAATTGATGGTGGGGGAGGTAGGACTCGAACCTACGAAGGCTAAGCCAGCGGATTTACAGTCCGCCCCCTTTGCCGCTCGGGACACTCCCCCTGATCCATCGGCCAAGGGCCGCGGACGAAAAGGCCCCGGCAAGCCGGGCCAAGTCGAGGGGGCCTTATCTTGCGCGGCGCCCCGACCTGTCAACTGGAAAGTATTGCGGCGCTTTGGATTGACGGAACGGCGCTTCCGTTCTGGGCGCGGAGGGCCACGCCCCCTCATTGCGCGCCAGGCCCACGCATGCGAACAGACGGGCTTGTCCCGCCAGACAGGAAGCCGCCTTTGACGCGCAAGAAGAAACATCGGCCGGGCGCCCCCGCCTCCCCGGCGCCGCTGCGCGCGGCGCAAAAGCCATCGCCGCGCCGCCCGGCGGGCGAGCCGCTTTCGCCCAGGCGCGTCGAGCCTGGCCGGCGCGAGCCGCGCTCCAGCGATGTCGCGCAGATCTATGGCTTCCACAGCGTCAGCGCAGCCCTGCGCGCCCCGCGCCGCAAGCTCATTCGCCTTTATGCGACGCAAGCGGCCGCCGAGCGCCTCAGCGCCGATATCGCCGCGCGGGGTCTTGAGACCTTGATCCTCAGCAATGAGGAAATCGCGCTGCGCGCCCCGCGCGAGGCCGTCCATCAGGGCGTGCTGTTGGAGGCGCGTCCGCTCGAGCCGATCGACCTCCAGGACCTGCCCGAGCGCGGCCTCGTGCTGGTGCTCGACCAGGTCACCGACCCGCATAATGTCGGCGCGATCCTGCGCAGCGCCGCCGCCTTCGCGGTCGACGCGCTGGTGACGACCGAACGCCATTCGCCCGAATTCACCGGCGCCTTGACGAAATCGGCGTCCGGCGGACTCGAACATGTCCCCATTTGCAGCGTCACCAATCTGGCGCGCGCGATGGGCGAGATGGGTCAGATGGGCTATTTGCGCGTCGGCCTCGATTCGGAGGCGCCCCACACGCTCGAAGGCGCGACCCTGTCGCGACCGATGGCGCTGGTTCTGGGCGCCGAGGGCAAGGGCCTGCGCCGCCTCACCCGCGAAAATTGTGACATTCTGGCGCGCCTCGACATGCCCGGATCCATCAAGAGCCTCAACGTGTCCAATGCCTGCGCCGTCGCGCTGGCGACCTGCCACAGGAAGCTCGACGCGGCGGGCTGAAGCGCTGATCGATGCAGGCGGCTCGCTCGCGCGTCATTTGAGCGGCGGGACGACCTTGGCGTAAGTCAGATCATAGGTCGTGTTGAGCAATGGATCGAGCGGCGTGCCTTCCGAGGCGTCGAAGGCGCGCGGCCGCGCGCCCGCCGGATGGGGCGCGGGCGCGGCGATATCGGCGCTCGCCATCATTTTGCCCGCCCCGCCCGGCGCAGCGTCCGGCGCGCCATAACGGGCCGCGCGGCTTTGCTGATCGGCGAGGGCGGCCGCCGACAAAGGATAGGTCTGCACGGGCCCGTTCACAGCGCCCGTTTGGTCGGCGGCGGCGACCTCATCGGCGGCCGGCTGATCGTTGACGCCCAGAACGACGGCGCCGATCTCCGCCAGATTGCGCGCGGCGGCGCTCGCCGACAACGCCCCGCTCGGCCCCAGTAGCGCCTCGCGCGTCTGGCGATCGGCGCCCATCCTTGTCAGACGCTTGGCAAGATCGCCGGCAGCCGGCTTGGCCGGGGCGCCCGGCGTCTTGGCCGGCGCGACCGGCGCCAGTCCGCCGAATACTTTTGGATCGACGGGTTCGAGCGCGCCATGCACCTTCGCCGGCGCCGCGGGGACCGCCGGCGCGGTCGGCGTCGCGTCCGGCGCGAGCCTGTCCTTGGCGTCCTTCTCAATCTGGCGCCAGTGAGCGACGTTTTTCTGGTGCTGATCGAGCGTGTCGGCGAAGGCGTGTCCGCCGGTGCCGTCGGCGACGAAAAACAGATCGGGCGTGCGCATGGGATTGGCGACCGCCTCCATCGCGGCTTTGCCCGGATTGGTGATCGGTCCGGGCGGCAGGCCTTCGATAATATAAGTATTGTAGGGCGTCGCCTGGTTCAATTCGGCCCTGGAGATGCTGTGGCCCAACGTTCCCTTGCCGGCTACGAGCCCGTAGACGATGGTCGGATCGGATTCCAACTTCATCCGCTTTTGCAGCCGGTTGATGAACACGCCCGCGACATGCGCGCGCTCGTCCGCGTTGCCGGTCTCCTTCTCGACGATCGAGGCCAGCGTCACCAATTCGCCCGGCGATTTGATCGGCAGATCGGGCGAGCGCTTCTTCCAGATGTCGTCGATCGCCTTGGCCTGCGCCTGCTCCATGACCGCCAGCACTTTGGCGCGCGGCACGCCGCGCTCGAATTCATAAGTTTCGGGAAGAATGGAGCCCTCGCGCGGCGTCTCTTTGACGTCGCCGACAAAAACGTCATTGTCGCGCAAGCGCTGCACGACCTGGTCGCTGGTCAGGCCTTCAGGAACGGTAAAGCGATGCAGCACCGGCTTGCCATAGACGAGAACGTCTTCGACGTCCCGCAGGCTGGCGCGCTCCTTGAACATGAATTCGCCGCGCTTGAGCTTGCCGCGATTGCCGTCGACAAGCAAAGTCAGATTGAACCAAAGCGGACTGTCGATGATTCCGGCTCGCTCCAGCTGATCCGCGATGGCGCCGCCGTCGTCCTCGCGGGTAATCACGAACACTTTGTCGGCGGCGAGCGGACCCGGCCTATGGGCCTGGAGCAGCGCCCAGGCAAAACCGACGAAAGCCAGCACCGCGGCGATCAGCGCGAAGGACAACAGGCCGCTGAGCCGCGAAAGCCCCTGATTGTGCGGTTTGCGCTCGGGCGGCGGCGGCGGGGGGGGAGCCGGCTGCGGTTGCAGCGATTCGGCGGGCGAGCGCAATTTCGCGCGCCGGCCAAACAGGCTCACGCGCGGCGGCGGCGGCGCCGGACCGTCTTGATTTGACGCATCGTTCATCAGCGTCCGCCTCCGCGTCGGAAATCAGCGCCCCATCGTGGAGAGATTAGACCAGGCTGCGACGAAACAAAATAAGGCGCCGGCGTTGTTTGCTCAAGCGCTCGGTTCGTCTCAAACACTTGCCGCGCGCCGCCGGAAGATGAGAGACGCATTCGTGCCGCCAAATCCGAAGGAATTCGACAGCGCGACGTCGATCTTGCGTTCCCTAGCCATATGCGGCGCGAGATCGATCGCCGTGTCGACGGAGGGATGATCGAGATTGAGGGTCGGCGGGGCGATTTGATCGCGCAAAGCCAGGATCGAGAAAATCGCCTCCACGGCGCCGGCGGCGCCAAGCAGGTGGCCGATCGACGATTTTGTCGAAGACATTGTCAAAGCGCCCGCCGCATTGCCCATCAGCCGTTCGATCGCGCGCAATTCTATCTCGTCGCCCACCTGCGTCGAAGTGCCATGGGCGTTGATATAGTCAATATCGGACGGCGACAGGCTCGCGCGCTTCAGGGCCGCGCTCATCGATCGAAAGGCGCCGTCGCCGTCCGGCGATGGCGAAGTGATGTGATAAGCGTCGCCCGACAGTCCGTAACCTACGAGTTCGGCATAAATGTGGGCGCCGCGGGCCTTGGCGTGCTCTAATTCTTCAAGGACGACGCAGCCCGCCCCTTCGCCCATGACAAAGCCGTCGCGATCCCGGTCATAGGGGCGCGAGGCCTCAGTGGCCCGATCGTTGAAGCCTGTCGAAAGCGCGCGGCAAGCCGCAAACCCGGCCATCGACAAGCGATTGACCGCCGATTCGGCGCCGCCCGCCACCATCACATTGGCGTCGCCGACAGCGATGAGCCGCCCCGCGTCGCCGATCGCATGGGCGCCGGTCGAGCAAGCCGTGACGACCGCGTGGTTGGGGCCCTTCAACTTATGCGCGATCGACACATAGCCGCCCGCCAGATTGATGAGGCGGCCGGGGATGAAGAAGGGCGAGATGCGGCGCGGCCCTTTTTCGAACAGCGTGATCGAGGCGTCGTAAATACCGCCAAGCCCGCCAATCCCGGAGCCGATGAGAACCCCGGTTTCGATTTCTTGCTCATAGGTCGCCGGCGCCCATTTGGCGTCGCGCAGGGCCTGGGTCGCCGCGCACATCGCATAGACGATGAAATCGTCGACCCGGCGCTGTTCCTTCGCATCCATCCATTCGTCGGGAATGAACGCGTCTTCGGCCGCCCCGCGCGGCACCTGGGCCGCGATCTGGCACGCGATGTCCGAAACGTCGAAACCTTCGGTCCTCGCCACGCCGGATTCTCCGGCAATCAGGCGCCGCCAGGTCGCCTCGACCCCGCAAGCGAGCGGCGTAACCATGCCCAGCCCGGTGACCACCACACGCTTCATCAATAAACCTCGCCATCCGCATCGAGGCGCGCCTCCACGCGACAAGGGCCGGACTCTCGCCGGCCCCTTTATTCTTGTCGGCCAGCCGCGGCGCCGCGGCAGCGGCTCATCGGGCGGCCAAATCCTGCCTCACGCCACGGGCTTGCGCTACGCCCAAATCGACGGCTTTGGGATCGACCGATCCCAAGATCATTTGGCGGCGGCGGCCTTTTCGAGAAATTTGACGGCGTCGCCGACCGTCACGATGGTTTCGGCCTGATCGTCGGGAATCTCGACGCCGAACTCTTCTTCAAAAGCCATTACAAGCTCAACCGTGTCGAGCGAATCGGCGCCAAGGTCGTCGATGAAATTGGCGTTATCGACCACCTTGTCGGCCTCGATGCCCAGATGCTCGACAACAATCTTCTTTACGCGCTCTGCGACATCGCTCATTTGTTCGTCCTCACACTGGCGGCGCCCAGGGGCCCGCTTTTGATTGACCCCAAACCGACCCAATCGACGAGCGCGTCTCTTTGGATAAAGAGAGATGCGCGTCCAGCCCGGCCCGCCCCCAATGGCGTGCAACCCCGGCCATGCCAGACCGCTCCCGGCCAAGGCCGCATGCAATGTCTGAACTCTGGCCGACAGCCGCCGCACCCCAGCGACCTCACGGGTCGATAGCATATCTTTCCGGGCAAGGCGAGAGGCCGCGCGCGCCTCGAAAAAATGCCGTCTTCATCTCATAATCTGCTCAAATCATTGCCATTCCGCCGTTAACGTGCAGCGTTTGGCCGGTGATGTAAGCGGCCTCCGCGCTGGCGAGATAAACGACCGCCGCGCCAATATCGGCCCCGGCGCCGAGCCGCCCCATCGGGACGGAGGCAAGAATGCCCTCGCGCTGCTTCTCGTTCAACGCATCCGTCATCGGGCTCGCGATGAAACCGGGCGCGATGCAATTGACGGTGATGTTTCGGCTGGCGACTTCCGCCGCCAGCGTCTTGGACATGCCGATCAGGCCCGCCTTGGCCGCCGCATAATTGCCCTGGCCGGGGTTGCCGGTCACCCCGACGATCGACGTGATGGCGATGATGCGGCCAAATCGGCGGCGCATCATGCCCTTGAGGCAAGCGCGCGAAAGGCGAAACGCCGCCGTCAGATCGACGGCGATGACCTCGTCCCATTCTTCATCCTTCATGCGCACGAACAGATTGTCGCGCGTCATGCCGGCATTGTTGACGAGAATGTCGAGCCCTCCCAGCGCCGCCTCGGCCGCTGGAACGAGCGCCTCGACCGATTGCTTGTCCGAAAGGTCGCCGGGCAGAACGAAGGCGCGCTCGCCGAGCTCACCCGCCAGCGCCGCCAGCGCCTCGCGCCGCGTGCCCGACAGGCCGACGCGCGCGCCCTGCCCATGCAGCGCCCGCGCGATCGCCCCGCCAAGGCCGCCGGAGGCGCCCGTCACGAGCGCAGACTTGCCTGTCAAATCGAACAAAAGCGAATTCCTTCCGGCTGGAGCGAATGAGCGCCGCGCGGCGGCGGCGAAGTTCTATGAGACATCCTGCGGCAGGACAACCGATGCGCCATCAATGGGCGCGGGCCGCCTGGAACGCCTCGATATCGCCCGGCGTTCCGACGCTTAGAACCGTGGCGCCCTCGGCGATGCGCCGTATCAAGCCGCTCAACACTTTGCCCGCGCCAAGCTCCACGAAATGGACGACGCCCTGCTGCGCCATATAAAGCACGCTCTCGCGCCAGCGCACCGCGCTGGTCACCTGCGCGACGAGGCTGGCGCGGATCGCCGCGGGTTCTGCGATCGCCGTCGCCGACACATTGGCGACCAGCGGCGGCGTCGGCGTTCCGATCGCGACGCCGGCCAGCGCCGCCGCCATCGCCGCGGCGGCCGGCTGCATCAGCGCGCAGTGGAACGGCGCCGAGACCGGCAGCGGCAGAGCGCGTTTGGCGCCGGCGGATTTGGCAAGCTCCATCGCCCGCTCGACCGCCGCCTTGGTTCCCGAAATGACTACCTGGCCGCCGCCGTTGTCGTTGGCGGCCTGGCAGACGGCCCCTTGCGAGGAAAGATCGTCGGCCGCCTGCGCGGCGATCGCCGACACTTGCGCAAAATCGAGCCCGATGATCGCCGCCATCGCGCCGACGCCGACCGGAACCGCCCGCTGCATCGCGTCGCCGCGAATGCGCAACAGCCGCGCGGCGTCGGCCACGCTCAAGGCACCGGCAGCGGCCAGGGCCGAATATTCGCCCAGCGAATGACCGGCGACGAAACGCGCGTCCCGCGCGATATCGAGCCCGGCTTCCACCTCGAGAACGCGGGTCGCCGCGAGGCTTACCGCCATCAGCGCGGGCTGCGCATTGGCGGTGAGGGTCAATTCGGCCTCGGGGCCGTCAAACATCAGAGCCGATAGATTCTGCCCGAGCGCGCTGTCGACTTCGGCGAAGACCTGTCTTGCCGAGGCGTAGGTTTGCGCGAGCGCGTTGCCCATGCCGACCGCCTGCGAACCCTGCCCCGGAAACACAAAAGCCGTCTGCATCGTCCCCCCTTTTGGCGCGCACAGACACGCCCCGACGCGGGCTGTCAAGAGACGGCGCGGCGATGAAGAAGCTCACGCGTCGATACGCGCAAGATGGGACGAACGTTTGGGTGCATGCGATTGGCCTCTTGCTTGCTCGCGAAGGATGATAGAGATGGCGTGAAGGCGCCAACGGCGATTCGTCCGGCGCCGTCGAAGAGGTTCTCTTGACATCGATTCCCGGCAAGACCTGCGGCTCTTGCGTGATGTGCTGCACCGCGCTCGAAATACCCGAGCTGAAAAAGCCCGCCGGGCCCCCCTGCCCCAATTGCATCCTGACCGGCGGCTGCAAGATCTACGCGAGCCGCCCGCAAGTGTGCCGCGACTTCGAGTGCCTGTGGCTGACGACCCGCCAATTGCCGGCCAATATGCGGCCGGACCGGACCGGCACGATCCTGATGGAGGACGACGAAAGCGACGAATATCGCGCGGTATGCGCGCCCGAGCACCCGCTCGCCTGGCGCAACCCGCGCGTCTTCGCCCATCTTGTCGCCGTCGCCAAGACCGGTCGCACCGTCGTCGCCAAGGCGGGCTTGAGCTCCTGGCGCATCTTCGCCTCCGGCCAACTCGGCCCGACGGCCTGAGCGCGGGATGGCCGGCGCCCGCTTTCCATACCAAACGCCTTTATTTTAGGCAGGCGCGCACAGGCGGCTGTCAATCGCCGAACCAGCGCCCATCCGCGCTCGAGAGCGCCTGTTTCAGCCGATCTTGGGCATAGCGCGGGCGTAAACGGGGTGCTATGGACGCATAAAGTTCGAGCCGCGGCCCTCTTCGAGCGCCGCGGCCCGGGCGGCGGTTTTTCTCCATCCAGCGCGAAGAGGCCGGGAGCCATGAAAAAAATCGAGGCGATCATCAAGCCGTTCAAGCTCGACGAGGTCAAGGAAGCGCTGCAAGAGGCTGGGATTCAAGGAATTACCGTCACCGAGGCGAAAGGTTTCGGGCGCCAGAAGGGCCATACCGAGCTTTATCGCGGCGCCGAGTATGTCGTCGACTTCCTGCCCAAGGTGAAAATCGAAGTGGTGGTTTCCGACGAGAGCTTGGCGGGCGCGGTCGAGGCGATCCGCAAAGCGGCGCAGACCGGGCGAATTGGCGATGGCAAGATATTTGTATCGCATATTGAAGAAGCTATCCGCATTCGCACCGGCGAGACCGGCGCGGACGCGGTCTGACTTTAAAAAACGATAACCCGCGCTTCCCTACGCTTGCGGCGTCGGGCGGATCCACGACAGACCAATCCCGGAGAGGCAAAACATGAAGACCGCCAAGGAAGTTCTCAAGGCGATCAAGGACAATGACGTAAAATATGTCGATTTGCGTTTCACCGACCCGCGCGGCAAATGGCAGAACGTCACGTTCGACCAGACGCTTGTCGACGAAGACGCTTTCGCCGACGGCCTGATGTTCGACGGCTCCTCGATCGCCGGCTGGAAGGCGATCAACGAATCCGACATGACCCTGATGCCCGATCCGACCTCGGCCTGCATGGACCCGTTCTTCGCCGCTTCGACGATGGTCATCAATTGCGACATTCTCGATCCCGCCAGCGGCCAGCCCTATGGGCGCGATCCGCGCGGCATCGCCAAGAAGGCGGAGATTTATCTCAAATCGACCGGCATCGGCGATGCGGTGTTCTTCGGGCCGGAAGCCGAGTTTTTCGTGTTCGACGACGTGCGCTTCAAGGCCGATCCCTACAATACCGGGTTCACGATCGATTCGATCGAATTGCCGATCAATTCGGACACGCCCTATGAAGGGGGCAACCACGGTCACCGCATCCGCACCAAGGGCGGCTATTTTCCGGTGCCCCCGCAGGATTCGGCGCAGGACATGCGCGGCGAAATGCTCGCCGCCATGGCCTCGATGGGCGCCATCGTCGAAAAGCACCACCACGAGGTGGCGTCCGCCCAGCACGAACTCGGCCTCAAGTTCGGCCCGCTCACCATGATGGCCGACCATATGCAGATCTACAAATATTGCATCCATCAGGTCGCGCAGAGTTACGGCAAGACGGCGACCTTCATGCCCAAGCCGGTGTTCGGCGACAATGGTTCGGGCATGCATGTCCATCAATCGATCTGGAAGGGCGGCAAGCCGATCATGGCGGGCAACAAATACGCCGACCTCAGCCAGGAATGCCTTTATTACATTGGCGGCATCATCAAGCACGCCAAGGCGCTGAACGGCTTCACCAACCCGTCGACCAATTCCTACAAGCGGCTGGTGCCGGGCTATGAGGCGCCCGTGCTGCTCGCCTATTCCGCGCGCAACCGCTCGGCCTCGTGCCGCATTCCGTGGACCTCGAACCCCAAGGCCAAGCGCGTCGAGGTTCGCTTCCCCGACCCGATGGCCAATCCCTATCTGGCCTTCGCCGCCATGCTGATGGCGGGCCTCGACGGCATCCAGAACAAGATCGATCCGGGTCCGGCGATGGACAAGGACCTTTACGATCTGCCGCCCAAGGAATTGAAGAAGATTCCGACCGTCTGCGGCTCCTTGCGCGAAGCCCTCACCAACCTCGACAAGGACCGCGCCTTCCTGAAAGCCGGCGACGTGTTCAACGACGACTTCATCGACAGCTATATCGAGCTGAAAATGGGCGACGTGACGCGATTCGAAATGACGCCGCATCCGGTCGAGTTCGATATGTATTATTCGTATTGATCGAGCGAAAGCTCAAACGAGAAAGGGCGGCCTCGCGGCCGCCCATTTTTGTTGCGAGAGCCTCCTCGCCGCTTTGAGTCAAGCGAACAATCGCAACCGATGCGCAAAAAAAAAGTCGCCTTGGATATCGGGGAAAAAAACGCCCGGCAGCCGATAGTGAGCAATAGTGATCTCGTGCGCGGCGCCTAATCATGCCACAACCTGTTCCCTCATTGGCGGCCGGCGTAGAATGGCGCTTCCAGTTGAGTCGCGTGTTCGTTCCGCATATTCCTAGACAACAGCAAGCAGAATCATGGCGACCGTCGAACAATTCGCGGGACGGCTTGTGGCCGTCTCCAATGCAGCCGAACCGGCCTATCGCACGCCGCCCCATAATGCGGAGGCCGAGCAGGCGCTGCTGGGGGCGATTCTCCTCAACAACGACGCTTTCGATCGCGTTTCCGATTTCCTGCGCTCCGATCATTTCATCGAGGAAATCCACCGCCGCATTTTTGAAACCGCGGGCTCGCTGATCCGCGCTGGGAAACTCGCCTCACCCATCACCATCAAGACGTTCCTCGGCGAGCATGACATTAGCGGCGCCAGCGTGCCGCAATATCTGGCGCGCCTCGCCGCCGAGGCGACCACCATCATTAACGCGTATGATTACGGCCGCACGATCTACGATCTGGCGATCCGGCGCGAGCTCATCCAGATCGGCGAGGATACGGTCAATGTCGCCTATGACGCGCCGGTCGATTCCTCCCCGCGCGAACAGATCGAGGAAGCCGAGCGCCGCCTCTACCAGATCGCCGAGAGCGGGCGCCACGACGGCGGTTTCCAGCGCTTTTCCGATGCACTCACTACCGCAGTCGACATGGCCGCTAAGGCCTTCCAGCGCGATGGGCATCTGAGCGGCATAGCGACCGGCCTCATCGAACTCGATCGCACTTTGGGCGGGCTGCAGGCTTCCGACCTCGTGATCCTGGCCGGGCGCCCCGGCATGGGCAAGACAGCGCTCGCCACCAATATCGCCTTCAACATCGCCAAAGCGCATCGGTCGCAATTGCGCGCCGACGGAACGGCGGAGACGATCAACGGCGGCATCGTTGGCTTTTTCTCGCTCGAAATGTCGGCGGAACAATTGGCGACGCGCATCATCGCGGAGCAGTCGGGCGTGCCCTCCTACTTGATCCGGCGCGGCGGCATTTCCGAGCAGGACTTTCACCGCATCGTCGAAGCCACGCGAGAGATGCAATCAGTCCCGTTCTACATCGATCAGACCGGCGGAATATCCATCGCCCAGCTTACCGCGCGCGCGCGCCGCCTCAAGCGCCAGCGCGGCCTCGATCTCCTCGTCGTCGATTATCTGCAATTGCTGTCGGGCTCGAAGACCAAGGGCGACAATCGCGTGCAGGAATTGACCGAAATCACGATGGGTCTCAAATCGCTGGCCAAGGAGCTCAACGTGCCGGTGCTCGCGCTGTCGCAGCTTTCGCGCCAGGTCGAGCAGCGCGACGATAAGCGCCCGCAACTCTCGGATTTGAGAGAATCGGGCTCGATCGAGCAGGACGCCGACGTCGTGATGTTCGTGTTCCGCGAGGAATACTATCTCGAAAACAAAAAACCCAAGGAGGGAAGCGTGGAATTTGAGGACTGGCAACGAAAGATTACCGACGTGCATGGAAAGGCCGAGGTGATCATCGGCAAGCAACGCCATGGCCCCACAGGCACGGTAGAATTGCAATTCGAAGCGAAACTCACGCGCTTTGGGAATCTGGCCAAGGAAGACGCTCTCCCGGAGCGACATTAGGCCGTGTGGACGGATTTGATCAAGATGAATGCGCAGGCGAGTGCGACGAGAGAGGCGAAGTTTCTCGCGGTCTTCTCGCAGCGTAGGGCTATACGCTTGAAGCGTTTGACCTTGCCG
>Ga0182024_10012413_pt1 | contig 16857 bp, 13 predicted proteins | sample P32metaG_FD_120480 | JGI IMG/M metagenome (GOLD analysis project Ga0182024, IMG submission 120480) | Permafrost microbial communities from Stordalen Mire, Sweden - P3-2 metaG (Illumina Assembly) | ecosystem: Environmental > Terrestrial > Soil > Wetlands > Permafrost | place: Sweden: Stordalen... | reverse complement strand
GAAGTTGACCTGCTTCTCGCGAATCTTTTCGTCGGTGAACGACGAGTTGCCGATTTGGTACTTGTTCGAATCGATGCCCGCGAGAATGTCGTCAAAGGTGACGTTGTTCTCTTTGATCTTGATGTTGAGCGTCGTGGCGACAGCCTTTAAGAGGTCGACGTCGAAACCAACCATGGTGGTCCCGCTCATGGATTCGTCGGGCGCGTAGGTCGCGTCAGTGGCGACCTGGAGTACGACACCCTTGTACTGGGAGGGAACCAGTTTGGCGTCCGCTGCGTTTAACTTGCCGCTCGTTGTTGAGGCGCCCGCGACCAGCGTCGAGGCCAGCACCAACGAAGTAATTCCTGTGACGACGAGCGCCTGGCGCACCCGTGAAATCCGTACCATTTGAGCTCCCTAACTTTTCCTTGCCGAGGTCGGCATCTGGGTTCCATTGATACCAGATAATGGGGCGTCAGGGAACGCGGGCCGCACGAAATGATGTTGACGAGTGTTCGTCGACGCAAACCTGGCCAATATTGGCCTTTGTCGCCCAACGATGACGTTGCGAGCGATCGGAGTTGGTCACGGATTGCGCGTGCGCAGCGAGCAACGAGTGGTGCAGCGTGCTTGCAACGTCGAGAGACTCGGAATTGCCCGCCGAAGAATCAATGGTGTGCTCGACACGTTGAATGCGTCCGAGGACCTCAGTACGGTGCCGGCTCTGACAACTCGTAAAGTTTACGTATGAGTGTCGAGCCCATCCAAGCCTCACTGCTGAGTGACACCGCGCTGCTCAGCGATGGCGACGTGAGCGTGGGCGGCGTCTCACTTCGAGACCTCGCCACGACCTATGACACACCGCTCTTTGTGTATGACGAAGCAACCCTGCGTGCGCGCTGTCGTGAGGCCGCCGCCGCCTTCGACGACGGTGTGGCCTTCGCGTCTAAGTCCTTTCTCTGTGGCGCCATGGCCCGCCTGGCTTTTGAGGAGGGTCTATGTATTGATGTCGCGACCGGAGGCGAGCTCGACCTCGTACTGCGTTCTGGCGTTCCAGCCCGGAGAATCATCATGCACGGCAACAATAAATCGCGCCAGGAGATTGAACGGGCGCTTCACGCGGGCGTGCACCGACTCGTGGTGGACAATTTCGATGAGATTGAACTGCTCAAGTCGCTGGTGGACACTGGTGCACCGCTCAACTGCCTTATCCGAGTGACGCCAGGAGTGGAGGCGCACACCCACGAGTTCGTGCGCACCGGTCAAGAAGACACAAAATTTGGATTTTCCATCTCGACGGGAGAGGCGCGGCGCGCGATCGACACGCTGCGAGCAGTCCCCGGACTCACAGTGCACGGGGTGCACGCGCATATTGGTTCCCAGATTTTTGAGGTTGACGGATATCGCGAGACCATGGGAATCCTCGCGGGTTTTACGCGGGACGACGGATTTGACGAATTGTGCGTTGGTGGTGGACTGGGCGTGGCCTACGTCGCGGGCGAGACTGCGCTCTCGATCACTGAATGGGGAGACGCAGTTCGTGCGGCCGCGCGCGAAGCGGGTCTCGGTAGCGGCGTGCGGCTCATCGCCGAACCCGGGCGAGCCATCGTGGCCCAGGCCGGCGTCACGCTCTATCGCGTCGGGGCGGTCAAGCCCGTGACGCAGAGAACCTACATGGTGGTCGACGGCGGGATGAGTGACAACCCGCGACCGGTGCTCTACGGATCGGGTTACGAAGCGTTTGACGTTGAGCACCCACTCGATGAGCGCACCCAGAACGTGCGCCTCGTAGGCAAGCACTGTGAGAGCGGCGACGTGTTGGTCGACGAAGCGTGGTTGCCCGCGAAGTGCGGCGTGGGCAGCATCATCGCGACGCCGGTGACCGGCGCGTACGGATACTCCATGGCGTCGAACTACAACCGGGTTCCGCGCCCGGCGGTGGTGTTTGTCGGCAATGACACCGCTCGCCTCGTGCTTCGTAGAGAGACGCATGAGGACCTCGCACGCCTAGAAATGTGAAATCGTGAAAGTTCTGATTCCGGTTAGCCTTATGTAATGACTACTCCGGTCGTTCGAGTCGGCGTTATAGGGGCTGGATTTGTTGGGAGCGCCCTTATTGAGTTGTTGGGTGATTCCTCACGCAACGTGGCCTTGGTCGACGCGGCGACGTCGTCGCTCGAGATCGTGGGCGTGGCCGTCAATGACTCTTCCAAGGACCGACCAGGTATTTCGCCCGAGCTGCTGACGTCCGACGCCGCCGCGTTGGCCGCTCGCAAGGACCTGGACATTCTCGTAGAACTGATGGGCGGGATTGAGCCAGCGCGCAGTTACATCGAAACGGCCCTGAAAAATGGCGTCTCGGTCGTGACGGCCAACAAGGCGCTGATGGCGCACTGCGGCACGGAACTCGCGCAGCTGGCCCATGAGCACAGCGCCGACCTTTTCTACGAAGCGGCCGTGGGTGGCGGGATTCCGATACTGCGCGCCTTGCGCACCTCGCTCGCCGGAGAACGCATCGACCGGGTGATGGGCATTGTCAACGGCACCACCAATTTCATTCTTTCCAAGATGACGAGCGAGGGCAGCGACTACGCCGAAGTGCTCGCCGAAGCCCAGTCACTCGGATACGCCGAGGCCGATCCCACCGCCGACGTCGAGGCGTTCGACGCCGCCGCCAAAGTGCAGATACTTTCCTCGTTGGCCTTTGGCACTGAACTCGTGGGTGAAGAGATATTGCGCGAGGGCATCACGGGGGTTCGCTCGGTCGACGTGGAATTCGCCACTCGCGCCGGCTACGTCATCAAGCTGCTTGGGGTTGCCGAGCGCGTGGGCGAGGACGGTTTATCACGGCGCGCCCATCCCGCGATGGTGCCCGCCGAGCATCCTCTGGCCTCGGTGCACGGGGCGATGAATGCGGTCTTCGTTGAGGGCGCAGTCAGTGGACCATTGATGTGGCTCGGCCAGGGAGCGGGAGGGCGTCCGACCGCGACGGCAGTGCTCGGCGACGTACTGGACGCCGCGCGAAATCGAATCAGCGATCGACACGACGTTCCCTTCAGTGTCGACAACACGCTGCGCAGTGTGAACGCCGGCGATCTGCCGAGCGCCTTCTATATCAGCCTTGACGTGTTGGACCAACCGGGCGTGCTCGCCGCGGTGGCGGGCATCTTTGGCAAGAACAACGTGTCTATCAAGTCAATGGAACAGTCCGGATTCGGTACCGAGGCCCGTCTGTCGTTTCTCACGCACGAGGCCCTGACCCGCGACGTGCACAACACGATTGAAGACCTCTCGAAGTTGGAGTCGGTTGATTCGGTAGGCGCGTGCATTCGCGTCATTGAAGGCGGCGTGCGTTGATTGGTTGGAACGGACTACTGGCGGAATACGCGCAGTGGTTCAATCTTGACGGCGTTGAGGAAGTCGTCACGCTGCAAGAAGGAAATACACCGCTCATCCACGCCGACCGACTGTCCGAACGCCTCGGCGCGGACGTCTGGCTCAAGTGCGAGGGGCTTAATCCTTCGGGTTCCTTCAAGGATCGTGGCATGACTATGGCAATCACCAAGGCCAAGGCCAGTGGGGCCAAGACCGTGATCTGTGGCTCAACCGGAAATACGTCGGCGGCCGCTGCGGCCTACGCCGCCAAAGCCGGCATGGACTGCGTGGTGCTGGTCCCGCAAGGCAAAGTTGCGCTGGGCAAGCTCGCTCAGTCCATGGTCTATGGAGCCCAGGTGCTGCAAATCCAGGGCAATTTTGATCAGGCGCTCAACTTGGCGCGTGAACTGACCCAGCACCTGCCCATCACCATTGTCAACTCCATCAACCCCGATCGCATAGAAGGTCAAAAGACCGGGGCCTTCGAAATCGTCGACGTGCTCGGACGGGCGCCTGACATCCTCTCGATCCCGGTGGGTAACGCCGGCAACATCACGGCCTACTGGCGAGGGTTCACGCAGTATCACTTCGCCGGACGCGCAACGACGCTGCCCAAGATGTGGGGCTTCCAAGCCGCGGGTGCCGCGCCCATCGTGCTCGGTCATCCCGTGGCGAATCCAGAGACCATTGCGACCGCCATACGCATTGGCAATCCCGCCAGTTGGGTGCCCGCGCTCGAAGTGATTCACGAATCGCTCGGTGACATCCGTGCGGTGACCGACGACGAAATTATCGACGCGTATCAATTTTTGGCGCGAAATGAATCAATTTTTTGTGAACCGGCATCGGCGGCATCGGTCGCGGGTTTACTCAAATTCGGCGTACCCAAGGACAGTACGGTTGTCTGTGTCTTAACTGGTAATGGGCTCAAGGACCCTGATACCGCGGTGTCAACGAGCCGGAGTCCAACGGTTGTTGAGGCCACGATTAAGGCCCTGCTGGCAAATATCTCCTAAACGTTTACAGCAGTGCTGGCGTCGGCTACACTGGGTTTGTCGTCCGCGACCGGCCTCTCGCCGACGTGCGGAAATCTTTCCAAGACGGCACTTCTTGATTTTCTTCTCCGTTCTGCTGAACCTATGCGGGCGGCGAGAAAGGAATACCTATGGCTGTAAAGCCCTCCCCAGACCGGTCTGATCTTGAGTCAAAAACTCGTGAAGACCTCCAAACCATTGCCAAAGTCAAAGGCGTCGACGTGAGCGCACGTGCGAGCAAAGCCTCCCTGATTGAGGCCATTATGGGCGATGTATTGCCCACACCTGTAACCACCGTCGCCGCGGCCGAGTCCGGTGCGCGAGTGGTGCGCTCTCGGCGCACCATGGCCATGCCCGCTGACGATTTCGATGAACTCGTCAGTGAATTCGCGGCCGAGACCAAAGTTGAATCAAACGGCGCCGACACGTCGAGCGCGCCGTCGCCGTCGCCGTCGCCGGCTGTTGAATCGTCATCGTCGATCGACGTCGCTCCGACAACCGAAGCCCCCGCGAGTGAGAATGGCGCCGAGCGACAAACTCAGCCTCGCGATCGCCAGAACAACCAGTCACGTAGTACGCAACCTCGCGAATTCGCCAACGACCAGGGCGGTCGAAACCGACGCAACCGACGCAACCGCAACGGCTCGACCGGGACCGGCGGATCCAGTGGCGGCCGTGAGCGTTTTGGTGGCGAGGCCCAACCCAACGCCGACCAGCCCTACAACGGCGAACTCCTCGAGGTGGAGGGTCTGCTCGACCTACGCGACGATGGCTACGGCTTCTTGCGCACCAAGGGATTCCACCCGTCGCCTAATGATGTCTACGTGTCGATCAACCAGGTCCGCCGTTATCACCTGCGCAAGGGCGACATGATCGTAGGGGCCTTTCGCCCCGCGGCGTCCAATGAGAAGTACCCCGCGCTGTTGCGCGTAGACAGCGTGGCCGGCATTGACCCAGAGGTCGCCCGACTTCGTCCGCGTTTCGAGGATCTGACGCCGCTCTTTCCCGACGAGAAGTTGAAGTTGGAGACCAACGTAGGAAAAGGCGACCTCACGCCACGCATTGTTGACCTGTTGTCGCCTATTGGCAAGGGCCAGCGTGGACTGATTGTCTCGCCGCCCAAAGCCGGCAAGACCACCGTCATGAAGCAAATCGCTCAGTCGATTGAAGAGAACAACCCCGAGGTCCACTTGATGGTGCTGCTGGTTGACGAGCGACCGGAAGAAGTGACCGACATGCGTCGTAGCGTCAAGGGCGAAATTATCTCGTCCACCTTTGACAGACCGGCCGAAGAACACACGCACTTGGCCGAACTGTGCATCGAGCGTGCGAAGCGCCTGGTGGAGCAGGGACGCGACGTGGTCATCATCCTGGAAAGCATCACCCGCCTGGCCCGTGCGTACAACCTGGCCGCGCCAGCCACGGGACGAATCATGTCCGGAGGCGTGGACTCGGGAGCACTCTATCCACCCAAGAGATTCTTTGGTGCCGCGCGCAACATCGAAGAGGGCGGTTCGCTGACGATTATTGCCAGCGCGCTCGTCGAAACCGGTTCAAAGATGGATGAAGTCATCTTCGAAGAGTTCAAGGGCACCGGCAACATGGAGCTCAAGCTTGACCGACGCTTGGCCGAACGTCGCCTCTACCCGGCCATTGACGTGAACGCCTCGTCGACTCGCCGTGAAGAACTGCTCTTTGATCGCGACATGCTTCCCCAAGTGTGGAAGCTTCGCCGGGTACTCAACGGCCTCGCGTCCGAGGGTCGTGAGGCCGCCGGTCTGGAGCTACTGATTGACAAGCTCAGGACGACCAAGAGCAATGACGAGTTCCTGGCCGAGATCGGCAAAGGCCCTGCCACGTCGAGCTAAATCTCCTGTAAACTGGTAACTCGCAACTAGGAGCACTCATGAAGCCTGAAATTCACCCCAACTATGGACCCGCGACCGTTACCTGTTCGTGCGGCAACTCTTTTACCACTGAGTCGACCAAGTCAGTCATGACCGTGGAACTATGCAACGAATGCCACCCCTTCTTTACCGGCAAGCAAAAGCTGGTTGACACCGGTGGACGCGTCGAGCGCTTCCAGCGTCGCTACGCACAAAAGACCAACAAGGCGCGCGCACCTAAGGCTTAGGCCCGCGAGCGCTCACCACTGTTCGTGCGCTCCGTAGACGACACTCTTAACGCCCTTCAGGACGAACTTCGTACCGTTGAAGCGGCCCTCGCCGAGCCCGACGTCGCCAGTGATCTCAACCGACTTCGCGACCTTTCACGTCGCCACAAGGAATTAGCCGAGATCAACAACGCCTGGCAGCGACTTCAGGCCGTCCAAGAGGATCTGAACACGGCCAAGGAAATGTTCAATGAGTCGAGTGGCGACGACCGAGAGCAATGGCGCGGCGAGATGAACAGCGCGGAGGAGTTGATCCCCGATCTCGAGATGGCTTTAGAGACGCTATTGCTGCCACGCGATCCCAATGTCGGGCGCAACGTGATCCTGGAGATCCGTGGCGCCGAGGGTGGCGAGGAAGCCAACCTCTTCGCGAGCGACCTGGTGGCGATGTACCGCCGCTACGCCGCGTTGCGGGGCTGGAAGCTCGAAGTCGTCGAAGAGCGTGAATCTGAACAGGGCGGTCTCGACGAGGCAATCTACCTCATCAAGGGCGACGACGCCTGGGCTCGGCTCGAACACGAGGCTGGGGTGCACCGCGTACAACGCGTGCCCACCACGGAAGCCAAGGGTCGAGTGCACACGTCATCGGCGACGGTCTCAGTACTGCCCGAAGCCGAAGAAGTGGACGTCGCGATTGACCCGGGCGACCTCAAGATCGACGTCTATCGCTCGTCGGGTCCCGGAGGACAGAGCGTGAACACCACGGACTCGGCAGTGCGTATTACGCACCTGCCGACTGGCATAGTCGTCTCGATGCAGGACGAAAAGAGCCAGATCCAGAATCGCGCGAAGGCCCTGATTGTGTTGCGGGCGCGTCTTCTCAAGGCCGCGCAGGACGCACAGGCCAACGAACTCGGCGACATGAAGCGCTCTCAGTTGGGTGGCGGCGGACGAAGTGAGAAAATCCGCACCTACAACTTCAAGGAGAATCGCGTCACCGATCACCGCATCAACTTGACGAACTACAGCCTGGACGCCGTTTTGGCGGGCGACCTTGACCCGTATGTCGACGCGCTGCTCGCCGACAAGCGAGCTCGCCAATTGGCTGAGAGTGACGGGCGTTAATCAGGGCCTCGTCGTTGAGCTCGTTAGTAGCGGGCTCGACGCGCGCGAGGCACGTTGGCTGGTCGAGGAGTTCGCGACTGGTGGCGAACTCGACGATCTTTCAGCGCTGTACGCCGCCGCGCAACGTCGTCGAGACGGCGAGCCAATCCAGTACGTGATCGGGCACTGGCCGTTTCGTTCGTTGGACCTCGACGTCGATTCTCGGGTCCTCATTCCGAGACCCGAAAGCGAAGAACTTGTTGGTGTTGCCTTGAGCGAACTGGCCAGGAGAGACGTGCGGGCTCCCGTAATCATGGATCTCGGTTGCGGGTCGGGAGCGATCGGCCTGGCGCTGATTAGCGAACTTTTAGAACGCGGCGTAGCGGCCACACTGATCGCGGTCGACGAGACAAGTGACGCGCTGGATGTGGCCCGAGAGAACGCCAGCAAACATGGACTACACGCTGTCTCATTTGTGCAATCGTCGTGGTTCGAAGATCTCGACGGGTCGTTGCGAGGTCGAGTTGATCTCATCGTGGCGAACCCGCCATATGTTGGCGCGCTGGAATTCGAGGATCTCGAAGAAGTCTTGCGCCACGAACCACTGAGTGCCATTGTGGCGCCGGACGCGCACGGCGTCGTCGGATTTGAGGATCTCGACGCCATCATTTCGGGCGCGCCTGATTGGTTGAGGCCTAGTGGCACGTTGATCTGCGAACACTCGAACGCGCATCGCACGCCAGTGCTCGACGCCGCGATGAGGGCCGGCTTTAACTGCGTGGACGACCTGGTCGATATGGCCGGGCACCCGCGAATCTTGGTGGCGCGACGAACATGAAGAAAGTGCTCGACGTTGAGAGCGCACTCGACGCCTTGGCAACGGGTGGCGTTGTTGGCCTGCCGACTGACACGGTCTACGGACTGGCGGCGTCACTCGCGCAGCCACTCGCGGTGGCCGCGCTGTTTCAATTGAAGGGTCGCCCCACGACTGTGGCGCTGCCCGTCTTGGTCAGTTCCGTAGCCCAGATCGAAGATCTGGGTGTCACGTGGACACGAAGAGCCCGCGTGCTCAGTGACGCGATGTGGCCGGGCACGCTGACGGTAGTCGTCGCGGTGCCCTCGTCGTTGTCGACGTTGGTCGGTAGTTCAACCGGCACGGTGGGTTTTCGTTGTCCTGACGACGAGCTATTACTCAAATTGCTCGAGCGAAGTGGACCGTTGGCCCTCACTAGTGCAAACGAGCACGGCAAGCGACCCTGCGAAAGCGCGTCACAACTTCTCGAAGCCTTCGAGGGGCGAAACGAGCTGAACGGAGTGATTGATGGTGGACCTCGTACGGGCGACGTTTCGACCGTCGTTGACATCTCGAAACCTGAGTGGCAAATAGTACGCCAAGGCGCAACGAGTTCGGTGGCCCTCTCGGTTTTACTCGACTAACGGCACCACACGACGATAAGGTCGATTTTCGACACGTTCAATCTGGAGGATTCCCATGGCTGAAGTTGAAGTGGCTCGATCCGCGATATTTGCCTACGCCGATCAGTACGTGAATGAACGCGCGGTGCTGGACCCAATTTTTGCCACCGAAATTGGCGTGCACGAGGTGGACCATCTGCTCACGGATTTTTCTTCCGGACAGGCGCATCGAAACTTGGCCCATACGCAAACGGCGCTCGAACGCATCAGTGGACTCGAGCCCGGAGATGATCTTGACCGTATTGCTCGGGCCGTCATGATTGAACGCCTGGAAAGCCAACTCGAATTGGAACGCAGCGGTGAGGACCGACGGACCTGGGGGGTCATTCACTCTCCGCTCTCGAGAGTTCGCCAAGCGTTTGAACTTATGGATGCGACGAGTGCGCAACACGCTGAAGTAATTCGACTGCGACTGATTCAGGTCCGAGTCTCGCTCATGAGTTGGCAGAGTGGCCTTTATGACGCGGTACCGGGGAGCATGCTGCCGTCACGTCGACACGTGTTGGGTGTCGCCCAACAGGCCCACACGTACGCGGAGGGAGCATATTCCATTTTTGCGCGCGGGGTAGCACAGTCCACCGGTGTCGATTTTGAGGGTTCGGGTTTGTCAGGCGCTGCGACCGATGCCGACGCCGCGTGTGGCGAACTTGCGGAGTGGCTCACCACAACACTGGCACCCTTGACGCACGAGGATGACCGCTGTGGGCTGGAGCGATACAAGCGGTGGTACCGCAACTGGAACGGATCCGATCTTGACGTTGAGGATCTCTACGTCTGGGGATGGCAGGACCTGCAGCGCATTAAAAATCGGATGTGGGAACTGGCGAGTCAATTGGCCCCTAACGCGACGACGCTGATGGGCGTGGCCGAAGTCCTTGACCATGATGATGCGCGGGCAATCAACGGTGTGGACGCGCTCTTAGAGAGACTCGATACGTTCACCAAGGCCACGGTGGATTCGTTGGATGGTGCGCAGTTCGACATCGATCCGCAAATCCGTCGCTGTGACGTGCGAGTGGCGCCGGAAGGTTCGGCGGCAGCGCCCTATTACATAGGTCCAAGTGAGGACCTCACGCGACCGGGAACAACGTGGTTTCCAACGCTTGGAGAGACTCGGTTCTCGTGGTGGCGTTACCCATCGATGTGGTATCACGAAGCAGTTCCGGGGCACCATCTCCAAGTGGCAACGGTGACCCTTTTATCTGATCGCCTGTCTCGCTTTCACCGTCTCGACGGTTGGACGAGTGGTTACGGCGAGGGCTGGGCGCTCTACGCCGAGCGACTGATGGATGAACTTGGTGGATACAGCGACGCGGGCGACGAGTTAGGTCACCTGTCCGCGCAAGCACTTCGGGCGGCACGCATCGTGGTTGATCTGGGACTGCATATGGGTCTGTCCGCGCCAGAAGATCTCGGCGAATTGGGCGAGCTCGGCGACTGCTCGGGACAGACCTGGACCGCGGAGATGGCGGTCGCTCTTCTGGAGGGGTGGGCGCTAGAGCCTCACGAATTTGCGGTTTCTGAAGTCGATCGCTATTTAAGCATGCCGGCCCAAGCGACCTCCTACAAGGTGGGCGAGCGCGTGTGGCTTGAAGTTCGTGAATCGGCCCGCCAACGCTTTGGTGAGCAGTTTGATCTAAAGAAGTTCCACGCATATTCGCTGAAACTTGGTCCGATGGGATTGGATCCTCTGCGTCTTGAGATGTCGAATTGGGACGGCAACTGATTCCTCGCGAGACTCTTATGAATGAAATAAAAGCGTTGAGGTTTTTATTTTTCCTTGTCGACCGCGATTTTGCGTACCCACGATGCGGGCCTTTTTTCCAGAAAGGCAGTCATACCCTCATGAGCTTCTTCGCTCGCGAACAGATCGTTTGAAAGTTTCGCCATTGCGGCGAAGTCTTCGTCTTTCGAATGCAGTAGCGAGTTTGATGCCAGTCGTTTGGCGACCGCCAGAGCGTGGGGCTCCCCCGCGAGCAGATCATTGACGATTTCGTCCACGGTCTTGTCGAGCGCGTCAGGCGACACAGCACTATTGATCAGACCCATTCGCACCGCTTCGTCGGCGGGGAAGCGATTGCCGCGAAGGAACGCAGACTGCGCGTCGGCTTGGCGCATTTTGGGAAGACACACAACCGAGATGGTTGCCGGTACGATTCCAACGCGAACCTCGGTGAATCCGAACATTGCGGTAGCAATGGCGACCGAGACATCCATTACTGCCGCCAGTCCAACACCCCCCGCGATGCAGTGTCCGGCGAGGCGCCCCACAAATGGCTTGGGCGAATTCTGGATTCGTTGAAAGAGTGCGGCCATGGTTATCGCGCTCGTGTCACTTGTGCTCTCGACCTTTCTTGAGCGTTCCGCGAGGTCCGCGCCCGCGCAAAATACGTTGCCGAGGTTGGTGAGCACGGCTACTCGAATGTCAGGGTCGTGGTCAACGTTGTCGATAGCGCCGACTAGTTCGTTGAGCAGCTGACGGCCGAGGGTATTGCGACCCTCAACGTTGCTCAGAGTGATCGTCATCACTCCGTCTGATTTTGCGGTCGTCACAAATTCCATTAAGAACTCCTTGCTGGAGGGCCGATACTCGCCGCGCCGGCGAAGGCTTGCGCACGCAGTAACCAGTGTCGGCCGAGTTCGCCCGTTTTTAACGACGTGTCGTCAAGGTGACGGCGTTGGGTTACCACAAGACAGAACTCATGGGCCGAGCCGCGAACTGTGTCAGCCACGCTTTCATCGCCCCAGGTCCAATGTTCGCCTGAGGGACTCGTCAAGTTCACAAGAACCTCGCCGTCCGGGACATCTTCGCCGCGCACGGCGTAGGACCACGTGCGCGTCATGAAACCCAGGCGAGCGATGTGTTGGAGGCGAGCGGTGGAACTTTGTTTCACTCCGAGTGCGTCCGTCACGTCAATGCCGTGAGCCCACGTCTCCATCAGTCGGGCCGTCAGGAACGAGACCGCCCCCATCGAAGGCCCGTACCACGCAACTCGGTCACCTTCGTGAAGCGACTTCGACGCCTCCAACAGCGTCGTTCGATTGCGGCGCCATAACGCCAACTGTTCAGTTGGTGAGAGTGAACGAAATGCGCCGAGTGTGTATTCGTCAATTCCCTGCGCCACTGCGCCTTCATAAAGTGCGCGAGCCCGATCAGCGAAGCCCTCGGGGTCCGAGATAGCGCTCGCGCCAGTCCCATCAAAGAAGGTGAGGTGACCGATCTGATCGGCGACGCTCCAGCCAGGACTGGGCGTTGGGAGATGAAACTGCTCATCGGTGATGTTGGCCACGATGTCGTCGAGCGCCTGCTGCTCATCGGCGAGATCGTGGCGAACGCCATCGAGTTTGGTGTCATTCGTGGCGGGTTGCAGGACGTCGTTCACGTCGAACTAAGCAGAGATGTCGGAACATCCACGACTCGGCTGCGCAGCCATTCGCCCAGCCCCTTGGCCTGGGCGTCCTGCCGCGTGGAGGCGGCCACGCCCTCTTCAAGCAGTCCGTGCAGCACAAAGTTCAGCGAGCGCAGCTTCGGTAGTCGATAACGGTCAATTTTGAGTGCCTGCGCTTCGGGAAGCAGACGGCGAATCTCTTCGACGCTCAAGAAGTTGTCGAGCCAGGCCCACGACTCGTCGCTACGCGCAAATATTCCGACGTTTGCGTTGCCACCTTTGTCGCCGGATCGTGCCCCAAAGAGTGTGCCAAGTGGTACTGGCGTCGTTGGACCATTTGTTGCAGTCGGTAAAGGTTCATCGTCGATCGTGATATTGACCTCGACCTGAGGCGCAACGGAGTCGACGACGGTTTTCTCGCCTCCGAGTACCACCACGTATTGAGGAACCAGTTCGGCCGGCACCAGGGCTGGCCGGTAGACGCCGTAGGGAACGGCCGCTGACGTGGTTGAGCCGACGTTGAAGAAACCGGGCGTCGACGAGAGCGCGATCTCGATGGCGGCGTTGGCCATGGTGCGACCGACCTTGTCCTCGTCGTGGTCCTTCAGAGTGATGTGCCACAGCGCCACCGCTTCTTCGTTGGTTGAAGGGTCAGGCTTGTCCGAGCGCACGACCCAGGTCGTGACGCTGTCGAAGTCTTCTCGGGCGTGCGGAGACGCGAGCCAGAACGCCTCGTCAACCAGTTTCGCTTTCGCCTCGATGTCAAGGCCCGTGAGGGCAATATTGAGATCCTTGCGGTAGCCACCGACTTCGTTCATCGCGACCTTCAGAGTCGGCGGCGGCGGCTCGCCCTGGACGCCAGTAATTCTCACCCGGTCTGCGGCGACCTGCTCCAGATGAATCGTGTCGAAACGGGCCGAGACGTCCGGCCCCAAGTACGAGGGGCTCGCGATCTCGTAGAGCAACTGCGACGTGACCGTGCCGATCGACACCTCTCCGCCGGTGCCGTCGTGCTTTCCAATAATCGATGATCCATCGTCGGCGATCTCGGCCCAGGGAAAGCCGACGTTCGACATGTTGGCGATCTCCGTGAAGAACGAGTAGTTACCGCCGCTGGCCTGCGCGCCACACTCGATGACGTGACCGGCCACGACGGCGCCCGCCAAGGCGTCCCATTCGTCCCGGCGCCAACCGTGGTGCCAGGCCGCGGGCCCACAGACAATGGCCGCGTCCGTCACCCGGCCGGTTATGACGATGTCCGCGCCCAATCCCAGGGCTTCAACAATGCCGAAGCAGCCTAGATAGGCGTTGGCGGTCAGGAAGCGAGTGATGTCGCCAACCGACTCACCGGTGTCGAGGTGCGCGAAGTCGACGCCGAAGCCCAATAACTCGTCGAGTCGGGGCATCAGATTGTCGCCATTGACGTAGGCAATAGTGGGCGAGAGGCCGAGCTTGGCCGCGACCTCGCTCACGGCCTGCGCGCAGTGATCGGGGTCGAGCCCGCCCGCGTTGGACACCACTTTGATGCCTCGGTCCAGGCAGGTGCCCATCACCTGTTCCATCTGCGTAACGAAGCTCCTGGCGTAGCCGCCGCCCGCGTGCTTGGCCTGCGTCCTCGCCAAGATCAACATGGTCAACTCGGCGAGCCAGTCACCGGTGAGGACGTCGATCGGACCGCCTTCGACCATCTCGCGGGCCGCGGAAAGTCGGTCGCCGTAAAAACCGGAACAGTTGGCAATGCGCAACGGTTGCGCCATGGTCAGCTGCCCTCTTCATCGTCGTGAGCGTGGTCATCCTCGAGAGTGAGCAACACCGCACCGTTGTCAACCTGCTGGCCCGTCGTGACAAAGATGGCGGTCACTGTTCCCGTCGTCGGGGCACTGATGACGTGTTCCATCTTCATGGCCTCCATGACCACCAGTGTTTCTCCGACGTCGACGTGCTGACCGAGCGTTACCCGTACGTCAATGATCGCGCCGGGCATCGGCGCGGTGAGCCCGCCAACCGCGACGTCGACACCGGGCACGACGAATCGGGGCACGATTGAAAACGTCGCAGTACCTCGAACGCACTGCACGTGAAGTTGGTCTTTCGAGCGAGTCACCCGCTCGCGAGCGCGACGACCATTGATCTCGACGTCAATGTGTGACTCGCTCCACTCATGTATTCGAGCGCGAACATCGGATCCCACGACGAAGGACCCGTCGCGCGTGCAGCGGTACTTGATCGAGAGGACCCGATCGCCCCATCCGAGCGTCGTCTGCTGCGGCGGGAGTCGGGCATTGCGCCAGCCGCTCGGGACTTGGGAGAGCACGGTCGCGTTCGCACGGTTCTCTCCTTGCAGCCAGAGCGCGCCCGCCGTGCTGGCCCAGAACAGCTCGTCATCGCTCAGTACCAGTTCGCGGTCCGGCGCGTATCGGTCGATGAAATCGGTGGTGGTATCGCCGGAGAGGAATCCCGGGTGACGCAATGTCGCGACGAGAAAGTCGCGGTTGGTCGTGACGCCGCCAATATGGAGCCGCTCGAGGGCCAGCGCGAGCACTGATGCGGCCTCGTCACGTGTCGGAGCGTACGCGATGACCTTGGCGAGCAGGGGATCGAATTCGGTCGTGACCGTCGATGTCTCGTCGACGCCGCACTCCCAACGAACTTCAGGAGTGCCCGATGCCTCGAAGGCCACCAGGGTGCCCGTTGCGGGCAAGAACCCGGCACTCGGATCCTCGGCGCAGAGCCGCACCTCGATGGCGTGTCCGTCGAACATCACGTCGTCTTGGTCGTAACCCAACGGCTCGCCGTCAGCGATGCGAATCTGTTCGCGCACCAAGTCAATGCCGGTAACTTCCTCGCTGACCGGATGTTCGACTTGAAGACGTGTATTGACCTCGAGGAAATAGAAGTCGCCCGTTTCGTCGTCCAGCAGGAATTCAACCGTGCCCACGGAGTGATATCCGAGCGAACGTCCGATGTTGAGCGCGGCCGACGTCATTGCTTCTCGGAGGACTTCGTCAACACGCGGTGAGGGTGACTCCTCAACCAGTTTCTGATGGCGTCGCTGAATCGAGCACTCGCGCTCGCCGAGGTGGACGATGGCGCCGTGACGATCGCCCAGAATTTGAATCTCGATGTGTCGCGCGGACGCCACGTACCGCTCCAGGAAGATCCGGTCGTCACCGAATCCACTCGAGGCCTCCCGTCGTGCGGCGCCGACGGCGTCGTCGAGCTCCGAGGCGCTGGTTACGATTCTCATGCCTTTGCCACCGCCGCCACCGACGGCTTTGACCATCAGCGGGTAGCCAATGGTGTCGCTGTCGCTTGGGTCGTTACACGACGGCAGCGTCGCCACACCAGCCGCACGAGCTATGTCTTTGGCGGCCAGCTTGTCGCCCATGGCGGCGATCGCTTCCGGCGACGGTCCAACCCAGATAAGTCCGGCCGCTTCGACGCTCTTGGCAAACGCCGCGTTCTCCGAGAGGAACCCGTAGCCGGGATGGACTGCCTGCGCGCCACTGCGCGCCGCCGCCTCTAACAGCGCCGAACCGTCGAGGTAGCTCGTGTTGAGGAGAACTGATTCGTCGCATTCACTCAAAAACGGAGCCGACGAGTCAGCCGCCACGTAGACGCCGACGCATCGAATCCCCATGTCGTGGGCGCCACGGATAATGCGCCGAGCAATCTCGCCCCGGTTGGCAATCAAGAGGGTCGAAATGGTCACAGTCGAAATACCCCGTAACTCGTGGCTCCTTCAATGGCCTTGCTTCGAACGACGGAGAGGCACATGCCTAAGACCGTGCGGGTGTCGCGGGGGTCGATGATGCCGTCGTCACTCATGGCGCCTGTCGCGGCGAGCGCCAGTGAACCCTTCTCCTGGCTCGCTTCGACCGCTTCGACGATCTGACGATCCTCCTCTTCGTCGAATTCGAGGCCCTTGCGCTCCGCCTGACCCCGTCGAACCTGGGACATGACGCCGGCGATTTGCTTGGGCCCCATGACGGCAATCTTGGCCGTGGGCCATAAGAAGGTGAAACGGTTACCGAAGGCCCGACCCGACATGCCATAGGTGCCTGCGCCATAGGACGATCCGACGATCACCGTGAGGTGGGGCACGTTCGAATTGGCGACGGCGTTGAGCATCTGCGAGCCTTTTTTGATGATGCCTTCCGCTTCGGCCTCTTTTCCGACCATGTAACCGGTGATGTTCTGGAAGAAGATGAGCGGCACGTCGATTTGATTGCACAGTTGAATAAATTGACCGGCCTTTTCGGCGGCGTTGGGATAGATCACCCCGTTGTTGCCCAAGATCCCGACGGGGTAGCCATGGATGCTGGCCCATCCGCACACGAGCGTGCTGCCGTAACGGGCCTTGAACTCTTCGAAGCGTGACCCGTCG
>Ga0182024_10012412_pt1 | contig 16857 bp, 12 predicted proteins | sample P32metaG_FD_120480 | JGI IMG/M metagenome (GOLD analysis project Ga0182024, IMG submission 120480) | Permafrost microbial communities from Stordalen Mire, Sweden - P3-2 metaG (Illumina Assembly) | ecosystem: Environmental > Terrestrial > Soil > Wetlands > Permafrost | place: Sweden: Stordalen... | reverse complement strand
ATAGCGCCGGCACGGAAACCGGGGAAGGCGTGTGCGTCTGCCAAGTGGCGGCGCTTGGGTGTTTTGGGCATCGACAAATCATGCCAGATTTATCCTCACCTGAAACAGGCTTCAAACCCTATGCAAATAGGCCTCGCCGCTTGATCTAGGCCCCATTTTTACCCACACTCAAACCGGAAGAGCCAATCTTGATTTGTTCACCATTGAATAACGCCTCACGCAGGCAACGCAATCCGGCGCGGCGCAACTCATCAATGGGTCTTCGAGGATAGGGCGAATCAAGTTGCGACGTAATCCCTTGGACTTACACCGATCCTGTGATGCAGTCGACATCCTCTCGGTTCGTCACATTCCACAATACGTGCAATAGGCAACACTCTCGGCGCGGGAGCGCTTCACCATGAGAACTCTCACCGCCGGCGCCGAGACTGTGAATCCAGAACGCACTACTCCGGCGTCCACCGCTCAGCGCCCTACCGCGCTCGCCGTTCCAACACCCGGATTTCTGGAAGCCGTATTCGGCGGTCTCGCCCAGCTCGCGGCGCGTGTGTGTCAGACACCCTTTGCTTCAATTGTGCTCGCCGGTTGTGGTGAGACTTGGTGCAGTTCAAATGCAGCCCTGCCGGCTGCCGCCGTGCCCCGGCATGATGCCTTTTTTCAATACACCTCTCGAAGTCCGGGACTCTTCGAGGTCCAGGACACCACTCTGGACGCTCGTTTTTGCGATACCGAATGCGTGACCGGCCCACTTGCTGTTCGGTCCTATGCGGGAAGCGCACTGCGCACCGCCAGCGGCGATGTGCTGGGCACACTCGCTGTTTATGGCAACGCTGCGGGTCAACTGTCCCCGGAGCAGCGAGCGTCGCTCATGCTGCTGGCTCAGCAAGGCGTTGCGCAGGCCGAGTGCCGCGCCCAGCTGACCGAGCTTGCGCTCCTTTCTGGGCTGCAACACAAAGCAAAGCCGCTGCCCATTGACGCGACGGTGGCGGGCGCCCTAATCGAAAGTGCACCGGTCGCCATTTATCACACCGATGCGACGAGCAATCTAACCTACGTCAATGCCGAATATCGACGGATTTTCAATTTGACCCCTGAACAGAGCGTCAATGATTGGGCTCAGGGCGTGCATCTCGACGACCGGGCGCGCATGGAAGAGGAGTGGGCGGACTTTTGTCGGCGACCGCGGCCTGTTAGATTTGAGTACCGCACTGAGCCTAGTGAAGGTGACGTCCGCTTCTTTTCCGAGCAGGTTGTTGCCGCCAACGGTGTTGGCGGATTCGTCGGTACGATTACGGATTTCACCGATCTAGTCACCTCGCGCGGCAATCTACGTAAAGCGGAAACGTTGTCTCGGAATACCTTTGACCAGGCGCCTATCGGCATCGCCTACGCGGACCGCAGCGGTAGATTCCAGCGCTGTAACCATGCGTTTTGCGCACTGCTGGGCTTCGACCCGGGTGAACTCGAGCACCGATCCATCGGCGATCTCACTTACCGCGAGGATGTTGCACGCACTGCAACGGAACTCGAACGCCTGTGGAGCGGCGCGATCGAGTCCGTGGACCTCGAGAAGCGCTATATCCGTAAGGACGGGAGCGTCAAGTGGGTCCGTGTGTCGACAGCGCTGGTTCGCGACGGGAACTCTGCACCGGAGTGCTCGGTCGAGTTCCTCCGGGATATCTCCATCCGCAAGGAGTTGGCGGCTGCGTTACTGCAGCAACAAACCCTGCTCGAAGCGGTCATCACCGAATTGCCCGTAGCCTTGCTGGCTTGCAATGTGGCGGGAGAGATCACTCACTCCAATCGCGCCGCGGCCGAACTGCACTGCATACACACACAGGATCCTTCCGCGCAAGGGTCACCCGCGCCCCGTCTTTTGGCAGCGGCGGAAGTCTATCTCGCAGACGGCGTCACACCCGTGAGCGGGGCGGACCATCCATTGGCTCGGGCTCTACGCGGTGAGACCATCAGCAACCTCGAACTGGTGATTGTGCCGCGCAACTCCACCCCGCGCACGACCCTCTCGAGCGCGCGCCGACTCGCCGGCCCGGACGGCCAAACTCGCGGCGCCGTGGCAGTGATCCAAGACACGACAGAACGCAAGCTATCCGATCTCGAGCTCGAGCGGGTACACAAGCAATTGATGGCGGCATCACGCCAAGCGGGCATGGCTGAAGTTGCAACCAACGTACTACACAATGTCGGCAACATACTGAACAGCATCAACATCTCGGCGAGCCTCGTGGCCGAGCGCATCAAGCAGTCCAAAGCCCCCGACCTGTGTCGCGTAGCCACTCTGCTGCAGGAGAAAGGTCAGCAAGTCGGGGAGTTCCTCACTACCGACAAGGGTGGCAAGCGAATACCGGAATATCTTGCCACCCTGGGCGATCAGTTGGTAGCCAACCAGAAGGTGGCTCTGGAGGAACTCGCATCGCTGCGTGAGAACCTGGAACACATCAAAGACACCGTGGCGATGCAGCAGACCTACGCCAAGCTGTGCGGCGTCACGGAAACCGTCGAGGTCGTCGATCTAGTGGAAGACAGTCTGCGCCTGAACGCCGGGGCTTTCGCCCGTCACGGGGTGACATTGCAGCGCGAATTCAAGAATGTGCCCGCGATCGCCGTCGACAAACATAAGGTGTTGCAGATTCTGGTGAACCTCGTTCGCAACGCCAAGTACGCATGCGACGAGTCGGGCAGAACCGACAAGCTCATAACCTTGCGCGTCGAGACTGCAGAGAACGGCGTACGTATCTCCGTCGTTGACAACGGGGTGGGCATCCGCCCAGAGAATATGGGCCGCATTTTCAATCACGGCTTCACGACGCGCAAATCGGGGCACGGCTTCGGTCTGCACAGTGGCGCGCTGGCGGCCCAGGAACTGGGTGGATCGTTGCGTGCTGAGAGCGAGGGGCCAGGACGCGGCGCGGCTTTCATTCTCGAGCTGCCGTTCGTGCCTCGGGATGCCGCCGGTGCCTAAGTCCTGCACCGCCCTTTTCAATAGGCGCCTTCTCATCATCGATGACAATGCGGCTATTCACCACGATTTTCGCAAGGTCCTATGCGCCCACGCTGAGCACGCGGCGCGGGACGTGCTCGCCGCCTTGGAAGCCGACGTCTTTGGCGAGCCCGCGACTGCCGCGGCTCGCCCGAACTTTGAGATCGACTCCGCGCATCAAGGGCAAGAAGGTGTAGCGCTGGCGCGCCAAGCGGTCTCCGAAGGACGTCCGTACGCGATGGCGTTCGTCGACATGCGCATGCCGCCCGGCTGGGACGGTCTTGAAACCATTGAGCGCCTCTGGGCGGCGGATCCCGATGTACAGGTCGTCATCTGTTCGGCCCACACCGACTATGACTGGACAGAGGTCGTCGACAGACTGGGCCACTCTGACAAGCTCCTCGTGCTCCGCAAACCCTCCGAGCCGATCGAGATCCTACAATGTGCGACCGCACTCAGCCGCAAGTGGGAAAATGATCGGCTGGTCCGCGACCAGATGGGGCGCCTCGAAGAGGTCATCTCGATCCGAACGCGGGGACTGGAAGCCGCGAACCGACAGCTCCGCCATTTAGCCACCCACGACGCGCTCACGGGTTTGCCGAATCGCGTCTTGCTGGACGATCGGTTGGCGCAAGCGATCGCGCACGCCGACCGCGACCGGCGGTCGTTCGCCGTATTGGTGTGCGACCTTGACCGCTTCAAGCTCATCAATGACTCTTTAGGGCACCGGGCGGGAGATGAGCTTCTGCAGGAAGTCGCGCGCCGGCTTGTGGGCGTCGTACGGACAATCGACACCGTGGCGCGCTTCGGCGGTGATGAGTTCGTGCTGCTCGCCAGCCCCATCGCCGAAAACGACGACGCGACGCGCCTCGCGGCGCGCGCCATCGAGGCTTTACAGCCACCGGTGAGGGTCGCCGGCATCGACGTTCATACCACACCCAGCATTGGTATCGCGATATATCCCGCCGATGGCGGTTCCATTGAGGCACTGCTCGCGCACGCGGATGCCGCCATGTATTTCGCCAAACAGCAAGGTCGCGGCAACGTCCAGTGCTTCGCGCCGGGAATGCATGCCGGAACGGAAGACAAAGTTCAGCTGGAGAGTGACCTGCACAGCGCCGTCGCTCTGAAACAGTTCGAGCTGTACTACCAGCCCAAAGTGGACGCGCGAAACGGCATGGTCCGCAGCGCGGAAGCCCTGATCCGCTGGGTGCACCCCAAACGCGGAGTCATTTTACCCGCGGACTTCATCCCGCTGGCGGAAGACTGCGGCTTGATCGGTGTCATCGGCGAATGGGTTATCCGCGAAGCGTGTCGGCAAGCGCGAGTATGGCAAGACGACGGCGTTCCTCCTCTGCGTATCTCGGTGAATCTGTCCGCTTCACAGTTCCGCGATAGTGGGCTGGTTGACAGCATACGTCGTGCGCTCGATGACGCAGGCCTGCAAGCCCGATACCTTGAGGTAGAGCTCACGGAGAGCGCGGTCATGAGCGACCCCGAACAGTCAATCGCAATTCTCGAGCAGCTGAGCACGATGGGGGTGCTCGTGTCAGTGGACGATTTTGGCACCGGCTATTCAAGTATGAGTTATTTGCGCCGGTTCCCGATCGACAAACTCAAGATCGATCGCGTATTTATCAACGAAATCGTGAGCCGTCCGGAAGACGCATCAATCGTTCGCGCGATAGTCTCGCTCGCGCACAGTCTGCACCTCAAAGTGGTCGCCGAAGGTGTAGAAACGCCCGCGCAGCTCGATTTCCTAAAAGCCGCCGGCTGCGACGAGTATCAAGGCTATCATTTCAGTCGTCCGTTGTCCGCCGGCGACTTCGAACGACTCATCCGTGAGTCGCGGGCGCGAGATACTACGTTGACCGAAGAGGATGCAGTTCGCACCCACAGCAAACTGGCGGCCTATATGCAAAAGTAGCCGCCCGCTATCATCTGCAAATACTCAATTACACGACCGTTGGCGCCAGCAAATACTCATGGTTAGCTCACCCAACACGGCCCCAGCGCAGGGGCCGTGGACATCGAGCATGGCTTGCGCTCTACCGCTAATCCCAATGAGCCGTCAATCATGACTATCGATGGTTCGTCGGCAATTTTTCGATCACGCCGCCTTTCATCACGAACGAGACATGCTCGACTGAGCGAATGTCCTCGAGTGGATTGCCGGGAACGGCGACGATATCGGCGTAATAACCCGGCTTAAGCTCCCCGATCTGGCCTTCCCACCCGAGCAACCTTGCACCGTTGATCATGTCCGCCTGCAACACGGTCAAGGGTGTCATGCCGTATTTGACGAGCAGCTCAAACTCACGCGCCTGGGTCCCGTGCGGGAAAGGGCCTACGTCCGAGCCCACGGCGAAGGGGATACCCGCGGCGATTTGCTTCTTGAATTCTTGTACCTTGTAACCGAGAAACGCGCTTTCGCGCTGCATGTCGGCCACCTCTCCATGGTTCGCAAAGTATTCGAAGACGGCGAAAGTCGGCACAGCCGGAATGTGCTTCTGCTTCATGATCGTCATAGTTTCGCTGCTTAGCTGGGCAGCGTGATCGATCGAGGCCACCCCAGCCTGGGCGGCGTAGAGCGTGCCGGGCTCCCCCATGGCATGTACGGCAACAGTCGTTCCCAGGCGCGCCGCTTCGTCGACCGCAACTTTAAGCTGGGCGGCCGTGTACTGATACGGTGCGTGCAGAATGCCGTCACGCATTCGATCCGGGCCTGTCTCGTATATTTTTACGAAATCCGAACCCTCCTTGTGCTGCTGCCGGATGGCGACGACGAGTTCGTCCGCGTTGTCGGCGTAGGTCGCATTCGACAGAACATGCTGCGCAGGATTGAAGTGATTGGCATCTTCGTGGCCGCCAAGAATGTCAATTGCGTTTCCGCTTATGCGAAGCCGCGGCCCGGGGATCAGACCCTTGTTAATGGCATCGCGCACCGCGGTGTCTGCTGATCCTGCGCCTTCCGTGCCCATGTCCCGCTCTGCAGTGAAGCCGGCCATCAGGTCGTCCTTCGCGGCGAGCATCGCGAGAATAATCCGTTGCGGCACCGATTCTTCCACCGTCTGCAGGCTTTCCGTTCCCGGGTGAAGAAAGAGATGGACGTGCGCATCAATGAGGCCGGGCAACAAGGTGGTGTCGCCGAGGTCGATGACCTCGGCGCCGTGGGGATGTTCGACGGAAGAACCCACGGCTGTAATGCGCTCGCCCTCGACGAGGATTTCTGCCGGCGTCACTACTCGGCCGGTAGCCACGTCGAGCCACCGTGCAGCGTGTATGACGACGGGATGACTGCCCACCTCGTCGGCCATCGCCGTTGCCCAAGATCCCATTAGCACCAGAAGAACGGCACATGCGTCCGCGGACACGCATCCAGACATAGTGGCCCCTCCGAATGTCCTCCGCGGAGAGAACGGGTGCCGCTTATAAGCAGTGCCATTAAGCATATTGTCAGACCCCCAGTTATCTGCGACAGCGCTCGACCGCTATCCTATCCGGAATCCCTGTCGCGATAGCGGCGCGCAGGTGGCAAATCACCGGGCAGGCGATTGAGACGATGACGGGGCGATGTTTGCCGAACCCATTCGATCAACCGGACGACGAGGCTGCCCGGCACCGACCTGCTTGATCCGCCCAGACATGGTCTGACATCGAGTTAGAATGCTCGCTAAGCGGCCGCTGAACCGAATCGTTAGGTGGCCGCATCTCGCCGGTGCGCCATCCCTTGCCGTCGTTCCCAAGGAGTCCACGTGTCCGTCTACGAGCTCGCCCAACTAAACATCGGTATCATCAAGGGCCCGATGGACTCGCCGGTCATGGCAGATTTTGCCGCGAACCTGGAACGGATCAACGCTCTGGCCGAGCGCTCGTCGGGTTTTGTGTGGCGCCTGCAGACCGAGGAAGGCGATGCCACGGCGGTTCGTCCATTCGAGGATGAGAACATGCTGGTCAACATGTCCGTGTGGCGAGATGTCGAGTCGCTCAACAGGTATGTCTACAGTTCAGCTCATGTGGAACTTATGCGCCGCCGTCGGGAATGGTTTGAACGCATGCACGAAGCTTTTCTCGTGCTGTGGTGGGTACCTAAGGACTATCGGCCCAGGATCGTCGAAGCGGTAGCAAAGCTTGAAGTCCTGCGAGCCAACGGCCCAACAGCTGAAGCGTTCACGTTCCGCCAAGCGTTCCCACCTCCCGATGCAGCCCAAACCCAGGCGCCGACCACGTTCGGCAATGAATGCCCAGCCACCTAACCCTTCCATTGAGCGCCGCCCGCGCCACTTCAGGCCGTCGGAGCCGATGACCGAGCCAGAGCCGCAAGGCCCACAGGTTCCCAATTCGCGTCGGGCCGCGCTGGTTGCGCTGGTCTTCATCCTGTTGCTGGTCTTGGGCGGACTGCTCCTGGAACACGTACTGCGCGCTACGTCGGATCTTCAAGATTGCGTGATGCAGGGCCGCACCAACTGTGCCCCCATCGATTCGACAGTCACGGGCCGCTGATAATGTGCGACGGTCTTGGCAATCAGGGCCCTCCCAGCACAGCGATTCCTGCACAAGCAGGTTGGCGGGCATCGCTCGACCTGAACTCATCTGACCCGCGGTTACCGTTCTCGGAAGGGCCGCCATGAGTGTTAGCGATCAATCGCCACCGAGGAACGCTGAGGCCACAGTGTCGCTGGGCTCAGCGCTGCGAGCTATCGCTAGCCATCGCGGTGTCCAAATCGCCGCCGCCTTATGGGTCGTCGGCTACGCGGTTGTGCTGTGGCTCGCGCACGGGTCGCTGCCGTTCGATCGTCCGGCAGTCGCAAGGCTGCCATTCGCCTTACAGATAGCAGCACCAAGCATCACCTTAATCGAGATCTTCGTGCTGATGGGGCTGGTCTTCCTGCTCACCCGGAGGCGTTTCATTCCCGATATGGCCGCTCGCGCGCCCGAACGTCGCGCTGCCTTGCGCGAGACGATCCTTGTTGTGGCCTACGCGGCTCTCGGTCAGGTCGGTGGCTGGATTGTGGGCCCGGCGCTTGGTTATCGTCCCTTTAGCTTCCACATTGCCGGCTCCGTCTTTGGATGCAGCGTGACGCCGGAGCGCGCCGAGGTCTGGATATGGGCGCTCTACAATTTTCTGGTTTTTGCTGTTGTACCATACCTGTACTTCCGGCGGCGCTACACGGATAGTGAGCTCAATCTTTGCTCCAGCGACCGCCGTAACGACACTCTCGTGATCTTTGTCGTCCTGATTATCGAATCCACCTTCGAACTGGCCGCCTTCGACAAAAACATCTTCCACCTGAGTCCGCATCAGGTGCTACTTGGTGCGCCGCTGACCTTCGTGGTGTTCTTCATTGGGACCGTGTTGCCGACGATGGTCCTGATCTATGTGATCTTGCTGCCTCGGATTCTCAAGCTGACCGGGTCGGCGATCAGCACCGTATTGCTCGGCGGACTTACTTACGCTGCAATGCATATTGTCGAAGGTTGGTCGACATTTGATTCGCCGCGAGACATCGCACTTTCGCTGATTTTCGTGCTGCTCCAGTATTTCGGCCCCGGGATGATCAAGAGCGTACTGACGCTGCGTACCGGAAACGCCTGGGTTCACGCGCTCAGCTACCACGCCGTCGCGCCGCACGTGATTATTGACACGCCGCTTATGGTGAAGATATTTGGCATCGCTTGAATGCGAAGGAGATGTCCGATCGTTGGCTCACTCGCCGCTGACGCGTGCACCCGAAATGGTGTCATGCAGTTAGCGCACTAACGATTAGCGTCGCCACCAGCGTAATGCTGAGGAATATGGTGTACGTACAACCCACGACAATGAATTTCGTGAAAGTGATCCAACGGCGCTGCCCATAGTAGACTCGCATCGCCCGGTAAATGTACCAAGCCGCATAAAGGCATGCGCTAAGTTTGAGGAATCCACCCGTCGTCCTAAGCGCCGGCAGCGCCGTGACGGCCCAAAAAAGCGGCCGCAGGAGCAGTAGAATCAAAAACATCGCCGCGTGCGTGTGCAGGAAGAACACTAGGTGCTCCACGTAGTAACGGCGCGGCCGCCAGTACAGGAGCAGCATTACGAGGGCTATCAGCGGCAGAAAGACGAACATCATCTTCGGGATATTGGCGACGAATGCGGCCCGCACCGGCGAGCCGCCCAACGCGATGTTGCGCTTGCAGGTCTGGCGCAGTGGATTTTCGAGCCATTTGAACGAGGACTTGATCTTGTCGCAGTCAGTGAACTCGATTTGGAATTTGTTGCCCTCGTTTGTCGCGCGCTCGGATGCAGCTTGCTCGCGCGCCTGCTGCTGCGCCGCCTGCGCATCAGCGGCCACACTCGCATCGCTCTTTTGGGGCGCGACCCTAGTTTCGCTTGCGCCGCGCGGGCCGATCGGGCCGAGCGCAAAAAAAAGCAGGCTCAGCACCAGGTACACCCGCACCGGAGGCAGGTAACGGGCGCGCCGCTCGGCGAAGTACTCCTGCGTCAGCCGCCCGGGCCGCAACAGCAATGTGTACAGCGTTTGCCAAAACCGGCCGTCAACATGGGTAATAACGTGCCAGGCGTCGTGGAACAGCACGCCGACAGTGCGGGCACTCCCGTGGGCATGCTGGCCGCACGCCGCACAGTAAGGCCCGGTCAGTGCCGCACCGCAGTTCGAACATTCTGGCAGCGTCATCGTTTCCCCAGTTGACATGGCGCATTCGTGGTCGCCCGACAGAGTAACCCTATCGTCGCTCGTTTGTGTCGCGCAACGAAGGGTGCAGTGTCTGAACTTGAATTAGTGAGCGGGGCTTGAGCGCGGGCCCTCCGATGCTGCGAACTTCAGGTTGTGGTCGGTCAGCCACGCCGAAGCCTTGCGACCGCCCCTGGGCCGTGGGCATCTCGCGCCCAACTGCCTCTGCTTCACGGAGCTTGTCGCCACGTAAATCATGCTGACGCCAATTTACATAGAATAGGCTCTATTTCCACCTGAAAAGGCCCAGCTGGGAAGGTGCAATGGTGCTTCGATCCACAAGCCGTCCGTGGTGTGTTACGGCATTGCGCGTAGCGATGCTCGGAGGGTGGGCTTGCTGGGCGACCTCGTTAAGCGCGGGCGAAGTCGGCGCGCCGGCAATTGGCACCGTTAACACAATTGTGGTTACGGCGAAGAAAACTCCAGAACCTGTGGCCGACGAGGAGGTGAAGAAACAGGTGGAGACGGCCGTGCATTCCGACCCGTATTTCTATGATGAACAGGTCACCGTCACTGTAAAAGATGGTGTCGTTCACCTGCAGGGCGTGGTTTTTGACGACTGGGACCTGCGAACTGCAAGGCGCGTCAGCAAAAAGATCAGGGACGTGAAACGTATCGTAAACGAACTCCAAATCTGTTCTTGCGATGGCGGCGGAGGGGCGTGACCCTGAGTTGTTAGACTCGCTTCAGCCAGAAAGCTGGCACGCGTCGATCCACTGTTGCGATGGGAAAGTCTCCTGCTCGGCGTGGAGCGGAAAACAAAGACGCTAGAGCAGCACGTGGTCAATTATAGACTAAACATTAATAATACAGTGTAATATGCTGATTAATAGCATAATAGTAGTGGTACTTTGAACATTGCAACGCCGACGCGCGTAATCGAAGAGGTCGCCCTGTCCGCAAGCGCGATGAGGCGTGAGGAGCAGCTGTAGGAAGTCACGGCCAGACATGCTTGCTAGCTCGCCGTTCTTTGTGCAGCGCTTTCCCGTGCGGTGATCCGTGCGTCCAACACGGACGTGATCGCGCCCGCGCGGCGCCCGTGGGGATCGGCCGTGCTGCGCCAACTTTGTATTACACTCGCAAATCCGAGCCCTCGGGGCTTGCACCAACAGGAACGAACTGATGCCCCTCGCTCGCATTGACCTTCCCGCAGGCAAGTCCGCCGCGTATCACGCCGCGGTTGGCGAAGTAGTCTACTCAGCCATGCTCTCTGCCTTGAATGTGCCAAAGAACGATCGGTTTCAGGTCATTGCGGAGCATTCGACCGACGATCTTGTCATCAGTGCCGAATATCTCGGCATTCAGCGCAGCGCAGACGCGGTCGTGATTCAAGTGACTCTCAACGAAGGGCGAACGCTGGAATTGAAGCGAGCTTTCTACAAGTGTGTTGCGGACGGCCTGCATGAACGCATCGGTCTGCGTCGCGAGGATGTCTTCATCAGCCTTGTCGAGGTAAAAAAAGAGAATTGGTCATTTGGAAATGGCGAGGCGCAGTATGCCTAAAATGGGCGCGCACAGCCGTGCGCGCCGCGGTTCGCAAGCGGCTTTCGGGTCTGCGGAATGTGGAGCGGCTGGATTGAAAAGGCGAGTCGCGCCGTCATCCGGCGCGGTTGGGCTGAGCCAGATTGATCCATCACAAAGCGCCGCAAAAACGAGAATGTCATAGAATCAGCGCACTGCGGCCGATAGGTTCATCCGCGCAAGCCACAGCTCAAAGTAGAACGCGTGCCCGCCGAAACATCTCAACTGCTCTTGCTCAGCAACTCTCGCGCCGCGGACGGCACGTACCTGAAATGGGCGAGGGATGAGATCAAGGCTTTTTTGGGAGAGCAGCGCATCACCGTGCTTTTCATCCCGTATGCGGCCGTACCTGGGACAGCGGGCGCATATGATGCATACGCGCAGCGCGTAAGCGCGGCCTTTGGCGATATGGGCTACGACTTGGTCTCGCTCCAGCAGTCCGTGGATCCCGTGCAGGCCGTGCGGGCAGCTGCAGCCATCGTCATCGGCGGGGGCAACACTTTTCATCTCCTTGCTCGGTTGTACTCGGCGGGTCTTCTGGAAGTCATCGGCGAGCGCGTGCGTTCCGGAACCCCGTACATCGGATGGAGCGCCGGCAGCGTCGTGGCTTGCCCGACCATCTCGACGACAAATGACATGCCTATCATTGAGCCGCCGTCGCTGCGCGCCTTGGGCCTCGTTCAATTCCAGATCAATGCACACTACACCGACGTGCACCCGCCAGGGCATCAGGGCGAGACCCGCGCCGAGCGGATTGCGGAGTTCCTGAGCCTGCAACCTGCTGTGACCGTCATCGGCCTGCGCGAAGGCAGCTTGCTGCACGTGGACGTCAGTGAGGTGCGCCTGTCAGGTACGGGTGCCCGCATCTTTCGCGCCGGCGAGCCCCCAACGGAATGGCCGGAGCACGAAGCCGTTCGACTGCATGCTGGCTCAGGGCAACTTAGCGGCGGCGATGCTTACAATTGCGAACGCAGCAGCAAGGCGAGATTTTCATAGAAGCGCCGTGAGGCCGGCCGACGCGCCCAGCGCTTGAGCACCATGCGTTTCGATTGCGCAATGTCCGCATCGATGTGGCGGATCTGCTCGGCCGCAAGACGTGCGCTGAAAACGTTTAGATTGGCCTCATCGTTCAGACGAAAGGAGCGATCGTCAAAGTTGGCGGACCCGACGGAGGTCCATTCGGCGTCGATGACCATGACCTTGCAGTGGATCATCGTCGGCTGATACTCGAAGACCTCGATACCTGCTTGCAGCAGCACGCCGTATAAGCCCTGGGCTGCCCAGCGGCCGATGCGCGCGTCGGTATAGCGTCCGGGAACGACAATCCGCACGCGCACTCCGCGGCGGCGCGCCTCGATCAGAGCATCGACCGTCAACCGGTCCGGCACGAAGTAAGGGTTTTCAATATCGATCGAGGTATGCGCGGCGGTGAGGGCAAGCAGGACCATGAGATGCATGCTCTCAGAGCCGCCGACCGGAGAGCTGCCAAACATCTGCGCATCCATGTCTGACTGTACGGGCAGATGCGTCGGGAAGTATTCGGACCCGTGCAGGACGCGGCCGGTGGCCTTGATCCAGTTGTCGATGAATACCGCCTGCATCTGCGCGACCACAGGGCCAATGACCTTGTAGTGGGACTCCCGCCAGTCTTTGGGATGTTCGCGGTTGTCGGCCCATTCGCGCCCAAAGCCGACGCCGCCCGTGAAGCCCGTCTTGCCGTCGATGATCATGAGCTTGCGGTGCGTACGATTGTTGAGACGGCCGAGGTGGTACCAAGAGGGCGCGTGATAAAGCTGCACGTCGGCGCCCGCATCGCGAATCGCGCTCAGCATCGTGGGAGGCATGGTCCGCGACCCCAGCCAGTCGAGGAGCACATGCACATGCACGCCGCGACGCGCGGCGCTCGTCAGCGCCTTGCAGAAGCGCTTGCCGATCTCATCGCGAAACACGAAAGTCTCGAAGGTGATGCTGACTTCGGCCGCGTGGATGGCATCCAACATTGCGGGGAAGATCTCGGCCCCGTTGATGAGCGTCGTCACCTCGTTGCCTGCGACGAGCGGTGGCCCCAAGAGCACGCCCAGCGCGCGCCGGAAGTCGGCGTCGCGGGTGGTATAAAGGCGCCGCGGGCGATACAGCAGGCGTTTTTCAGCGGTTGCGAGATTAATGCCAAGCACGACGAGCAGCGCCGTGCTGAGCAGTGTGATAACAATGGTTGCGATCGTGGACATCGAGAGACACCGGGCCTACCGTCCCGGCAAGGCGGCCTAGGCCGATCGTGACACGCGGTCTGCGAGGAGCCCCGGAGGCCTCCCGGGGGCAACCGAGGGCAACCGAAATGCTTGAAATACCTCGAAATGCGGAGGAGGGGAAGTAGCCGGAAGGCGGGGGAGGTTAAGCATGGGCGGTTGCGAATTCGGTGCGGATTGCGTTCGGAATGGTACCCGGCAATAGCATGTGGCGCCAACGCGCAACCGAGGGCGGCTCAGCGTCAGCGCCCTACTCAACCGAGCTACCACCGGGCGAGGCGGCAGCGTCAGGCTTATGGCGGTTCGCTATGCCTTTAAGCTTCGACGCGGGCAACGCCCGATTAGCGAGCGATCCCCGGCAGCGCCCACGCCGAGGCGCACATCGCCCTCCACTTCGGCGCGAAGTACGTGCTTCAAATCGCGCAGCAAGTGTTCGCGCACCGGTCCGGCGAAGAGGCGGCGCCCGCGCTGGGCATGTTGGATGCAGAGCTGGACGAATTCATGAAGTCTCACGCGATTGCAATTCAATAGGAACAAAAGGGCGGTTGACTCGCGTTCGCAAAAGCGTAGTTTCAACCGGCAACAACGAAGTGGATTTGACGCGATAGCGGTCACAACGGCTATCGGCGATGCGGTAAATCTCACGGAATTCGTCGCCAGATTATGTCAATAACATCAGTCACTACGGAAGTAGAGGTCTCACGCGATGAAAACTCTCAATAGATCTCCCTTAGTCTTGATCACCGCGCTAGTTGCGATGGCCGAATCGGCTTACGGTACTCAGCCGCCGGACGTGGTGAATAGCGACTCGAATGCCAACACCGCGATGGGAACAAACGCTCTCTTAAACCTCACGACCGGGAGCGCCAACACCGCCTCCGGGTACCTTGCGCTCTATCACAACACGGGCGGCTACGAGAACACCGCCTCCGGGTACGAGGCGCTCTTTGACAACACGACCGGCAGCAACAACACCGCCTCCGGGATCGGCGCGCTCTATTCCAACACGACCGGCGCCGAGAACACCGCCTCCGGGCTCGCGGCGCTCTATTACAACACGACCGGCTTCGGCAACACCGCCTCCGGGGTCGAGGCGCTCCAGTTCAACACGACTGGCAACTACAATACCGCCTCCGGGCTCGAGGCGCTCAATTCCAACACGACCGGCGCCTACGACACCGCCTCCGGGGTCGCGTCGCTCTATTCCAACACGACCGGCGGCGCCAACACCGCCTCCGGGTACGAAGCGCTCTATTCCAACACGACCGGCGGCAACAACACCGCCTCCGGGTACGAAGCGCTCTATTCCAACACGGGCGGCTCAGACAACACCGCCTCCGGGTACTTCGCGCTTAATTCCAACACGACCGGCGGCAACAACACCGCCTCCGGGTACAAGGCGCTCTTCTCCAACACGGGTGGCGACTACAACAACGCCTCCGGGTATTACGCGCTGCATAACAATTCGAGCGGCTCCCAAAACAGTGCCTCGGGGGTGCAAGCGCTGTATGGCAACCATACGGGCAACTTCAACACCGCCTCCGGCACCGACGCGCTCTATTCCAACACGTCGGGTTCCTCCAACATTGCCGAAGGCTATAAGGCGGGCTACAACCTGACGACGGGGAGCAACAACATCGACATCGGCAACCTGGGTGTGGCGGCAGAGAGCGGCACGATTCGCATCGGCACGACCTCGACCCAGACTGCAATCTACGTTGCTGGCATCTACGGCACCTCGGTCACCGGCAACGCGGTCGTCGTCTCCTCGACCGGGCAGCTGGGCGTGACTGTCTCCTCCGAGCGGTTCAAGACGGCCATTCTGCCAATGGGTTCAGACACGGCGAAACTGGGACAGCTGCGACCGGTCAGCTTCAAGCTCAAGAGTGACGCGACGGGTACTCGCCAATACGGGCTCATCGCCGAGGAAGTGGCGAAAGTGTATCCGGAACTTGTGATTCGCGACGGGACCGGCCGGATCGACGGGGTGCGCTATGACGAACTTGCGCCGATGCTGTTGAATGAGGTGCAGCAGCAGCGCACTCAATTGACTGCGAAAATTGATGCGCAGGCTGCAGAAATCCGTGACCTCAAGCAGCAGATGGCGGAGCTGAAAGATCTCAAACAAGAGCTACGCGCAGCGCTCCTGAAGCTCCATGCCAAGGATGAGTTTGTCGCGCAGCGGTGAAGAGCGCCGCTCCGTACAGGCCACGGAATTTCTCCGGGGACATTTCTGCTGCATAGGCGCAACTGCGGCAGGTGTTGGATGCAGAGCTCGACCAATTCATGAAGGCTCACGCGGCCGCAGTTCAATAGGAGCCAAAGGACAGTTGACTCGGGCTCGCAGAGGCGTACTTTGCAACCGACAAGAACGAATAGATTTGATCGCGCTGGGGAAAGCGTGGAAAGGGAGGATCTGCTGATGAGGCAGTGAAACTCTTTATTGTGATCCAGTTGGTGCAAGTCCAACCCGGTCAAAGCATAGCGGGCAGGCCGGTAGCGAGTGTTGCCATGCCACTGGGCGACTGGTGGGTGCGAAGCGTACATAGTGAGGAAGCAGGCCGTGAGGATTGAGCTCCGAAATCTTTCGGTGTTGCGAAAGCCGACACTGTTCAAATGGTGGAAGGCAGCATCCAGGGGACCGTTATCGCAAGGTTTCCAGGATTCGCCGGAGTCGAAGACCGGGGCATGCTTTCATAGGGATCGGCCATGAACCCAGGAAAATCTCTCAATCTCTTTGGCAATCTGGGCAAGGTTCCGCCCAACCCAAAACGAACCAGGTCTGTGGGGCAGGAGGGTATTCCCCACGAGAAGCAAAACGACCCTCAATCCAAAGTCACCTGTCACCAAGGGAAACCAGAGGGGACAGTTACGGGTAGACGAGATTTCTTACGAACCCATAGTACCGGTGAAGGTGGAGAACCGCAGGGCTCCCGCAAGGGGCGGCCACGGTATCCATTGGAGGGAAGGGGGGAACAGATGGACGTAGCGACATGGTGACACATCCCCGAGACGCAGAACTCGGTCAGGGATGTCCAACGCCGCTAAGTCGACTAACCGAACTGGCACAGGAGGATAGCGGACGTAAATTCAGCTCGATCGCTCACTTTCTCACGCCCGAGGCGTTGTACGAGGCATTTTGCAGTCTGCGCAAGGACGCCAGTGCCGGGGTGGATCAAGTCACGTACGAGGATTACGCAAGGCAGGCGGAAGAGAACATCCGCGGACTCTGGGAGAAGCTCAAGGGCAAGACGTATCGTGCACAGCCGCTGCGCAGAATCTATATACCGAAGGAGGACGGAAAGCAGAGAGCGATCTCGATTCCGGCGCTGGAGGATAAGATCGCGCAGAAGGCAACGGT
>Ga0182024_10012411_pt1 | contig 16858 bp, 13 predicted proteins | sample P32metaG_FD_120480 | JGI IMG/M metagenome (GOLD analysis project Ga0182024, IMG submission 120480) | Permafrost microbial communities from Stordalen Mire, Sweden - P3-2 metaG (Illumina Assembly) | ecosystem: Environmental > Terrestrial > Soil > Wetlands > Permafrost | place: Sweden: Stordalen... | reverse complement strand
GATCGTTCCAGCGGTGGGTGAAGTCTGCAATTTACAAAACCTGCATTGCATCACCTTCTTACGGGCCAACCATGTGCCTGTGTTGTGCCCGCATCCGCGACACTCGAATTTACCTTTTGGCCAGCGAACATCCATGAGAAATTTGATGCATCTCTCCTTTGTAGTGAATGGGTTTCGTATGTCTTCTGCAATCATGATTGTATGTCCTCTTTTCGTTGATGTTGATACGTCTAATAACGCTCGCAGGTATAAAAAAGTTCAACGATCGACGCACAATTTCTTTGCTTCGAACGCGATATCAATGCGAACACTTGTCTCCTACGCGCCGGCTGAATCTTGCGATATCGCTTCGTTACCCGGCGGCTGAATCTTGCGATATCGCTTCATTGCTCGCCGGCTGAATCTTGCGATATCGCTTCGTTACTCCGCGGCTGAATCTTGCGATATCGCTTCATTGCTCGCCGGCTGAATATTGCGATATCGCTTCGTTACTCCGCGGCTGAATCTTGCGATATCGCTTCATTGCTCGCCGGCTGAATCTTGCGATATCGCTTCGTTACCCGTCAGTTGAATCTTGCGATATCGCTTCATTGCTCGCCGGCTGAATCTTGCGATATCGCTTCGTTACCCGTCGGCTGAATATTGCGATATCGCTTCGTTACTCAGCGGCTGCGCAAGCGCGGCTGCAGACCGGCAGGCACGGCCGAACACGGTTTTCAATTGTCATTAACTTCAGCGAACGGCCAGGTCAGATATTCGCTCGATTGCGTGTTCGAGACCGCGACGAGTGCGAGCGATTTCTCTCTTATGTTCGAGCAACCGCAAAGGGATGTACACAGCGAATGCAGCGATCCAGGCTTGCACGGACGAAACGCCGATCGTGAATTTCTCTGTGCCAGGCAACACTCCGGCGGTGACCAGTCCCACAACAATCCCGAATAGCAGGCTAAAAGTGGCGGCGGCTCGCAGTGGCGGCAGCTCGGCAAACGGAGGGACTCGTTGCGATGAGATGGAACCGGATTTGAATACACGTGATATCAGCAACCATTCAGCCATCATAATTACGGTGGGAGTGGGCATGATCACGCAATTCAAAGATGTGAACAGCTCCATCGATTTCGCCACGCCAAGAATCGACAACATGGCTGCACAGACAGCTCCGACCAGCGCTACGATCAGTGCCCAAGTGCGGTGGTTGATCTGTTTCAGGTTCTCGCAAGCTTGCACACAGCCGAAAAGATTAGAATCGTTCGATGCGAAATACGACGCGCCAAGGACAATTGCGGCGGCAATCGCCAGCCCGCCAAAAGAATAGTCGTTCATCAGTGAGGTAGCCGCACCATATTCGGTGACGCCGCTGACCTTGGCTACCATCCAACCGGCAGCTGGAAACATAATCTGTCCCAGGATCAAAGCTCCAGCAAGCGGGAAGGCTGAAGCAGCCACCTTCGGACGGCTAAAGCGCCAGTAATCCATCTCATTGCCCCACACGGCAAAGCCGATGACAAAGCTGGAGATTGTCGTTAGCGCCGTCGAAAATGGTACGTGCGGTGCTTGTGTCATCAGTGCAAACGAACAATGCGATGAAGCTTTGAAGAAGGTGTACATGACCCAGCCGACAAGAGCAGGAGCGGCGAAATAGCGAGCAAAGTTGGCGACGCCCTTGAAGCCGAAGAAGTTGTTCGCCGCCATAACAACAGCCATAACAGCAGCCAAAATCGAAACAGGCACAGCCCAATGAAACAGACCAACCAGACTTTCGGCCATATACAGCGCCATCAGTCCATACACACCTGTAAACAGCCAGATCAAATTGAAAGTGATCAATCGAGAGCCAAAGCGGCCAAATACGGTTCGGCTCAAAGCGGTGTAGCTCAATCCACTGCGCGCGCCCAACTGGGTGGCGGGGATTGAATATATCAACAGCATCAAACAACTAAGCGCGGTGCAGCTCAAAAGCTGCGGCATGGTCAGACCTTTCTTAAACCATTCGAAGCCGATCATTACCGTCGGAAATGCGGTCACCATAGTCAACCACAACAGTCCCATAGTAAATGGACCCTTGCGTTCACTGAGCGGCACCGGGCTGGTGGCGTAGTCCGCATCCTTTTCGTTGATCGCCATCGGGAACACCAGTGATGTTCGGGGAAAACGCTTAGATCTAATACACGAAAATACCAGCGGGTGCCGGAAGAGAATAGCGTGAAACTACGTAGCCGCTGGCACGGAGACGAACCGACCTCCAGACAACCGGCAACCTACAAACTAGGGTTTTTGTCCAAGCATTTATGAGCCGCTTTGTGACATATTGGAAAAAGACATTCACGCAAGGTTCTGCGGTATGAACAATAAAACGATCGCTCTGTCGACTGTGTCGCTTTCGCTTGCTAGTTTCTTACAGGTCTGTGCCGCAGAGACCGCCGGTCAATCATTGGCGGCGCTGCCTCCCAGTACGGTGGTGCCACTGTCTCCCGGACCATCCAACAGTTCGTCGGCTCCTGACGGCGCGCCAGCTCACCTTAAAGCTCATCAGAATGCGCCGACGCATACAAACGCTTCGCCTGGACGCGCCAAAGTTTCGCGCTCGCAGGGCAAATCCTCATCTGAACGCGCCAACGGTTCACGTGAACATGACGCGGCTCAGCCAGGCAGTGCGTCAACTTCGTCGGCGCCAGCTGCAGTCGTCAGTCCCACTGCACCCGGCTCCACGTCTCAAGCACCGCTAGTCAATCCGTCAGTACCAGTCGCCTCGCCCCCCGCGGCGCAACCGACGATTATCCGTTTCGGCCCTCAATCCACACCAGGCTCTTCGATCATCATCACGTCGCCGACGTCCGGCTATCGACCCACACCAGCCCAAATAATGCATCTTGGCCAGTATGCTTACAATCGTCGACGTTCATCGGAGTCCGAGGACGAACTCAGGCGCGAGCTGGACTTGACACTGAAAACCCAGGGACCTCGAAGCGCATTGGCGGCAGAACAAACGTGTGATCTGATCGACTGCTATATCGATAAGGGAAGTTTCGATCTGACGCATCCGCTGATTGATCAGCTGATGGCGAATTACACAAAATTGCCCAGTGACGATCAGCATTTCTTGGCCGCGAGACTCATAGATCAATCGAGTTGGTTGGAGCGAGCTCCTCATTGCGCGCTGCAAGCGCACATGCTCACATCCTGTGTGCTCCTGTCTCTCAACAAAGCAAACTGGGTCGACGCCAGCGGAGAGCTGGGTAGCAAACTGATAGCGTTGGGCAACACCTACACCAACAGTCAACGTTACTTACAGGCCGAGCCAGTGATGAAGGCAGCAGTGGCGCTAGCCGACAGAAGCCCGAGCAACCGCTCAGTCGCTTTGGCACACTGTTCGCTGGCGCAGATCTACGAACGTCTGACACGCTACAACGATGCAGAGAAGGAATACAGATCAGCATTGCAATTAAGCTACGTCAGTCGGTCCACAATCAATTCAGGATACTCACATACCCTGGTGCAACTCTGCGCTCTCTTTCTGACTACCGCCAACAAAGCAAAGTTGCAGGCTCTCATGCCGCAATTGGTCAGCGCAGCACGTGAAGCATCGCTCAACGATCGATACAATTTCGATTCATGCGTGAGCCAGCTTCTGGCGCATGGTTACTCGGCCGAGGCCGAGCAGCTTGCCGATGCCGAGATCGAGGCGCTCTCTCAGCATCTCAGTGACTCTCCCAATAATGTCCTGCTAAATTTGAGATCTTCAATAAATGCCTGGGCGCAAAATTTCGCCAACACCGGCCACGATGACGCAGCAGAGCGGCTTTGTGACCATTGGGTGACTGTGACCGAACAGATCTTTGGACCCACTTTTGAAACCGCAAACACTTATCTTTTTGCTGCGAAATTTTTGATCGATCACGATCGCTCTGACAAAGCCAGAGAGCTAATTAAGAAGGCGCTTCCTCTGGGAAATAAACTGCACGATGCGACCTATGTCACAGCCCTGATTGACTGCGGTAATTCGTTTCGCAACAAAAATCAAAATGCCGATGCTGAGCGAATTTATGTTAATGCTCTGGAAATCGCGAATCTAGACGATCGCATCAACGTGCAGTTGAGTCTGGGTTCGTTGTATGACCAGAATGGTGATGGCGCTAAAGCGGCAGCGCTACAAGATGCGGTGGCCAGTGAGGTAAACGATCAGGTTTTGAATGGCGTCCCCGGCATCGATCTGTCAATTAAGCAGCTCGTCGCAGACAGCCTCAAACAAATGAACTTCAGGGATGCGCAACAATTTCTCGCGCAACTGCGCATCAGAGCAGGGCAAAACTCTCGCAGACGTGACGATCCTGACCAGACAAGCAGCGTTTCCGCCATTATCGATGTGATCGTGCAAACCGATGAGCGCCGAGGAGATTTCGTCAAAGCGGCACAGATCTACAAGCGCGAAGTGGACCTGGTTGCCAGCAGCGCCAACGCGACCAACAAAAGCGCCATTTATATTCGCTACGCCAGGCTGCTGCGCAATGCAGGCGATGAAGCCGGCGCCGATTCCTGGGAAGGACGCGCTCGAGCAGCCACCGATCCGCCCGCCACTTCTCCCAACTGAGTCGGCAGCAATGGTGTGGCCATTAAAACCGCCCGTCCACGTGGATTGCGTGCCACTCTCAGCTGCCTGAAACCGTGGTCGATTTGTTTACCTGGCTGCTTGGATTTCAAGCAAATTCGGCGCCAGCGGCTTAAAATGTGCGTCGTACCGAATCAGGCGAGAAGGTCATGAGTCAGTTCGTTAGACGCAAATCACATGCTGTTCTGGTGGGAGCCAGGACTATTGGCGCAGATGCGCCTGTTCTTGTGCAGTCGATGACCAACACTCCAACAGAAGACGCCGTTGCCACTGCCGAACAGGTGAAGCAGCTGTTTGAAGCCGGATCGGAGATTGTGCGCATCACCGTCAATACACGAGAAGCTGCTGCTGCGGTGCCGGTGATCGTCAATATACTGGAGAAGCAGGGATTGGATGTTCCTCTTGTAGGCGACTTTCATTACAACGGGCACCTGCTTTTATCAGACTATCCGGAATGCGCACGGGCTCTAGCAAAATACCGGATCAATCCAGGCAACGTCGGGCGCGGCGATAAGCATGACGACAATTTTCGCCAGATGATCGACGCGGCGCTGAGGTGGAAAAAACCAGTGCGCATCGGCGTCAACTGGGGTTCTCTCGACCAGGACTTGCTCGCCCGCATGATGGACGACAACGCCAAACTGGCAGCGCCGAAAGACGCCCACGAAGTTCTGATCGAGGCGATCGTCGAGAGTGCTCTGCAGTCTGCCCGTCTGGCCCAGGATTACGGCATGCACGCGGACCAGATTGTATTGAGCGCGAAAGTCTCTGAAGTGCCCGACTTGATCGCAGTGTACCGGCGGTTGGCAGCTAGCTGCGACTATGCGCTGCATCTGGGACTGACTGAGGCCGGCATGGGCACCAAAGGAATTGTCGCCTCAACTTCCGCCTTGTCGGTGCTTCTTGCCGAAGGAATCGGCGACACCATTAGAGTGAGCTTGACGCCTGAGCCGGGCGGAGCACGCACACAAGAAGTGGAGATCTGCCAGCAGATTTTGCAAGCTTTGAAGCTACGCGCTTTTGTGCCGCAAGTGACAGCCTGCCCAGGTTGCGGGCGGACTACCAGCACTGTTTTCCAGGAGCTGGCTCAAGACATTCAGCAACACCTGAGCGCTCAGCGGCAGCTGTGGAAAGAGCGTTATCCCGGCGCCGAAGATTTGAAAGTAGCGGTCATGGGATGCATCGTCAATGGACCAGGTGAGTCCAAGCACTCAGACATCGGCATTTCGTTGCCGGGCACCGGTGAGGAACCAAGAGCGCCAGTCTATGTCGACGGACAGCATGTGACGACGTTGTCGGGACCAACATTGGCTCAGGATTTTATCTCCATGGTCAATATCTACGTGCAAAACAAATATGGCATCACTGAGTGAAAATCACCACAGCGCCAAATGCATTCGCTTGATTTAAATCACGCAGAACACCAGCTGTTGTGCGTTAAGCACAATACAGAAGGTACCAAATACGGTGCGGCTGCTAACGGGATCAGTCTCGAGATCTGTGATGTACCGACGGCTCGATCGAAGGTCGGATGCCAAGAGGTTGTTGCCAAAGGTCGGATGGCGAGGGACAGCGATCACGGAACTGACCATCTTCAGAGTGTGTGCTGCGGCATAAATACCGACCAATACTGGCTTTTCAGATATGGGCAGCGTTTGCAATGTGAATTCTACGTGTAGTGATTTCATGTTTGTGCAAAATCACTCATATGGGGTATAACGCTATTTAGGGCTTCTTGATAAGCCGCAGCGCGAAAAATGAGCGATTGATCACATACTAAGACGAGCGACAAAATTATGGCGAACGATCACTGGATGGACGAACGCAAACAGGACACAGCTTTCAACAGGCAGATTGCCGGTGTTCGCTCAACGCAAACGCGCGTGCAATCGATGCAACAACAGAAGACAAACAAAGATTGGACAACTGGAGGCTATTCCAGCCAGCCTCTTTCGGAAAAGCAGGGACTTTCATCGAGTGCCTCTTCTGCCCATCACCTACCGATTCTATCTAATCAGGAACCGCCACAACCGGAGCCGCGCGAGTTGAGCGAAGAAGAGCTCGACCAGCGTGCGCTTTTCGACAACCAGACCCAGGCACTCAATTTCCGCTATACCGTTCGCAGGCTGCAGTATGAATTGACGCGCGCGTCATTCTTCGGAGGTTCAGTAGGGGTTTTAGTGGTCGCCATTGACAAGATGATGACGATTGCCATCGAACACAGCCCCGGTTTGCTGGATCAATGTTTGCAGAGCGTTGCCTCGACTTTGTTGGCAGTTTGCCGTCCCGTCGACCTGATCGGTCGCTATACGGAAGGGCGCTTTCTTGTCGTCTGTCCACAGATACCGCCTGAGCATCTCGCCGTCCTGTCCGACAATGTACGCAAGGTTTGTGAAGCGACGGTTGTGCACCATCAATGGGACAATTTCCAGCTGTCCGTTAGCATCGGTCTGGTAATTTCTACACCAGAACTCAACGACGTAGAATCGCTGATCGCCATCGCCGATCTCGGCGCCGACATGATCGCCGATCGCGGCGGCAACGGATTCTGCTTCGCAGCCGACGAAGCGTAGTCACGGCTTACAAAAGCACATCTACATCTAATTATTTAATGCTTTCTTGAGCTCTTCGGTCAGCTTCGGCACGATCTCGAACACGTCGCCGACAAGCCCATAGGTGGCATGTTTGAATATCGGCGCTTCCGGATCCTTATTAATCGCCACGATGATTTTCGATGACGACATGCCGGCCAAATGCTGAATCGCGCCGGAGATACCAACAGCGATGTACAGCTGTGGGCTGACCGTCTTGCCGGTTTGTCCGACCTGATGCTGATGGTCTATCCAACCCGCGTCCACAACGGCTCGAGATGCGCCCAGAGCGGCACCGAGCACGTCGCACAGCGACTGCAGCATCGGCCAGTTCTCCGGCCCCTTAATCCCTCTGCCGCCCGAAACAATGATCGATGCCTCACTCAACTCCACCTTCTGTCCCGCAGACACGTGGGTTTCCACCACTCTGGCCCGCACCTTATCTGGTGTCACTGCCAGATCCTCGATCGTGGCATTATGTCCCGGCTCAGGCGTGGCGATGGCGAAGATGTTCGGGCGCAGCATCAGCAAGGCCAGCGGCCCTGCCAGGTTGAAGGCACCATAGGCTTTGCCGGAATAAAGCGAACGGACGGGCACGAGATTTTGTCCATCTTTGCGCAACTCGACGACATCGGTGACGCATGCGCCATCGAGCCTTGCCGCCACCCGCGGTATCAAGTCTTTGGCCATCGATGTGGTGGCAGCAAAGAGATAACGGGGTTGTTCTTTCTTGATTGCCGCTGTCAGCGCAGCCGCATAGCCCTCGGTCGAGTAGGCGGCGAAATCCGCACCATCGACAACCAGGATTTTGCCCGGCTTGTATTGCTTGATTTGTTCGCTCAGCGCTTTGACATTGGCGCCGATCACCACGGCCGATACCGGCTCACCGCTTGATTGACGGACTGCTTCCGACAGTGCCTCAAGGCTGGCTTTGCGGATGTTGCCGTTGCGTTGTTCGATAAAAACTAAAATGCCTTGCGCCATTAATATTCTCCTGGTTCATGATCACGCCTGTCGCGTGTCTTTTCTAAAGTCGCTCCGTCGGCCCATTCGACTCCGCTGCGCTTCGCTCAGGGCAGGCTTTGCCTTCGCTGCTGGCAATACCACTCACGTTGCCTCAGATCACTCGCGCTTCACTGCGAAGCAGATCGACGAGCTGCTTGGCCTGAGTTTGCGGATCACCCTCCAGCTTGCGCCCAGCCGGTCTCTCAGGTGGCGCCATCATCTCTTTAATGCTCACTTTTCGATCATCTTGCAATTTGCCCTGCAGCCCGAGCGCAGCTGCATCCTTCACGGGGATGACCGCTTTCTTAGCGGCCATCACACCCTTCAATCCTTTATTGCGCAGCGTATTCAATCCTTTCTGGGCACTGATGACAGCCGGTAAAGAGCCCTCTACGATCTCGTGCGCACCTTCGATCTCTCTTTCGGCTCTAAACTTATTGCCGTCGATTTCCAGCTTGACCACCAGAGTAGCCTGCGGCAGGTCTAGAAGCTCAGCCAGCATCGCCGGAACCTGGCAGTTGTCGGTGCCCACCCCTTGCTGCCCGCAAAGAATAATGTCGTAACCACCGTCTTTGATGGCGGCGGCTAGAACTTTCGCCGTTCCCAGCGCATCCAATCCTTGAAACTCGGCATCTTTGATGTGAATCACTTGATCGATGCCGCGAGAAAGCACGTCATCGCGCACCGGATCGACACATTCGTCGCCGCCCACTGTAAATGCCGTCGTCTCTCCGCCGTTCTTCTCCTTCAGCTTCAGAGCCTCTTCGACAGCGAGCTCATCGTAAGGGCTGACGATAAAGCGAACTCCGGCTAAGTCGATGTTCAACTTATCGGAAGCAACATTGATTTTCGCTTCCGTGTCCGGCACGGATTTGACGCAAACAGCAATCTTCAAGGGACGTCCTCCTCAGGATCCGGCATTTAGCACAGGTCCCAGATTATAAAAGTGCCGTGATGGTCAGCCCGTTTTCTTACCAGATTCCTTAATCGAAAAGGAACACATTCGGAAGTAAAGTGAAGGCGGTCAAGGCAGATCCTCTTCATCGTCATCAACGACAGCGTTATCGACGAGCTTCGGCGCCGGCTTTGTTTGCATGCGCTTGCGGTAGCTGAGCACGCCCAACTCGGAATCGTAACACTTCTCCTGATCGCACCATGAGATCTGCTCGACCAGTTCGTCGGGGTCGTCGACGATGGCGATTAAATCAAGTTCTGACTGCGTGAGAAATCCACGCTCCACCACGACTGTTTTAAGCCAATCCATCAAAGGTGCCCAGAACTGCGAACCGACGAGGAACAGTGGGAAATGCTTGATGCGCCGGGTTTGCATCAAAGTGAGAGACTCGAACAATTCATCCAGGCTGCCGAAACCGCCGGGCAAAATGACGAAAGCGACGGCATATTTCACAAACATCAGCTTACGCACGAAGAAGTAGCGAAAGTCCAGCGACACCGTCTGAAAGTGGTTGTCGTCGGGCTCTCTCGGCAGCCTGATGTTCAGCCCGACCGACGTGCCCCCGGCTTCTTTGGCACCTTTGTTGCCGGCTTCCATCACCCCTGGTCCGCCGCCGGTGATAATGGAGAAGCCACGCTCTGCCAGTTTGCGGGCAATTGATTCGGCCAGCACGTATTCGGAATCACCCGGTTTACAACGAGCAGTGCCGAACATCGACACGGCCGGTCCGATCTTTGAGAGTTGGTCGAAGCCCTCGACCAGTTCGGCAATAATGCGGAAGATTCGCCAGGTATCGCGAGCGGTCATCTCGTCGATGACAAATTGTGTTTCAGTCATCCGATCAATTCCTCATGCGCACCCAGCGCTTAATGAGCCAACGAGAAACAGTTCAAGCGCGTGTTGCTCAGGCATCTGTCCTGATTTGATCAGGTCTTCCAGGCGCGTCAGTTCGACCCGTTTGGCGATCAAAGTATCGAGCGGTACTTTGGCAATCCGCTTCAGATCTTTCTCTACTACCATCGGATGCGCTTTCACCTCCGGCGCCACTCTTTTCACCAGGTCATTCAGCGGCAGCTCGCGGCGCGTAGAGCCGGGACCGGCGGGCAGCTCAGCGTTGAATCGTTCGCACAGAGCCTTCATGTACACCCATTTGGCCACTATCGTCTGCATGGTGGCGATGATCAGAATTCCACTCTGCCTGGAAAGAAGCTCGCTCAGGCTGGCAAGAGCCTCCTTGCCGCGCCCAGCCACCCAACTTTCGGTCAGGGCAAAGACGTGTGATTGGTGCGGGCTGAGCTCGACTACCGTCGACAACTTGATGTGCGTGGCCGGCAGAATTTTCACCGCCGCTTTGCCTATTTCTGATGAAATCTGGCGCAAATCGGCTTCCGTTCCTTCCAGCAGGTAGTGGATCGCGTCATCATCGATGGTGGCACCATAACGCTTTGCTTCTTTGTTGCACCACGTTTCATACTTGGGGTGCCGGCTGCCAGCGAAATATCTTTCCTTGCGGAACTCTTCGATCTTGGCGTGCTTGACTATTGCTTTTGATGTTTTCAACGTGGAATCAAAGTTATGCGGGCAGGCAAAAATCAGATAGGTGTTGGCCGCCACCGAGGACAGTGCCTCAACAAATCGATCCAGTTCGCTGGCTTTGCCTTTGGCTGTGGGGGGCGGATCGTCACTATCGGCGGTGCCGCCTTTGCTGCGCTTTTTGGTAAAAAGCTCGCACCGATCGAAGAGGATCACTTTGTTGCCTGGACCGAACGGCAGTGCGGCTGCGAATTCGATTATTTGCCCAACCGGAGGATTGTCCAGGCGGACGAAGTTGATCGTCGCCCAGCTGGGATCAAGCAGGCTGCCGCGTAGCTCGATCACTTTGCGAGAAAGCTCGAACTCCTCATCACCTGCTAAGACCAGAACGGGCAAGACTCTCTCCTTATATGTGCAAACTCAGGCAATGCCCGAAGCTTCCGGCGGCTTGATCCGCTCACCGGTGGCGATGAAATAGCTGCGTTTGGCAATGGAAGTGCACAGGTCGCCCATGCGCTCAAGAAAACGCGTGCAGAAAAGAAACTGCGCACGCATCTGTGCATGCGCCTGATCTTGCTCACCCAGATCGGAAAGAAGCTTTTTCGAGAGCACGGCGTCTAGATAGTCCACCTCGTTGTCGCGCTGCAGGATGTCGTGCGCCTTTTCTGATGCTTCTGTGAGGAACGAGAGCAAAACGTCTTGCACCATGCGATGGACTACCTTAGCCATGTCGACCAGCTCCGGCGGAATTTCGATCTCGTCTTCGCGGGCCCAACCGGCGATTCTCGCCACCCGATTGGCATGATCGGCCATGCGCTCAAATTTGGCAGAGATGATCGTGCTGACCACCAGCATGCGAATCTCTTTTTCGGCAAATTGATCTTTGTCGCGCAGCAAATCCAGGCACTTCTCTTCGATCTCTTGATTGGATCGATTGATCTGTTTTTCGTGCTCCTCGATGATGTCGAGACTGGCGTTGCTGTCTTTGCGCAGCATGCGTTCCATCTCCTCGACCATCCTTTCGACCATCTGGCCGATGCTCAAGACATCTTCCTTAAACAGCGTAAGCGCTTCGGCTCTCAACTCACTTCCCCCATAGACTGATTGGCGTTCTGTTTACTTTGCGCTGGAAGGTTAAGCCGATAACCGGAGCGATGGACCGTTTCCAGCAGTTTAGGATTCTTAGGATCTTCCTCCAACTTTTGCCGCAACCAGCGCATGTGCACGGCAACTGTCTTGACGTCACCGGTAAAATCGGCGCCCCAGACCTGATTTAGCAGCGCTTCGGTGGAAAGTGTTTTGCCGGCGTTGGCCATCAAAACCTTGAGCAAAGAGAATTCTTTCGGCGAAAGATCCACTGGATTGCCGCGCCAGGTCAGGGTTTTCGCTTCATCGTCGAGAATCAGCGCTCCCACTTCCAGCCGCCCGCTCTTGCGGCTCGTCTCTTTGCCGGCGCGCCGTAAAAGCGCCTGGACCCGGGCCATCAATTCGATATTGCTGAAAGGTTTGCAGAGATAATCGTCGGCGCCGCTAGTCAAACCGGTGGCTACATCAGCCGGACTTGAGCGCCCTGTCAGCATCAGGATCGGCACGTCGACAGAGCGTGATCTGATCAGTTTGCAGATCTCAGGTCCGACCATATCAGGCAGCATCCAATCGAGAATGACCAGCGATGGAGCGGTTTCATCAAGTTTGGCCAGGGCATGGTGCCCATTATTGAAAGCAACCACGTCAAATCCATGGCGTTTCAAGTTGTATTCGAGCGTCTCGATGATCGTTTCATCATCGTCCACTAGCATGATGCGCTGTAAGACTTTGCTCATGGCTTTTGCCGGTTCTCCCTTTCGAAGCCGCGCGGACCAGGAAACTCAAGCGAGAAGCTAGACCCGGCGCCTTCTTTCGAGGTCACGCTTATCTTAGCACCGTGCAAATCGGCTATGTGTTTGACGATAGACAATCCAAGCCCGGTGCTGCCTCTAGATTGCGCGCGGTCGATTCGATAAAAACGCTGAAATATTTTGGGAATCTCATGCGCCGCCATGCCGATGCCGGTGTCTTCCACCGTAAACGAGCCCGGCTCTTGTCCTGTGCGAATCACGACTCGGCCGCCTGGGGGCGTGAATTTGATCGCGTTTTCCAACAAGTTGAGCAGCACCTGGTCGAGCTGCTGTGGACTGGCGTAAATAGTGAACTTGGGCCCAATTGAGATTTGCACTTTCACGCTTTTCTCGGCCGCCAGCTTGCTCGTACTTTCGACTGCGTACTTCGCCCGGGGCAGCAGTAAGACCCACTCGCAGCGCACGTCGCGGCGGGCAGCCGAGACTTGCTCGATGGAAAGCAGGTTGACAACCAGATTTTGCAGGCGGTCTACTTCGGTCATCGCCCGGGAGAGCATGCGGCGAGCCGTCTGCGGGTCATCAAGGGCACCGTCCAGCAGCGTCTCAACCAGAAGCCTGATGTTGGCAATCGGCAGACGCAGCTCATGTGAGACCTCAGCGATCCAATCTTCACTGTTGCGTGCATCCGGCGTCTTACTGGCGTCGAGCTTTTCGGCTGCCGGGTCGGCGGAATTCGCTCGCGTCGAGCTGCTCAGGCTGTTTTCGCCCTTGCCGGACCTTGCCGCCTCTGGCTGCCTGGCTTTCTTGCCGCTTTTTTCCGACGTTGACAAATCGCACCGACTCAGCATTTCTATGAAAGCACGCGCCGCATAAGTATGATGCATTTGCCAGCGCTGCGGCTTGGCCTCCCTCTGCAAGCTCAGCGCCGAGCGACGTCTTTTGCGCACGGCTAACCGGCGCGTTTGCGGCGCCATGTCCAATTGATCTTGTAACAGAGGCGATACAAATAAATCATGTACTATCAACCAACTCTTCGCGCAATAGGAAATTGAACAAATGGGACCCGTAACCTTATTAGTGTTGGACGGCTGGGGTGTTTCGCCCGAGAAACGCGGCAACGCAGTCTTATTGGCAAGGACGCCGAATTATGATCAATTGCTCAGCCGCTTTCCTAACAGCATCCTCGCGGCGTCGGCTGAAGCGGTAGGCTTGCCGAAAGGACTGATGGGCAATTCAGAGGTCGGTCATCTGACGATCGGCTCAGGCAGAGCGGTGACGCAGAAGCTCACCTTGATCAGCAACACCATACATGACGGCACCTTTTTCAAGAATCCCGTTTTGAAGCAGGCTGTCGATTACGCCGTTCAAAACAAGAAGGCCTTGCACCTGATCGGATTAGTCAGCGATGGCTGCGTCCACTCCAGCCCCGATCATTTAGATGCACTTTTGCAACTGGCGAAACGTAATCAAGTCGAGCAGTTGATTGTCCATCCCATTCTCGATGGCCGCGACACGCCGCCGCGTTCCGCGCTTGGATTCATGAAAGAGCTGGAAAAAAAGGTGGCAGCGGTCGGCGGCAAAATCGGCGTGGTCTGCGGGCGGTATTACGCCATGGATCGAGACAAGCGCTGGGAGCGCCTGGAGAAATACTGGCGGGCGATCTGCCTGGGGCAAGGCAGGCAAGCTGAATCAGCGGTCGAGGCGGTGCGGCAGGCGTATGCCGCAGGAGAAAACGACGAATTCGTTTTGCCTTTCATCGTCACTGCGCGTAGCATCACAGATGGTGACAGCGTCATCTGCTTCAATTTCCGCCCCGACCGCGTGCGGCAGATCAGCGCAGCGCTAACGCAAGACAGTTTCACCGGTTTCGAGCGCCCGGTCAGACCGAAGATATATTATGCATGTCTGACCGAGTACGACGCCAGTTTGCGCTTGCCGGTCGCCTTCAGCCCGGAAGTGCTACCGCAGCAAGATATACAAAATACATTGCCTGAATTGCTGTCGTGCCACCACATCGGCCAGTTTCACACTGCGGAAACCGAGAAATACGCGCATGTCACTTACTTTCTCAACGGCGGCAAAGAGGAGCAGTTGGTGGACGAAGAGCGCACAATGGTTCAATCCTTAAAGGTAGCCACATACGATCTGGCACCGGAAATGCAAACACCGCGGGTGTGCGAGATCACTTGCCAGGCCATCGCCTCGGGCCAATATCCCTTTATAGTTTTAAACTTCGCCAATCCGGACATGGTCGGACACACCGGCGTGCTGGAGGCAGCGGTGCAAGCGGTCGAATCAGTCGACACGGCTTTTGCCCAGCTGCTGGAGGCGACGCGGGCAGCAAATGGAACGTTGGTTGTCACCGCAGATCATGGCAACTGCGAGCAGATGATCAATTTGGAAACCGGCGACCCGCATACCGCGCACACCACCAATCCAGTACCAGCCGTGGTGGCTAGCTTTCAGACCGATGATAAGCTCGGGCTTAGAAACGGCACTTCCTTGAACAATGGCACGCTCGCCGATGTCGCACCGACGATCTTGGAAATCATGGGGCTGAATAAACCAGAAGAGATGACGGGAAGGTCGTTGTTCAAACGTTGACTTGCCTTGGCTCACTTCTTTGCTTACCTGATGCACCTCTCTTATAGCCAAAGTCAGTGTCGCCACTTTTACTTCGCCGCCAGCTACAACATTTTTAAGACAAAGCGTTAACCACTGTAAATGCCGATGATAGAGTCTGCATCGTCTTGCCACCGCTGCCTTTCACTCGATGGATCGGCAACAAACTATGTCTCTGCGTAGTCTATGCATTCCAAGTAGTTTGACTCCCCCCCGTTTACCTGTATAATTCAGGCCGTTCCAGGTTGGCAAAAGTTACTAGTTTGCCTCACACTCAATCGCAGTGTTCAACCGACAATACAGGCAAGAAGGAGACGATTCAGCTTTATGACATTGAACATGAAAACCATCGCCCTTGCTGCGGCTAGCTTCGCAATGGTAGCTTCATTGGCAGCTTGCGGCGGTAATACGGAAACCAGCACGACGACCACGTCAACGGGCACCAGCGCCCCTGGCACCACCGACACCACCACGTCGACCGTTACGTCGACTTCGACAACAACAGCGACGGCTCCGTCTGGCGCTACCACGACGACCTCAACAGCTCCTGCAACAACTCCGTAATTGCGGCAGCGGTTGTCGGTAACGAACCAAGCATTGAACCACTTTCCAGCTCTCTGGAGAGTGGTTTTTGTTTGTACAATTGCGGCACTTCAGCAAAGGTAAAGAGATGTTGGTATCGGATTCCAGACATTATGCAGTTTTTTCGCGCACGGCTATTTTGTCCACCCTGGTGGTGTCGACGATTCTCTTATTGACGGCGCCTGCGCAGGCAGGTGATTCTGTCCCCATTTTGCTGGCCCAGCAATACGGACAGCCTGCCGGGTCTTCTCTGGATCAACCCATGCCCGGCGCACCACAGGCAGGGCAACCTTCGCAATACGGACAACCAGCCGGCTCCGCCCTCGATCAATCGGGCCCGGACACCATGCCACCAATGCAGCAACCGCTGCAAAATACCGACCAATTACCGCGCCAGTTCCCACCTGGGACGCAGTTTCAGCCAGGCATGCAACCACCAGGTAACGTTGCTCCTCAGATGCAACCATGCCCGATCGATCTGACTTCTGCCACCCTGGGCAAACTGGACGTAGAACTGGACAATGCGCAGTTCCTCGATTCTGCAGTTGATAAATTGCATCTTCTGGTCACCGATCTGGATATGAAAAAAGGCACCCTCTCGGGCTTGAACATTGCCGTCAAAGGCGGCTTATTTCGCGACATGGCCTTCGATCAACTGACGATCATCACTCAAGGAGAAGTGGCTTTCGATCGGGCCCAGCTTTTGAACAACAAAGTGATGCAGTTCGCTTCACCGGTGGAAGCTCAGGTGGTGGCCATCGTCACCCAAGACAGTTTGAATCGTTTTCTCAACAATCCCTCGACGCTGCAGCGGCTGTCCGTAGTGGGAGCACAGAAAATGAAGTTCCTCGCCAGCATGCTGGGCAGCAACGCCACTATCGGTCTCACCCTCTCAGAAGCATCCGTGCAGCTGGAAAAAGGCAGCCGCGTCAATATCGCTGTCAAAGCCAAGGTCGGCATGGGCAACGTCGGCGTGCCATTGCCTCTGGCAGTCGACACAAAACTGGCACTGAACGACCAGGGCTGGATCAGCCTTGCTGACACGCACTTGATTTCAAACGGTCAAGAGATTTCGCCGCTGCTGTCGAATATGCTGGTCAAACATGTCAATGAGATCACCGACTGG